>LNAP01006343.1_pt1 | contig 15351 bp, 7 predicted proteins | sample 602601 | NCBI WGS metagenome assembly LNAP01 (sample SAMN02440304, study PRJNA202911) | soil metagenome | biome: Subtropical and temperate rainforests or woodlands; isolation source: soil samples (1 kg each in a 20% v/v slurry with milli Q water) were... ...
ACAGGCTGATGATGTCCTGGTAGCTCACCAGCGCGTTGTGCACCGCCGTCTTGTCCTGCAGCAGCGAACTGCCCAGCAGGCTTTTGAGCGAACGCATGAACCGCCCTTCAGTGCCGGCAAGATACTGCTCCACCGCATCGCGCCCATAGTGGGTGCTGTGGTCTTCGGCATTGAAGAACAGTGCTGTTGGCAAGGTGTTGCTCTCGCCTTCCAGGCGCAACATGCGCGCGGGCGAATCCCCCTGGCGCACGGCCATTGCCGAGTTGGAGGTGCCAAAGTCAATGCCCAGGGTCGTGTCCGTCAGAGCTGCCATCGTGAAAATAAAGATAGAGAGAGAACCGGAATGGCGGCCGCCTCGGAAAATACGGAACGGCGACTTCGTGCAACATCGCCGGTACCAGCGTGTGCCCCCAGCCCCTGCTGGGCCCGGAACGCCAATAGGAAAAGCCCTTGATTCTTACGAACCAAGGGCTTTCATTTTTGGTGGCCTGGGACGGAATCGAACCGCCGACACAAGGATTTTCAATCCTCTGCTCTACCGACTGAGCTACCGGGCCTGAGCCTTAGATTATATACCTGAATTTCCGACCGAATCACCAACGACCCCAAGATTAATTCCGCTTTCCGCGACCGAGATCCACGCCCAATTGGCGCAGCTTGCGGTACAGGTGGGTGCGCTCGAGTCCGGTTTTTTCTGCGACGCGAGTCATGGAGCCGCCTTCGCGGGCCAGATGGAATTCAAAGTAGGCCTTTTCAAAGCCGTCGCGGGCTTCACGCAGGGGGCGGTCCAGATCGAACCCCTGATGTGCGTGGGGGCCGGACTCTCCCAGCATGGCGGTGGTGACGATCGGAGCGGGCACAAAGCCGCCCTCCATGGGCGCCACGGCGGGCTGCTGGGCGGCCACGGGAGCCAACTGCTGGGCCGCGTTGCGTGCCAGACCCTGTTCCACCGCCTTGAGCAGCTTTTGCAAGGTGATGGGTTTTTCAAGGAACGAGAAAGCGCCGATCCGCGTGGCTTCCACGGCGGTATCTATGGTGGCGTGTCCACTCATCATGATGACGGGCATGGTGAGTGCTCCAGCCGTGGCCCACTCCTTGAGCAGCGAGACGCCGTCCGTGTCCGGCATCCAGATGTCCAGCAACACCAGGTCGTACGCACCGGCCGCACGCGCCACCCGCGCCTGTGTGGCGTTCTCGGCAAGGTCCACACTGTGTCCCTCGTCATTCAGGATTTCCGACAAGAGGTCACGAATACCGAGTTCGTCATCAACCACCAGAATGTTTGCCATGTGTATGAAACGCCTTGGATGCTGCGATGGGTGTTGTTATGACACCACCGATGGGTAAGTGGCGAATGATAACGACACTTGTGCCCCCCGCACCACGCCGTCGTCAAGCCGGTTCGACAACTCGATCCGGGCACCGTGCTCGTCGGCAATCTTCTTCACCACGGCCAGGCCCAGTCCGGTGCCCCGTGGTTTGGTGGTGACATAGGGTTCAAATGCCCGCTGCAGAATGTGCGCGGGAAAGCCTGAGCCACTATCGGTCACGGTCAGGCGAACACGGTGCGATGACTCGCTCCAGCGGGTGCTGATACGCACCGGCAGCATCGGCTCAGAGCCCCCTGCACGAGCCTGCACCGTGGCGTCCTGGGCGTTTTGCAGCAGGTTGTGCACGACCTGGCGCAGCTGCTGTGCGTCGCCGGCAATCGGCGGGCAACGCAGATCCAGCTCGGATTCCACGGGTACCGTGGCATTTTCGGCCCCATACAGATAGAGCACGTCGGTCACCAGCGTGTTCAGGTCCAGCGTCTGCAATTCGGCAGCGGGCAGGCGTGCATAGTCGCGGAACTCGTTGACGAGCCGCTTCATCGCATCCACCTGCTCCACGATGGTCCGGACCGACTTGGTCAAGATGGCCTGCTCCGGCGCCGGCAGCTTACCGGTGAGCTTCATTTCCAGGCGCTCGGCAGAGAGCTGGACGGGGGTAAGGGGATTCTTGATTTCATGGGCCAGGCGCCGCGCCACCTCTCCCCAGGCCTGGGCACGCTGGGCCGAAACAATTTCCGAAATATCGTCAAAAACCAACAACCGCGACGCATCTGGAAGCTCGGCACCCCGCATGACCAGGCTGGTCGCGTGGTGCGCCGTGCCACTGGCGGAGCCATGGAGCTCAAACGGTTGCTGCCAATGGTCCAGTCCGTGGTGGTGGAGGTCACCCAGGAATTCATCGAACTGCTTTTGCACTGCCGCGGCAAAAACGGCCAGCCCCGGCACCGCTGCCAGTGGCTGACCCGCGTAGGCCGCCATGGGGGCGCGCAGGATGCGCGTGGCACCCGGATTGAAGGACAGGATGACGCCTTGCTGGTCGAGGACAACCACACCTGCGGTGAGGTTGTCCAGAATGGTCTGCAGCTTGGCACGCGCTGCATCCACCTCGCCCATGCTCTGCTCCACCGCACCCTGCGCGTCCGCAATCTGCTGGGTCATGGTGGCAAAGGAGCGCGTGAGTCCGTCGAGCTCATCCTTGCCCTGCAGGGCGGCCTTGGGGCTGAGATTGCCCGCCGCCACTTCCCGCACCCCCTCCGCGAGCACCAGAAGTGGCCGCACCAGCTGGTTGCCCAGCAATACGGCCAGAAGGACAGCGCCAAAAACGGCCAGGAACAAGCCCAGCGTCAAGGTGCCCACATACATGCGGCGAAGGCCCTCGCGGGCCAGGGCTCGTTCCTGGTATTCCCGATTGGCTTCCTGCACCGCCAGGGCATTGGCCACCAGTGCCGGTGGCAGCGGCATGGTGACCTGCAAAAAACGCGGCTCGAGCAGCAAACCCACGCTGGGGCTTGCAACCAGCGCAAACACCTTCACCCGTGCGCTCTGCGCGGCCGCAGGGTCGGTAATGTCGTCCAGCCCCTCGATCTGGGCCAGGGTGCGCTGCTGGCGTACCATGCGCAGCTGCGCTGCGCCAGGGCGCTCCGGGCTCAGGCTGAGACGCGACTGGCCGGCGCTGGCAACAGCGTGCCCGGCGGCACTCCACAAGATCACGTCGCCGGCGGAAAGCTGGTCGCGGATGCGCTCCAGCACCAGCCCGGCTGCGGCATCGGGCACCTGGGCCAGCTGCACGCTGGCGGCCCGCGCCTTGCTCGCCATGTCTTCGGCCATGGAGTCGAGGGACACCCGCGCCAGATTCACTCCCGCCACCAGAGCGCCCTCCACCTTCACATCAAACCAACTTTCAATGGACCGGGTGACAAACTGGTACGACACCACATAGATCAGCAGCCCGGGCAGCAGGCCCACCAGCGCAAAAATGGCGGCCAGCTTGACCAGCAGGCGGCTGCCAAAGCGCCCGCGCCGCAGCCGCACGGCCAGCCGCACGCCCACCCATACCAGCACCGCCAGCAACAGCACGGCCACCAGCACGTTCACCCCGAACAGCCAAGCGTAATTGCGCTCGTACAGCGCCCGGTTGTTGGTGGCCAGCGTCAGCATGAAAAGCAGCACCATGCCGATGGCCGACATGATGGCGGCACCCACCCCGACGGTCCAGCGCACCGCCCGCGACTGCCGCCCCAATGCCTGAGTTGACGCAGATTCCGCGGAAAGTTTGCGCTTGCTCACCGTGTGACCTCCGGCGCCAGGCGCTGGTTCCGGGCGACCGCCAGGCTCCAGCCCGCGCTGCCCACGGCCCCGATCTGGAGGGGACGTGGCAATTGCGTCATGTCCAGCCGAAACCGGAAATGGACGGTGTGCACAGCATCTGCATCGATTTCGCCATCCTCCGCAATCTTCCAGCGCGAAATCCGCTGCATGGCCGACACGGCATCGCGCAGGTCGTCAAAATTCTGGCCCAGCGCCACCCCCAGCCCGGTGTTCGAAAACGGCACGGGCGACGTGCTCAGACGCCAGCGCCGGGTCAGGGGCTGATAGTTCAGGCGCAGATGGCGGGTGGCGGTGGCCACCTGGCGGTCTGACCAGTACCAGCGCTCCCGCAGCACCTGGGCTTCGACCACAAAGAACATGGGAATGCCCTTGTAGAGGGCGTCTTCGGCCAGCTCGGGCAGTGCCAACTGCAAGCTGGCGCTGAGGTAGACACCATCGTCCGCGCGCTCCAGGCGCAGATCGGTCACTTCGCTCGCATGCGATTGCGCCTGTACCTGCAGCGGCCAGGCCAGCACGCACAGCCAGGCGAACACCCAACAGAAGATCGAGCGGACCATGCGGCGCTCACCCGGGGGCTTTATGCAACAGTGCGTAAAAAAATCCGTCGTGCTCACTCGCTGCATTGTCCGGGACTGTTCCGCGATTGTTTCCATTGCCAGGAATTAAATGCCCTGGGGATGGCAGCAACCGGGCATCGGTGTTGTGCGCAAGAAACGTTTGGACCTGCGCATCGCCTTCGGCGCGGAACACCGAACAGGTGCAGTACAGCAGGCGCCCGCCCGGTTTCACCAGCGGCCACAGGGCCGCCAGCAGGCGTGCCTGCTGGGCCGCGAGCTGGGCAATATCGGTTTCGCGGCGCAGCCAGCGCACATCCGGGTGGCGGCGGACGATGCCCGATGCCGTGCACGGGGCATCCAGCAAGATCGCATCGAACAAGGCACCGGCGCAGTGCTGCCGCCACCAGTCCTGCGGCTGCGCCGCATCGGCCACCAGCACCTGCGCGCGCAGGCCCAGGCGATCCAGGGTTTCGTGGATGCGTGCGCTGCGCACGGCATCCACCTCCAGCGCGGTCACCTGGATGGGACTGGCTGCGCCCGCGTATTCCAGCAGGTGGGCGGTCTTGCCTCCCGGCGCGGCGCAGGCATCCAGCACCCGCAAGGGCTGCGTGAGGTCCAGCCCTTGCAGCAGCAACGGTGCTGCCTGCTGCGCAGCGGCATCCTGCACCGAAACCATTCCCTGGGCGAATCCCGGCAAGTCCGCCACCGGCAGGGGCTGCTGCAGGATCAGCCCATATTCACCGACCGCGGATGACTCAATATTCATAGCAGCTAACGCTTTCTGGTATTGCGCTACCGTGCTTTTCCCTCCATTCACCCGCAAGACCATGGGTGCGTGGGCGTTGTTGGCCTGCAGGATCTGCTGCCATTGCGCCGGGTGGTCTTTCTGCAGCTTTTTCACCCACCACAGCGGGTGGTTCCAGCGCGCCACAGGGTCGGCATCGGTCGCGGCGACCAGGGTTTCGCGCTCCCGCAGAAAGCGGCGCAGGCAGGCATTGATGAAAGAGGCCTGCGCACGGGTGGCCATGCTGCGTTTGGCCGCTTCCACGGCCTGGTTGACCAGGGTGAAGGGCTCGTAAGGCGCCTCGTCGGCCCGCCACGACAGTGCCAAAGCCGTGCACAGCAACGCATCGGCAGCGGGAGGCGGCGTGCGGGACACCAGCTGACGCCGCAGTGCCTGTGCCCGGCCCAGCGTGCGCAACACCTGAAAAAGCAGCGCCTGCACCCCCGGCCGCAAGCCAGCATCCACGGTGGCCATCGCCGCCGTGCCCGATTGGCCGGCACAAATGGCCTGCAACGCCGTGGCGACGCCCGCGAGTTGCTCCCACAGCGCAACCCCGGACGCTCCATGGGAGTCGGTGCTGTGCCGTGGCGGCAAGGAATCGCGGCTTCCAGGTGCGGGCGCGGTGCGGGGTCGGCGGTGTGAACCGGTTGGTGTCATGAATGGCTTTCTCACGCAATGGACAGCGCACGCGCTGGAGTGAACCCGAAGGCCCAGGCCAGCATCAGTGCGGGAAACTGCCCGAGTGCGGCGTTGTAATGGAGCACCGCATCATTGAAGATCTGTGCCGCCTGTTCGTTATGCTTGCGCAATTCGTCCCACCGGGCGCGCCAATGCGCCATCTTGCGGTTGGCATCTTCGGCATTGGCGCCAGGCTGCAGATTCAGCCACACTGCATCCAGAACCGCGCACGCGGCAGACAGCGCCGCCACGGGCTCCCCCTGCAACGGTCGCGCCCGCGCTACGGCCAAAGAGACTGTCAATTGTGTGGTGGCCCCTTGCAAGGTGCTGTGCGCTTCACGGTCCAGGACCCCGGCGGTGACCTGAGCGGCGTCGAACTCACCCACCATGGCAAGCCATCGGACCAGGTGGGCGTCCAGACTGCCAAAGGCCTGCACCACCGCCGAGCGCAGACGCACCAGGCGGTTGTAAGCGCCGACGGCCCAGAAAAGAGCGATCGCGATGACTATCCAGCTGAGCGGCGATGACCACATGCGCTAACACCGGCACCGCATACGGCATGCGGCCCGGTCCGTGAGAGTTCCAGAAAAAACGCTCCCGGCCCGTCAGGAGACAGGGCGGGAGCGCATCAGTGACGGCCCGGGGGCTTAGTCGGCAGCCGCGTCAGGAGCGGCACCTTCCGTCACGGAGGCTTCTGCCGAGGCCTCCATTTCGGCGGCTTCCGCTTCGGCAATGGCACGGCGCTCGGCGTCGTCCATGGCGTCCTTGGCCTTGCGCGCCTGGTGGTAGGCCATACCGGTACCGGCAGGAATCAGACGACCCACGATGACGTTCTCCTTCAAGCCGCGCAGCTCGTCGCGCTTGCCCATGATGGCAGCCTCGGTGAGCACGCGGGTGGTTTCCTGGAAGGAAGCGGCCGAGATGAACGAATCGGTCGACAGCGAGGCCTTCGTGATACCCAGGAGCAGGTTGCTGTAGGTCGCGGGGATCTTGCCCGCTGACTGCAGCGCATCGTTGGTGTTGAGGATCTCGGAGCGCTCGACCTGCTCGCCACCGATGTAGCTGGACTCGCCGATGTTCTCGACCACCACGCGGCGCAGCATCTGGCGAACGATCACCTCGATGTGCTTGTCGTTGATCTTCACACCCTGCAAGCGGTACACGTCCTGCACTTCATCGACGATGTAGCGCGACAGCTCTTCGATGCCCAGCAGGCGCAGAATGTCCTGCGGGTCGGCCGGGCCGTCCACGATGGACTCGCCCTTGTTGACCACCTGGCCTTCGTGCACCAGGATGTTCTTTTCCTTGGGCACGAGTTCCTCGAAAACGTGGCCTTCAGGGTCGGTGATCTGCAGGCGCACCTTGCCCTTGGTTTCCTTGCCGAACGACACGGTACCGGTCATCTCGGCCAGCGTGCCCTTGTCCTTGGGCGTACGGGCTTCGAACAGCTCGGCCACGCGGGGCAGACCGCCGGTAATGTCGCGGGTCTTCTGGCCTTCGACCGGGATACGGGCCAGCACTTCGCCGGGGCCCACGTCCTGGCCATCGCGCACCTGGATCAGGGCGCCGACCTGGAAGCCGATGGTCACCGAGTGGTCGGTGCCAGGGATCTTCACTTCGTTGCCCTGGGCATCGATCAGCTTCACCTGCGGGCGCACGACCTTGGCGGCACCACGGCGCTTCGGATCGATCACCACCAGCGTGGACAGGCCGGTCACTTCGTCGACCTGCTTGGCCACCGTGAGGCCTTCCTCGACGTTCTCGAACTTCACCTGGCCCGCAAACTCGGTAATGATCGGGCGCGTCAGCGGATCCCAGTTGGCGAGGATGGTGCCAGCCTTGATGGTCTGGTCGGCCTTCACCGTCAGCGTGGCGCCGTAGGGCACCTTGTGGCGCTCGCGCTCGCGGCCATGCTCGTCCTGGATGACGATTTCACCCGAACGCGCAATCACCACCAGCTCGCCCTTGGTGTTGCTCACGTAGCGCATCGTGGCGTTGAAGCCGATCACGCCGTTGGACTTGGCCTCCACGCTCGACGCGATGGCGGCGCGCGAAGCGGCACCACCGATGTGGAACGTGCGCATGGTCAGCTGCGTGCCGGGTTCGCCGATGGACTGGGCAGCGATCACACCCACGGCTTCGCCGAGGTTGATCAGGCCGCCACGGCCCAGGTCGCGGCCATAGCACTTGGCGCACAGGCCGTAGCGGGTTTCGCAGGTCAGCGCGGTGCGCACCTTGACTTCGTCCACGCCAGCGGCTTCGATTTCCTCGATGAGGTCTTCTTCCAGCATCACGCCGGCAGGCACCAGCACGGCACGCGTTTCGGGGTGCAGCACGTCCTCGGCAGCGGTGCGGCCCAGGATACGTTCGCGCAGCGATTCGATCACTTCACCGCCTTCGACGATGGCGCGCATCAGCGAACCATTGGCCGTGCCGCAATCCTCTTCGGTCACGACCAGGTCCTGCGTCACGTCCACCAGACGGCGGGTCAGGTAACCCGAGTTGGCGGTCTTCAGCGCCGTGTCGGCCAGGCCCTTGCGGGCGCCGTGGGTGGAGATGAAGTACTCCAGCACGTTCAGACCTTCGCGGAAGTTCGCGGTGATGGGCGTTTCGATGATCGAGCCGTCTGGCTTGGCCATCAGACCTCGCATACCGGCCACCTGGCGGATCTGGGCGGCAGAGCCGCGGGCACCGGAGTCGGCCATCATGTAGATGGAGTTGAAGGACTCCTGGTCCACTTCCTTGCCGTGGCGGTCCATGACCTTCTGCTTGGACAGCTGGGCCATCATCACCTTGGACACTTCGTCGCCGGCCTTGCCCCAGATGTCCACCACCTTGTTGTAGCGCTCGCCGGAGGTAACCAGACCGGACACATACTGCTGTTCGATCTCTTTGACTTCCTTCTCGGAGCGCTCGATGATGCCGGCCTTTTGCGGCGGCACCAGCATGTCGTCGATGGCGATCGAGATACCGGCGCGGGTGGCCAGGCGGAAGCCGTTTTGCAGCAGCTTGTCGGCAAACACCACCGTCTCCTTCAGACCGCATTTGCGGAAGGACACGTTGATGAGCTTGGAGATCTCCTTCTTCTTCAGCGCCTTGTTCATGTGCGAGAACGGCAGGCCCTTGGGAAGGATTTCGGACAGCAGCGCACGGCCGGCCGTGGTTTCCACCAGCGAGGTGGAAGGCACGAACTCGCCGGTTTCCTTGTTCTTGGTCCACTCGGTCATGCGCACCGTGATCCTGGCGGCCAGTTCGACCTGGCCGGCGTCCAGCGCGCGCTGCACTTCGCCGGTATCGGCGAACACCAGACCTTCGCCCTTGCCGTTGATGCGGTCGCGGGTGGCGTAGTACAGGCCCAGCACCACGTCCTGCGAAGGCACGATGGAGGGTTCGCCCGAGGCGGGGAACAGCACATTGTTGGAGGCCAGCATCAGCGTGCGGGCTTCCATCTGCGCTTCCACCGACAGCGGCACGTGGACAGCCATCTGGTCACCGTCGAAGTCGGCGTTGAAGGCCGCGCAAACGAGGGGATGCAGCTGAATGGCCTTGCCTTCGATCAGGATGGGCTCGAAGGCCTGGATACCCAGACGGTGCAGCGTAGGCGCCCGGTTGAGCATCACGGGGTGTTCCTTGATGACCTCTTCCAGGATGTCCCACACCACGGGGGTGCCGGATTCGACTTCCTTCTTGGCGGCCTTGATCGTCGTCGCGATGCCCATGGCTTCGAGGCGCGAGAAGATGAAGGGCTTGAACAGTTCCAGCGCCATCAGCTTGGGCAGGCCGCACTGGTGCAGCTTGAGCGTGGGGCCCACGGTGATCACGGAACGACCCGAGTAGTCGACGCGCTTGCCCAGCAAGTTCTGGCGGAAGCGGCCCGACTTGCCCTTGATCATGTCGGCCAGCGACTTCAGGGCACGCTTGTTGGCACCCGTCATGGCCTTGCCACGGCGGCCGTTGTCCAGCAGTGAATCGACGGCTTCCTGCAGCATCCGCTTTTCGTTGCGCGCGATGATCTCGGGAGCCTTGAGCTCCAGCAGGCGGCGCAGGCGGCTGTTACGGTTAATGACGCGGCGGTACAGGTCGTTCAGGTCCGACGTGGCGAAGCGGCCACCGTCCAGGGGCACCAGCGGACGCAGGTCCGGAGGCAGCACGGGCAGCACTTCGAGCACCATCCACTCGGGCTTGATGCCCGACTTCTTGAACGCTTCGAGCACCTTCAGGCGCTTGGCATTCTTCTTGACCTTGACTTCGGAGCCGGTCAGGTCGCCGCGCAGGCGCTCGATCGACAGGTCGATGTCGATGGATTCGAGCAGGTCCTTGATGCCTTCGGCGCCCATCTTGGCGATGAACTCATCGCCGTATTCCTTGCGCTTGGCGTCGTAGTCGTCCTCGGACATGATGCTGAACTTCTTCAGCGGCGTCATGCCGGGATCGGTCACCACGTAGGCTTCGAAGTACAGCACGCGCTCGATGTCGCGCAGCGTCATGTCGAGCACCAGGCCCAGACGCGACGGCAGCGACTTCAGGAACCAGATGTGGGCGCAGGGCGCGTGGCCCATGCGCTCGCGGCGCACCTTGGTCTGGGTGACTTCAACGCCGCACTTCTCGCAGATCACGCCGCGGTGCTTGAGGCGCTTGTACTTGCCGCACAGGCATTCGTAGTCCTTGATGGGACCAAAAATCTTGGCGCAGAACAGGCCATCGCGCTCGGGCTTGAACGTGCGGTAGTTGATGGTTTCGGGTTTCTTCACTTCGCCGAAAGACCACGAACGGATCTTTTCGGGCGAAGCCATGCCGATGCGGATGGCATCGAAATGCTCGTCCGGCGTGAATTGCTTGAACAGGTCGAGTAGCGATTTCATGTGACTCTTTCCTTTTTAATCTGTTGAGGACAGAGCGGCGCGGCGCCGGTCTGTCCCGCAAGGCTTCACGAACGTTCCAGCTCGATGTCCAGGCCCAGCGAACGGATTTCCTTGACCAGCACGTTGAACGATTCCGGCATGCCGGCTTCGATGGCGTGTTCGCCCTTGACGATGGATTCGTACACCTTGGTACGGCCCACCACGTCATCGGATTTCACGGTCAGCATTTCCTGCAGCACGTAGGCGGCGCCGTAGGCTTCCAGCGCCCACACTTCCATTTCACCAAAACGCTGGCCACCGAACTGGGCCTTGCCGCCCAGCGGTTGCTGCGTCACCAGCGAGTACGGGCCGGTCGAGCGGGCATGCATCTTGTCGTCCACCAGGTGGTGCAGCTTCAGGTAGTGCATGTAGCCAATGGTCGTGGGCCGCTCGAAGCGGTCACCGGTGCGGCCATCGAACAGGTAGGCCTGCGTGCGCTCCGGGGTCAACCCCTTGCGCTCGACAAGCTCATCCGGATAGGCCAGTTTCAGCATGGCCTTGATTTCGTCTTCCGAAGCGCCATCGAACACCGGCGTGGCATACGGCACGCCATTGGTCAGGTTCCCTGCCATGGCGACCAGCTCGTCATCGCTCAGCTGCGACAGGTCTTCCGTGCGGCCACGCGAGTTGTAGACCTCTTCGAGGAACTTGCGCAGCTCGGACACCTTGGCTTCCTGCTGCAGCATGTCGCCAATGCGCTGGCCAATGCCCTTGCCGGCCCAGCCCAGGTGGACTTCCAGCACCTGACCGATGTTCATCCGCGAAGGCACGCCCAGCGGGTTGAGCACGATGTCGGCAGGGGTGCCGTCGGCCATGTAAGGCATGTCTTCGACCGGAACGATCTTGGAGACCACACCCTTGTTGCCGTGGCGGCCGGCCATCTTGTCGCCAGGCTGCAGGCGGCGCTTGACGGCCAGGTAGACCTTGACCATCTTGAGCACGCCCGCAGGCAGTTCGTCACCTTGCGTGAGCTTCTTGCGCTTTTCTTCGAAAGCCAGATCGAAGCTGTGGCGTGTCTGCTCGAGCGAGTTCTTGATCGATTCGAGTTGCGTGGCCACTTCGTCTTCCGCCGGGCGGATGTCGAACCAGTGGAACTTCTCGACGGAAGCCAGGTAAGCCTTGTCGATCTTGGTGCCCTTGGCGAGCTTCTGCGGGCCGCCATTGGCCACGCGGCCGGTCAGCAGCTTCTCGATACGGTCGAAGGCGTCGGCTTCCACAATGCGCAGCTGGTCGTTCAGGTCCAGGCGGAAACGCTTGAGTTCATCGTCGATGATCTGCTGGGCGCGCTTGTCGCGCTGGATGCCTTCGCGGGTGAACACCTGCACGTCGATCACGGTGCCGGACGAGCCCTGGTCAACGCGCAGCGAGGTGTCCTTCACGTCGGAAGCCTTCTCGCCGAAGATGGCGCGCAAGAGCTTCTCTTCGGGCGTGAGGGTGGTTTCGCCCTTGGGCGTGACCTTGCCGACCAGCGTATCGCCAGGCTGCACTTCGGCGCCCACGTAGATGATGCCGGACTCGTCCAGGCGGTTCAGTTGCTGCTCCGACAGATTCGGGATGTCGCGCGTGATTTCTTCGGCGCCCAGCTTGGTGTCGCGGGCCATGACCACGAGCTCCTCGATGTGGATCGAGGTGTAGCGGTCTTCCGCCACCACGCGCTCGCTGATCAAAATCGAGTCTTCGAAGTTGTAGCCGTTCCAGGGCATGAAGGCGATCAGCATGTTCTGGCCGATGGCGATTTCGCCAAAGTCCGTCGATGCGCCGTCGGCCACCACGTCGCCCTTGACCAGCTTGTCGCCCTTCTTCACGATGGGGCGCTGGTGGATGTTGGTGTTCTGGTTGGAACGCTGGTACTTGATGAGGTTGTAGATGTCCACACCCACTTCACCGGCCACGGCTTCTTCGTCGTTCACACGCACCACGATGCGGGTCGCGTCGACGTAGTCCACGATACCGCCACGGGTGGCAGTGACCACGGTACCCGAGTCCACAGCGGCGACACGCTCGATCCCCGTGCCCACCAAGGGCTTCTCGGGACGCAGCACAGGCACGGCCTGGCGCGACATGTTGGCGCCCATCAACGCGCGGTTCGCGTCGTCGTGCTCCAGGAACGGAACCAGCGAGGCGGCCACGGAGACGATCTGCGCGGGCGACACGTCCATGTACTGCACGCGATCGGCACCGCACAGAATCGATTCACCCTTTTCACGGGCGGACACCAGGTCACCCGACAGACGGCCGTCCTTGTCGAGCACGGCGTTGGCCTGTGCGATCACGTACTTGCCTTCTTCGATGGCCGACAGGTAATCGATCTCGTTCGTGACCTTGCCATCCACCACGCGGCGGTACGGGGTTTCGATGAAACCGTACTCGTTCAGGCGGGCGTACAGGGCCAGCGAGTTGATCAGACCGATGTTCGGGCCTTCAGGCGTCTCAATAGGGCAGACGCGGCCGTAGTGGGTCACGTGCACGTCGCGCACTTCGAAGCCTGCGCGTTCGCGGGTCAGACCGCCTGGGCCGAGGGCAGACACACGGCGCTTGTGCGTGATTTCCGCCAGCGGGTTCGTCTGGTCCATGAACTGGGACAGCTGCGAAGCACCGAAGAACTCTTTCAACGCGGCCGAGATCGGCTTGCTGTTGATCAGGTCGTGGGGCATCAGCGGCTCCTGTTCGGCCTGGCCCAGACGCTCCTTCACGGCCTTCTCGATACGGGCCAGACCGGTGCGGTACTGGTTTTCTGCCAGTTCGCCCACGCAACGCACACGGCGGTTGCCCAGGTGATCGATGTCATCGACTTCGCCGTTGCCATTGCGCAGGTCCACCAGGATCTTGACCACGGCCAGGATGTCTTCGTTGGACAGCACCATGGGGCCGGTGGATTCGTCGCGGCCAATCTTGGCGTTGAACTTCATGCGGCCCACGCGCGACAGGTCGTACGTGTCGGGGTTGTAGAACAGGCGCTGGAACAGGGCCTGCACGGCGTCTTCCGTTGGCGGCTCGCCAGGACGCATCATGCGGTAGATGGCCACGCGCGCGGCGAACTCGTCCACCGTTTCGTCGATGCGCAGGGTGTGCGACATGTACGCACCCTGGTCGAGTTCATTGGTGTAGATGCACTGCACGTCCTGCACGCCAGCGCTGCGCAGCTTCTTGAGCAGTGCTTCGGTCAGCTCGTCGTTGGCCTTGGCAATGATTTCACCCGTGTCGGCATCAACGATGTTGCGCGCGACCACGCGGCCCACCAGGAAGTCCTCGGGCACGGAGATGTGCGTCGTGCCGGACTGCTCCAGCTCGCGGGTGTGGCGGGCGGTGACGCGCTTGTCCTTGGCCACCACCACCTTGCCGGACTTGTCGGTGATGTCGAAGCGTGCGACTTCGCCACGCAGGCGCTCGGACACAAACTCCATCTGTGCACCGCTGTCCATCAGGCGGAAGTTGTCGTTGACGAAGAAGTTCGCCAGGATGGACTCGGGGTTCAGGCCGATGGCCTTCAGCAAGATCGTGACCGGCATCTTGCGGCGGCGGTCCACGCGGAAGTACAGAATGTCCTTCGGGTCAAACTCGAAATCCAGCCAGGAGCCACGGTAGGGGATGATGCGCGCGGAGAACAGCAGCTTGCCCGAGCTGTGGGTCTTGCCCTTGTCGTGCTCGAAGAACACGCCGGGCGAACGGTGCAGCTGCGACACGATCACGCGCTCGGTACCGTTGATGATGAACGAGCCCTTGTCGGTCATGAGCGGCACTTCACCCATGTAGACCTCTTGCTCCTTCACTTCCTTGACCACCTTGGACTGCGAGGTCGAAGACTCGCGGTCATAGATGATCAGCTGCACCTTGGCGCGCACGGCCGAGGCGAAGGTCAACCCCCGGGTCTGGCATTCGCGCACGTCGAAAGCCGGTTTCGCCAGGTTGTACTCGATGAACTTCATCTCCACAAAACCGTTGTGGGAGACGATAGGGAAGGCAGCGTCGAATGCAGCCTGAAGGCCTTCGATGGTTCTTTTCTGGGGTGCTTTATCAGCCTGCAGGAAAGCGGTGTACGCATCCTTCTGCATCTGCAGCAGGTAAGGAACTTCGAGCACGCTGTCGCGGGTGCCGAAACTTTTGCGAATTCGCTTGCGTTCGGTGTAGGAATAGGCCATGAGATCTCCGGGCAAAGACATGAGTCCTGGGTCTTCGACGACTGACCCGCAAGGAGATGTGTCCTCACGGGCTTGGCGGTTGGCCACTACCAACCATGGCGGACGGTGATGCGTTGCACATCACCCGAACCAAGGCGTCTTCTGCTGTCGGGGTTGTCAGAAGACACTCGAAAGCCCCTTTTCAGGAGGTCGCTTTCGGGTGCTTTCTGAAGCACCAAAGGCTGGAGGCCCTCTGAGGAACACTCCAGCCCTTGAGCAAGATCGAATTACTTGAGTTCGGCCTTGGCGCCGGCTTCCACCAGCTTCTTGACGGCTGCTTCGGCGTCGGCCTTGGCAATGCCTTCCTTGACGTTCTTGGGAGCGCCGTCCACCAGGTCCTTGGCTTCCTTGAGGCCCAGGCCGGTGATTTCGCGCACTGCCTTGATGACGGACACCTTGTTGGCGCCAGCTTCGTTCAGCACCACATTGAATTCCGTCTTTTCTTCGGCAGCAGCAGCAGCGCCACCACCAGCGGCAGCAGGAGCAGCCATGGCTGCAGCGCTCACGCCAAACTTCTCTTCAATGGCCTTCACCAGGTCATTGAGTTCCAGAACCGTCATGCTGTCCAGCGCGGTCAAAAATGCGTCTTTATCG
>LNAP01003348.1_pt1 | contig 15346 bp, 14 predicted proteins | sample 602601 | NCBI WGS metagenome assembly LNAP01 (sample SAMN02440304, study PRJNA202911) | soil metagenome | biome: Subtropical and temperate rainforests or woodlands; isolation source: soil samples (1 kg each in a 20% v/v slurry with milli Q water) were... ...
TGGACCTGGTTCAGTTCGTGTTCTTCCCACTGCACGAGTCCAACACCTGACGACGAGTACGTTGGCTGCTCTTCGGCGAGGTAATACCCCATCACTAAACTACGCGTCTCTGCGCCCAACAAATCAATAAGCGTTGTTGCAAAGGTGTCCGGAAGGCATGTCAGATAAACGCTTTGTAAACCAGCGCCGTTCGGGCGCAAGGGTGCGTATTTCGTGGGTAGCAGTGGTGCTAGGACCGTCATATGATCGGCGGGCTTTGTCGTTAACCGCAGCTCATGGAATCTGACATCTATACGCCAGCCGATATTGTTCCAGTAAGCGCCGGCCTGGCCAAACTCCAAAGGCTTTGGGGCTTCGTAGGCATGTGAAGTAGCAATCCCGATTGCGCGGATATGGGTATTGCTAAAGGAAAAAATGATATCGCCTGGCGTGACTTCGCGCATGAAATCATAGAACGGGTTTTGAGCTTGGTTTGCTTTGCGTTTGGGCGACCAAAGATAACCGCCTGGCACTTCGTGGCGGTATGTTTGGTTTTGATTGACCCACCAATAGCGCATACTTACTAGTTACCCCGTGAGTGAGACAACGATGCGGTACTTTAGCACCTCCATGGAGGCTCCATTCTGGCGGCCGAAGCGACTGCGGAATGATGGCATTGACTTTGAGGTTAGCATCAGTTGACGCCGTGAACTGCTTTTCGTGGGCTACGGGTGTAGATCGATACCCCATGGCTCGTAATCTTACCGTCACGGGCAGTGATCCGGAGATTGCGAATAACTAAGTTTTGCAGCTTTAAAACACCAGCTTGTATGAAATTTCAACAATAGTTGGTCCATCGCATCACCAATTGCTGGAAAACCATCTAAAATTTAGGCGTGCGGCTTGAGTTGGTATGAAAATAATGCAATAGTTGGCGTATGGTACCAGCTACAGATAAATTCTCATTCAAAGCGCTGCTTGCGATACTCCCTCGCGGTGAGCCGCTGGATACTGCTTTTCTAAAGGAAAAAGGCCTCAGTCCATCTCATGCTGCGCACCTTGCCAAAGCGGGGTGGCTGACGCACTTGGGCAGGGGCGTGTATATGCTGCCCGGCGATACGTTGAGCCGGGATGGCTGCTTGGCTTTCCTTATGCGTCGCAATGAGGGGCTGCATGTCGGGGCCAGGACAGCACTGGCATGGCGCGGGATCAAGCACAACATCGCGTTTCGGGAAGTGATCTCGCTGTGGGGGCCACGAGCGTTGCGCCTACCCGCATGGCTGATCAGTCGTTATGACTGTACTCATCAGACCACACGTTTATTCGATACCGGCCTTGAGCAAAATTTTGGCCTTCAGCCGTTGCCTGGCGGGCATTCCGGTTTGCTTGTCTCCGTTCCCGAGCGTGCCCTGCTCGAACTCTTGAGTGATGTGGGTAAAACCGAATCGCTTCAGGAGGCGCGTTCGTTGATGGAAAGTACACGCAGCCTTCGCGCCGGCGCCCTCGAAACGTTGCTGATGCATACGGTACGGATCAAGGTTGTGCGCCTGGCGCGTGTTCTGTCAGAAGAGCTTGACCTGCCATGGGCGCCGCTTGCACGGCAGATCAGCCAAGACAAAGGCGGCGGTACACGCTGGGTGGCGGTCTCCAAAGACGGGGAAAGGCTGGATCTGAAGCCATGAAACAAGACTACATTGAGACAGTTCGTCTGCTGATCGATATTGCGCCCGATATATTCGAGTCGCCCCGTTTTGCCATGAAAGGCGGAACCGCGCTGAATCTATTCTTGCAAGACATGCCGCGTCTTTCCGTAGATATCGATGTGGTGTTTGTCGATCACGCGCTGAGCCGTGACGACGCGCTGCAGGCCATTGCCAGTGATCTGCAGGACGCTTGTGTACGTCTTGCACAGCGCGGCTACGACGTTGCTATGCCCAGAAGGCCTGGTGGCGAAGACGTGACGCTGTTTGTTCGATCTGACATGGCCGAAGTGAAGGTGGAGGTCAATCCGATTTTTCGAGGTGCACTGCTGCCTATCGAGAAAGTTTCTCTCTCGCCCGCTGCGCAGAGCTTGTTCACGGCAGACATCACCGTGCCTATGCTGGCGCGCGCGGAAGTCTATGGCGGCAAGCTGGTTGCGGCCATGGATCGCCAGCATCCCAGGGATATCTTCGATGTCCTGAAAATGTACGAGACCTTTGGCTTGGAGGCGGATTTTGTGGACTGCTTTGTGGCGTATCTGGCCGGGCATAACCGACCTGTTCATGAAGTGCTTTTTAGCGCGGATGCACCATTTGATGCGGTCTACAACAACCACTTCCGAGGCATGACCCGCAAAGAGATTGCGCTGGACACTTTGCTGCAGACTCGTACTCGGTTGAAGCAGGACTTGCCCAATGCGCTCACGTCGCAGCATAAAGACTTCCTTTTGTCGTTAGTGAAAGGCGAGCCCGCATGGGAGCTTATGCCTTTTCCAAACTTGAGGAATCTGCCAGCCTTGAAGTGGAAGTTGCTAAACCTGAAAAAGCTGAGAGCCGCAAAGCCAGAGATCTTTAGCTTGCAGCATGTCTTGCTGCAAGAACGACTTGATTCGATTCGGAATTGAAGCAAGTGTCTGGCCATGAGTGTGTGACAAAAATCCGCGATTCAAACGTCTCAGCAAGCACCCAAAACCATTCAATAAGTCAAGGCAGCGCTTGCCAAGGTCCGCCAAACGCTACCCCTAGGATCAAAAGGTCCAGTACGGCAGGCGAATATGAGGCCGAGGCCGATGATGAACTAGTGGTCGGCTTCAAACCGACTCGCACCGGGGCCGGTTAGCTCGAACACAAGATGCGTGTTCCTGTTCAATTGTAGCTAAAGGCAAATGGCCGGACCGGACCCGATGCAGTCTTTTGAGTAGTCGCATGGGACGGAGCTATTGGCTTAGGCTCGGCCGGCCAATCGCTTCCACCAAGAAATATGACTGAATCGGCCAGACTTTTATAGACAGTTCGTCGCCTCCCTACAGATCCAATAGCAGCTAATTTTCCGATATCAAGCGTCACGGTTTAAGCACCCAGTTCACGACAAAGCGTCTTTAATTGCCTGCCAGTCCTTGTTCTCTACCTAGGCAAAACGGCAACGACCTCCACAGTGCCTCGCCCAAAGCTCCCCGATTCGCTTTTTCTCCTTGCTATCGGAGCCGTCCGCAATATGGCCGCCCTTGTACTCAACAGCGAGGAATACCCCAGACTTCATTTTTACAATGAAGTCTGGATAGAATTTGTCCGACGCGGTCTGCAACCAGAAAAGGTTGGCTTCTTCTCGACGTTCCGAATCGCCTCAAGTTTACCGGTTTTAGCGGCGCTGACCATTAATCGTGAACGACGGCTTCTGGCCGAGAACGGCAGATCGATAATGCCGAAAATCGACCCGTAGAAGCCCTTGATGCCTGAAGAAAACTGTCGTTAGCGTAGTCACAACGGACGCTGCACGGCCATCCGCGTAAGCCCAATTCATTGATGAGCCGGCTTAAGTTGCGCGTCGCCACCGAACGGACCCGATAGATCTGAATTTTGATATACCGAGAGCACCACGTTCATTGCGAGACGTCGAGCCCGGCTTGGTTAGCGCGGCGATTATTGATTCACGTGGAGCCTCATAGATGGCGATAGCATCGAAATTTTCGTCGAGGAGAACAAGGAGGACAGCATCAAATTCTTTCTTGATATCGATGGAACCCATGCGTTGCCCTGGCTTGCTGCCTTCAAACACGCACCGACCTTTTATTTGTAAGTAGAACGGCTCCCCATTGCGAATTTCGATGGCATCATAGCCAGCTTGTCTCGCCGAACTGAGTTCAAGGCCAAGAATGCGAGCAGCCTCGTATTCCGCAACTTCCCCAGTTATCCCTAGCGGTTTGCCGGTGAGTACACGGTATTGCTGGGCAAGCTTCTTCGCCTCAGCCAAGATAGAGAAAACGTCTTTTGCGCCAAATGACATTCGGAAAATCCAGCAACCAGAAAACACGGCCAGCATACCGCATGCAGATGTTGAGTATCCGCTTAGGCGGTAACCTTCACCGACTGCTCCGGGCCGGGAGAGGCCTTCGGCACATCGTTTTCAACGTGTTGTCCGAGCCATTACCTCAAAAAGAACCACAAGTGCTGCGCGGCAAGGTCGATCTGAAAAGTGCTTTTCAAACCACCGTTTGATGAACAACCATGGAGGTTTGCAAACACTAACTGCCTGAACCCTGGTGCGGAAATGGGTTCATTGTGATAGTCGAACAGTCCGGACCAACATCGACGCATCGCTCACGGGTGGCTGCGGACCTCAAAGCAACTAAGCTTACAACAACAGGTGTACTGAGACGACAGTACTGTGACGGAGCATCAGCGAGAGAACCCGCCTACGACCCCCGCAGTTCGCCCGGCGGCGCGAGCGAGCAGTACCTTCATAGACGACCCGTAACGGGCTGCGCCCGACGCCTCTCCGGCCATGGCGGGGGATCGCTTTACGGCTAGTCAGTGTAAGTATAAAACCCCCGAAAATCACTCGTAAGGCGAGTGGGCCATGTTGGAGCCGCGCCAGCCCAGCTCTTGGGCGGCGAGGGAAGGGACCGAATAGGGAAGGGCGGAGTTTGCTTGTGGCCGCTCGCTGTAGGGCCGGAAATACCAACTTCCCAAGAACATCGTCTAGAATGCGATTCCTGACCGGGTCATCTCAGCTCGTATTCGGCTTGTAGCGCTATCCAGAACCGCGCTGTACTGACCCCGATCCGTTCCAAGTTGGTGGCAAGCTCAAGCGTTATTGGTGCGTGACCTTCCAGAATAGCCATTAAAGAGGCAGGAGTCATACACAGCTTCGTAGCAGCTTCATTGACTGACAGGGCAAGCGGATCAAGTACTTGGTCACGAATCAACGCACCGGGATGAGGATGGTTCAAGTTATTCATGGATATCCACTCATTTGTACTAATTCAGATCTGCTTTGATATGTGTTGCGAGATGCATTAGCGTTAAACCACTAGTCACCGCTTTCGATCAATATCAGATATAAAGGCCACTCGGAGTTTCGTGGAGAGGTGGCGATCCCCTCAACCCTCGTGGCTTAGTATAGCCGTCGGCAATTGCATTCAGAGGAGTGTCTATAAAAGCCTGGCCGATTCAGGCGGAAGCTCTTGTATGACTTCAACAGATTATGAAGCAGGAACTCGCGATGCCATCACGACTGGCAGCTTTGCTGCGAAGCTAACGTTGGCCGACGGAGCTCGAGTGTCAGGAATGGGTCGCTTCTGCCTCACGGATCTGACAAGTTTGTCAGCTGAAGTGTGAATTATCATAGCTAATCGATAAGGGGCTGTGGCGCCCATCTTTTGTAGCATTGATAGGCCGGAAATGAATGTTTTGCATGAGGGAGCGCTTTCAATCCATCCCGCCTGGGTCTTTCTTCTCGATCGCTTCGTTAATCTCCTCGATCGTTAGGATCGTCCCGTCAGTTTTGTCTTTAAGGGAGCCTAGCAGCCGCCGAAAATCTCTGATTTCTTTCAGCGCTTGGTCCGAGGCAGCTAACCCTTTGTCCATGGCTTTCTCTGCTGCTCTAGTTCGTTCTCGCGGCTGCCTGGCTAACTGCTCCGAGTCGTTTTGCTTTTTTGATGCCATAACCATCTCCTTGCCGAACATGTACCCGGCCGGCCTAGCCGGGCGGGGCCCTATTGTAGAGACACCGCTTTGCCTGTGGCCAAAGCAATACCTTAAGCGCTTCAAATCTGTCGATTTGTGGCCCTTAAGGGCATCACACATTACGCACCCCGGGCGGGGTGGGTAACTATTTGATTTATTTGGCATTTATGCGAAGGGATAGAAGGCCTGCACGTGGTCCGCTAAGACCACCATCCCTTTGGAAAGCCGCATGAATATTGAGTTCTTCCGTGGTCTCAATAGGGCCTAAGAGCTTGTACCACGATTGCACCGGAGTATAGATACACCAGAACTACACCGCGAAAGCACCACGGACCCACCGCAAATACACCGCAAATACACCGCACATACACCGCACATACACCGCACATACACCGCACATACACCGAAAATACACCGAAAATACACCGAAAATACACCGAAAATACACCGAAAATACACCGCAGGCACCACAGGGACTGCCATGTCGCGTCGCAGGTCGAGGAAAACCACCTATACGTCACGCGTCTATCACCGATATGTCACGCATACATCACCCATGTATCACCCCATGCATCACCCGCCTGTTAAGCAACTAACATTGAGCTATGGTGTCGGCAGCACGAGCGCTAATCTACGACTGAATGGCCTAAAGGTGCGATCTTAGTGACGGTGGTTCAGCCAGTCGGCGTGAATTTCTGATCATCATTCTAGCGACAGAATAAGATCTGAGGCGGTGGTGTTGCAGCTCGTACGTGGGTTCTCACCTGGGCAGGTGAAGGTTTGCTGGGGCTCATCGGTGGTGGCATGTACTGGTCGCCTAGCCGGGAGTCATGGGGCCTCACGCATGCTTCAGCCGGATATTTGCATTCGCTCGCCGCGCGGCATGTGGACAGGAGTAAAACCCCTGACCACATGACATAAGTGTAGGTTTTTTTCACTGCGTCAAGGGTCCGCTTCGCCATCCTCCTCACCCGTTCGGTGCTCGGCCTTCCAGGCCTATGCACCGCGGCGGCTTGCGGTGCTGCCCTTGACCCGTTCTTGCACTTAAACAGGCGCATCACGCGCTGAGCTATCTTGGCGATCTACTTCCGGAGCAATTCCGCGATTTTCATGAGGTGACCTCTCGCCAGTTCCTTATCAGTGCCTCTTCCCAACACCTGTTGAGTTTCTGTGTTGCAGACGTGCTGTTTGAGTCGTCGGTCCGCGATACGTATGCCGCCAAGAGGTACAAATGTCCCCATTTTATGTCGTCTAACTAGCGCTCCAAACCATCTCAACGCATCGGTTTTGATCGTGTTGGTTTCAAGCGAGGCGGCCAACTCATCCAGTAAAGGTTGGCATTGAGTGATTGGCACGTCCTCAAGCATCGCATGTATGGCTGCTCTATGTGTGTTGGAAAGAGCTTTAGGAAAATGGAGCGGTGAAGATTCGATCTCCTGTTGTTGTGGTTCGTATGAGGGATCCTTAGTGGGTTCTAGGGGTGACATGATTGTGTCGTCCCCGACCGTGACATCTAATGTCATCCCCGTCCCTGACAGTTTGTCGTCCTTATTGAGGACCATACGCTCTGAGGGTGACAAAATGTCATGGGGATAGATAACGTCAAAGTTCACTCTGCAGATGTTAGAAGTCTGTCGACCGGCTGACGTATACCTTGGCTCGACCGTCAACAGGCCCATAGAAGCAAATTTTGTAATCTCCCGTTGGACCGTGCGGGTAGACACGCAGCATCGTGTCGCCGTCGAGCTATTACTCATCCAGCTTTCCCCGGCGTCCGAAGCTGAATCCGCGATCGCCATAAGGATTAATTTGCTGGTTGGAGGCAGCTTTTGACTCCATGCCCAGTTCATGGCCTTGATGCTCATTATTTTCGTTTAAGCTTCGTCCAATAGTCTTGCGAGCTCCGATGCCCGAAATAGAACTCGACGGCCAACTTTGATCTTCGCGGGTTTGAGTTTCTTTGAAAGCTCGCTGTCGGTACCTAATGTGACACGAAGTCCTTCCACGCTTCGATCTAGTAGTGAGGCGCATTCCTGCATGGTGAGCAGCACGCCATATTGATTGATAAGTAACTTTTCAGTGGGAGTCATATCCCGCTCCTTTGGATTTTGTTTAATCAAGAAAACTAGGCTGTTAAACTCATGATTCGACTTAAATAGTCTTTTCATGACTACATTATAGTCATATTATGACTATTTATGGAATAGTTCGATTCCTTACTTGCGGCGCTATGTCAATTACTATCGAAGATCGCATAATTTTGGTGCTCAAAGAGCAGCTGGCATCAACTCACCCTAGCGAAAACACGGCGATTGAGAACCAGGCAGAAGGCCTCTTTCAGTGCGGGCCGAGACAGTATGCTGGCCATGGTTTCTGGGAGAAAATCGCCAGCGAGACAGGCGTGCCATCTCAGAGGTGGCGGAGTGTGTTCACCAGGAGGCAAAAGCCTACGCCGGCGATGATCGAGAGCCTAGCAAAGCTGTGGCCTCAGTATGGTTTCTGGATTGCGACTGGCATCACCGATGCAATAAATGGGCACGTCGCCCCAGTAACTGCGTTTTCTTTTCCGGAACGACTGCATGTGGGTGACCCGTTGGCTGAAAGTTATTTTCAACAGGCGATCAAACTCAATGAAGATCTATTGCCTGCAGCCGACTTTAAAATTGACAGTGAAGAGGAGCGATTGGACGCTGTAGAGCGGAAGTGGAAGTTTGGGCGTTGGAGGGAAGGGGGTCTTCTTCGGGCTGCGGACCTTCTCCGCGGGTCATTCCAGTATGAGCGTCTTATCGATACATGGAAACATCGAGAAGGCGTTCGGCCATTCCGTTTAAGCGAAATTTCTCACCATAGCAAACTAGGCGTCGAAGGCATTTCTGGTACAGATGGTGGAAAGAATAGCGCTCGGGCGACGAGACCTCGTCATGATTACCTTTTTGGTCTGTTCTATAACGGGAAGGGCGCAGACGACGTTGACTAGAGCTAGAGGCCGATTAGATTCAATAAAACCGGGGAAGAAGTTTAGAGGATGGGCGGCCCCGGTCTATATATTGACGTTTTCAGGCCGGGCGGGTAGGATTAGACTTGCCTAGGGAGGCACCCTGCTGCGATGGGAAACACCCACACTCTCTTATTATGATTTTTCGCCGCTATAGGCCAAGCAAGCAGCATGCAAATACCGGTATCCCGGTATGGGCCGATGGAGAAATAATCATGTCCGCAGCATTCGATTGCATCAACGATCTTAAGTACCTTTCGCGCATATCTAAAGATGATAGTCTTACCTATAAGCAGCGCTTAGATCAGCAATGTCGTCAGATAAATTTCAACAATTTCCATCATTTTGAACGCGCGCTTTTGAATCTTACTGACCATGAGATTCGCAAGATATCTTCACGCATTATGAGGCGCGCCTGCACGAAGATTCTACCCAAGCCTAAGGTCGCTTACTTTGAGTTCATAGCGGAGCGCGGGCATAGCATGAGCTATTACAGTTACTGGACGGGCTGGGATGAACTAGGCGCAGAAATCCGTGTCCCGAGACCACTTAATGGTTTCACCTCTGTGCCGCTGCTACGTGTTCAACACACTACGCCCGTGTATGTTATTGAGACGGAACGTCAACTCGTAGCATGGCAATATGAGTGGCATGGTACCGCTTACGTGTCTGCTACGTTGGCTCGAGAACACATGAAGGCGCTTACGGGTGAGGAAGCCGTGGTATAGAGCTTCCGAATGCGCTTTTGAGCGGTTGCAAGCGCCGCCGATAGACGCGATCCGGCCAGAAGCGGACACCTTCTCGGTGCGCGTCCGGCTTACGTTCCTAATCTCACATCCACTGTGCGAGCGCGTGCAAGTCGGCAGGCCTGTGCGCGTGATTTAAGTTTCCCGATTGGGTAGCGGTGTTGAGAAACTGCACTCGCTCGGTATCGGTCTTTCCTATGCCAAGGTGAGCTTCGATTGCTCCACCTGACCACAGCCAGATGTCATGAGCTCGCAGCACCTGCACAATCTCTTCCACCTCAATTGGCATTGCTATCGTCATTTGCTCAAATGCCTCTGCGGCTGTTAGCGCTGAGAGGTTATTAGTATGCGGGTCGCGCTTAGTAGGGAGGCTATCCATATCCAAATACACGCCAATTACAGCGGCATTGGCTGCGAACCAGGCCTTGCATGCGACGATGGCCGGATGTGCGGAGCTTATAAGCTGCGCTTGTGGGGCAACCTTGAATGCAAAGTCGAGGTCTGCGACAGCCTTCGGGCTAAAACCGACGGCCCGCAAAATCTGCATCAAGGGAAGCAGCGCACCACTGCCTGAGCCCGAAACGAAACACCCTTTGTCGTGAGCGTAAGAGTGCTCTCGGGAAGTCTGATAAATCTGTGGAACCAGCATCGACTCAGTCTTACCTTCGACCAGCAGAACACGGTCGGAAAAAAGAAGGTGTGTCGCGGTTTGAAGTGAGAACACGACTTCTGCATGGTGCGGATGTGCCTGCATTGCCGTAGCGGCCGACTGAAGCTTTTGTCGTGCAACTGTCCTGTTTTGATCATCCTTATAAATCATCAGCGTTTGCAGCGCATGTTCTCTTCCGACCAGCAGCGGGGAATGAGTAGAGAACACAACCTGGAAGTTCTGCCTTGAAAGTTGCAGGAGCGACGCCCTCAGTAATTCGATAGCTTGCGGGTGCAGGTAGAGTTCCGGCTCATCAATAAGCAGCATGGTCGTTCCGCCCGCGTTTGCGGCGCCCGCTCCGTTGAGGTCTGCCAGCAGCTTGATGAGCGCCATATGAGCACTTCGCTGTGCTCCGTGGCCGAACGAAGTAAATGGTCGCTTAGAGCCTAACGCATCCGAGAGGCTTATCGTCGATGACTTGAAGAGTTCATCGATGGCCGGAGTGGCGAAGTTCACATGGAAAGACAGGCCCGGGAAGAAGGACGCGATGGCGGCAGTAGCTTCATTCTCAAATGTGCCCAGCTCAGCCATTCTGTTGTCGCCATTGAGGTGGTCGGAGACTTGAGATAGCGCGTGCCGCATTGTTTCAACCGCAGCTGCATTCTGCTGGTGGATTCTGTCGAGCACACGCTTCAGAAGCAAGCCGATAGTGTTCTTGGCTCCAAACTTTCCGACGTCTTCACTTGCATCTTCCATCGCTTCGATATGCAATGGCTCCGGAAATAGCACTGCGAGAGCGTTGTCTAGTCCAGCTGGGTTGGCAGACCATTCCGACGTTGCGTAATCGTAGACCTCTACCTTTATCTGCGTGGCGCTAGTCACATTAGCCTCTTGCTTTCGACGGACCTTCAGAGCACCGTTGTGTACAAAAGGAGCGACCGACGTTTGCTGGTTGGCCGGCAGCAGTGTCAAGTCGACACTTTCGATTACGCCCTCAACGGTTATCGCATCGTTGGCGTGATGAAACATATGTGCCGGCAGCAAACTCTTCTTCAACAGCCAGCTTATGGCTCGGAGAATGTTGGACTTACCCGAATTGTTGTATCCGACGATGGGATTAAACTCAGCCAGCGGTACGGTGACGGCCTCGCATGAGCAAAAATTGTTGATGACGACTTCAGAAAGACGCATTTTACCTCCAGCAGTTGACCTCCTCTAGGTGGTGGGAGGTTTGACTACGGTTATAGCGCATCCACCTTGCTTACAATGCTTTGTAAGAAGCGTCTTAGCCAGCAAGCCACAAAAATAACGGCATTCCGCTTTGGGTTGGAAGCGGTCCACCATCAATGGTTGCTCTCGGCCAAAAGCTGCCCTTCAAGGCATTGTCATAGCCGACCGCTTCAGGCTGGCTGCTGACGTTCAAATTTGGCTACCTGAAGACCGCTGGCACTGAAAATGGACATTCTGTGGTACTTCTAACCAGGGTTGGGGCCGATGGTCGCATTGCGCAACACCACGAAACCATTGCCGCTCCGACAATTCAAAGAGGCTGTGTTCACTGACTGGTCGTGACACATGCCTCTCGAAGCAGCGACGGGAGCACATCGAAAATCTCTTGAGCGCGCAACAGAAAGAGAATAGCGACGCTTGAAATTCAGTATTGGAGCTGAGAATGGCCGGCAGTACATCGCTTGAAAGCGAGATCACAGAATGGCTAGTTAAGTTGATCGAAGACGAAAAGTTGCTCGACGCCATAGACGAACAAGAAGGCATCGACGCTGCTATCGAATCGATTAATAAAAGAACCGGAGTTCCGGCTTTTGGTTTCGATCACTTGTCGCGACGCGCGAACGTACGCGCTGCTTCTACCGTGTTGAATAGCCTGGGACTTCTCGACGTTATTGCTGTCGACAAAAGCATCTCTTTGACAACCGGAGAGGTGCTCCGTCCTGACATCCTATGCTTCAACCCCGAGTCACGAACACTGGTGGTATTCGAGGTCAAACGAGACAAGCTGACGGAGCGACAAGCCGTCACCGAACTCGCGGGGTATGAACAGGAACTAAGGAATACGCTTCCATTCCTGGGGGACTTCGATGTGAACTTCGTGTTGATCTCCACGCATTGGGACGTCCTCTTGAGCCACGCAGTGGCGAATTTCAACACGTGGTCAGGAAAGAATTGCCTTGCGCTCAAGGTCTCGGCAGATCAGCGGCCGTTCACCCTGGCTTGCCACTTTCCTGACGCCTGGCAGCTTCGGGGAAGCAGTAAGCTCCCTCACGAGGCGCTGCAATCGATCGACCTCTATCTCTATGAGGAGGATGGCAACGATGAAGACGAAGACCGGTCAATTCCCGCTGAGCTAGTCACTGCGATCAACATCATTGCCAGGTCGGGGGATCGACATGAATCCCATGGGTTCGCCATGTTGTGGTGGGATCACGCCCAATTTGGGAACGGGCATTGGAGCCTCACCCTATGCGGTGTTGATCCGCTCGCAATGTACGCTTGGTGCAGCGAGCATGGGCTTGCGATTCGATCGTCTCAACTTACGCAGTATCTGGACAAGCATGTCGCCGACGTCATGTCTCAAGCTCCTGCATCGCTCTACAAAATCGCAAAGGAATCTTTCCCAGTGCTTCGGGGAAAGTACCGTCCGACGTTTGAGACCGACTGCACGTGGGAGGAAAAGATGGCGCTTCTCAGGCGGCGGGCGTCACCGGTGTACTTTGAGTTTTGGGGAACCCTTGGCGACTATGCGCGAGAGTTCATCTGTTCTCCAGACGTTCGGGGAAGGTACATGGCGTATATCGACCGTCACGGATTTGACTGGACTCACCCAGATGTGGCATTCCCATTGATCGGAAATATCTGTGGTGACATTCCATTTCCCGATGGCATCGTTCGGTGTAGCGAGGCCTTCAACGCAGGGGTCAAACTGGGCTTGCTCGAACTGCTTGGCAAGATTTCTGATGAATCTGAAGATGAAGCCCGAAAGCTGATTCCTTTGCTCCAATGGAGCATGCTAGAGGCGACACGGGTTGCCATAGAGATGGCAGAGATCTATCGCACAGTGAAGGAGGTCGACGAACCTCCGCCACCTCTATCGACCGCCCCGGATAAGCGCGCATCATCTACAGCAGAACTTTGCGAGTGGGCCGCGAAGCACTTGATCGGAGGCGATCACCCGGTTCATCAGCGCTGTTTCGAACTAGGGCGTTGGGGCGCAGCGTTCTTCAGCGAGTGGTTAGACGAGTCGGAGCGGCGGGAGTTTTTAGAGGCGCACGCTGATGTACTTGCGGATCTGCTTCGTGAGATGTTGGTGCATGTCCTGGCCGAGTTCCAACCCTTCGACATAGAGCCTGAGAGGACGAATGCGCTGCGGGCATTGCTCCGCACGATCGGGATCGATTCAGCGGACACGCTGACGGCACTGTCTCGGCAGATCCATTCGATTTCGGCATCAGATCTGCTCTCTGCGTTTCGGGATCATGGCGCAAGTGGGTTAGATGAAGTCGTGCCGGCTGTCCTGCATACCGTTGGCGAGTTGCCCGATATGGCGCTCGATTGGGACGGCATGAAGGAAAGCATACGGAAGATTTTCGAGAGCGGTTGTCATTGGCCGGCCGTCATGCTCAGCCAGAACGGCAGCCTTGGGGTGGGCATGGTGGACGAGCAGTTCAGATCGTTGTTAGTTCCTGTCCAAGCCCCCAATCTCGAGGTCTACTTCCTTGACCAGAAAGCTGTGGCGTGTTTTTGGGTCAAGATGACCTGGTCTGAGCTTCAGAATAGGCTGTCACCTTCAGCATGAAGAGAGAAGTGCGTAGTGCCGATATATGCATAGCCGGAGACTGGAGTGGATGACCTAAGTTGATTACTCAAGTTAACCGCTTTCGGAAGCAAACCGTGACCTGATGGCACGGCTGCGACCGGCAGCAACCGCTGCAAAGCAGGCGTTGCTAGGGTACGGTCGAACGGCAGTAATGGGTCGATAGCAGGCGTTTATGTTTCCAACCTATCTAGCTTCCCCACCAAATCCTCAGCTCTCAAATGCGTATATCGCTTCAGCATCTGCATAGACTTATGTCCGCTGATGGCTGCAACCTCTTGGTCTGACAGTCCCGCCTCAACCAGCCGGCTAACTGCTTCATGCCTCAAGTCATGGAACCGAAAATCCACCAGGCCGGCTGTCTTCTTCGCATCCGACCAAGCCTTATCAAACAGATATGGCCGTCGAACTCCATCCTTGCCAGGTTCACCAAAGAAAACCAAATCAGTTTCAGGTGGCCGTAACGGATTATCAAGCGCCGCCTGAAAACCACTGGTTGCTGCTTTCGTTAGCGGCACAGTACGCGGCGATGAGTTCTTAGTGTGTTCTAACCTCACAACACGCTTTTGCATATCAACCTGGCCAACCCGCACTCCGGCAATCTCCGACAGCCGCATCCCTGTTTCTAGCGCGATCCGTACGATCCAGCTAAACATCGGGTTCGAATAGGTATCTACTGCGGCCAGCAGCCGTTTGTTCTCTACCGACGTTAGTCGCCGATTACGTCCAGCGCCCGGAGCAGGGCGACGAATATTAGACACAGGGTTAAACGGCAGCCCAATACCCCATTCTTTAATTGCAACGGTAAACAAATGGCCAAGCAGGGCCAGTTCTAGGCGCACGGTATTGTTGCTACGCGGTACACGCTTGCCGTTTTCGTCTTCATCGCCAGCCAAGCGTGTGTCGCGGTACTGCGCAACAATATCAGCACTCAATGCAGCCAGGGAATATTTACCCAGATGCATGATCAGCGCCTGAGCTTTCTTATGTTCGCCAATTTGTGTTGATGCGCGCTTGGTTGGGGTTACTTCTCGCAGGTAACGCTTCAGCGCCGCTTCAACAGTCATCCGTTCGGCCGGCGCGCGCTGGATATACATACCGCGTACCATTTCATCTTCAGTGCGGCGCGCCCAGTCTTCGGCGTCTCTTTTAGTACGGAAAGTTTTGGCGGTAGCAGGCCAGCCGGTTTTGCGGATTAGTGCCTTCCAGGTACCGGAAGGTGTCTTGATGATAGTGGCCATACAGGCTCCGAATGATGCTCAACGCCGCACCACTGTACCGAAACTGTACCTGACTCGCAATCTTGGAAAATCCCCCAGTGTTGGGGTAGAAGCTAAAAACCGCGCTAATGCCTTATAAACACTAGGAATTTTAAGCTGGTGCCCGGGGCCGGAATCACATAAAACCCGCAAAGCCAATGTTCATAAGGGCTTCAGGGTTTTCTCGTTTCTCAGGGTACACCCTGGGGGACTTTAGATATAA
>LNAP01003349.1_pt1 | contig 15344 bp, 12 predicted proteins | sample 602601 | NCBI WGS metagenome assembly LNAP01 (sample SAMN02440304, study PRJNA202911) | soil metagenome | biome: Subtropical and temperate rainforests or woodlands; isolation source: soil samples (1 kg each in a 20% v/v slurry with milli Q water) were... ...
GGCAGCGTCTACGGCGAGGACGGCAAGGTCGGCATGCGCGGGCGCCTGGTCACCAAACAGGGCCAGATGCTCGCGAACGCCCTGCTCGCCGGCGTGGTCAGCGGCATCGGCCAAGGCCTGTCGACCGCCAACACCACCTACAGCACCTCGGCGCTCGGGACCATCGCCAGCGCCGACAACAACGCCGACGCCTACCGCGCGGGCCTGGGACAGGGCGTGGGCAAGGCGCTGGACCGCCTCGCGCAGTACTACATCAAGCTGGCCGAGAACACCTTCCCCGTCATCGAGGTGGACGCCGGCCGCCAGATCGACGTCGTGATCACCAAGGGCGTGCGCATCGACGTGCCGATGCAGACGGCGACGGACATCGACCGCAGCACGGCGCTGGCACCAGCACAACGCTACCTGGAGATCGACGATGAGCGTTACTGACCTAGCCCGTACCTGGCTGGCGATCGGGCTGCTGGCGATGGCGCCCCCTGCCCTCGCCACCGAATCCGACAAGCAGGCCGAGCAGTTGCTTGCCGCCCTGCAGCAGGTCCATCCGGGTACCCGTTTCACCGACGTCCGCCCCTCGCCGGTCGCTGGCCTGTACGAGGTCTGGATGGAGGGGAACGTCGCCTATGTCTCGCCGGCGGCGCCGCGCTACTTCGTGTTCGGGCACCTGTTCGACACCCAGACCCTGCAGGATCTGACCGCCCCACTGCTGGCTACGACATCCACACAGGCTGATGCAGCGGCTGCGCAGTCGGCTGTGCGATTCGCCGACCTGCCGTTGCGCGACGCCATCACCACCGTGCGCGGCGATGGTCGCCGCACCGTGGCGGTGTTCAGCGATCCGGCCTGCCAGTACTGCCGGCAACTGGAACCGGAGCTGGCCGGCCTCGACAACATCACCATCCACACTTTCCTGGTGCCGTTCCAGGGCGACGCGCTGCCGCGTGCGATCTGGTGTGCGTCCGATCGCACCCAGGCCTTCCGGCAATGGATGCTGGATGCCCACGCGCCGGGCGATGCGCCGGCCTGCGACGATCCGCTCGACCGCAACCTCGCCTTGGCCCGCCAACTCGGCGTGGACGGCACCCCAACACTGATCTGGCGCGATGGTAGCCGCACGGCCGGCTACCTCGACCGCACCGCCCTCGAAGCCCAACTGACCCGCACGGAGCGCACGCCATGAGCGCCCAGAGAGCGGTATGGTTCTATCACTTCGCCTTGTTGGCTTCGTGCCTGGCACTGGCCGGCTGCATGAGCATGAGCGGGCTCGGCGGGAAGGACGAATACGCCTGCAACGCGCCGGCCGGCGTGGCCTGCGATTCGGTTGCCGGCACCTATGCCAACGCGATTCACCACAACCTGCCGAGCCAGCGCAAAGCCGCGACCGCGCCGAAAGCGGGAACTCCCACCGCCACCGGCGAACGTGCGACCGCGATCGCCATCACGAACCCGCCGCTGGACACGCCGCTGCGCTCATCACCGCGCATCCTGCGGTTGTGGTTCAAGCCCTGGGAAGATGCCGATGGCGACCTCTACGATCAGGGTTACGTCTACGTCCAGGTCGACGACAGCCAGTGGCTGATCGAACACGCACAAAGCACGATCCGCGAAGCCTATCGGCCACTGCGTGCACCACCGGCCACGCCGGCCGCGACGAACGACGCCCCCGCTGATACCACCGTCCCGGGCACCGGCAGTCCCGTTCCCTATCCGCCGATCAGCCTGCCGCCGGGAGAATCGGAATGAACCTGTTCGGGCATCGGCTCAGATCGCCCCTATCGCTGTTCGTGCCCGATCGCATCGACGAATCGCCGGCCGACCAGTTCGCAACGTGGCTGCCCTACTCGGCGTGGCTGCGCGAGGAGCAGTTGTTCGTCAACCGCGAAGGATTGGGCTTCATCCTCGAAGTCATGCCGCAGTCCGGCGCCGACGACCGCATGGCAGAGGTACTGCTGTCGCTGTACGCGACCAGCCCGCCGGGCACCGGCATCCAGTTCCACCTGTTCGCCTCGCCGCACCTGCGGCCCACGCTGCGCCGTTACGCGAACCTGCGTGTCGAGGACGCCGACCAAGCCGAGAAGGCCAAGCGCTGGGGCCGACCGGCCCGCAACGAGAACCTGTTTCGACGACTGGCACGCCAGCGCGTGGGCCACCTGCTGCACGGGGCGCAGCATTCGCTGACCGCCGGGTTCCACTACACGGTGCGCGACTTCCGCTTGCTAATGAGCGTGGCCTACCCCGGCCACCCGAACAACCTCAACCAGCGCGAGGCAGCGATAGCGCTGCGCGAGTCGATGGCCTCGACCCTGCGCTCGGCCTCGCTGCCGAACCGGGTCGGCGACGCGGCCGATCTGATCAACTGGTGCGCACTGTTCACCAATGGCGACCGCATGTTCCAGATCGATGCACCGGATCTGCACTACGACGACGGTCGCGAGATCCGCGACCAGATCGTGGATTTCGACACGATCCAGGACGCGCGGCCGCAGGGGCTGGTCCTGCGCAAGGAAGGCCAGCCCGAGGTGCTTGAAGCCCGCTTCTACTCGGTCAAGAGCTTCCCCGAACGCTTCGCCCTGTGGCAAATGGGCTCCCTGATCGGTGACTTGATGCAGCCGGCGCTGCAATACACCACGCCGTTCCTGCTGACCCTGGGCGTGCAGATCCTCGACCCCAATGCGACACGCTCACTGGTGACCGCAAACCATGTCCGCGCGACCCAGAACGCCGGCAGCAAGATGGCCAATGTGATGCCAGACGTGCAAAAGAAACTGCAGGACTGGGGCGCGGCGGCACAATCGTTGGACGCTGGTGGCAGCCTGATCAGCATGTACCACCAACTGGCGCTGTTCTCGCCACCGGATCAAGCGGCCGCTGCTCAGGAGACCGCCCATGCGATCTGGCGCGGGCGCGGCTTCCAGCTCAATGCCGACGTCTACCTGCACCGGCAGGCGCTGCTGGCCAGCCTGCCGATGACGCTGACTCCGCGTTTCCACAAGGACCTTGCGAAGATGCGCCGGGTCACCCGCAAGACCCTGGGCAATGCCGTCCACCTGGCCCCCTTGATCGGAGAATGGCGCGGCACCCGCACGCCCGCGCTGGTGTTCGGCGGGCGCCGCGGGCAACTGATGACACTAGATCTGTTCGACAACGACTTAGGCAACTACAACGCCGCGATCATCGGTGCGCCCGGCTCGGGCAAGTCGGTGCTGATGAACGAACTCGCCTGGTCGTACCGAGCGATCGGCGCGAAAGTGTGGATGTTGGACCTGGGCCGCTCGTTCGAGAAGCTATGCCAGAAGGCCCAAGGCGCCTACTTGGAGTTCCGGCCCGAAGTCCGACTGTGCTTGAACCCGTTCACCCACATCGCCGACATCAGCGAGGACATCGACATGCTGGTGCCGGGCATCGCAAAGATGGCTTCGATGCAGCACTCTCTCGAAGAGGTGCAGTACAAGGCGATCTCCGCCACGATCCTGGCGCTGTTCCGCGCCCACGGCAATGACCTGACCATCACCGCGCTGCGCGACGCGTTCAAGCACGGCACGATCGAGGAACTGGGGCTGGTCAACGACCAGCGGATCAAGGACCTGGCGGTGATGCTCAACCCGTACTCGCGCGGCGGCCAGTACGAACGCTTCTTCGAAGGCCCCAACAGCGTGGACTTCGACAACGACTTCATCGTCATCGAGAACGAGGAACTCAAGCGCCGGCCGGACCTGCATGCGGTGGTCAACATCCTGCTGCTGCACCAGATTACGGGGGAAATGTATTTGACCCGCAACCGGCGCAAGCTGCTGTTCATCGACGAGCTGAAGCAGCAGCTCGGCGAGGTCGGCGCCGACGACCCGGTGAAGGCGGCGGTGGTCGAGGAGGCCGCAAGGCGTGCCCGCAAGTATGGCGGCGCGCTGATCACCGCGACCCAATCGGCGGACGACTACTTCGGTTCGGCGCAGATGGAGGCCGCGCTGGCGTGCTCGGACTGGATGTTCCTGCTGCGCCAGAAATCCGAATCGCTGGAGATGCTGGACCGCAAGGGGCGGCTGACGATGGACGAGCCGAAGAAGCGGCTGTTGCAATCGCTGCGCACCGAACCAGGGGCGTTCTCGGAGATCTACATTTCCTCGCCAATGGGCGAAGGTGTGGCCCGCAACATCCTCGACCCGGCCACGCACCTGCTGTTCTCGAACAAGCTGGAGGACAACGCGCCGCTGGACGAATTACGGGCACAAGGCCTGTCGATCGACGAGGCCATCCAGACGCTGCTGCGCCAGCGCGGTCACGCCGTATGAAGCCGGACCTCTTCCAGACATTGCTGCGAGGACTGGCGACACTGATCGTGGTCGCCCTGGCCCTGGCGGTCTACGACCGCTGGATCGCCCGACCCAGCCTGCGGATCGGCGTGGTCGACCTGAACGCCGTGTACCGCGAGAAGGAAGCCGAATTCACCCGCCGCGTGACCGAAGCCCGCACCGATGCCGAACGCGACCAGACGATGCAGGCTGCCCGCGCGTTCGCCCAGCGCCTGCCGCTGGCGCTGGAAGCCCTGCCCGAGGAGTGCCAGTGCCTGGTCCTGCTCAGCACGGCCGTGGTTTCCCCCGCGGTCGAAACCAACGACCTGACGCCGGCACTGCGCAGGGGACTCGCCCTGGAATGAAGGTCATCGGCAATACCGGCGCTGCGGCGTTCGCCATCCGAGGTACCGCCTGGCCATCGGGTAATACATACACCACTTGTTTATTTGTGGTGTTACTATTACCCAACATGAAGACCCGCGATCCCATCACTACCCTCCAGGCCTTCCGCGACCACGGCGGCATGCTGCGCACGCGTGATCTGGCCGCGCTCGGGGTGCATACCGATACGCTGTACGCCCTGCGCGACAACGGCCAAGTGATCGAACTCGGCCGCGGTCTCTACCGCCTGGCCGACGCCGGCGAGAGCGAGTATCCCGACCTGGCCGTCGTCGCGGCCAACGCCCCCAACGCGGCAGTCTGCCTGATCAGCGCGCTCTCCTACCACGGCATCACGACCCAGATCCCAGCCAGCGTCCATCTGGCCGTACCTCGCGGCGGCAATCACCACCTCAAGCTGTCAGTGCCCGTGACCGTACACCGCTTCGATCCCAGGACCTTCGACGAGGGCCTGGAGACGCACCACGTCGCTGGGCGGCCGATCAGGATCTACAATGCCGCGCGCACGGTGGCGGACTGCTTCAAGTTCAGGAACAAGCTGGGCCTGGACGTCGCGATCGAGGCACTGCGACTGGCGCGGCAACGCAAGCACGTGCAGAACCGCGAACTGCTGCACTATGCCCGGCTGCTCCGGGTCGGCACCCCAATGTCGTCGTACCTGCAGGCCATCGAATGATCACCCGGGACGTCAAGAACGTCGTCGCCTCGGTCCTGGCGCGACTGCGCAATCACGCCAAGGCCAGCAACGCCCCCTTCCAGCAGGTGCTCCAGCACTACGCCATCGAGCGCTTCCTGTACCGCGTCTCGAAATCGACGCATGCCCATGGCGTCGTCCTGAAGGGCGCCCTGCTGCTGAAGACGATCGACGTCCCCAGCACCCGCCCCACGATGGACATCGACATGCTGCGTCAGGGACGGGCCGATCAGGCAAGCCTGGTAACCCTGGTTCGCGACTGTGCCCTGTTGGACGTGGAGCCGGACGGACTGTCCTTCCTCGCCGACAGCATCGTAGCGGAGGAAATCACCAAGGATTCGGAATACCAGGGAACACGCATCCTGCTGGACGCACGCATGGACAACGTACGCCTGAAGATCCAGATCGACTTCGGCGTAGGCGACGTTATGGTACCCGGCCCGCGGCTGATCGAATACCCGACCGTCCTGACCAGCGCCACCATCCCGCTGCTGGCCTATCCCATCGAATCCGCGATCGCCGAGAAGCTGCAGGCGATGGTGGCACTCGGCGACGCCAACAGCCGGATGAAGGACTTCTACGACGTGTGGATGTGTTCGCGGTACCTGGATTTCGACGCCGGCACGCTGATCAACGCCATCGGCGCCACGTTCAAGCATCGGGATACACCCGTTCCCACCGGGGAGTTCGAGGCACTGACGCCCGGTTTCGCCGAGGGCCACCGCATCCAATGGAACGCCTTCGTGCGGAAGATCGGCGAACCCGAACTGATCGATGCCTTCGGCAGGATCATCGAGGACATCCAGCGCTTCGCCCTGCCCGTACTTCACGCGCTCGCGCGCCGCGAACGACACCTGTCGCGGTGGTCGGCTTCCAATGGCTGGATTACCTCATCGGATCGCTCGACAACGAATCCCATCTGAACCAGAGCCTCGACCCGGGCCATCCCCCGCTGGTACACATGTCCGTCCACGCCATTTCGTCGGATGCCACGAGGCCGCGCGGCCCTGACCGCGAAAACCACGATAGAACGCCTTGATTCTGCCGGGACTCGTCCACGTCCCGATGGCACGCTGACGCGCCCACCCACACCCCGCACATTCCCCGGGAGAGCGCCGCTCCTCGCTCCCCACTTTGTCGCAGGGTGAGTCCAGCAATGACGACGCCCCATTCCAAGAACGTATTCCTCTACGCCCAGCTGAGGCTGCAACTGCAATCCGGGCAGTACGCCCCCGGGGAGCGGATCGATCCCGCGACCCTTGCACGGCAGTTCCATACAAGCCAGACCCCCGTTCGCTTCGCCCTGTGCCGCTTCGTGGGCGAAGGCCTGCTCGACGACCATGCGCGAGAAGGGTTCCATGTGCCGCTGCCTACGGAACTGGTACTTCGCGATCTCTACGACTGGATGCGGCGCCTGCTGGCGATTGCCTGCGACATCGGCTTCGAATCCCGGACAGCCGAATCGACACCGCTCGCCGCGCTGAAGCCCGAAGACGACCTAGTGACGTCAACCCACCAGTTGTTCGACAGCATCGCACTCGCTACCGGACACCTGGCCTTGTACCGCTTCGTCCAGATGACGAACGGCAGGCTCGCATCCATCAGACGTGCCAAACAGGGATTGGTGGAGCATGCCTTCGACGAACTCGCCAGTCTGGTCAAGCACTGGGACAAACAGGACATCCCGGCGCTGCGGCGCGCACTGGCCGAATACCACGAGCGACGCATACGGCTCGTCCCGAAGATCGTTGCCGTACTTGGCGGCGCAGCGCCCCAAGTCCGACTCTAAAATGCCCTCACGACTGACGGCTGAACAGGCATTCATGCCGCGAATCACGGATCAAATTGACGTTGATCCAGGCCCTTTGCACCGCATACGAATAATTATTGTTTTGCAACGAAATAGTTACTTGATAACTAAATTTCCGGCCTTCTACGCTCCAGTTGTCATGGCCGTCATGACATAACCAGGAGACCGAAAATGAACAAGACCAACGAAGCCACCCCGCGCCCCGAAGGGAAGAACGACATCGTCGTGCTCGGCGTTGCCAGCATCGAGACCAAGGGCGGTAGCGGCGAACCGATCGAGCCGTTGGGGGAAAACATGGGCTTCGGAATCTCCGAGAAGTGAGTAACGAGCGCGCCGAAAGGCGCGCTTCTCGCTTCCAAGGAGGAGCGCCATGCCGTACCAACTACACGAGAACGTGACGTACTGCCACGTAGGCGACCATCTGATTTTCCTGGACCTGAATCGAGACCTCTACTTCCAGCTGTCCGACCGCTTGGAGCGTGTATTCCTCGCCCAGTTACACGGCGATCCAAAGCCGGACGCGGAGGTGGACGACCTGGTGCGCAAGAACATCCTGACACCGTCCTCCAATGCCGAAGATCCGCAGCGCACTGCGGCCATCGTGTTGCCTTCCATAAGCGCCGTCGAACGGAAAATCGCAGCATCAAACCTCGATACACCCACGGCGCTGGAGGTTTTCGCTACTGTGTGTTCGACGCAGTTGCAGTTGAAGACTCGCCAACTCAAGCACCTCATCCACGCACTGATCGAGTATCGGCAACGCAAGACCACCGGCGTAGGCACTGTGCCCGATTCGTCCTTGCTGGAAGCTGCTGCTACATTCAGGCGCGCACGCCCTTACGTGCCCATCGAGACCTGCTGCCTACTGGACTCGCTCTCGATGCTCCGTTTCCTCTCCCGACGACGGCTGTCCGCCAGCCTGATCTTCGGCGTCACCCAGAATCCGTTTGCTGCGCACTGCTGGGTGCAAGCGGGGGATTGGGTGCTCAACGACACCGTGGGAAACGTCATCGCCCATACGCCGATCCGGGAGATCTGATGGGCTACCACTACATCGCGTTAGTACAAACTGCCCCCTTGGACAGTGCGCCGCGGATGTCCGAGGCGCAGAGCGCGTTCCTCCGCGCCCGCGGCCTCCGCCCCTGCACCACGAACAGCCCGTTCACCCTGTTTGTATCGTCAGAGACGCCCGTGTTCACCGTTCCGTGCGGCGTGGTGCTCGGCCATCTGTTCTGCAAGGACGGCACCCCCGCCAAGCCGGACGCGATGCCGGCACTTGCAAGCGCCGAGCAGTTCGCCAGCCACCTACTGACACGCTATTGGGGCGAGTACCTGCTGATCCAGTCAACCACCGAGCCTGCCCCAAGGCTCGACGTTCTACGCGAGCCCTCCGGCGGCGTGTCTTGCCTCTACTCCCTGCAGAGCGGCACCGGCTTCATCACTTCGGACATTTCGCTGGCGATTGGTCTCGGACTCTATCGCCGGCAGATCGATTGGGATTTCATCACGCAGGCGTTGGCCCATCCCCACGTCAAGACGGCGCGCACTGGCCTGACTGGTATCCGGGAACTGCTGCCGGGTTGCTCGCTGATTCTGAGCAGCGCCTGTGCTACGGTCCGGCAGAATTGGTCACCTTGGACGTTCGTCGCCTCCCCCCGCCGGCACCATGACCCACATGAGGCTGCGGCCGAGATCCGGACGACTGTGACCTCCGCTATCAAGGCTTGGGCAGAGACAGACAAGGCCATTCTGATGGAACTGTCCGGCGGGCTGGACTCCTCGATTGTGGCGACCTGCCTGCATAGTACGGACTCGCGCGTGACCTACTGCACCTTTGTGACTCCCGTACCTGGCGCCGACGAACGACAGTACGCGCGTCAAGTGACCGACGCGCTTGGGGTCGCACTGCATGCTGAAGAACTTGGCTTCGAAAATGCGCGTTTCGATTTCATCCCAGCCACGTCGACCGCGACACCCCGACTTGGCATTCTGCAGCACGTCTCGCAAGAGGTCATGGCAGGGGCAGCGCAGACCCATCGCGCGGCCAGCTTCTTCTCCGGCGGCGGAGGAGATTCCGTTTTCTGCTTTCTTCGGAACGCGGCACCGGCCGCGGATGCCTTCCAGGAGAAAGGGCCGTCAGCCGGGTTCGCGACGATCCAGAACTTATCCGTCCTGCATCAGTGCACACATTGGAAGGCCGGCCGATTGACGTTGAAGAAGTTGCTGCACGGTGCAAAGCCGCCGTACGCGGCAAACCGATCATTCCTCAGTTCTGCGTTGACCATCGTCTCTCCCGAACCGCATCCCTGGCTCGCTGCTCCGAGGGGGGCTTTATCCGGCGACCGGGAACGAATCGCCGATCTCGCCGGAACGCAAGTTTTCCGGGACAGCGCCCCCCGAGGATTCACGCACCGGCTGCGCCTGCCACTGCTGTCGCAACCCGTGATGGAAGCTTGCCTGAAGGTGCCGAGCTGGATGTGGATCACCGGTGGGCAGGACCGCGCCATCGCCCGGGCGGCCTTCGCGGACCAACTGCCCCAAGGCGTTCTCGAACGCCGCAGCAAGGGCACCTTCATGAACTACCTCGGCGCCATCTACCAACGAGAAAGGCTCCGGATGCGCGAGTACCTGCTCACGGGACACCTGCAGGAGCACCATCTTCTGGACGTCAGTGCGCTCGAGGAGTTCTTCGATGCAATCCCGCCGCGCGACACGGCGTTCACGCGGGTCTTCGACCTATGCATGATCGAGAGCTGGCTTCGCCACCAGCGCTAGGGTCGGCTCCCAGGAATAGTTCTGGCAATCTCATGGATGGCGCGCATTCCACTCCAATGTGCGTACTGCTCAGCCTTGGCAGGGTCCATGTCTTCCTGATTCAGCAACCAGAAGCGAAACCAATCGAGGTTCCGCTCGTATGCGGCCAGATTGTGTCGGGGCTGGAACTTCTGGTGAGGCTCGTGAGGAAACACGTACAGATCGCCACGATTGTCCATCAACAAGGGCATCGCAAAGCAGAGGCCGTACATGTACTCCTGCTCCGGAATTTGCATTAGGATGGGCGCGGTGATCTTATCGAGTTGGAACGCCGGCGAGATCACCTTCCACTTCTCGGGGGTCTCCTCCGGCGAACCCAACTGCCAGATTTGCATCAGGTTCGCGAGGAAAGCATCGCCGCCGCGCAATATTCGCAGCAAGTAGTAATTCGGCTCGATAGACGGCGAACTGATGGACGCTGCGGCAATAACATTGGAGTGAACGGCCGTCCACAATGTCACTTCGCTGCCAAAACTGTGCCCTCCCATACCCACTTTGGTGCGATCGATTTCGCCGTTGGAGGCAAGCAGATTGACGATGCTTTCGACTGCCGAAAGGCCGTTACTGTATCGCTCGACGGCGTCCAGGCGCAATGGCGCCTGATTGATGCACAAGGCGGAGATGCCGTGTTCGGCAAAGGACGCTAGAGGCCATTCGTCTCCGACTCCTCCACGCAGGAAACCGCTGCAGTTGTAGTAGGTCACGAACAAGGGTGGTGGTGCGCCGTTCGTCGTACGCGCAGGAAAGAACTGGCCAGTGAACACATTGCCTTTCGTATCTGTCCAGCGGAGTAGACGCGCCGGTGCCGCAGCGGCCATATCCAGCGCAAGGGCAGCGTTTGGATCAAACAGAACCTGCCGCTGTCCTGTTTCCAGGTCGATTCGCTCCAAGCGCGGCGGGCGGTCGGCATCGGCAGCGACGCATGCTAAAGCATCGCTCGAGACCCCACAGCCACTGTAGCGATCCCTCCCGCCGCTGATGAGGCCATCGGTTCGCACCACCGGCTGCACGGCGCCGGTGCGGACGTTCCAGCGAAACACCGACTGCGCCAGTCCTTCCAGCGGATCGGTGACGGTGAACAGAACCTCATCACTGTCCGGTCGCCACTGGATGTTGGTGATCGCCTTGTTTTTACAGAGCTCGGCTTGGCATGCGATGGGACGACGCGCGTTCCTGTTGGGCAACATGGCCAACTCGACATCAGGCTTGTACCGGAGGCCCGTTCCGTCACCGGACCGAATCAACAGGGCGATATGCTCATCGTCCGGTGCGGCCTTCACCTTCCACAAGTCGGGAAGTTCCATAGCGATGTCGGAGGCCCTAAGTGGACCCTGCGGCGGATTAGCTGGCTCGAGATTCCTCTTCCTACGTGTTACCAGGTCGAGCACCTTCCAATGGTCGGGTACGTCGGCGAGCAGCGGCTCGGGTTCGTACCACTGTCGGTCGAAGCGCTGCGTCGCCAGCCGGCCATCCACATTGCCTGAGCGGAACAGGCCCTGCCCGATCGCCACTGTTCGATCTATCCGGATGCCGCGGTCGTATTCGGCCATCTCGGCATCCGCCACCGCCTCACGCGTAGCACCTACGCTGTAGCGCAGCGTTCTGCCATCAACGCTCAATGAGAAGTCGCGTACGTTCGCCGGATCGCGTGTCAACGGCTCGGCGTCTCCTCCATCCGTAGCGGCACGCCAGACATCGATCCTGTCGTCCAGCTGCGCACGGTAGTAAATCCAGCGACCGTCTGGCGACCAAACTACGGACATTGGCAGGGACACTCCGGCGGAATCGCGCAGCGGCACGCCACCGTCTGCGAGCCTGCGCGGGGGCGCGCTGCCGTCCATGTCCTGCACGTACCAGGTGGCGTCGTAGGCATTGCGCTCGATGACGGCTTGCTCGACGCGGAACGCAACGCGAGTTCCATCCGGCGACACAGCCAGCGCACTGAAGTCCGTTACTTCGAGCAGGCGGCGTGGAGAGATCGTTTCTGCGTACGCTGGGTTGGCGAGGGCAAGCATCACCGCCCCAGACAACAGGATCGCATGCAGGAGACTTCCCATGGACGTGAAGCGCAATGCGCGCATCTGCCTCCGCCCCTGATGCCGGGGCAACAGTCTGACGGTCTTCATCGACTTCCTCAGAAATGCTTGGAAACCGAGAGACTCACGAAACGACCGATCGCCGAGTAGTTGGTCGAGTCATAGGCTGCAGCGGTGGCAGAAGCAGGCGTGTACAAGGGCGGCGATCGGTTGAACAGGTTCTGCACTGACAACTCGAACGCCAAGCCTAACAACACGTTGCTTTCCGTGTTCGCTGGTGCGTAGCGCAGTGTGGAATCGAAGGTGGTAAACGAGGCCGTCCTATTGTCATCCGACGTGTTGGTCACGCCACCGGTGTAATTGACGAAGGACGACGCGGTGAAACCATCCCGCGTCCAGACTGCCCCAAGGCGACAGTTGATCTTGGCCGGATTGAAGAGCGTGCCCGCCAAATCGTATGCGCTCTGCGCAGGAGTGGTCTGCTGCATGCTTTCCAGCCAACTGACAGAACCACGAGCCGTCAACCGGCTGGAACCGAGACCGAACCAATATGAGCCAGAAAGGTCGAGACCCTTGATCTGTTGCCTGGCTGCGTTCATGTATCGATTTGATGCAATCGCAACAACTCTACTTGGGTCGTAGGCCTCGCCGGAAAAGTTGCTGAACGTGGAATTCACGAGAACGCTCTCTTGTCCTTCGGCAGTCGGAAAATAGCTGACGAACTGCGCGTAGATCGGGCTGCTTAGCGTCTCGGCGGCACCTGCAATCGGCAGCACTACCCGATCGGTGTATTCAATGTTGAACCAGGCCAACTCCGCCTGCAGACTAGGTATTGCCTCGGGATGAAATGCTAACGACGTGCTCCAGGTGCGGGCCCGTTCGGCTTTCAGATCTGGATTCCCTCCGTAAGGCATCATTACCGTGGCGTCACTGGCGAAACCGGCACCTCCGAGAGACGTTGCAGGGTACAGATAGACGAAGTAGGTCCCGTACTGCTGCAGCAGCGTCGGCGCCTTGAAGGACTTGCCCCAGGATGTCTTCAGAGTGAAGTCCGCGCTGGGTCCGTAGATCAGTCCGAGTTTTGGCGTGGTCACACCGCCAAAACTGTTGTAGTCCTCGCCACGAACTGCCGCACTGAACTCCAGACGGCGAATACCCGTAATATCGGAATTGGGCGAGACCAATGGCAGATTAAGTTCGACGTAAGCAAAGCGGCTACCATCGCCGCTATCCGCGCTAACAGTTCCGCCGACCAAGTTGCGCTGTTGGAAGTCGTTATGCCTGTAGCCGGCACCGACCGCTAGCCGCGCATCACCTCCAGGAGCGGGAAACAATGGACCTTCGGCACCCACCTCATACGTGCGGTTCTTGTTGCCAAAGAGGGTCCCCGTCGTCGTCACGCCCGTCGCGCGCACGGACAGACTTTCGTTGACAGACTCGTCTTCGCCCCAGGTTCCACCAATCGTGAGCGTCCAGTCATTCTGCAACCAGAACTCGATACTGGGTGATACCAGTGAAGTCGTAGTTTCTCGTGCATTGTGTATGTAATAGTTCGAGTATCCGTAGTAGTAATCCATATCTCGTACGGTCCTGAACGCATCCAAACGAAACTCGGCAACATCGCCGAGCAACTGGTGTGCGCTTATTAAGCCGCTGCGCAAGCCATTACCCGAATAGAGGGTTGCTGGGTCGTACATGTTTTGGGTGTAGTCGCGCTGATCCGCGTAGATCGGATCACCGGACGCCTTCTTCCAAGTCGCAATCAAGCCACCCGTGGACCAGGTCATGCCCGCGGTAGCGGTGTACTCGCGCGCGTCGAGCCCGCCGTCGGTGGCGCCACCATAACGCGCACCGACGTTTACCCCCTGATAGTCGCGCTTGAGGATCACATTGGCAACGCCGCCTACCGCATCGGAGCCGTAGATGGCCGAAGCGCCGTCCGGAACGATTTCGAGGCGATCTACTGCATCTACTGGAATCGCACTGATATCCACCGCCTGTTGCGGGCCACTGTAGGAGAGGCGCCGTCCATTGAGTAGCGTCAACGTGGCGTCCGGTCCAAGGCCGCGTAGATTTAGGGCCGAACCTCCTGTCCAGTTTTGATTGGCATTGGTGCTGGCAGTACCGTTGATGACCCCCGGATTCTGTCCGCCTGAGAAGTTCTGCGGCACGCTGCGAATCACCTCACCCAAGTCTGCGAAGCCTTCTTCCCGGATCCGCTCGCTTCCGATCGTAATCACAGGCGATGGCGTCGTGCCCCCGCGAATACGGGTCCCCGTGACGCTGATACTTTGGAGATCCGTCGCCTGCGTCTTGTCCTCCGCCGTCGCATTCGATGATGCGGCCGTCGGAGGCGCATTTCCCCGGATGCTCGGCTCACCCGACCGCTGGATTAAAATCGTGCCGTCGTTGACCTGCTGATACTCCAGGCCGCTTCCCTGCAGCAGCTGGCCCAGGCCCTCGCGCCAGCCAAGCCGACCGTCGAGCGCCCTCGCCTGCTTGCCCGCCACGAGTTCGGGCGCGTACCCGATCTGGATGCCCGCCTGCATGCTGAACGCATCCAGCGCCTTGGCAAGATCTCCACCCGGGAGATTGAATTCGTATGCGGTCTCCTGTGCAGGCGTCACCTGCGCCAGCACGCGCTGCGAAGGCAGCAACAGGGTGGCCGCGATCGCGCCACCGGCCATCGACAGCCCGAACCCCTTCAACCGAAACCGCTCGATCCCCATATCATGTTCTCGTCTCGCAGCGCGTGGCAGGATTGCCGATGCGCCCCCGTCGAGAATTGATGACAGTCCAATGAATCCCCCTACTTTCCGCTCACGGGTGCAGGCTTGCCTGCGCCGCGGATCGGCGACGTGCGTGGCTTGGGGGGAGATTGACCAGTGACTGGCCGAGGGAACGTGGGGTCTGCGGCTGGGTCACTGCCGCCGGCCGCGTGCCCTTCGTTGCGGCAGCTGGCCGAACGCTGGAACCGAGCCTTTCCGCGAAGCGACATCGGCTTGAAGAATTGTTGGGCGGCGACTATTTGCCCCAGCGCCACCGCGCCGGCTCACCCCTGAGCCAGCACACCGCGATGAGAAGCAATGCAATTGCCCAAGTGCTGCCAAGCAATGGGATGAAACGACTGGCCGGCGGGAAAATGAAGAATGCCGCGACCAAAACCAAAGCGGCGATTCCATAGACAACCCATCCTTGCCACACCAAAGGTAGCCCCCAGCCCCAGCCATGGGTCTTTGCACTGAACCAGTAGCGTTTCGGTTGCATGATTGCGCCTATGCCGCCGAACAGAACGCGAGGGC
>LNAP01003350.1_pt1 | contig 15344 bp, 20 predicted proteins | sample 602601 | NCBI WGS metagenome assembly LNAP01 (sample SAMN02440304, study PRJNA202911) | soil metagenome | biome: Subtropical and temperate rainforests or woodlands; isolation source: soil samples (1 kg each in a 20% v/v slurry with milli Q water) were... ...
CACCGCGTAGAGCACGAACCACCACTGGCGGTCGAACCTGAGGGTGATGGCGGTCTTGAAGGGTTCCACCTCGGCGAACAGTTCGGCGGTGGACATCGATTCCAGGGAGATGCCGAAAAGCAGCAGCAAGATGATGTACTTGATCGCCCACAGCCGCTCATGCACCGCAAAGGGCAATTCGTACTGGGGGATCTTCAACTTGCGCGCGGCTTCGTTGATCAGCTCTTGCAAGGCGCCAAACGGGCACAGCCAGCCGCAGAACACGCCACGGCCCCACAGCAGGATGCTCGCGGCGGCGAAGACCCAGAGCATGAAGATCAGCGGATCGGTGAGAAACAGTTCCCAGCGAAAGTGCTCGAACAGCGCATGCACAAAGGTCAGGACATTGACCACCGACAACTGCCCCAAGGCATACCAGCCCAGAAAGACCACGGTAAAGAGCAAATAACCACGACGCAGCCAGTGCAGAAAGCGTGGCCGGCGAGTGAGCTTGTCTTGCAGGAACAGGATGGCCGTCAGCAGCAACAACGCGCTCGCGAGGACGGCGATCTGGAAGTGTTTCTGGTACCAGATGTTCAACCACATCGGCCGGCTGGCTTCCTCGATGACCGCCCGTTCTTCGGCACTGGGCGCAGGTCGCTCAAGGTAGGGTTCGGGCAGCTGATAAGGCAGTTCGAAGCTGCTGAAGGTGCCGCTGACCGGTCCTGTCTGACGCCGCACCAGGAGTTCCAGGGACCAGGGCGATCCCGGATCGAACCCCGCCGGTTTGCGCACAATGAACACCGACATTTCAGTGAACTCGGGCATGCCCTTGGCAAACACGTCGGAGAGCCGCTGATGGTCCATGTCGCGAAAGCTGATGACGTTGCCGAACTGGCGCAATTGCACCCGATCGAAAATCCCGCCGCGCACATAACCCGAGCCTTTATAGGAAAACAGCCCACGACCCAGCACCACGATGGCCTGCTCGCCGGGTTTGAGTTCCTGCATGAGGAAGCGATATTGATTGTCGCCCAGCAGCGCGCGGCCAATGGTCGGTGGGTTCAAGTCGGCGGTGTACAGCTCGATAAAGGTGTCATCGACTTGATCCGGGCCGGCGTTGTCGACGCCTTCGGCGTCGGTGCCCTTGAAGGCGGCATCGACCTGCCCACGGGTCAGGTTCAACCGGCGAATGGCGCCGTTACCGGTCAGTTGCTCCCAGGTGGCGGGCTCGAAAAAGTCCTGGCGCACGGTGGCAGGCTTGTTCACCACCCCGCCCCTGTCCTCAATCAGCTTCAACGATACGGCCACCTCATGGGCGGCACGCATGATGACCTCATTGACCACCATGGCGGTGACGGTTGCGCCGGCGATGGCATCCACGGTGACCGCGCTCGGATCGCTGGAATGACCGACCACCACCCGTTGGCTGACCTTGATCCCTTTGTATCGGGCGCTGAAACCGTGGAGTTTTTCTTCGGGGATGCCGATCAGCAGAATCGGTTCGTGGTGCTCCAGCACATAGGCGTCCTGAATCACCCCGGCGGTGTCGAGAATCACCTGGGTGTTGATGGGTTTGCCCGAGTAGGCCGGAATGTCCACCACATCCAGGCTCTGGAACACATACCCGATGACCTTGCCGGCCGCCGACAGCGTGCGCACCTTGAACGTGCCTTCGGCTGCGGACACCGAATCGGTTTGAGGGAAAACCTTCTCGATGCGCTGCTGCTCGATGTCGCCGTATGACTTGGCCTGCACCGTCGCGAACGCTGCGATCATCAGCAAGACCATCACCGCCAGCCCGACGCTCCAGATGCGCAGGTTGCCAGGTGTCGAAGGCTGATGGCTTGTCATGAGCACGCTGATTTCAAAGGGGCTTGCGGCCATGTTAGGGAGCGCTGTGTGCCTCGCCCTTGATTGAAATCAACTCGATAAAATTCCTCGAGCCAAGCGTCCCGACGCCTCAAACGGTGCGGGAGAACCGGCCTTTTTGCTCCCCTCCCAGATAGGCGTCAAATGCCATCGCGGCACTGCGCATCATCAAATGCCCTTGCGGCAACAGCACCAATTCGTCGCTGTGAATCCGCAACAGTCCGTCACGCACCTGCTCGTCCAGTTGCGCCAGCGAATCGGCAAAATACTCGGTGAAGCAAATACCATGACCCGCTTCGAACTTGGCGAAATCGATCCGCCCATGGCACATCAGGTCGCTGATCACTTCGCGGCGCAGCAAGTCATCGGCGCTCAAGCGGTAACCTCGATGCACCGGCAACAAGCCTTGATCGATACGGGCGTAGTACTGCGAAAGCTCCTTGACGCTCTGGCTGTAGCTGTCGCCGACCTTACCGATCGAAGACACCCCAAGGCCGATCAAGTCGCAGTCGGCATGGGTCGAGTAGCCCTGAAAATTGCGTTGCAGAGTGCCATGGGCGCGGGCCAGCGCCAGTTCATCGTCCGGCAAGGCGAAATGATCCATGCCGATATAGACATAACCGGCCTCGGTCAGCCGGCGGATGGTCAACTCCAGCAACTCCAGCTTGCGCTCCGGTGGCGGCATGTCCGCCGGACGAATCAACCGTTGCGCGCGCACCAGCTCCGGCAAATGCGCGTAGCTGTATGCGGCAATCCGGTCCGGGCGCAGGGCGATGATCTTGCTGAGGGTGATGTCGAAACTGTTCACGGTTTGCAGTGGCAGGCCGTAAATCAGATCGACGCTGATCGACTTGAATTGCGCCTCACGCGCCGCCGCGACCAGCGCGTAAATCTGTTCTTCACTTTGCTGGCGATTGACCGCCGCCTGCACGTCGGGATCGAAGTCCTGCACGCCGAAGCTCAGACGATTGAACCCCAATTTGCGCAGCGACTGGATCTGCTCGGTGTTGATGGTGCGCGGATCGACCTCGATGGAAAACTCATGGTCATCGCTGTCGTCCATGTCGAACGCCTGGTGCAAGCAGTCCATCAGATCCGCCAGCTGTTCACGGGTCAAATACGTCGGCGTGCCACCGCCCAGGTGCAGTTGCGTGAGTTTGCGCGTGCTGTCGAACAAGGCCGCCTGCATCACGATTTCACGTTTGAGGTACGTCAGGTATTCGACGGCCCGATGGGTTTTCCGGGTAATGATTTTGTTGCAGGCGCAGTAGTAGCAAAGGCTCTTGCAGAACGGGATGTGGATATACACCGACAACGGCTTGGGCACCGCCGCCAGGTTGCTGTCGGAGGCGGCACGCTGGTAGTCGTCGACGGCAAACGCCTGATGAAACTGCGGCGCCGTAGGGTAAGAGGTATAACGCGGCCCGGGACGGTCATATTTTTCGACCAGGGCTCGATCGAAATCGAATGCAGGTTTCATGATCAATCAACTCGCAGGTGGGTTAATGCCTTGCACTGCCCGAATCCTTTTCAAACAGGTTGCAGATGGCATCCACTTCCGGCCGGCCGGCGGGAAGAATGCTGATGAAACGGTCCGACAATTCAATCAACCCCTCACGACTCAATTGCTCCAGCAATGGCCAGACAGATGAAAAATACTGATGGAAAATCAGCCCATAGCGCCGCTCGATGGCGCGGATATCCAGCTCTTGATCACACGCCAGACGCTCCATGACCATGTGCCGTATCTGATCCCCCGCCTCGAAACGCCAGCCACGAGACGTCGGCAATTGGCCCCGGTCCAGTTGCTGCTGATAGCGCTCGATTGCGTTGGTGTTTTGCGTGTACAAATCGTCGATCTGACTGATAGCCCCCAAACCGAAGCCGATATGGTCGCAATAGCCGTGACGGGTAAAACCGTCACACGTGCGACGTAACCGGCCGCGCTCCTGAGCGATCGCCAGATCATCGTCGGGCCGCACAAACTGCCCCATACCGATGTAGTGATAGCCCACGGCGATCAACTGTTCGAAGGCGATCTGGCGCATCGCGCCTTTATCGTCCTGGCTGCACAGTTCCCTGACCTTGTCGCCGAGCCTTGGCCGATAGCGGCGTGGTGGTCGGGCATAGTCGAACACCATCAGCCTGTCCGGCTCCAGCTCAATGATCGCCGCCAGCTTCAGCGCGAAGCTTTCTGGCGTTTGCCAGGCATGGCCAAAACCCAGATCGACATTGATCGATCGATAACCAAAGGTGCGGGCGGCATCGATCAGTGAATGAATGGGGGCCGGATTCTGATAGCAGGCCACCGACATGTCACAGTCGGTGTCGATATCCGGAATGCCAATGCTGACATGATTGAATCCCTGGTTGCGCAGCGCGCCCATGGTCGTCCAATCGGTATGGTGAAGGTCGACGTCAACGCTGTAGTCGCCGCACTCATGTTCGAGAAAGTTGAACCGGCCACGCAGATGACTCATCAGCCGCTCGAGATCAGCGCTGGTGGGTGTTCCGCCGCCCAGATGAAATTGTTCGACCCGCTGCTCCGAACTCAGGTGACAACCGACGAGGTCGATCTCGTGTTCCAGGCGCTGGAGGTACTGTTCGATGTCGCCATGCTCGCAGGAGGCATCGTGCGGGGAACAAAAGGATGGCTTGAGCCGGGAAGGCAGCTGCACGTTCAGGGCGATCGGGCGTCGTTTCTGGCGGCTGACGCGCAAGGCACGGAGCAAATCCAGAGAGCCGATACCGTCATGAAACTTTTGCGTGTCGGCATGGCAGTTGGGGTCGAGTACGCCCTGATCGCACCGAGCGATCAGCTCGCCGGGGGCGTGAGAAAAATCGAGCATGACAGGTCTCCGAGACTGGCTGCGGATCAACAGTGTCCGGGATTGGCGATCCATGCTCCTTGACTTGTATCAAGCGCAAGCCAAGTGCTTGCAGGACAGACCTTGGGGCAAGGCCGCTCACCACGTCAGGTAAAACATTCCCTTGGCCAGCAGCACAATGACGACCATATGGCAGAACACACTGCCATGGATGAAATGCAGGTATCGAGCGTTCATTCGGCCGCTTTTGAACAAAAACATGGCGGCCAGGAAATGCAGCAGCACGCTCACGGCGACCATGATTTTCAACAGCAACAAGGTGCTGAACGATGAGGCCATTGGCGTTGCAAGAACGGGCAAATAGCGCAGCCAGACCATGCCCAGCCCCGCACCGAACAGTACCAGCAGCACCCACGGCATCAGGGTGCGGGCGCGGCGGCCAATTCCCTCCTCGACCAGCAGCATCACTTTGGCGGGCAACTGTTTGCGGATGCTTTCCAGAAAAAGGACTTCGAAGAACACCGTGCCGATAAAGATCAGGGCGGCAAACAGATGAAAGGTCAGAAACAGCGGATAGAGCATGATTTTTCGCCCTCGATTCAGCTGTCGGTTTCTCCGGAGAATACAGAGCAGGTCGACTCAGGCGATTGACATCAATCAAGAAACCCGCGAATCCCCGATGTGGCCTGGGCCGCGAGCGGCGACTCTGTTTTTTTGAAGGCGTTGCTGGTTAAACAGCCTCAACGCTTCACCTTGAAACTATTGTCTAAACTTAAGCTTCAGCATGAGGGCTCAGCCATGTGCGGACGACTTTCGCAGTATCGAGGTGTTCACGAGTTCGTGGCGGCGCTGAGCATGCCCAACGCCCTGGTCAACAATGCTGGCGACCAGCCGCTCGAGATCTACAACGCCGCGCCGTCGACTCAGCTCGCCCTCTTCCACGAGGAAAGCGGCATGTTGCACGCCGACAGGGTTCGTTGGGGCTGGCGACCGCATTGGGCCAGGGATCACGCGACACCGATCAACGCCAGGGTTGAGAAAGTCGCCCACGACCCATTCTTCAAGGAGATATGGCCGCACCGGGCAATTATTGCCATCGACAACTGGTTTGAATGGGTTTACGAGGGCGGCCCGAAGAAACAGCCTTACCTGATCCGTCGCAAGGATCGTGCGCCGATCCTGTGCGCCGCCATTGGTCAGTATCCAAGGTACGAAAAGGAGCCGGACGAGCATGACGGCTTCGTGATCATCACTGCGGACAGTGAGGGCGGCATGGTGGATATTCATGACCGTCGGCCTGTGACGCTCAGTCCCGAACTGGCTCGGGAATGGATTGACCCCTACACGCCCAAGGAGCGCGCCGAACAGATAATCCTGCAGGAACGCGAACCCTGCGACGTCTTCGAATGGTTCAAAGTGAACATGGCCGTGGGCAACGTGAGGAACCAGGGCTCAGAACTGATAGAGCCGATCTCCGCCACCATGACGAGCGGAGATAAAACAATCTGAACCCGCACTTCCCCTCCAAGTCGAATAAATTGGCAGCCCTTAATCACTGAAGCATCACTTTAAAGGGGTCTTTTCATGAAGATTTCGGAAGTTATGACGAAAGATGTTTTAACAGCCAAGCCAAGCCAGACGATCCAGGAGGCCGCGAACATGATGGCCAGGATCGATAGCGGCGCCATCATGGTTGAGGAGCAAGAGCGTCTGATTGGCATGATCACGGACCGGGATATAGCCATTAGGGCCGTAGCCGAAGGACTCCCCGGCAAAACCCCTATCAGTAAAGTAATGACTGGCGGCATCCGCTATTGCTTTGAGGATGAAGACATAGAGCATGTGGCTAAAAACATGGCGGACGTGCAACTGCGCCGTCTGCCCGTGCTTAACCGGGACAAGCGTCTGGTGGGCGTCGTATCGTTGGGAAACATTGCCAGCACTCGATCTCAATCCGCCGCTGCGACGGTTTTGCGCGGAGTGGCACAGGCTCATCATTAACCGGGCCGCTAAGCGTTCATCAGGATTAAAACTCGCATGGATCTGGCACGCTCGCCTGGTCTGGAATCCGGTTCGAAACCCGTCTTCAGAGTCAGGCGAGTCCTTGTGCACACATCCACCGCAACCGTCTCGCAGAGATAACCGTCCCACACCCGGTGCGTCGTTCGCTGGGTCGCATGCTTATTGCACGACACATCAGTTTGGCTCGACGAGCAGGTCTTCGTCCTCCGCGCCTAGCGCCGGCTCTTGATCTTCCAATTCGTCGGTTTCACGCTTCTTTTTCAGGCGGGCTCGAGCGCGCTCGGTGTCATAGATCTTTCCCTCGGCCAAGCCGCTCAGGGTTGTTGAAATTCGATAGAAACCACCGCACGGCTCGCAATGAATGCGCAAGCCACTCCCGTACGAAGAATCTTCCAGCGCATAAGTATTTCCACAAAGCGGACAGTTCATAGCCACCTCCTGATCATTCAGCCATAGCCGCTTCAGCCCGCCATCAACGCTGACAACCTGGATAGGGAGAGTGACAAATAGCGGGGATGCTCTTCTGAAACTTGTTCCTCATCGACCTCTCGTCCGATAGATCGAGCAAATGCCCGCGCTGACGGTGTTACCGCCAGAACCTAATCCGAAGTCAGCGGCTGCCTGGAGCGAATCGGCGCGATGACCGACCTCACCTCGGTGTCGCGATGCAATAAAGAAACGTGGTAGTCATAGGTGGATATCAACGGCACCGGCTCATCGATGCGTGACATCTCAAGCCATCGTCTTGTGCGTTCGATGTCAAAGAACTCGTTCTTGAATTTCATTTTCTCCACTAGGTTCGCAGAGACCTTGTAGCGTCCACATCCGGCCGGGCATTTGATTTCTGACCAGTCTTCAGCCGCATGAACAGTATTAGAGGCAGCCTGACAAATTAGGCACTTCATGTTCGATCTCCGTATCCATGAACTAGCAACTGTAGACGATCCGCGACCAAGGAGCGTTCACTTCGCAGAAAGATAAAAGCATCAAAAAGCGAAGAGCCCAGCGCAATGGCTGGGCTGCGGTTATCTTCTGTTTTCCAGCATCTTATCGGCGAGTGCTTTGGCCCTTTGGATTAACAGATTCTGCCTGTCTTCGTGGGTGGCTTCTCCTACCACCGGTGCCGTCAGATGGCTTTCGGCAATCAACGCGGCACAGAAGTATTGATCCCAAACAGCGCCTTGCTCCGACTCCTGTCTGTTCATTTGGTCGGCGATCATATGCGGCTCCTTTTGATGAGGTAGCCCTTTAAGTTTACTCCCGAATCGTGGACTACCCGCGTCGCGAAGGATGACCGGCACTTCATTGCCATCCGCTCACTGGCGACAAGTCGTTTCCTCAACTAGGATTTTTAGCGCACAGGACTTCGCCCACTGTCTTGTCGGGCGACTCATCAAAGGAGAGATAGATGACATCTACTCGAATTTCCGAGCAAACCTATCGTGGATGGTCCAACCCCATCTTGCTCGAACTCAAGGAGAGAGAACATCAGCTAAGCCCTTCGGCACGCCAGGCTCTGCAAAATGTCCTGGTGGAGAGAAGGCTTCTTGACACTGGCAATCCATCCGGCAGCGATCGGCGCAAGGCTGATCCAGTCGGGTAACGACAGGCATCAATAACGTTTGTCCATCATGCTCATCATCGACGCTGCTGGCTCTCTGCCGGCAGCGCGCTCATAAGCCATTCCAAATTCCAGACATAAAAAAAAGCCCAGGCAGCTGATGGACGCCTGGGCTTTAAAAATGCATAAACCGTGGTGGTGAACGCGAGGCAATATTACCCAATCGCGGGACTTGTAACAATATATTCTGATTCACTATCCAGTTACTAAATCTCCTAACTCATTAAATATCCACATTATTTTTAAGTCATCTGCTGACTGTTCCGCTTCCGACACCATCGCTTGCAGCGGAAAAAGCTCCCCTTGCATCGCGCACCAGCTCACGCCATTCGGCGTTGTTGATGAGCCCGGCCCCTTCCATTTCATCCGCCGCCTTCAGCAGTTTGTCGTAGTGTTCTTCACAATCCATCCCAGCCTCCGGTTCTCTCAAGATCCGGTACCAGGCATCGAGGGCTGCCTTTTTCCGATCATCATTCATAGCCAAACTCCCTGGGGCTGTCAGCTCTTGGAAGTTGATTCAGGAATGACCGTTCCTCCGTTCCGACATACGGCAGCTGCGGGCGTTACAAACAATCCCGGACAGCCTGGCGCAGCGCCCCTGACTTGGCCCACGGTGGCCCCTGGTAAAGCGATACCCGGCTGCCATCCTTCGATTTCACGATGTCCAGAATTTCGTCGGCCGTAATGATGCTCGGCGCGGTGATCCGGTAGCCATTGGAAATCGGCGATTGCGTCGATCCCGGAATGTGCTGACGCCATAACGGTAATACACACGCCGCATATTCCTTGGGCGTCTTCTCGCTGTACTTGCTGACATTGGGCTCGCCGGGAACCACGGATGCGGGTAATGAACAACCCGCCAACACAGCCACCGCTATTCCCGCTACCAACATGCGCATAAACGCTTCCCTATCCTGAAAAACGGGAAATGTAGCCTGTACTTGTGCAGACATCCAGCGGACACCCGGCGATGTCTCTAGAAAGGGGCTTCGCCCTGCCCCGGCTCGGCCCCCGAGCCGGACTCGGGATACGATCTCGCATTGAGGTACGTCATCCATCGCTCGTACGCTTCATGCTGCCATTTCATGACCCGCTCCCATTCCGGACCGCTCATCTGATGGGCCGAGATCAGTTTCATCATTTCCGTGGTGGCCGCATCCAGGTCAACGATCAGCTCATGTGCATGGTGTTTGAAATCATCGGTAGTCGTCATTTTCGAGATGGCCTCGCCCCAGCGAATAAATCACTACCTCAATACGACAGCAGAGCTGTTATCTCACGTTAATGTTCCCGACCAATGGAAGCACCTTCCATCACTATCCCTTCACGCAGACCACCTGCCGCAAAGTGTGCAGCACTTCCACCAGATCACGCTGTGCGTACATGACTTTATCGATGTCCTTGTAGGCCATCGGAATCTCATCGATGACCGCCGCATCCTTTCGGCACTCCACATGAGCGGTCGCGCGAATCTGGTCTGCGACAGTGAAGGTGTTTTTGGCTTTGGTGCGGCTCATGGTCCGACCAGCACCATGGCTGCAGGAGCAGAACGATTGCTCGTTGCCAAGACCGCGAACGATGAAGCTTTTGGCGCCCATGGAGCCGGGAATTATCCCCAGTTCGCCCTTCTTCGCCGACACCGCGCCCTTGCGGGTGACCAGGACGTCTTCACCAAAGTGCCGCTCTTTCTGCACGTAATTGTGATGGCAGTTCACTGCCTCCAGCGCGACCTCGAAAGGTTTGCGGATCACTTGCCGCGCTGCCTGAATCACCGCCTGCATCATTAACGCGCGGTTCTGCCGGGCGAAGTCCTGAGCCCAGCCCACCGCTTCGACGTAGTCATCGAAGTGCCGGCTGCCCTCCTTGAAATAGGCCAGATCGCGGTCCGGCAGATTGGCGATGTGCTGGCGCATGTCCGCTTGAGCCAATTGAATGAACAAAGTCCCGATTGCATTGCCAACGCCGCGAGAACCGCTGTGCAGCATGAACCAGACGCGGTTGGCCTCGTCCAGACAGACCTCGATGAAGTGATTACCGGTACCGAGGGTGCCCAGGTGCTGACGGTTGTTGGTGCTGGCGAGTTTCGGGTATTTGTCGGTGATCGCCTTGAACCGTGAGCTCAGCGCCGCCCAGGCTTGATCGGCCTGGTGTGGAACGTGGTTCCAGGCGCCTTCATCACGGCGGCCACGGCTCAACGTGCGGCCATGTGGCACGGCTTTTTCGATGGCGCTGCGCAGGCCGTGCAGGTTGTCTGGCAAGTCGTCGGCGGTCAGTGAAGTGCATGCGGCAATCATGCCGCAGCCGATGTCCACTCCCACGGCTGCCGGAATGATCGCGCCCACAGTGGGGATCACGCTGCCGATGGTGGACCCTTTGCCCAGATGCACGTCCGGCATCACCGCCAGGTGCCTGAAGATAAATGGCATCTTCGCGATATTGATCAATTGCTGCCGGGCTTCGCTTTCAACCGGCACTCCCTCGGCCCAGAGTTTGATCGGCTTGCCGTTGGCGACTTCCAGCAATTGGTAGACAGGTTTTTGCATGATTTCGACTCTCTTGCGATCAGACGAACATAACGCTCCAGACAGGTAAATAGGACTACTATTTCGTAGCGGGGAATTGCAGGAGGTCATCATGTGGCTTAACGAATATGAACAGCAACTTCGGCGCGACCTGCAAGGTGTAGCCTCGGACCTGAGGTGGTCGGCGGTAGAGCTTTTGCGCATCGCAGAGCAGTTGCGCCTGGCCGGCAATGATGTGGACGCAGAGGCAACACTAAGGCTGTGCGCGTTGTTCCAGGGCGATGAAGAGCGACTGGCGGGCTATGCTGAAGAAGTAAAGGCAAAATCCATCACTCGAACGAAAGCTCACTAGAGAGCGCTGCCATGAACAAGCGTCTATGCGCGCTGATCGCCGTGCTGGCGGCGTCAGGTGGCTGCAACACGGAATCACACATTTATCGAGACCAACCGCTGGTCGCCAAGGTCGAGACTGGCATGAGCAAGGAACAAGTCCAGCAGATTGGCGGCCAGCCTTTATCGATCACCAAGCGCACGGTGGAACCTGGTACCTGCTTTGACTACAAGCTGACCCAGGCCGGCCATCAGCAGCCGTATAATGTCAGTTTCGACAAGCTGGGCAAGGTCGACCACAAAAGCTTCATGACCTGTGCGCAATGGAGTCGTGCCCAACAAAAAGCCAGAGAATATTCCCCTTCCACAGGCGGGATGGGTGGCGGCGGCTACTGATTCCACCGTGTAGCAGCTGCCTCGCAGGCAGGCTCGGCAGCTGCTATAGCGCACTATTTGTCTGGTTTGTGGCTGCGCGACGCTTTACCCGACCGCGCTCTGTAGGCAGGAAGCGAAGCCGCATAAGCCAATGCTTCCTCTCTGCTGCCAAAGGCTCCAAGCCGGTCACCTTTGGTGCATACCCGCCAGGGGCCGTTGTTCACGCTGAGTACGTCATAGCCGTTCATGTGCATTTTGTTCAGCATCGGAACGCTCATAGTCACCTCCATTCGGCAGTGATAGTCCTGAATCGACTCCACTACCTTACACCCGACCTTCACTGAAGTGCCAACCAGACGTCGCGTCGGGATTCCGGCACTCCAATCGCACTTTCAGCGCCCCTGTCGACTCCAACCCTTCAAACAGATACTTCTGCGGATTTCGGTCCGAATATTGCATTTTTATGACTGTTTTATGACAACTAGCAGTCGGGTAACCCATGAAAGTACGTGCCACGGTCATTTGCGAACAGGATCGACATATCCTCCTGGTGCGCAAGCCCAAGTCTCCCTGGACCTTGCCCGGCGGAAAAGTAGAGCCAGGCGAAACCGCTGCGGGCGCGGCCATGCGAGAGCTCTACGAGGAAACAGGGCTTGAGGTCGATGACATGCTGTACTTGATGGAATGGGAAACGACCAGCGTCCGGCACCATGTATATGAGGCGTCGGTCGTAAATCTGGCGGCGGCTCGTCCACAGAATGAAATCTTCGACTGCATCTGGTATCCGCTGGAGGCCGTCCACAATCTGAAAATAAGCGACGCCGCGCTCAGAATCGTCAAAGCGTTTCAGCGTCGCTTGTAGGTTGCAGGTATTCAGGCTTTAGCCGAGGCCATCTGAAAGCTTTTCAGCCCAGATCGCCGCCACCGACCGGCATGACCATGCCGGTGATGTAGGAGGCTTCGTCGCTGGCCAGAAACAGGATAGCGCTCGCCTGCTCATCCAGCGTGCCGTAGCGCTTCATCAAACTGCTGTCGAGGGTCTGGTCGACAATCTGCTGATACCAGAGCTTTTCCTGCGCGCTCTGTTGCGCGGCATTGCGCGGGATCAGTCGCGGTGGCGCCTCGGTGCCACCGGGGGCGGTCGCGTTGACCCGCACGCCACGACCGGCCGTTTCGAACGCCAGGCAAGCGGTCAGCGCATTGACCCCGCCCTTCGCCGCACCGTACGGCACGCGATTGACGCTGCGGGTGGCAATGGACGAGACGTTGACGATGGCACCGCTGCCTTGTTCGAGCATGAACGGCAGCGCGGCATGGCAACACCACAGCGTCGGGAACAACGAACGGCGGACTTCGGCTTCGATCTGCTGCTCTTCATAGTGCTCGAAAGGCTTGGTCCAGATCGTGCCGCCGACGTTATTGACCAGCACATCGAGGCGATCAAAGCGTTCGACAGCGGTGCGCATAACGCGACTGCATTCGCTGTACTGCTCAAGGTCGGCGGTCAGGGCTAGTACCTGGCTGCTCTGCCCCAATTCCTTCTGGAGTTCGAACACCAGATCGGAGCGGTCGACCAAAATCAGTCGCGCACCTTCGGCGGCCATGCGTTCAGCCACACGCCGGCCGATGCCCTGGGCGGCACCGGTAATCAGCGCGACTTTTTCGTGGAATCTGTTCATGTGTACCTCATGCCGGCATATGAATCGTTTTTCGTAGGAGCCAGGCTTGCCGGCGAAGGCGCACTCAAGGACGTCTTCGCCGGCAAGCCTGGCTCCTACAAGACATTTACAACTGCAGAACTTACGCCGCGCTGGCGGCAAATTTCTCGTAGTAGAAGTTCGCAGGCGCAATGCCTTGTTCGCGGATGAACTGGCTGACCGCTTCGACCATCGGCGGCGGGCCGCACAGGTAGACGTCGACGTCGCCATCGTTCAAATGCCGTGGCTCGATGTGTTGGGTCACGTAACCCTTAAGCGGGTGCCGGCTGTCGGGATTGGCCACGCAGGCACTGAAGCTGAAGTTCGCAATGCGCGCGGCGAAGGCTTCGAGTCGATCGAGTTCCACCAGGTCGAAATCGTTGGTCACGCCGTAGATCAAATGCAGCGGATGTTCGCTGCCCTGTTCGGCGATTTTTTCCAGCATCGCGGTAAACGGCGCCAGGCCGGTGCCACCGGCCAATAGCAATAATGGACGGCGGATGTCGCGCAGATAGAAACTGCCCAACGGTCCGGCCAGGCTCATGCTGTCGCCGGCCTTGGCCATGCCGGTGAGGAAACTGCTCATCAAGCCGCCGGGTACGTTACGAATCAGAAAACTGACTTCGCCGTCCCGCTGCAACGAGCTGAACGAGTAAGCCCGAGTCTGCTCGCTGCCGGGAACCCCGAGGTTCACATACTGCCCCGGCAGGAACGCCAGCTTGCTCAGGGCTTCGCCCTTGATCGACAGCGCGATGGTGCTGTCGGACAACTGACGCACGGCGCTGATGGTGGCGTCGTAACTGGCCTGACGGGTGCGGCAGACATCCGATGAAACCGGCACCCGCACCACGCAATCGCTCTGCGCCCGCATCTGGCAGGTCAGGACAAAACCCTGTTGCGCTTCGTCGGCGCTGAGGGCGTCTTCGATGTAGTCCTCGCCCAAATCATAGCGGCCAGCCTCGGCGAAGCACTTGCAGGTTCCGCAAGCGCCGTCGCGGCAGTCCAGTGGAATATTGATGCCCTGGCGATACGCGGCATCGGCCACGGTTTCGCCGGCGTTGGCGTCGATGAATCGGGTGACGCCGTCTTCGAAATTGAATGCAATGGAATGAGTCATGACGCCGCCTCAGAGGTGGTAGACATCGATGACCTGGCGAACGTAGTCGTTCTTCAGGATCACTTTCTTGGCCTTGATCAACGGGTTCTCACCGCGTACATCCAGGGTGTAGAAACTGCTGCCGAAATAGCTGTCGACGGTCTTGTAGCGAAAGCTCAGGGTGTGCCAGTTGAAGCGCACCTTGCACAGCCCGTCGGCCTGTTCGAGCAGCTCGATATTGCTGAGGTTGTGCGAGGTGCGGGTGTCCGGCACGCTGGCACTGGAACGCTCGGTCTTGATGCGGAAGATGCGGTCTTCCAGGCCGGTGCGGTTGCCGTACCAGATCAGCGAGATTTCCCGCTGCGGGTCTTCAGTCAGCTCGTCGTTGTCGTCCCAGGACGGCATCCAGAATGTCGCGTCCGGCGCGTACAACTCCAGCCAGTCGTCCCATTGTTTGTCGTCGAGGTAGCGTGCTTCGCGGTAGAGAAAATCGCGCACCGCGTCATAGGTAATGGTCATTGCACGGCCTCCACTGCAATCAGTTCGGACTGCTCCGCGGCCAACGCCTTGAGCATCGTTTGCTGCCAATACTTGTGTTGCAGCACGAACAGGCCTTCGTCTTCGGTACGCACGCCGCTGAGCAGCGGATGCAGGTCGATTTCCTTGGCCGCGTCATCAGCGCCTTCGACCCAATGTTCGGCGCCACGGGACATGTCGTTCCACGTGGTGACGCTGCCCTGGTAACCCGTCTGACAGGAGCGAAACTCTTCCAGATCGTCCGGGGTCGCCATGCCGCTGACGTTGAAGAAATCCTCGTACTGACGAATCCGGCTCGAACGGGCGTGGTCGCTTTCGCCTTTGGGGGCGATGCAGTAAATGGTGATTTCGGTGCGGTTGACCGAGATCGGCCGGGCGATGCGGATCTGCGAGCTGAACTGGTCCATCAGGTACACGTTCGGGTACAGGCACAGGTTGCGCGAGTTCTCGATCATCCAGTCGGCG
>LNAP01014424.1_pt1 | contig 15343 bp, 10 predicted proteins | sample 602601 | NCBI WGS metagenome assembly LNAP01 (sample SAMN02440304, study PRJNA202911) | soil metagenome | biome: Subtropical and temperate rainforests or woodlands; isolation source: soil samples (1 kg each in a 20% v/v slurry with milli Q water) were... ...
CGGATCGACGTCATCAACGGCCCCAACACCAACCTCTACGGGCTGGACCCGACCGGCCCCTATGGCACGCTCACCCTGGACGACATCGGCGAGCGCTGCCGGGTGAAGGCGGAAGGCCTCGGCGCCACGCTGCGCTTCCGGCAGTCCAACCATGAAGGCGTGCTGATCGACTGGCTCCAGCAGTCGCGTCTTGAAGCCGATGGCATCGTCATCAATGCCGGCAGCCTGTCCTACACCTCGATCGGCATCCTCGACGCGCTGAGCGCGGTCGCCAAGCCCTCGTTCCAGGTGCATGTGAGCAACGTGTTCAAGCGCGAGAGCTTCCGCCACCACTCGCCGCTGTCGGGGGTCGTGACCGGCTGCCTGATCGGCCTCGGCCCCTCGGGCTACGAGACCGCCGTTCAGGTGCTGATCGAGCACCTGCGCGCGGTGTGAGGGCGCGAGCGCCCGACAAGAAAATGGCCGGCATGGAAGCCGGCCATTGAGAGCGTTCGGATCACGCGTGCAGTCTACGCCTTGAAGTCTTCGAGCTTGAACGGCAGCGAGCGCAGCCGCTGGCCGGTCGCGTCGAAGATGGCGTTAGAGAGCGCCGGCGCGATCACCGGCACGCCGGGCTCGCCGACCCCCGTGGGGGCGGAGGCGGAAGGCACGATGTGCACCTCCACCACCGGCATTTCCGACATGCGCAGCGGAATGTAGCTGTCGAAGTTCGACTGCTCCACCACGCCCTTGTCCATGGTGATCTCGTCGTGCAGCGCCGCGCCGAGGCCGAAGCCGATACCGCCCTCGATCTGCGCCGCGATCACGTCCGGATTGACGGCGATGCCGCAATCCACCACGCAGACCACCTTCTCCACCTTGATCTTGCCGTCGACGACCGAGATGTCGACGACGCTGCCGACCACGGTGTTGAAGCTCTCATGCAGCGCCAGCCCGCGTCCCTTGCCCTGGCCGGCCTTGGGACCCCAATTGGCCTTCTCCGCCAGAAGCTTGAGCACCGCGGTGTGGCGCGGCTTGTCCTTCAGCAGCCCCAGCCGGAACTCGACCGGGTCGCGGCCGGCGGCGCGGGCGAGCTCGTCGATGGTCACCTCCACCACATGAGCGGTGTGGGTGTGGCCGACCGAACGCCACCAGAGCGTCGGCACCTTCACCCGCGGCGAGTGCAGCTCGACCTGGAAGTTGCCGATGGCGTAATTGGTGTTGGCGGCGCCCTCGACCGAGGTGTCGTCAACATTCTCCTTCACCGCGAACGCCTCGAACGGCGTCCCGATCATGAAGGACTGGCCGACGATGCTCTGCTGCCAGCCGGCGATCTCGCCGGATGCCGTCACGCCCGCCTTGACCGAGTGGTAGAACAGCGGCCGGTAATAGCCGCCCTTGATGTCGTCCTCGCGGGTCCAGACGAGATGGACCGGCGCGCGGGCGTCGATGGCCTTCAGGATGGTAGCCGCCTCGGCGACGTAGTCGGCGGCGGTATTGGCGCGCCGGCCGAACGAGCCGCCGGCCCATTGGGTCTCGATCTTCACCTGCTCGGGCTTCAGGCCGAGGATGCCGGCAGTCACCGCCTGCTCGATGGTCTGGAACTGCGAGCCGGCCCAGATGGTGACGCCGTCGCCGGTCTTCTCGATCACGCAGTTGAGCGGCTCCATCGGCGCGTGGGCGAGATAGGGGAAGGCGAAGTCGATCTCGACGGTCTTCGCCGCGCCCTCCAGCCCCTTGGCCGCGTCGCCCCTCTTGGCCGCCGAGTAGCCGGGAGTGGCGGCGAGCTTCTTGTACTCGGCGAGCAGGTCGGCGGTGCCGCGATTTTCGGCCTGGCTTTCGTCCCACTCGATATTGGTCAGCGCATCCCGGCCCTGGATCGCCGCCCAGGTGTTCCGGGCGAGCACCGCAATGCCGGCCGGCACGGAGACCACGTCGACGACATCAGGCACCTGCTTGGCGGCCGTGGCGTCGAAGCTCTTCACCGTGGCGCCGAAGCGGTCGGGACGCTTGATGACGGCGGTGAGCATGCCCGGCCGCTTGATATCGAGCGCATAGGTCGCCTTGCCGTCGGTCTTGTCGGCGGAATCGAGGCGCGGCAGGCGCGTGCCGATGAGCCGGAAGTCCTTGGGGTCCTTGAGCGTGACCTCCTTCGGGACGGGCTGCTTGGCGGCGTCGGCGGCAAGCTCGCCGAAGCTCGCGGTGTGGGCACCGCTTTTCAGCACGCCGTTCTCGATGGTGATGCTGTCAGTCGGCACCTTCCAGCGCTCGGCGGCCGTCGCGACCAGCATGTGGCGCGCGGCGGCACCGGCCTTGCGCAACTGCTCCCAGCTATTGGCCACCGAGGTCGATCCGCCGGTGCCCTGGATCGGGCCGAACAGCAGGTTGTTGTAGAGCTGGGCGTCGGCGGGGGCGAAGGCCGCGCGCATCTGCGCCCAGGAGGCGTCCATCTCCTCGGCGACGATGGTGGCAAGGCCGGTGGTAACGCCCTGCCCCATGTCGAGGTGCTTGATCAGCACCGTGACCGTGCTGTCCGGCGCGATGCGCACGAAAGCGTTCGGCATCGGCCCATCGGTCGGCGCGGCGGCGAGCGCCTCGGAGGGTCCGAGCCGCACTCCGATCACCAGCGCGCCGGAGATCGCGGCGGCCGCCTTCAGAAGGGTGCGGCGCGAGGTGGTGGTGAGTGTGGCGGAGGCCGGCGCGAGGCGCTCGAGCATCCGCGCATAGTCCTGCGGTTTGATGATGTGCATGGCGCTCACGCTAGGTTGCTGGCGGCTTCGTGGATCGCCGCCCGAATGCGTTGATAAGTGGCGCAGCGGCAGACATTGCCATCCATGGCGCTGTCCACGTCCTCGTCGGTCGGCTTGCGGTTCTCGCTGAGCAGGCCGATGGCCGACATGATCTGGCCGGACTGGCAATAGCCGCACTGCACGACATCGAGCTTGCGCCACGCCGCGACGACGGCGTTGCCGACCTCGCCGCTGACACCCTCGATGGTGACGACGCTCTTGCCCTCGACGTCGGCAACGGCGGTCTGGCATGAGCGCACGGCGACGCCGTCGACATGGACCGTGCAGGCGCCGCACAGCGCCGCGCCGCAGCCGAACTTGGTGCCGGTCAGACCGACAACATCCCGCAACGCCCACAACAGGGGCATCTGGCCATCAGCATCGATGGTCTGGTCACTTCCGTTAAGTGTGAACTTCATCTCTTTGCCCTCTCCTGACTGGGTGAGGACGCGCAAACGAGCCGCCGTCGGAACTCCCGGCCCGGCGATGGCATCGATTCTGCGCTCCCGCCGGGAAGCTACCACCGCACCCGGAAGCGCCGAATCACCTGTCCGTGACTCGCCATGGTTGACGCAGGGGCAGCGGACAGGGAGGCGGTCTCTGGATCAGAGTTCATTATAGCGACATGAATGATCTCAATACGCGACGACTGCTCGCCTGCGGCACCCTTTCCCGCATGCAGCAAAAGCGCGCAAATTGCGCGCTTGTCAGATTGAGGTACATTCCTATCCACAACACGATTCATTCCCGGGAAATTGATCACGTCATGTTCCAGGGAAAATATTTTTGGATTGGCGCCGATAAACATCGCCGATCCACACTCGAATATAACCCGAATTATCTTAACGCCATAAATACTTATGGAAAAGTATATTTATGAAATCCATATTAGATGATTCAATTATTGGATTTACTGGCTTTGTTGGCCAAAACTTGCTGATATCTCATGAATTTTCTGGAAAATTCAACTCGCGCAATGCCGCGGAGTTGAGCGGAAAAGAATATGGAATTGTCGTCTGCGCTGCCGCGCCGGCCACGATGTGGGCGGCCAACAAGAATCCGGACGGTGATCTGAGCAATATTCGCCAGCTCATTGGCCATCTGGAAGGCGTCAAGGCGCAGCACTTCGTCCTGATTTCGACCATTGCCGTGCTTGCCGATGCTTCTGCCGGTCTCGACGAGGGGACGACGCATTTCGAGACCGACAAGGCCTATGGCCGCAACCGGCGCCTGCTGGAGGAAGCCTGCGCTGGCCTCTTCCCGAGAACTCACATCCTGCGCCTGCCTGCCCTGTTCGGTCTGGGACTGAAGAAGAACTTCCTGTTCGACATCCTCAATCCCGTGCCATCGTTTCTGACGCGGGATAAGTTCGCAGCCCTTGCCGCAAGCCTGCCGGCGGATGCGGCGCAGGCGCTGCTGGCGGTCTACAGCTTTGCCGAGGGTGTCGGCATGTATCAGTGCAATCGCAACCTTCTGGTCGGCGAGACCCGGGCCGTGCTGACGCAGGCGCTGATTGCCGCCGGCTTCACCGCGCTCAATTTCACGAACGCCGACAGCACCTATCAGTATTACAACCTCGCGCGACTGTGGGACGATATTGGTCGCGCCATCTCCCATGACCTGCCGGTGGTGCATCTGGCACCTGAGCCGCTCGCGGCGGGCGATGTCTATCGGGCCCTCACGGGCGAAACGCTCGAGACGCGCACTGCCCCGCTCTATCACGAGAACATGCGTACCCGGCATGCCGCGCTCTGGGGGGGGCCGGAGGGCTACATCCGGGGCCGCGAGGCGGTTCTGGCCGATCTGAAGACCTTCTATGAGAAGGCGCAGCAAGCATGACCACGTTCGCCGTCTCGAACATCGCATGGTCCTACCGCAACCGGCTTGAAGCCTACGCCATCCTGAAGGACCACGGCTTCGGCGGCCTGGAGATTGCCCCCGGCCTGCTCTTTGCCGAGGAGGCGATCCCGATTGCGCCCTCGACGACGGGCGTGAGCGAGCGCCTGAGCGAGTTGGAGCGGGCCGGACTCCGGCTTGTCTCCATGCAGTCCCTGCTGTTCGGGGTCGAAGGAGCGGAAGTATTCGGTCCGCCTGCCGCCGTCGAGAAACTGCAGGTGGGGCTGACGCGGGCTATCGTGCTTGCTGGCCGGATCGGCATCCCCAATCTTGTCTTTGGCTCGCCGCGCCAGCGCATCGTACCGCCGGATATGAGCCCCGCAGACGTGCTGGAGCGCGTGTGCGCGGTGTTCCTCCCGCTGGGCGACCTCGCAGCAGCCAACGGAACTGTGCTTGCCATGGAACCGAACCCGGCCGAGTACGGCACCAATTTCATGACCAGCTTTCCCGAAGCGCTGGAAGTGGTGAAGGCGATCGACCATCCGGCGATCACGCTCAATTTCGATCTCGGTGCCCTGCACATGACCGGCGCCTTCGGCGAGGCTGGGGCCTATATGGCGGCGGCAGCCCCGTATCTGTCGCACGTCCACCTGAGCGAGCCGTTCCTCGGCCCCGCGCCGGCCAGTGTCGAGGAGGCCGCCAGCGTGCTCAAAAGTCTTTCCGGCATCGGTTACGCCCATGCCGTTTCGATCGAGATGAAGGCTGCGGCCACTGACGAATTGGGGGCTGTGGCGGCCGCCGCCGGGCGCCTGCTCATGGCGGTAGAAGCGGACGGAGCAGCAGGATGAGCGCCGGTTCGGCACGCGCGCCGATGCGCCGCGAGGATGTGTTCGTATCGCTCTGCATTCCCGAGGCACCGGCCTCGGCGAAGGATGTGGACGCGATTGCCGCGGCGGTGAAAGTTTTTGCCGCCGCCTTTCGCTATTACGAGGTGGATCGATCAGGACGATGACGAACTGCTGCGCCAGTGCCTGATCCGTTGCCCGAGCACCCGTATTCTGCGGGTGCACGGGTCCTCGCAGCGTTATTCGCGCCGCGTGGTGGGAGCGAACGAGGCAATCGGCGACGTGTTGGTGATGACCGCCCTTGGCGAGATCGGCGCCCTCGACCTCATCGGGCTGACGACGGCGGCGATCGAACGCAATGCCATCTCAGTCTTCGCCCGGCAGGACACGGCGTGGGGCCGCCAGGTTTTCGGCAACGCGCTTCTGGCCCTGCTCGGGGCCGCAAGCCGGTTTCGCATCTCCACCAGCGATATGCGCACCATTGCCATTCCGCGCACCTGGCTGAACCGGCTGCTGGCCCACCCGCAGCACAATCTCGCCCTGCGCTTTCCCCCTCTTGGCGAGGGATTGCCCATCCATCACATCCCGGTCAGCGACCTGCCAGCGCTGCAGGCACCCGACGCCACGCTCGGCGGGCGCATAGGGTTGCTCTACAACCTTGCCATCCATGCCTCACCGGCGTTGCTGGTCGGCGTCGGCTGGCTTTCGGCCCTGGTCATCTTCGGCGCGCTGCTGTTCATGCTCTATGCGATTGCGATGCTGTTTCTCGCTGAGCATCTGCAGGAAGGCTGGTTCACAACCTCCATCGTGCAGGCCGGAACGGCCTGCTATCTGGCGATGGCCATGCTGGGGCTCTCGCTCGGCCTGCAGAAACTGTTGGCGAATGCCGGCCCGCATATCAGCGACACGATCGTCGAGGAGACGAACAATACCGATCTCTTTGCCGATATGCAGGAGCTCAATATCTCCGTCGACATTGAGCGGACCATCCGGCCGGTTTCCGCTCCATGACGTCGACAACCCGTTCGTATGATTTCATCGTCATCGGCGGCGGTTTCTATGGCTGCTGTCTGGCGTTGTTCCTCCGTTCCATCAGCGAGAACATCCTGCTGGTGGAGGCCGGCGAAGCGCTCCTGACGCGAGCCTCGCGCGTCAATCAGGCTCGCGTCCACACCGGCTTTCACTATCCCCGCAGTTTCATTACCGCCGCTCGCTCCGCTGCCCTCAGCGACCGCTTCGCCCATGACTTTCCCGAAGCCGTGGTCGACGACTTCCGGATGCTCTATGCGATCGCCCGCCGCCGGTCGAAGATATCGGCCGGCCGCTTCTTCAAGATGTTCACTGCCATGCAGGCCCCGATCCGGCCGGCGGGCGAGATGCAGAGCGCCCTGTTCAACAGCGACACGGTGGAGGGAGTGTTCGAATGCCGCGAACATGCCTTCGATTATTCCGTGCTCCGCCGCCTGCTGGCTGGGCGCATCGAGCGCAGCGGCATCGACGTACGGATGCAGACCGGCGTCGAGGCGGCCGAGGACCGTCTCGGCGACGTGGTATTGTCCCTGACGGACGGTACCAGCGTGACGGCGCCGCGGGTGTTCAACGTTACCTACGCGCAGATCAATCGGGTGCTGCGCACGGCCGGGTTGCCGCTGGCGCCGATGAAGCACGAGTTCACCGAGATCGCGCTCATCGAGCCGCCGCCGGAGCTCGAGGGCCTTGCCGTGACACTGATGGACGGGCCATTCTTCTCCACCATGCCGTACCCGGCCGAGAAGCTCTATTCGCTGACCCATGTGCGCTACACGCCGCACCGGAGCTGGCTCGACGAGACGGCTGGCGAATCAGCTTACAAAGTCGGCGCGATGCTGACGCCGGAAAGCCGGGCGCGGCACATGATCCTGGATTCACAGCGTTTCCTGCCGTGCCTTCGCGAGGCGCGCCACGTCAAATCGCTCTATGACGTCAAGTCGGTGCTTTTGAAGAACGAGCGTGACGACGGCCGGCCGATCCTGTTCCAACGCAAGCCCAGCACCTCGCGCATCACATCAATCATGGGCGGCAAGATCGACAACATCTACGACCTCTTCATGCTCCTGAAGCAGGAGGGGCCGGAGTGGAACGCCGCCCACGACCACTATGTGCGCGGCACCGACGGGGAGCGGGGGGCGGGATGACACTGGCGTCCCTGCTTTCTCCGCAGCTTTTGCGCTTCACCGCCGTTATCGTCGCGGGCCTTGTGGTCGATCTGGGTACCGGCTGGAGCCTTGCCAACCTCGCCGGCACGCCGCTGGTCTATGCCGCCGGCGCCGGCTTTCTCGTCGGGGCGCTGTTCAATTACGTGCTGCACGAGTTCTGGACCTTCCGCGCGGCCGACAGTCGCCTTTCGCTTGACCGGGCGGTGCTGTATCTCGCCATGATGATGGTCACGCTCGGGGCGCGGCTGGCGGTCGTGTTCCTGCTGGAGCCGTTTGCAACCGGGCGCATCGGCTCCCTGGCAGCGCTGATCGGCGCCGCCGGCGTTTCTTTTGTCGTCAACTATCTCCTCAGCCGCTTTGTCGTTTACCGCCGCGCATCCGGGGCCGTCCCGGTCGCGACGGCTTCGGGTTGCGAAAGCGCCCCGCCGCTGGCGGGGCAGCCGTTCGCCCAGGGAAAACACCGCGATGACCACTGATATCAATTTTTCCGCGCGCGGCTGGCACGTTCCCGCCTTTGAAGCCGCCCTTTACGCGCCGCGGGCCCACCGATATGTGCTGGTCATTCCGGTGATCAACGAAGGCGAGCGCATCCGCAACCAGTTGCGCAACATCCGTGACGCCCGGCTCGATGTGGACGTGGTGGTGGCCGATGGCGGCTCCATCGACGGCTCGCTGGATGCCGATTTTATCGCCACAGTGCCGGTGCGGGCGGTGCTGCGCAAGACCGGGCCCGGCAAGCTCAGTGCGCAGTTGCGCATGGCCTATGCATGGTGCCTCGATGAAGGTTACGAGGGGATCGTCACCATCGATGGCAATGGCAAGGACGGTATCGAGGCGGTTGCGAACTTCTGCGAGAAGCTCGGCGAAGGCTTTGATTATGTTCAGGGCTCCCGCTATCGCCCCGGAGGCAAGGCTGAGAACACGCCGCTGGAGCGCACCATCGGCAACCGCCTGATCCACGCGCCGCTCTTGAGCATCGCTGGCCGGCATTGGTTCACCGACACCACCAACGGCTTTCGCGGCTATTCCCGGCGCTATCTGCTCGACCCGCAGGTGGCGCCGTTTCGCAGCGTATTCCAGCGTTACGAGCTCCTATTCTATCTGACGGTTCGGGCCGGTCAGTTGGGATTCCGGGTGACGGAAGTCCCGGTCAGGCGCAGTTATCCCGCGGGCGAGGCGACCCCGACCAAGATTTCCGGCTGGAGGGGAAAGCTCTCCATCCTCCAAGAGGCGTTCGACGCCGCGCGGGGGAGGTTTGCACCGTAAGATCGGACGGCAACACTTCTCACACTATTTTTCTTGATTATATATCGGAACCATTTCGACCATGGATCCATATTTCTTAATCGTTTTCATAAAATTTATTGTATTTTCGTAATTCTCTGGAACAACAACGCTAACATTCAATTCCTTCATCCGATTCATATCTTCGGGACTTAACTCACCGGCATTGAGCGATGATATGATCCGGGCCTTTAAATCGCTCCTGTCCTTCAGGACATTGATATCGGCCATGGTCGAGAGGTAATAGGGATTGCCGCCCAGGTCTGATTTCTTCGCAAAATGATTCAGGGGCGAAGCCTGGAGCTTTCCGCGATACTCCTCGGTAAAGACAATGATCCTGTCCGGCCGATCCTCTGCAAGAATGCGGAGGTCGGCGACGACGCCAGCAGGAATAGAGCTGGAATAGATGCCGATAACGGGATCCATGAGTAGGGTTGCTCGCTTTCCGCTGACATTCAGCCCGAAAATAACAGCCGGAATAGGCGAGAAAAGGCCGACCGCCAGGGTAAAACCTGCGGCGCCACCAAAGTCGGGCAACCGATCGTACCTCCGGCGCAGCAACAACCCGGCCGCCCGCAGAATGAGACACAGAACAACGAGGCCGGCGGGAATAACGACCCATTTGAGCTCGCTCGGAACCCGCAATATCAGGGCGGCGAGAAAGAGCAGCACCCTTTCCGGCATCCAGAGCAGGTCTGTCCTGACGATCCAGGCCAGCAGCACGAAATAGATCAGCAGCCCCGACAGCTCCAGCGCCCGTGCCGGGCTAAGGAGCACCAGACCGGGCACCGGCAGATAACGGTAGAGTCCGCTGAGATAGAGACCGCCGAACACATAGACCAGGCCGGACATCAGCAGGAGTGCCCTGATCCGGAAGGTGGCTTGCCCATCAAAATCGATCGGCGCCCGCCACCATAGGAAGACAGCCCCGGCGGGATAGAGAAGGAAGCTGACGATGTGGCCCCCAAAAGGATTGTCCTCGGTGCCATAGATCGAGAGGAAGAGTTCGATCATCTGCCGCGCATCGTCCGGCCCGACGGCCGCCAAGGCTGAAAATGCGAGGCTGACGGGAGCGATCAGCGAAGCAATAAGCAGGCCCCACGCCGCCGGCGACCGCGAATGGCGCAGCAGAACGATTGCAGCCACCAGCGTCGGCAACCAACCTACTTTGAAGGCCAGGAAATTGATCGGCACCAGCGTCAGGCACATCCAAACAAGGCGGCCCGTCAGCAGGAAGTACAGGAACCAGATTCTGAGCGCGGAGGCGACCAGACTGAACGACATAAATCGATTCTGGAATATCAGCTTATCATTTGAAAACATTGCCGCGAACAATACGACGACACGCAGATACCAATACTTCAGATCCAGCGGACCACTGAATATGAGCCAGGCAGCGACGCCAGACACAACAATTGACAACAAATAAACAACTATTACGAAATAATTATCTATTATATTTACATCAAAAAATTCTATTATATCATATATATAAGATGAATTATTTATTATTGAATTTTTTACATAGAAATCATTCTGGTAAAGCGACTGGTCCAACGCCTTCTGCACAAACGGAACGATTGGATCGCTCAATTCGCGGAAACGGGAACACATTATAACAATTGCTGAGGCGATAATTAGGATAACACCGGAAATGTAAGATAATTTTGATGAGAGCAATTTGTCTAAATATATCAATATCATATTCAATTACCTTATTACTATAATTCTAATACTTAAATTATAGAGGAAAAATTTACATAAATTCACATGACAATTGCTCGGCTTATGAATGAACGGGCGACAGACACGCCAATAGCGTCGCAAATCCCCATCATTTTCCTGAAGAATGTCAGGCCCGCGCACGGGGTTCAAGACGCTGGCAGCAGCCCACCATCAGGCAGCGGGGAGGTGTGCCGTCGAGCGAGAGGTCGTCGTCGATGTTTGGAGAGCCTGATTTTCATCCAGATCTGAGTACCGGCAAGAATGGAAGCTTGGCGGAGAGACTGCAACGAGGTCCGGCCGCACAACACTTCGGCAACGGCAATCGGAAAGAGCCGTCGGGTTGCGCAGCTCCGGCAGGCGCGCCGGACGAGCAGAACGGATCGTAAGCGGGTGGGAGCGTGGGGAACGGATAGTTCAGCCGCGGAATGGCAGACCCCTGACTTCCCTAGGGAAATTGGAGCGGGTGAAGGGAATCGAACCCTCGTATGCAGCTTGGGAAGCTGCCGTTCTACCATTGAACTACACCCGCTCGGGCCGGCGCACCTTAGGGGCGCTTCAAGCCCCCGTCGGCGCCAAAATACCTGCCGAGGCTGGTGACACACAGGTGCTCCGCCCCGCCCTCATTCCGCTGGGGCGTGGGTGGCGCCGGGCAGGCTTTCGGCGTGGGTATGGGTGTGGACGCGCCCCATCAGCGAATAGACCGTCGGCACCACGAACAGCGTGAGCAGCGTGCCAAGGCTCATGCCGCCGACGATGACCCAGCCGATCTGCATGCGGCTCTCCGCACCCGCGCCCTCGGCAAGCGCGAGAGGAAGAGCGCCCAGAACCATGGCGCCGGTCGTCATCAGGATCGGACGCAGCCGCAGCACGGCGGATTCGATCACCGCCGCCCGCCGGTCAAGCCCGGCTTCCTGCTGCTGGTTGGCGAACTCGACGATGAGAATGCCGTGCTTGGTAATGAGGCCGACCAGCGTCACCAGGCCGATCTGCGAATAGACGTTCAGCGTGCCGCCGGCGAAATACAGCGCCGCCAACGCGCCGGTCATGGAAAGCGGCACGGTCAGCATGATGATGACCGGATCGCGGAAGCTCTCGAACTGCGCCGCCAGCACCAGATAGATGAAGCCGAGCGCCAGCAGGAACACCAGCACCAGGCTCTGACCGGCCGAGCGGAATTCGCGGCTCTGGCCGGCGACGTCGGTCTGCACCGTTTCGGGCAGCACCTCGCGTGCCGCCTGGTCGAGGAAGGCCAGCGCCTCGCCCTGGGCATAGCCCGATGCGAGGTTGGCGGAGATCGTGGCCGAACGAAGTTGATTGAAGCGCTTCAACTCCTGCGGCGCCACGCTCTCCCTGACGTTCACAAGGTTGGAGAGCTGCACCATCTCGCCGCTCACCGAGCGCAGATAGATGGTGTCGAGTGTCGCCGGCGAGGCGCGGTCCTTGGAGTCGAGCTGCACATAGACGTCGTACTGCTCGCCACCGACCTCGAAGCGGGTCACCTGTCGGCCGCCGAGCAGGCTTTCCAGCGTACGGCCCAGCACGGCGACATCGATGCCGAGGTCGGCCGCCTTGGAGCGGTCGATGGTGATGGAGATTTCCGGCTTGTTGAGCTTGAGGTCGCTCTCCAGGCTTGTCAGGCCGGGATAGTCCTGCACCCGTTCGAGGAAGCGGGCGGTATACTCGTTCAACTCGTCATAGGTGCCGGAGGTCTGCAGCACGAACTCGATCGGACGCGAATTGTTCGAAGCGCCGAGCGAGGGTGGGTTGTTGGCATAGGCATTGACGCCCGCGATACGCCGAAGCTCCGGCGAGACCTTGCGGACAATCTCCTGCTGGCGCCGCTCGCGGTCGTCCCAATCCTTCAGTCGGCCGATGACGAGGAAGCGGTGCACTTCCGGCATGCCGTTGATGATGAGCACGCTGCCCATCTCCGGCTCTTTTTCCAGTATCGTCTCGACCTGGTTGGTGTAGCGCGAAGTGTAGCTCAGCGTGGAGCCTTCCGGCCCCGATCCGGTGACACGCACCACGCCGCGATCTTCCACCGGGGCGAGTTCCGACGGCAGCACATAGATGAGAACGGCGCTGGCGCTGGCCACCAGGAGGGCGATCAGCAGGATCAGCGGGCGCACCCGCAGCATGGCACCGAGGAAGCGGCGATAACCATTTTCCAGCCCGCTTAGGCCCCGCTCGATAAAGGACGAGATGCGGCCGGGATTCGGGTCATGCTTGAGCAGGCGGGAACACATCATCGGCGTGAGCGTCAAGGCGACAAAGCCGGAGATCAGCACCGAGCCGGCAAGCGTCAACGCGAATTCGAGGAACAGGCGCCCCGTTCGTCCCGGAGCGAAGGCGACGGGCGCGTAGACCGCGGCCAGCGTCAGCGTCATCGCCACCACCGCGAAACCGATCTCGCGCGCGCCCTTGATGGCGGCAGGAATCGGTTTCATACCGTGCTCGATGTGCCGGAAGATGTTCTCCAGCACGACGATAGCGTCGTCCACCACCAGACCGATGGCCAGCACCATGGCGAGCAGGGTCAGCGTGTTCACGCTGAAGCCCAGCGCGTACATGATCGAAAAGGTGGTGATCAGAGAGATCGGAATGGTGACGATCGGGATGATCGAGGCGCGGAACGAGCGCAGGAAGATCACGATCACCAGCACGACGAGGATCACCGCCTCGAAGATGGTTTCGAACACCGACTTGATCGAGCGGTCGATGAACACGGCATTGTCGTTGCCGATGCTCGCGCTCATGCCCTCCGGCAGGCTCTCGCTCACCGCTGGCAGCACGCCCCGCACGCCGGCCGACACGTCGAGCGGGTTGGCGACCGCCTGCTTGATGATGCCGACAATGACCGCCTGCCCGCCCTGGAAGCGGCTGGAACGGCGCTCGTCCGCCGCGCCCAGTGCGATGCGCGCGATCTCGTTCATCCGCACTTGCGAGCCGCCGGTGCGCTTGACGATGATGTCGTTGAACTGCTCGACGGTGGAGAGCGCGGTACGCGACAGCACGGTGAACTCGCGGTCCGTGCTCTCGATACGGCCGGAGGGAATTTCGACGTTCTGCGCGCGCAACGCGTCCTCGACGTCCTGGACGGTGAGGTTGTAGGCAGCAAGCCTCTCGCGGTCGATCCAGACCCGCATCGAATAGCGCCGCTCGCCGTAGATCTGCACGTCGGCAACGCCGGTGAGGTTCTTGAAGCGATCAACGACGTAGCGGTCAATATAGTCGGTCAGTTCCAGCGCGTTCATCTTGTCGCTGCGGAACACCACGAACACGACCGGCTGGGCGTCGGCCTCGACCTTGGAGATGACCGGCTCGTCGATCTCGTCCGGCAGGCGCTGGCGCACGCGGCTGACGCGGTCGCGCACGTCGCTGGCGGCGACATCCGGGTTGATCTCGAGGCGGAAACGCACGGTGATGCGGCTGGATTCCGAGCGGCTGGTGGATTCCAGCACATCGATGCCCTCGATGCCGGCGATCGAGCCTTCGAGAACCTGCGTCACCTGGCTCTCGACGATGCTGGCCGAGGCGCCGGGATAGGTGGTCACCACAGACACCACCGGCTCGTCGATATTGGGATATTCGCGCACCGTCAGGCGCGAGTAGGAGACAATGCCGATCAGCACCATCAGCAAGCTGAGCACGGTCGCGAAGATCGGGCGGCGGATGCAGAGTTCGGAGATGCCCATTGCCGCCGCCTCAGCTCTGCGGAGCCGGTGGCGCGCTCACGATTTCGACCAGAGCATTGGCGCGCAGGCGGCCCTGCCCCGCCGTGACCACACTGGCGCCGGGCGCGATGGCGCCGCCCAGCACTTCGACCTCGCCGGCGAGACGCTGGCCCAACTTGACCTTCTTCTCGATGGCCTTGCCGTCCTCGATCACCCAGATGAGGCGCTCCTGCCCGCGCGGCACCACGGCACTCTCCGGCACGAACACGGCGCTGCGGGTATCGAGCCCCTTCACGATGACACGCACGAACAGGCCGGGGCGCAGTGAGAGGTCGTCATTGGGCAACCGGGCACGCACGCTGAGCGCACGGCCGTTCACGTCCACCATGGGGTCGAGCGCGTAGACGGTGGCGGTGAAGGTACGGTTCGGAATGGCATCGACCGCGATATCGACCGACTGGCCGACCGCGATGCTGCCGAGATGGATTTCCGGCACTTTGAAATCGACCTTCAGGGTGTCGATCTTCTCAAGGTTCACCAGCCCGGTGCCGACCCCGATATAGGCGCCGTTGGACACTGAGCGCAGGCCGACCACGCCGTCGAACGGCGCGGTGATGGTGTGTTTGGCAAGCTGCACGCGCTGCAAATTCAACAGCGCCGTCGAGGTGTTGCGCTCGGCTACCGCCTCGTCGAGCGAGCGAGCCGTGCCGGAGCCGCTCTGCTGCAGGCGCTGGGCACGATCATAATTGGAATTGGCAAGCTGGAGGCGGGCTTCCATCTCGGCCTGCGAGGCCTTCACCAGCGCGTCGTCGAGCTGGACGAGGACATCGCCCGCCTTGACGTGCTCGCCTTCCTTGAAGCGGATTTCCTGGATGCGTCCGGCGACTTCGGAAGCGACCTGGACGGATTCGTCGGACTGAAGACTGCCGATGGAGCGGATGTCGGTGGTGACCTGCGTCTGCCGCGCCGTGGCGACCTCGACGGGAACGCGGGGGACCGCAGCGCGCGGCTCGGGC
>LNAP01023053.1_pt1 | contig 15342 bp, 17 predicted proteins | sample 602601 | NCBI WGS metagenome assembly LNAP01 (sample SAMN02440304, study PRJNA202911) | soil metagenome | biome: Subtropical and temperate rainforests or woodlands; isolation source: soil samples (1 kg each in a 20% v/v slurry with milli Q water) were... ...
ATCCCCGCAAAGGCATCTATATGAGCCCGTACGAAGCGGCTGGACATGCGCTGTTCGAATGGATTCCTATCCTCGAGTCAGCGCTCGAACCCTATCCAGTAGTGGCCCTGGTGCTGAGCAGCTCCTGGTGTATCCGCCCCGGATACAGTGCAACCCTCAAGCGTCTTCCGCTGTCCATACGCTCCCGATTCATTGGCGGTACGTACCACAGGCGCGTGCATGGCATAGATCCCTGGAACCTGTCCATGTACCGAGCCATGCCACGGGGCGTACAGATTCAAGAAGACGCCCTGCGCAGAAAGCCCCGGCAGTGGTTAGCTCTCGATGACGATCTGGAGGGTTGGCCTCAGTCCTCTCGGCCAAGCCTAGTCGCATGTCACGGGACTACCGGCTTATCTAATCCCGACGTTCAAACTGAACTGCGAGAGAAGTTGCGAACTTGCCATGTGACGTGACGACATAACGGACCCTCAGTCTTTGAACGCCGCCTCCACCGCAATAGCTTTCACGCCCAAGAAAACCATCCCGCGAAATTACATGGTCCATGCGGGATCTATGCAGGCTGCATAGCTGAAAAGCGCTTTACATCAAATTTGTGCCCATCTACAACGCAGAAATCTCCGCTGGATCGCTCATGCCGCTCGAAAGCAAGCGCATCGCTGCGCTGTTGCTCACGCAGCCAGACGAGGCCGCGTGGCGACATGCCATCGAGATCGACAACATTCTGCAAAAGAAGACCCCCGCCACGGCACGGCGCCAGGCCACGCTGATCCGCAAGCGCTTGACGACGCTGGATGCGCAGGGCTGGAAGTTGATCGCCGAGCGCGAGAGCGAAGTGCAAATTCAGTTGCTGCTCGCTGCCACCATCAAGCACAGCCCGTTGCTTGGCGACTTCATACGCACTGTCTACGCCCTGCGACAGCGACGGCTCGAACCTGCTCTGGCGCCGCAAGACTGGCCAGACTTCTTGGCCGAATGCGCCCACTACGACCCTGCAGTTGCACAGTGGACAGATTCCACGCGGGCCAAGCTGTTCCAGGTCATTGTTCGCGTGCTTGCAGAGGCCAAATACCTGGACAATGCCCGCAGCATGCGGCTTACCCCCCGGTCGCTGCACCCCGATGTGCGGCGCTACCTCGGTGAACGCCATGAAACCTATGTCCTCGAATGCCTGGAGCGCGCGCAATGACGCTGCCTGAATCAGATCTTGCCGCGTGTCACTTCGCGGGACTTCCTCGACAGCAAGGGGCTTGGCAACGAAATTGGTTTCTGGATTTTCGATTACCCCCCTGACCGCGAAATGGATGTGCGGGGCTTTCTATCAGGCACCGTGGTACCCGCCCTGGGCAAGCAGTCACCAGCCATTCGCTGCGCTGTAGTCGATCTGCTGACTCTGGTTACGGAGTTATTGGAAGAGCGCAAGTTGCTCGACAAAGCCATCGCCATGCAGCAAACCAAAGGCAACGATGGTGCCCTGGCCGCTCTGCGCTCGGTGCTCAAAGAAGACAAGCTGGCCCAAAAAATTGCAGATCTGCATGACATCGCTGCACTGGATTTGCTCGTATTAACTGGCGTGGGCGCCGTCTACCCCATGCTGCGCACCCACACGCTGCTTTCTGCGCTGCACCCGATCATGGGTAACACGCCACTGCTCATGTTCTTTCCGGGCCGGTACGATGGCCACTCGCTGCGCCTGTTCAACACGCTGGCCGAAGACCACTACTACCGGGCCTTCCGCCTGGTTCCCGAAACCACTTGAGTTCGCGCCTCCGTCTTCGCTCACCCGCTGCACCCCATCCCATCACAGTCCCATGATCATTCGCGACCTGTTCCAAAAGCCCATCGACCGCCCCATCAACGGCGTCATCAAAGCCGACCAGATGGACGCAGCCAGCGTGTGGCAAGAGCTGGAGGAATACGTCGTCACCAAGCAGATCAGCGAATACCTGCGCAGATTCTTTGACGCCTATTTGGCCGCCATCGACCGTCCGCATGACGCGGCCATCACTGACCGCATGGGCGTCTGGGTCAGCGGGTTCTTTGGCTCGGGCAAATCGCACTTCATCAAGATACTGTCGTACCTGCTGGAAAACCTGCAGGCGCAAAACCCCGAGACGGGAGAAAAGCGCAGCGCTGCCCAGTTCTTCGATCACCACAAGATCAAAGACGCCATGCTTCAGGCCGACATCCAGCGCGCCGTGGAGGGCAGCGCCGACGTCATCCTGTTCAACATTGACGCAAAGGCCGACAGCAAAACAGACCGCGACGCCATCCTGCAAGTGTTCCTGCGCGTATTCAACGAAAAGCTGGGCTACTCGGGCGACGCTCCGCATATCGCCGACATGGAGCGCCATTTGGTGAGCAAGGGTGCTCTTGATGTTTTCAAGGCTGCGTTTGCAGCATCGAACGGCAGCACCTGGGAGCAAGAGCGCGATGCGGTAGATTTTTTGCGTGACGACATCGTGGCAGCGCTGGCCCAGGCCCTCAAGATGACGCCCGAATCCGCTGGCCAGTGGTTTGACCGCGCCCGCGATGACTTCCGCATCAATATCGAAAGCTTTGCCAAGGTCGTCAACGACTACCTGGCCACCCGGCCCGCAAGTCACAAAGTCATCTTCCTGGTCGATGAGGTGGGGCAATTCATTGGCGCCAACTCGCAGCTCATGCTCAGCCTGCAAACCATCACCGAGCAACTGGGCACGCAATGCAAGGGCCGCGCCTGGGTCATCGTCACCAGCCAAGAGGACATTGACGCCGCCATTGGCGAGGCCAATAAAGCCAAGTCACAAGACTTTTCCAAAATTCAAGGGCGTTTTCATACGCGGCTGTCCCTAGCCAGCAGCAACACTGACGAAGTGATTGGCGAACGCTTGCTCTCCAAGACCGAGGCGGCCCATGTATTGCTGCGCGATGCCTTTGCTGGCAAGGGCGATGTCATCAACAACCAGCTCAGCTTTGTCGGCAATGCCGTCAGCCTGCGCGGCTACAAAGACGCTGCCGAGTTTGTCGCCTGCTACCCCTTTGCGCCGTACCAGTTCACGCTGCTGCAAAAGATCTTTGAGACCATCCGCAAAGTGGGCGCCACCGGCAAGCACCTCTCGCGCGGCGAACGCTCATTGCTCGACGCCTTCCAGTCGGCTGCCGTGCGCAACGCCCCCAACGGCATCGACGTGCTGGTGCCGCTGTACGACTTCTATCCGTCCATCGAAAGCTTCATCGACGGCATGGCCAAGCGCTCCATCGACGAGGCACCGCTCAACCCGGCCCTGCAGCCTTACGACAGCCAGCTGCTCAAGGCGATGTTCCTCATTCGCTACATCCCCGACATTGTCAAGCCCAACATCGACAACCTGGCCACGCTGTGCATTGACCAGATCGACGCTGACAAGCTCGCTCTCAAGCGCCAGATTCAAGAGAGCCTGGCGCGGCTGGAGCAGCAACGCCTGGTCAGCCGCAACGGTGACCAGTGGTTCTTTCTGACGAACGAAGAGCGCGACGTGGCCCGCGAGATTGGCCATGTGGACGTTTCCGCCGCAGAAAAGGCACGCCTGCTGGCCGAAATCGTGTTCGATGAAATCCTGGGCAGCCAGACCAAGGTGCGCCACCGCGATACCAAGTCGGACTACGAATTCAACCGCCTGCTCGACGGCGCGCCCTGGCGCCAGGCCAGCCATGCCCTCAGCTTTGAAGTGCTCACCCCGCTGGGCGACGACTACGACAAACTGCACAGCGCCAAATGCATCCTGCGCAGCAGCGAAGGCGCCGGGCGTGCCCTCGTGCGCTTGGCTGAGGGCGACCGCCTCGACATCGAGCTGGCCACCTACCAGCAAATCGAAAAATACATCGTCAGCCCCAAGGCCGACCAGGCCACGCCATCGCTCAAACGCATCTTGGCCGACCGCAAGGATGAAAACCGCGAACGCCGCCAGCGCCTGGTGCACCAGCTGTCTGAACTCATCACCGCTGGCGACTTCTACGCCCTGGGCCAGCCGGTGAAAATCAAGGCCAGCAGCCCGGCCACCGTGCTCGATGAGCTGCTCAACTACCTCATCACCAACACTTACAGCAAGCTGCCCTACCTGAAGGTGCGGCAGGCCGACCCCATTGCAGAAATCAAAGCCGTGCTCAGCGCGGGCGACCTGGCCCAGCATGCCCTGGCACTCAACGGTGAAGCAGGCAACCCCCTGGCCGTGCAAGAACTGCGCGACTATCTGCAACTGGCCGCCAGCCAGTCCCGCGTGCTGCTGTCCGACGTGGTGGACCGCTTTGCTGGCATCCCCTGGGGCTGGAAGCCTGAGTGGGAAACGGTGCTGCTCGTCGCCCGCTTGTTCATGGCGGGCGAGATCAAGCTCATGCTCGAAGGCAGCGACCTCGATCCCGCCAGCGCCGCCGACCCGCTCACCAAATCCGCCCGCTTCAAGCAAGTCTCCATCTTGAAGCGCAAAACCGCCGACGCCACCACCCTGCGCCGTGCGCGCGAGCTGTACAAAGACCTGTTCAGCCAACTCGGCCGAGAAGACGAAGACAGCCTGGTGGCCGACTACCGCACCCGCTTGGGCGACTGGCAGTCAGACCTTAAAAGCTACGCCCTCACCGCCGCCACCCCCCACCATCCGGGCAAGCCCACCATTGATGCAGCACTGGCCCGCATCGGCCAGCAGCTCGCCATCCGCGACAGCTTTGCCTTCATCGAGGCACTGCTCTCCGCCAAGGACGACTGGCAAGACGCATCTGACGACATCCACGACCTCGTCAACTTCTACAAAACCCAGATCACCGCCTGGCGCAAGCTGCTAGTTTGCCGACAACCGCGAAGCTCTGAACAAGGTGCCCCAGGCGGCCACGGCACTGGCCGAGCTGACCCAGATCCGCGACAACCCCCAGCCCTACGCCTTGGTCAACCGCATCGAACCGCTGGTGGCCACGGTCACCTCCGTTAACGAGCAACTGGCGCAGGACAAGCGAGAAAAAGCCCTGCTTTCCATCGACGGCAAGCTGGTCGAGGTGCAAAAACAGCTCGCTGCTTCTGCCGCTACGCCCGAGCTGTCCAACAAAGCCCTCAAACCCTTGCAAGACCTCAAGGCGCGCATTGCGGGCCTCACCAGCATTGCGCAAATTTTCTATCAGCAAGAGCAGGCGGCAGAAGCCATGGACGAGGCCATAACCCTCATCGAAGCCGCTGCAGCCAAGCCCGCTCCCGTGGTCGCCAGCCCGGGTGATGCGACCAAGCCAGTGCAAACCGGCCAACCCAACGTGCCAGCACCGGCCCCCAAGGCCACCCGCGTGGTTCGGGCTGCCGACTTCTCCAACCAGCCTTATCTGGAAAGCGAGGCCGAGGTGGATGCCTTCCTGGCCCACCTCAAGTCCGAACTGCTGGCCGTTATACGCGCAGGACAAAAAGCGCGCGTGCAGTAAACGGCGGTAACGCAGAGTCAGCAATTCTTAACTCATGTGAGGAGCGTCGAATGTTCAAAATCACTGGCCTCGACGAGGCAATGAAAAAGCTCAACGACCTGCAGAGGAAGGCCAAGGCGATAAACCAGCAGTCGGTGCCCGTCAGTGAAATCCTTACGCCTGATTTCCTGCTGCGTCATACACCGTTTGGATCGGCTGATGAGATGTACCAGGCAAGCGGTTTCAAGATCGAAACCCCAGAAGATTTTGCAGCCATCCCCGACGAAGAGTGGGACGCGTTCATTCGTTCCATATCCAGCTTTACGGACTGGAAGTCCATGCTGAACGAAGCCGGAAAAGAGTGGGCAACCGAAAAGCTCGGCCTGAAATGACGCAAGCCGAAGTGGCCGCGAGTTCGGCGCTTACCCTTGCTTTTCAAGATCTGGAAGACGCAAAAGCAGACTTCCAGCAAGCCGAATTCAAAGAGGCGGCGCACGTACTGAATCGGCTGGTGGAGGTTTTCGACCGCGAGCCATTGGCAAGCTTTTTGTCCGAGGTTCTCCCAACAGTCGATTTCGACGATTGGTTGAAGCGTGCGGAAGCCTCAGCGGGGTCGTTTGTTGGCTCAGCGGCTCTTCACTGGTCTCATGTCCATGCAGATAGCACTCTGCCGCTCTATTGCCGCTAAAAAAGTCGATTTGCTGAACTTTGTACACAGCCATTTCCAAGCCGGAAATTCTGGCGCGGCCCACGTATTCGTTTTTCAATCCAAGATTCTTGCGCCGCTACTCAGAGACATACGCAGGCTCAGCGAGCTTCGCCAAGTTCCATCCATCTTGACCCAGGCCATTGGTCGCATCCCCCAGAGCGGTGACGTCACCCTTGATAACTTGTTGCAACTGGCATGCGAACGCTTCCGAGATCCCGCACCATCCGCGCGTAACGATGCCATCGAAAAGCTGTGGGACGGGTGGGAACGCCTAAAAACCCTTGCGGGCGGCAACAAGGGAGAGTCCGCCCAAGCCATGCTTGATGCCGTCGCTTTACCAGGCAGCAGGTTCAGAGAGCTTGTGGAAACAGAGGCCCGGGCGCTGACAAAAATCGGGAACGATTTTCACATCCGGCACTTCGAGACAGACAAAACCCCGCTGCTGCCTGCCGAGGTGGACTACCTTTTTCATCGCATGTTTGCGCTCATCAATTTGATTCTGCAAGCCCGTAGCCACACAGCTTCAATGCAGCCTTTGCCATTTCTTCTTCATCGCAGGGCATGAGGTCATAGTCCACGTCGCTGATGATGCTGTGACCTCCCTTGACCATCAGCGTTTCCGCATCAACGGCCTGCAGCTTGATGCGTCCGTCTGGCAGCTGAATGAATTCCACCTTCGTCATGCCCCACTCTCCATTGCAACATGCTTGGACTGCAAGGCTGCGGCTTACCAGTTTGGGTTGCGCAACGAAGCCAGGCTTCATTACAAAAATACTTGTCATGAATATTTTTCCTGTTTTGAGTCAGTCAGGTCCGATAGCTCCCCAACCCGAAGGGCAAGCGCCTTGTCGGGCGGTCTCTGATAGATCTTAAACACGTTCTGACAGCAAGGCGCGCTCATCGCAGAGCTGCATCTACGGCTCCTGCGGATTGACATTGCACTTTAAATGTATATACTTTGCGTATATATTTCATGAGGAGATCCACATGACCTACGCCCGCGTCTTCCAGTCCGGCAACAGCCAGGCTGTGCGCCTGCCCAAAGAGTTCCGTTTCAACGCCGAGCAGGTGGAGATCTTTCGGCAGGGCAACGACATCGTCCTGCGCGAACGCCCAACCAGTGCCGCTGCCATCTTTGATGCCCTGGCCAGCCTGCCTGCCGACTTCATGCAAGCAGGCCGCGATGACACGGCTCCTCAAGAGCGGGAGGCCTTCTGAATGGCCGTCCGCTACCTGCTTGAGCATCTACATCGCCAAGCACAACCCGCCCGCCGTGCGAGCGCGGTTTGAGCAGCTCAGCGCAGACGCACTGGCCATGTCGGTCATTACCCTGGGCGAGCTGCAGCACGGCGCAGAAAAAAGCCAGGCCCGGGCCAAAGCCCTAGTAGCGCTGGAGCAGCTGCAAAGCGCCATCCAGGTAATGCCATTGACCCACGCCGCAGGCCAGCACTACGGCCAGATCCGAAGCGCCTTGGGGCGAGCGGGGCAGCCCATCGGCAATAACGATCTCTGGATAGCCGCCCATGCTCGTGCCGAAGGCTGGGTGCTGGTGACCAACAACGAGCGCGAGTTCCGCCGTGTGGATGGCCTGGCGGTAGAAAACTGGGTCACACCTACGTAGATGGCCAAAAAACTATCAAAACAATAGCAGCTTGCGCTTTCCACATAAGCGACAGAACCACTTCTGACTATAAGTTTTCAAGCCTCCAAGCTGCCATGCAAATCCTCTTGACACCCCATCGCAGAGACCTAGCTGAGTGCTGTGAGCCCGCAAGTTGGCCGCAAGCTGTTGCCAAATTGCTCGGCACGCCCTGCATCGCCACCGTACACGCCCACCTGCTGGACTGTAGCCCCGTGCGTGCGTTGAGCGACATTGGAGATAAGTCATGAGCCCTTTAGATCGCTTCAAATCCGCAGGCTTGTTGGGAAACACGCAACTGCTCAACGAGATCCAGAAGATGGAGCGAGAACGCTCTTCGTGGCTGAATGCTTTAGACCAATCCCACAGCCTGGCTGAGCAGATCAAGAAAGTAGCAGGGGTGGACTCGTTGGCCGTTCAGATGGCTAAGCAGATGATCGACGCACAGAAAGCGCAGGAAGAAAGCATCCGCAAGATGCTTGATCCGCTGGCACACATCCGAAGCAGCTTTCTGAACGATAGCGTCACCCAGCGGATGCTGGCGGAATTCAGCAAGCCAATTTCAGCTTCTGATCACATCGCCGCATTTTTGGGTCAGGCCACGGGTTCCGATGCCTTTTTCAAGACCATGCATTCGAGCGTCGATAGTTCGATGGAGCACGCCCGAAAGATGCTGGAAGAGACATCTGTCAGCAGTGGTCTTCAGCAGATGATGAAGAGCTTCGAAGAGGCCGACAAGCACTGGTCTGTGCCTTCGCTATTGGTCGAGTCTCTGAGCCCATTGAAGGCCTTGCAAGAGCAGATGGGCAGGCTTTCTTTGCCGGTGATGGATATAGCTTCAGCGGCAGCCCTTGCAAATCTTCTTGGACGAGATGGGATTGAGTCACAGCTTGCAGCCTGGGGCATTAGCCCCGACGGGTCGATCAATGCCCAGTTCGCTGATCAAGAAGAGGGCATTGGTCTCAGTCGCAAGTCAATGGAGCTGATGACCCTGCTGAGCTTTATCTTGGCCCTCCTCGTTCCCATCTACCAAGAGATTTCTTCTGCCCAATGGCAGTCCGCCACTGACCGCAAGCTTGAAGCGCAGGCTGATGCGCTGGAAGGCCAAAGGAAGATGATCGAGGCTCTCACGAAGTTGGTGGAGAGGGCTTTGGTGCAAGAAGCCAAGCGACAAGAAGAGCGGTTTGTCGTGAGAGATAGGGTGGTTGTGGTTCGCTCCAAGTCTGAACATGGATCGGCTGTCGTCGGAAAGCTGCTGCCACGGGAGGTGGTACGTCCCATATCCGAAGATGGCAAGTGGATTGAGTTTGAGTATTACCACTGGCTTCACCAAGAGTACCGGACAGGTTGGGCATTGAAGAAATACTTCCAGCGAGTAGCGCGATTTGAGCCTCTCGCCCAAGCCCGCCAGCAACATATCAGCGCCATTGACCGCGTCCTAGCCCGCCATGCTCATGCACCGCGCATCACCGAGGCGCAGTTTCAGGCCGCGCGTGAAGAAGGGCGCCCGTGATTTGCGTGGCAGACGCCAGCGTTGCCGTCAAATGGTTTGCACAGGGCGACTGGGCCAACCGCGAAGACCATCTGGAGCCCGCCATCGAGCTGCTGCTGGCTTGCCGCGATGGTGCTGTAGATTTGTACCAACCCCCGCACTTCCTGGCCGAGGTGGCAGCCGTCTTGGCGCGCCTGAGCCCCCAAACCGCTGCGCAATGCACTGAGGACATTGCCGCCATGGACATTGCCTGGGCCGCCCCTACGGTGGCATACCACCGCGCCATTGCCTTGGCCACGCAGCTTAACCACCACTTGTTTGACACCCTCTACCACGCGCTGGCACTGGAAACCCCCAGCGCGGTATTCATCACCGCAGACCGCCGCTACTTCGACAAAGCCCAGCACCTGGGCCGCATCGTGTGGCTACCCGATTGGGTACAGCCCTAAAAAAATATCAAAAAACAATAGCTGCCAGCGCTTGCCACATAAGCGCCAGAGCCACTTTTGACCATTAAAAGAACCCCCCGCCCATGAACAAAGCCAACCTCAAGTCCTACGCCCCGCAGGCCCGCAAAGACTTCATTGCCGCCGTCACCGCCCGCGCGCACCTGCTGGGCCTGGCCGAGCAGGGCGGCCAACTGGAGGTGGCCCCCGCGCAGACGCAGGGCGACGTGACACTGATTGCTGGCCAGCCCTGGCCCGCCAAAGTGGCCCGCCAGCGCGAGCAGCTCATCGCCCGTATGCGCCAGCACGGCTTTGCCGCCACGGTCGAGGCCATTGCCTACACCTGGTTCAACCGCTTTGCCGCGCTGCGCTACATGGAGCTGCACGACTACCTGGGCCACGGTCACCGGGCACTGTCCAGCACCTCCGGTGGGCTGCCAGACATCCTGACCCACGCCACAGACCTGACCAGCGAACTCCCAGGCCTGAACGCCGCCAAGGTCACCGAACTCAAACTCGCAGGCAACCGCGATGGCGAGCTATACCGCATGCTGCTGGTCGCCCAGTGCAACGCCTTGTCCCGCGCCATGCCCTTCCTGTTTGAGCGCATTGACGACGACTCCGAACTGCTGCTGCCCGACAACCTGCTGCGCAGCGACTCCGTCATTGCCAAGCTGGTGGCAGAGATCCCCGAAGAAGACTGGGCCGAGGTCGAAATCATCGGCTGGCTGTACCAGTTCTATATCAGTGAGAAGAAGGACCAGGTCATTGGCAAGGTGGTCAAAAGCGAAGACATCCCCGCCGCCACCCAGCTCTTCACGCCCAACTGGATCGTGCAATACCTGGTGCAAAACAGCGTGGGCCGCCTGTGGCTCATGCACCCTGGCCCAAGAGTGGCCGTACTACATCACCCCCGCCGAGCAAACGCCCGAGGTGCAAGCCCAGCTCGATGCCCTCATCCAGACCCGCGTGCGGGAAGACGGCGACACCCTGAACCCCGAGTCCATCACCGTACTGGACCCGGCCTGTGGCAGCGGCCACATCCTGGTGGTGGCGTATGACGTGCTCAAAGCCATCTACCTGGAGCGCGGCTACCAGCCCAGAGCCATCCCGCGCCTGATACTGGAAAAAAACCTCTACGGCCTGGATATTGACGACCGCGCCGCACAAATGGCCGGTTTTGCGCTGCTGATGAAAGCCCGCGCCGACGACCGTCGTTTGTTCACTGCCACAGACGATGCCGGCAACTTGCAGCCGCCCAAGCTCAATGTGCTGAGCCTGCAAGAGAGCAAGGGCCTGAGCGTGGATGAGCTCGCCACTCACCTGGCCCCGTTCAAGGTGCAGCGCGCCACCATCACCGCGCTGGTGGACAGCTTTGAGCACGCCAAAACCTTTGGCTCGCTGATCCAGATTCCCTATGCGTTTAAGACGCATTTGGCGGTGTTGCCTGAGGTGCTGACCCTGGTGAAGCAGAGTGGGGACATGTATGCCACTGCGGCTGCGGATGACTTGCTGCCGTTGGTGCAACAGGCTCAGGTGCTGGCGATGCAGTTTGATGCGGTGGTGGCGAATCCGCCTTATATGGGCGGCCGAAACGGAATGAACGATGCTCTGAAAAGCTTTTCCGAGGCGAATTTTCCGAGTGGAAAGGCCGACATTTATGCAGCATTCATAGACAGGGGAATGATTGCTTTAAGGCCTGGACATGGTTCACTTGCCTTCATAACGATGGAAGGATGGATGTTTTTACCCTCCTTTGAAGAGTTGAGGAAAAAAATTCAAAATGGGTCGTCAATTGCAACTCTGTTGCATCTTGGACCAAGGGCATTTGAGACCATCTCTGGTGAAATCGTAAGGGTAGTTGCCTTTACTGTTACTCAAAAATCATTGGCAGGTGACGGAGTTATCGACTGTTTTAGGCTGGTAAAACCAAAAACAGAGACAGAGAAGCGGGATGCCTTCTTGAGCGAAACGTCCTCGATCAAGTTCGTTCAAAAGAATTTTTCAAGAATCCCTGAGGGACGCATGGCCTATTGGCTATCGCCAGCTGTCATTGCCTGCTTCGACAAGGGTCGAAATATCGAATCTATTGCGCCAGTTCGTCAAGGGTTTCAAACCGGGAACAACGATAAATTCATGCGCTTTTGGTACGAGATAAGCCAAAGCAAGACGATGTTGGAGGCGAGTTGCAAAGAAGATGTTTTTGCCAGCGGACGTAAGTGGGTACCTTACAACAAAGGGGGAGAATTCAGAAAGTGGTTTGGCAATAATGACTATGTGGTCGCTTTTGACAAAAAAAACTATGAGACGTTAGCCGTATCTGGAAATTGCTTGCCATCTCGAAATTTCTACTTTCAACCAGGCATTACTTGGTCAGCGATGGGTGGGACTTTTGGAGCGCGTGTGAGCCCTAAAGGGTTCACGTTCAGTGCGAAAGGCGCGAGTGCCTTTCCGAGCGCGGTCGACAGCCCGCTGGTCTTAAGTCTACTCAATTCAAAGGTCGCTGACGCGATGTTTGAATTTTTGGCACCAACCTTGGACTTTAATGTTGGGGCAATTCGACTTATCCCGATCCCTGATTTGTCAACCGATTCAATTGCCGAAATTGGGAAGAGGGTTCAAGCTCTTATTACGATTGCAGAGAGTGAATGGGATTCATCGGAGACTTCCTGGAACTTCAAATGTCCTGAATTAGTTGGAGATCGTCTGGCGTCTGCCCGTTTGGCTTGGGGAGCATTGCAAGACAGACGGTGTGCTGAAATTCGGCAGGCGGACCAACTAACAAGTGAAGTGGATAGTTTCCTGATTGCTGCCTATGGGCTTGGAGAGGAATCGTCCTTGGCTGGAGCGAAGAGTGATTTCGCTTACTTAGCGCCTGTGGAAGCGACGCAAACTGAAAAACTAATCTCCTACGCCATCGGCTGCATGATGGGCCGCTACAGCCTCGACGAGCCCGGCCTCATCTATGCCCACGCGGGCAACGTCGGCTTCGAGCCTGGGCGCTATGCCACCTTCCCAGCAGATGCCGACGGCATCGTCCCCATCACCGACGAACTCTGGTTTGCCGACGACGCCTGCAGCCGCATCCGCGAATTCCTGCGCGCCGTCTGGGGGCCAGACACCCTGGAAGAAAACATGGCCTGGCTGGCCGAAAGCCTGGGCACCAAAGCGTCTGAGACCCCAGACGAGACCATCCGCCGCTACATCGCCGACAAGTTCTTCAAAGACCACCTGCAAACCTACAAAAAGCGCCCCATCTACTGGCTCTTCAGCAGCCCTTCCAGGCCCTGGTCTATCTGCACCGCTACCACGAGGGCACACTCGCCCGCCTGCGCGCCGAATACGTCGTGCCCCTCACCGGCAAAATCCAAAGCCGCATCGAGATGCTGCAAAAAGACGCGCTGGCCGCCAGCAGCACCGCCGCCCGCAACAAGCTGAACAAGGAAGTGGAAAAGCTCAAGAAGAAACACGTGGAGCTACTGGCCTACGACGAACAACTCCGCCACTACGCCGACATGCGCATCACCCTGGATCTGGACGATGGGGTGAAGGTGAACTATGGCAAGTTTGGGGATTTGCTGGAGGGGGTGAAAGTGGTCACCGGTGGCACCGGAGATGACTAAGATCGACGGTTACTGGAGCACACCACATGCTTGACTCTTTATTGATCAAAAACTTTCGTTCGCTGGAGCACTTGGAGGTGCCCGCGCTGGGGCGCGTCAACTTGATGGTGGGCAAGAACAACTCGGGCAAGAGCACGGTGCTGGAGGCGCTGCGCCTGTATGCGGGCAACGCACAGCGGCCATTGCTTGAAGCCATTGCGCAAGAGCACGACGAACGCTATCGAGTGCGAGAGTCGGAGGCCTTGGATGCTGAATCATTGCTGCCTTTTCAGGACTTCTTCCCGGGGCGGTCCTTTCCTATGGACGACACGGCCATCGAAATTGGCAGTGGCACGTCAGAGGATGATCGCTTGCAAATCTCTCATGCCATGATGGAAGAGAGCATCGGCGAGCCCGAGTTGCTTGAAGGCGAAATGATCAACAGGATTCGCCGTCGATACATCCAAAAGTTTGAAGCAGATTTGTTTCCTGGTGAATTGCAGCAGGTCATCCTGGTGCGCAAGGGGGAGCGGTTATTTCCTCCCGTCAAGTTGCTGAACGGTGCACGTCGATCATCTGCGTACGACGCGACTTCAGTGCCTTGTAGTTTTATCCCCACCCAATTCATTTCAATGGATGAATTGGCGGACGAGTGGGACCGGATCGTTTTCACCGAGCAGGAAGCAGTTGTCAAAAAGGCGCTTCTAGTCATCGAGCCCGACTTTGACAACCTCACTTTTGTGCGTGCTGATGGCTACTCGCCATCCGGCGTGAGGACAAGGCCTTCTCGTACTGCCATGGTGAAGCTGAAAGGGGTTGATCGACCTGTTCCGCTCAACAGCATGGGGGACGGCATGCTGCGTGTGCTGCAACTGGCATTGAAGCTCTTCGCTGCCAAGGGTGGTTTCTTGCTGATCGACGAGTTTGAAAACGGTTTGCACTACTCGGTGCAAGAGAAGGTGTGGGGTCTGTTGTTTGAAGTGGCAGAGCGGCACAACATTCAAATCTTCGCCACCACGCACAGTTGGGATTGCATTGAGAGCTTCACCAAAGTGGCCGTTGCGCGCACAGAGACCGATGGTGTGCTGTTCCGTTTGGGCCGCAGCGTGCGCACCAGTGATCAAGGCCGGGTGATTGCCACGGTGTTTGATGAGGCTGCATTGCAGAACATTACTCAGCAGGATGTGGAAGTGCGATGAGCGCCAAAAATGTTCTTTTGGTTGAGGGCGAGTCCGATCGTGGTTTTTTTGAAGATCTGTGCAAACTTTGGGGAGTGTCTGTCCAACCGATTGCAGTTCGCACGCCTCGCGACGCCGGGCACGCAAAGGACACGAAGCAAGCCGCGTTTGATGTTCTGGAAAAAACGTATTTGCCCCAATTGGCGGATGGCCAGATTGAGCGGCTGGCTATCGCTGTTGATGCAGACCAACACGCTAACGGCGGAGGCTTTGCACGCACGCGGGACCAATTGACTCAGCGCCTCACTCTTGCGGGTTATCACCTGCGGGCTGGCTCTGGAGCTGGGGGTTTTCTTTTTGGCCACAGCGATGGACTAAACGACCTTGGCGCTTGGTTGATGCCCAACAACGCCGACGATGGCATGCTGGAAGACTGGATTCAGTTGAACCTTCATCCTGGTGAAGCAGCGTTGATGCAGCACGCCAAGAATTCGATTGACCAGATTCCAGGTGGACCCAAATTCAAGCCGCTGCGGCGTTCAAAGGCCGAAGTGGCCACATGGCTGGCATGGCAGTCCGAACCTGACCATGGGCTGTGGCAAGCAGCCAAACCCGGCCTGCTGGATAACGCGGCGCCGCAGCTGCAAGCGTTGAAGACTTGGCTGATGAGAGTGTTTCCCGCAAATTGATCTGTCAAGTTGCTGCTATTCCAATTGGTTAACTGGCTGTTGACCAATTCGTGGGGTGAGCATGAGGTTGCCCAAAAAAAAGCGGAAACGTCGTTTCTTTTCACCCTTCGGCAGCACTGCTCTGAAGACCTGCAGTAGCTCAATTTACCTTGCGTCCATCATTTAAAGGGGCTTTGAATGGCTTGGCTTGATT
>LNAP01005075.1_pt1 | contig 15338 bp, 15 predicted proteins | sample 602601 | NCBI WGS metagenome assembly LNAP01 (sample SAMN02440304, study PRJNA202911) | soil metagenome | biome: Subtropical and temperate rainforests or woodlands; isolation source: soil samples (1 kg each in a 20% v/v slurry with milli Q water) were... ...
CGTGTACTGCGCACGCACCTGCTTTGCCGTCATCTCTTGACTCCTTGTCGGTATTTTCAACAAGGCCAAGAACTCCACTGTTCAGGGGCAAGGTCAGTTCACCGTAGAAGCCAAGCTCAGTGTTCGCTGCTCACCCTGCAGCCGTCTCCGCAATCAGCACATCGGCCGGGATGCCCAGGCTCTGATGCAGTCTGCGGATCATGGCCAGCGTCAGCGGACGCTTGCGGTTCAGGACTTCGTAGACGCGGTTGCTCTTGCCAATGATGGGCTCAAGATCTTTGACGGACAGACCGCTCTGATCCATCCGGAATTTGATGGCTTCCACCGGATCGGGTGCAGTGATGGGTATGTGTTTGGCCTCGTAGGCTTGCACCAGCGTGGCCAGAATGTCCAGGCGATCACCCTCCGGCGTGCCCAGATCGGGGTCGGAGTCCATCAAGGCCGAAATCTCTTTGAGAGTAGCCTTGTAGTCTGCTTCGGTGTGGATAGGGCGGATGTCCATGTTTCCTCCGTGGCCGGTCAGGCCATTTCAACGGTTTCTGCGTCCACTGCGTCGTACTCCTTATGGGTGCCGACAAACTTCACGTAGACGATCTGCAACTTGTACGCAACGGCCACGATCAGCCGATAGTCATTGCCTTTGATGTTGAAGACCACACGACGGTTCTTCCGTACGCTGGCGCTGCGGTACTGCGCCTTGATGTCAGCGGGCTGGGTCCAGCTCGCACTCGTGGCTTCCTCGTACCAAGCCTTCAGCGGCTGCTCGGCGTCGGGATAGCGCCCCCAGAAGGCCCGAAGGGTAGACACGGCAATCACTCGCATGGGTCGAAGTTTAGTCCCAAAATGGGACTTCGGCAAGTGGCGTCCAGATCGGGCGGGTGATCACGGCGTCCTGGAATGGGTGTGAATGGATTACGCGCGCACCATTCACGCGGTTGGATTGCGTCGTTGCCTACCTGGTGGGGCAACGCCGGTCATGGAAACGAACAGATCCCGCCCAGTGGGTCCCTGTGCGCCTATCTGAGGCTGATCCGCCCCTGGTTTGGCCGTGGGATGGTTACCTGTATGCGGCCATGGCTTCGCCCACTTGGATTGGCCGCGTGATCCTCCAGTCAGGGTTGAACTGGAGCGGTCCCTGTGGAAACAGCATGACCACGGTAGAACCCAGCAGGAAACGTCCCATTTCTTCGCCTTGCTGCAGGCGTACCTGGCCTGCAGCATAGTTCCATTGTCGCAGCTGGCCCGTGCGGGGCGGGTTCACCTGACCATGCCATACGGTGGCCATGCTGCCCACGATGGTGGCCCCCACCAGTACCAGCACAAAAGGCCCGTGGTCTGATTCGAAGACGCACACCACGCGCTCATTGCGTGCAAAAAGGCCCGGAACGCCACGCGCCGTGGTGGGGTTCACGGAAAAAAGGTCACCCGGCACATGCACCATTCGCGTGAGTTGGCCCGCGCAGGGCATGTGGATGCGGTGGTAGTCGCGTGGACTCAAGTACAAGGTGGCGAAATGGCCGTGGTCAAAGCGCGCTGCCAGTGCGGCATCACCACCCACCAGCGCGGTGGTGGAGTAGTGGTGGCCCTTGGCCTGAAAGATCAGGTCGTTTTCCATGCGGCCAAACTGGCTGATGGTTCCGTCCACTGGGCAAATCAGATCGGCCGATGCCAGCGGGCGCAAGCCCGGTTTCAGCGCGCGCGTGAAAAAGTCGTTGAATGATGGATAGCTGGCGATATCGGGATTGGCCGCCTCTGCCATGTTCACGTTGTAGCGGGCCACAAAGCGGCGTATCACCGCGGTGGTCAAACCCCCCAGCCGTGCCGACGCAAATCTGCCGGCTAGCATGGTGAGTGCCCGCTTGGGCATGAGGTACTGCGGCAGAACTGCCAGATGATCGGACACGGGCAAGCCTCTCAAGGACGAAAGCGGCTGATTCTATCGGCCGCATCCCTTGGGGTTGGTGCCATGCATCTCCGCAGTCTTTGCCGTGACAAGGGTGGGTTCCGCGTGTCCGGTGCGCAGCGAAATCACCGTGCGACAGCCCTGGAAGCCAAAACCCGTTTTGCCGAGGCGGCTCGGCGCGCGTGACGGTGGGTGCAAGAAATGCTGGCGGAAGTTTGGCTGCCGGGTATTGGTCGGGCTTCCATCGCATTTCGGCGGACTTCGGCAAAATATTAGGCCAGGTGCTGGCCCAGTGCGATTTTTTCGTGAATAAATCTGGACCACGAACACGATAAGCTGAGGTGCGACGGTGCCCTGGCGTTTGCGATTGCTTCATGTCCTCTCCACATTCGGGCCTTCCTCCCACCCCTCCTGCCACATTTCTGACATCGCCTGGCGCGCGGTGGATGCGCTGGCTTCGTCGTTTCTCGCCCGCACCGGTGGGCATTGATGGCCGTGAAAGACTTCGGGTGATTGTGGGTGTCTCTCTCGGTGTCTTGATTGCAGCCCTGCTGAGTCGCTGGTGGGCGATGGACCACGCTGGCCCTTGGATGGTGGGCTCGCTGGGTGCGAGCGCCATTCTGGTCTTTGGCATGCCGTCCAGCCCATTGGCCCAACCCTGGCCGGTGCTGGGTGGCAGCACTTTGTCGGCACTGGTGGGGGGCGTTTGCGCGGCGCTGGTGCCCGACCCTGCCGTGGCAGGAGCGCTGGCGGTGGGGCTGGCCATGGCGCTCATGGTGCCCCTGCGTTGCCTGCATCCGCCAGGCGGTGCCATGGCACTGTATGTTGTGATAGCCCAGGGCAACGGATTACAACTGGCGGCTTTTCCTATTTGCTTCAACGCCTTGGCGCTGGTGGTTTTAGGGGTGGCCTACAACACCCTGACGGGGCGCCAATATCCCCATTCGCAACGCTGGCGCGAACCAGTGGACCTGCCACAATCGGGACCCTTTGTCGCATCGGATGTGGATGCCGCGTTGTCTCACTACAACCAGCTTCTCGATGTGAGCCGCGAGGACCTTGAAGGGTTGTTGCATCTGGCCGGTCGAGCGGCCTTTCAGCGCACGCTGGGGGATCTGCGCTGTTCGGACGTCATGTCCAAGCCGCCGTTGGCCGTGGAGGCGGGAGTGTCGCTCAAGGACGCCTGGGCACTGATGCGCAGCCAGCAGGTCAAGGCGCTTCCCGTGGTGGATGCACATCGCCTGGTGGTGGGTATTGTCACCGTGGCGGACTTCATGCGGCTTGCCAACCTGGATATGCACGAAGGTCTGGGGCAGCGACTGCGGACACTGGTGATGGGCCGCAGCGGCCAGCCGGCATCGGTGGGCGAGATCATGTCGCACCCTGTACAAGTGATTGAAGAGCAGCAGCACGCCATGGATCTCGTGCCTCTTTTTTCGCAGGGTGGGCATCATCACATTCCGGTAGTGGACACCCGTCAGCAGTTGGTGGGCATCATCACCCAGACAGATCTGGTGCGCACGCTGGCTGGCGCCTTGCAGATTCCGCAAGTGATGGATTCCACCCCTGCTGGGTAGTTTGGCGCGCCAGCATAGGCAGACCGGGGACATCGCGCTACAATCAGCAGGCTCATGCACAGCGCCTCGCCTGTCCATTGAAGCCGTCTCCCCGGCCTCTTTTCTGATCTGCGCCCCGGGTGCAGCGACTCCCCCGCCCGCAAAGCAGCCCCCTGAAGGCACGGTAACGGCGGTCGTGGATGCACGATGTGCTGGAGTGCCAACCACAGAATATTTGTTTTTAAGAGATAACCATGGCCAAAGAAGAACTCATTGAAATGCAAGGCTCCGTGACGGAAGTTTTGCCGGATTCGCGTTTTCGCGTGACCTTGGAAAATGGTCACCAGCTGATTGCCTACACCGGTGGAAAGATGCGCAAGCACCATATCCGCATTTTGGCGGGCGACAAGGTGTCGCTGGAATTGTCGCCCTACGATTTGACCAAGGGACGCATCACTTTCCGCCATCTTGCGGGTCGTGGTCCAGGGCCCTCCAGCCGTTGATTTTCTCCATGGCGACTCCTGTCGCAGGAGAGACGTAAAAATGAAATGCGTCAAACCCAAAATAGGCCAGATTTTCGAGTTAGAATACGAGCTGTCGGAGCGTAGCGCAGCCTGGTAGCGCATCTGCTTTGGGAGCAGAGGGTCGCGAGTTCGAATCCCGCCGCTCCGACCAATGTTCAAAGGACTTGCAGCACAAGCTGCAAGTCCTTTTTTACTTTCTGCCGGTTTTGCACCGGCAGACTGATTGTGTGGACGCTGCTTTGCATGTTGTGCTGTTGGCTGCATGGCGATACCCATGTCTTGTCCGCGCGGTGGAGCCCGAGCTGCTCCATGGTCCGATCACGGTCGGTGGCCTGACGGCGCTGGGTAATGAGGGTGTGGTGCTTTGCCAACCGCCAGCCCATTCGCGATGAGAACGACACCGTCACCATAAAAAAACGCGGCCTGGGCCGCGTTTCCTGTGGGTGAGTGGGCGTTCCGGGTGAACGCGGCGACTTCCCTTTTTATTCCACCTTGGCCTTGGCGCGCAGTTCTTCCTGGAACTTTGCCAGTTTTTGCTGCTGCAGTTGCTGCGCCACCTGGGGTTTGACCTCGTCCAGCTTGGGCAACTGGGCCTGGCGCATATCGTCCAGGCGGATCACGTGCCAGCCAAACTGGCTCTTGACGGGGGTCTCGGTCATCTTGCCCTTGCTGAGCTTGATCAGGGCTTCGGTGAATTCGCTCACATAGCTGGCGGGGTTGGCCCAGTCCAGATCGCCGCCCTTGGCGCCAGAGCCTGGATCCTTGGATTGCTTCTTGGCGATGTCTTCAAACTTGGCGCCTTTCTTGATGGAGGCAATGATGGCCTTGGCATCGGCTTCCTTGTCCACCAGGATGTGGCTGGCCTTGTATTCCTTGCCGCTGTTGGCTGCCGTGAACTTGTCGTACTCGGCCTGGACTTCAGCGTCAGTGACGGGGTTGTTTTTCTGGAAATCGGCGAACAGTTCGCGGATCAGGATGGTCTGGCGGGCCAGTTCCATCTGTGCCTTGTAGTCGGCTGATGTTTCCAGGCCACGTTTTTGCGCTTCCTGCAGGAAGATTTCGCGGGCGATCACTTCTTCCTTGATCTGGCCTTCCATTTCAGGGGTCACAGGGCGACCGGACCGCTCCACCTGCTGGCGCAGAACTTCGGCGCGCTCTTTGGGCACGGCCTTGCCGTTCACGATGGCAATGTTCTGGGCGGAAACGGGCAGGGCCATCGTACCCAGCACGGCAGCGGCCACGAGGCCGGACAGGATCTGTTTCTTCATGCGGAATCCAAAAAATGAGAGGGTGATTGCAGGCTGAAGGCCGGCAGCTGCGTAGATGGGTGCCGGTTCAGAGAACTTCAATGGCGATGGCGTGAACGCCCTGGTCAATAAATTCTTGCAGCGCATCATACACAAGGCGATGCTGTGCCACGCGGCCTTTTCCTGTAAGCAGGGGTGACGCAATGCGCACCCTGAAATGGGTTCCGAAACCCGTGCCATTGGCGCCTGCATGGCCCGCGTGGGCGCCACTTTCGTCCACCACTTGCACATGGGTGGGGGTGAGTTTTTCAACCAGGCGCTGCTGCATGGCCTGGGCCAGGGGGGGAAGTTGGTTTGCCGTCATGCCTGTGGCCCTTTGGTGTCGTCGGTGTCCTTCATGTAGCGGCTCAGATACAGCGCCTGCGCCAGCACAAACACGAACATCAGGCCCATGCCGCCAAACAGCTTGAAGGTGACCCAGGTGTCGGTATCAAAGTGATAGGCCACCCAAAGGTTGAGCACGCCCATGACGGCAAAGAAGCCCGTCCAGCTCCAGTTCATCGTGCGCCAGGCGGACTCTGGCAGATCCATCTGGGCACCCATCAGGGACCTGAGCAAATTCTTGCGGAAGAACAGCTGGCCGCCCAGCAGCGCGCCACCCATCAGCCAGTACAGCACCGTGGGCTTCCATTTGATGAAGGTGTCGCTGTGCGAGAGCAGGGTGGCACCGCCGAACAGCACGATCACCCCCAGGCTGAGCCATTGCATGGGTTCGACCTTGCCGTGCTTGTAATGCAGGTAGCCGATCTGCACCACCGTGGCAGCAATCGCCACCGCCGTGGCGATGTAGATACCCCAGATCTTGAACGCCGCAAAGAACAGGAAGATGGGAAAGAAATCGATCAGTAGTTTCATGTCGCCTGAGGGTAGGGGTGATGGTCTGGCGCGTTTCAGGGGGCGTCGGGCTCGAAATCGAGCGAGGCCGAATTCATGCAGTAGCGCAGGCCGGTGGGGGCGGGGCCATCTTCGAAGACATGGCCCAGATGCGCTCCGCATTGTGCACACACGGTTTCGGTGCGGACCATGCCGTGGCTGTGATCCATGATTTCGGCAATGGCGCCCGGCACTGCCTGCGAGAAGCTTGGCCAGCCGCAGCCGGCATCGAACTTGGTGGCGGCATCAAACAACTTGGCCCCGCAGCAGATGCAGTGGTAGCTGCCATCGGCCCAGTGGGCCTCGTATTTGCCGGTGAAGGGGCGTTCGGTGGCCGCATGGCGCGTGACCTGCAGGGCTGTAGGTTCGGCGCCTTTTTCGCGCAGGATGGCTTGCCATTCGGCGTCGGTTTTCTGGACAGGAAAGTTCATGATGAACAGCTGATCTCGATGGAGGAAGCCCAGTCGGGCGGGAAGTCGGCCCAGGCATCGTGGCCGGGGTGTTCGTCGAACGGACGCTCCAGCAGGCGCTGCAAGGTGCGCAGCTCGGAAAAATCGCCAAGTTTCGCCGCGCGGATGGCCTGCTCACCCAGGTGGTTGCGCAGCACGAACTTGGGATTGGTTTTTAGCATCAAATCGGCAGATAGCTCTTTATTCATAGGCGCTAGAAGCTCTGAATAAGATAGCGCCCACCGGTCCCAGCCCGCACGGTCTGCAAACAGGTCACGCACGGGTTCGAAGTTGTTGTGCGCCACGGCCTGCGACAGGCGGCGCCAGAAGATGGTGTAGTCCACGCCGTTTTGGGCCAGCAGCAGCAAGATGCTGTCGATCAGATCGGCATCGCCGGCACGCTCCTGTACAAGGCCCAGCTTGGCGCGCATGCGGGCCATGAAGTCGGTGGAGAAAACGGTTTTGTACGATGCCAGGGCCGCCTGGGCCAGTTCTTGGTCGCCAATCAGCGGCAGCAGCGCCTGGGCCAGGCAAAACAGGTTCCAGTAAGCCACATTGGGCTGGCGGTTGTAGGCATATCGGCCCTGGGTATCGCTGTGGTTGCAGACATGGCCGGGCACAAACGCATCCAGGAACTGGAAGGGGCCGTAGTCGATCGTCAGGCCCAGGATGCTCATGTTGTCGGTGTTCATCACGCCGTGGCAAAAACCCACGGCCTGCCAGTGTGCCACCATCGTTGCTGTGCGTTCGCTCACGGCCTGCAGCAAGGCTGCATAGGCGTTGGCCCCCGGCTGCGGTGTGGTGCGGCAGGCCGGGTAATAGCGGTCGATCACATAGTCGGCCAGTGCGCGCAATTCCTTTTGCATGTCGCGCGCGGCGAAGTGCTCGAAGTGGCCAAAACGGACGAAGCTGGGGGCCACGCGGGTCACGACGGCGGCGGTTTCCGTCTCTTCACGGCGTACGGGGGCCGGTGAGCCCGTCACGCACAGGGCGCGCGACGTGGGGATGCCCAGCGCATGCATGGCTTCGCTGCACAGAAATTCGCGGATGCTTGAGCGCAGCACGGCGCGTCCATCGCCCATGCGCGAGTACGGAGTGCGGCCGCTGCCCTTGAGCTGCACTTCCAGCCCTTCGGGGGTTTCACCCAGCAGGATCGCGCGCCCGTCGCCCAGTTGTCCTGCCCAGACGCCAAATTGGTGGCCGCTGTAGACACTGGCCAGCGGGCGGCTAGCGGGAGGGCAGGCATTGCCCGTGAACACCCGCAGGGCTTCGTCGGACGCCATCCAGGTGGCGTCCAGGCCCAGTAGATCCGCCACGCCGCTGCTGGTGCCCACCCAGTACGGCTGGGGCAAGGGCGTGGGATTCAAGTGGGTAAAGAATGCCGGCCCCAGGCTCGCAAAACCGCCGCGGTCGTCCGTCAGGTCCAACGGCGGGGCGGGGGGGCGGTCGGCATGGGGGTTCATGGGGGCATTGTCTCGTAGTCGGGATGCCCCGGCGCCCGCAGGGCCTTGCGTGCGTTGGCCCGCTGCGCGCGGCTGTTCAGTTGTCGATGGTGGCGGCCAGGTAGGCGCGCAATGCGTCGTCGTCCACCACGGCCACGCGCCCCAGGTCCAGCCTGACGATGCGCAGGGCCTCCAATGTGCGCAGCACGCGGTTGACCGTTTGGCGCGACAGCCCTGCCAGATGCCCCAGTTCTTCCTGTGTGAGCAGGATGCGCCGCGTGCTGCGCCAGAACAAGGGGCTCAGGTACAGCGCCACGCGATGCTCGGGCGAGCGCATGCGGCCGGCTTCGATGATCGCCATGGCCTGGCCGAGCCGCATGTTGAGGTGGTTGGCCAGGTATTGGTTGAAAGCAAGGCTGGTGTCGCGCAGTGCCGAGAACAGCGGCAGCGGCAGGCACAGCAGCCGTGTCTCGCGCAGCGCGACAACGTGGTAGCGGCGGGATTCTGGCTTCATGGCCGAACCCTCTCCGAACCACTCGCCATCAGGCACGCCCAGAAATGCAGAGTGCCGCCCGCGCGCTTCGGGGCTGTGCAGCATCACCAGGCCGCTGAGCACGGCATACCAGCCCTGAACCGTGGTGCCCGCCGCCAGCATGGTTTCACCCTTGCCGCCCTGCAGTGTCTGCACGGCATCGCGCACTTCTTCCTGCCGTCCCGGCGACAGGCTGTGGAACCACGGCTGGGTGGCGATGAATCGCTGGGCAGAGGGAGCGGAAAACATTGCGTGCATTGTGCCGCGCGGTGCTGGTGGCTGGATCTGCCACGGGGCTGACTGATCGTGGTGGACTTCTGCGGGGTCGGCGGGGAAAGGGGCTGCCACGGACGGCGCCGCCGCTGAAAAAGGGGCGTGAACAGATGGATGGGAACCTGCCGGCCGCAGGGGCGGGAAAACCCGCGCCACCTGTCAGCCGTGCGACATGTGTTGGCGCCAGACGTGAAACGCTGCAGACTGTCGCACGGGCCGAGAGCGGCTTGGCGCCTTGCATCCACGTGCGTCTGCAACGGTGGCCGAGCAGCAGCGGCGTCGGTTTGCAGGGCACGCGGCGTAAGCCTTTGCGCGACTTTGCCACGGTAGGATAAGGATTCCAAACAACATGACTTTCAAGGAGCGCACATGCTGGGCCTGATGCAGAACCAACCACTGCTGATTTCGTCGCTGATCGAGTTTGCCGAACGGCACCACGGCGATGCGGAAATCGTTTCACGCCGGGTCGAGGGTGACATCCATCGCTACACCTACCGCGACCTCGCATTGCGCTCCAAGCAGCTGGCAAACGTGCTGGATGGCATAGGCCTGCAGTTCAGCGACCGCGTGGCTTCGCTGGCATGGAATGGCTATCGCCACATGGAGATGTACTTTGGGGTCAGCGGCTCGGGCCGTGTGCTGCACACCATCAACCCGCGCCTGCACCCCGACCAGATCGCCTGGATCGTCAACCATGCGCAAGACCAGGTGCTGTGCTTTGACACCTCCTTCCTGCCGCTGGTGCAGGCCGTGCATGCGCGCTGCCCTTCGGTGAAGAAGTGGGTGGCGCTGTGCGATGCCGACAAGCTGCCCGCCGATTCGGGTATCCCCGGTCTCGTGAGCTACGAGGCGTGGATCGGCGGCGCATCCAGCGACTACGCCTGGCCGGTGTTCGACGAGAACTCGGCTTCGAGCATGTGCTACACGAGCGGCACCACCGGCAACCCCAAGGCCGCGCTCTACAGCCATCGCTCCACCACATTGCATGCCTATGCGGCGGCACTGCCCGATGTGATGGGCCTCTCGGCGCGCGACTCTGTATTGCCCGTGGTGCCCATGTTCCACGTCAATGCCTGGGGCATTCCCTACTCGGCGCCGCTCACTGGCTGCAAGCTGGTGTTTCCGGGGCCTGCGCTCGACGGCAAATCGGTGTATGAGCTGATCGAGGCGGAAGGGGTGACCTTTGCCGCCGGCGTGCCCACGGTCTGGCAGATGCTGCTGAACCACGTCAAGGCCGGCGGCCTGAAGTTCAGCACGCTCAACCGCACGGTGATAGGTGGATCGGCCTGCCCGCCCGCCATGATCCATGCCTTCCAGGACGAATTCGGGGTGTCGGTACTGCACGCCTGGGGCATGACCGAAATGAGCCCGCTGGGCACGCTGTGCACGCTCAAGAACAAGCACCTCGCCTTGCCGCGCGACGGGCAGATGAAGATCCTGCAAAAGCAGGGGCGCGCCATCTACGGCGTGGACATGAAGATCGTCGACAGCGCTGGCAATGAACTGCCCTGGGACGGCAAGAGCTACGGCGATCTGCTGGTGAAGGGGCCGTGGATCGTGGCCGACTATTACCGCAGCGAAGGCGGCAGCCCGCTGGTGCCCGACGCACAGGGGCGCGGTTGGTTCCCCACAGGCGATGTGGCCACCATCGACGCCGATGGCTTCATGCAGATCACCGACCGCAGCAAGGATGTGATCAAGTCCGGCGGCGAGTGGATCAGCTCCATCGACATCGAGAACATCGCCATGGCGCACCCGGCCATCGCCATGGCGGCGTGCATCGGTATGGCGCACCCCAAGTGGGATGAGCGCCCGATCATCGCCGTGGCCCTGAAGCCCGGTGCCGAAGCGAGTCGCGAGGAACTGCTGGCCTTCTACGAGGGCAAGGCCGCCAAGTGGCAGGTGCCCGATGACGTGGTGTTTGTGGACGCCATTCCGATCGGTGCCACGGGCAAGATGCTCAAGGCCAAGCTGCGCGAACAGCTCAAGGACTATCGTTTGCCCGGCTTGTGAAGCGCAGTGGGCGTGGCGCTCGGGGAAGCGCTGCGCCCGCTGACATGCCGGCCGCCGGCGGCATGTCGTTGGCTTTTTCGGTGGGCCAGTCGCCTGCGCGATAGCTGCTAGGGGCAATCCCTGAGGGGTGGTTTGGTGCAACGCGGTACGCTGCATTCGGTTGATTCAACAGGAGACAAGACCATGAAATTTGCTATCAAAGCAGTAGCTGCATCCGTCATTCTGGTAAGCACTGGCGGCGCGTTCGCCCAAAAGGGTGAAACGGTCAAGATCGCCTGGCTGGATCCGCTCTCGGGCCTCATGGCCGCAGTAGGAACGAACCAGCTCAAGAGCTTTCAATTTCTGGCGGAAGAGTTCAACAAGAAGAATGCAGCCGGCGTCAAGTTTGAAATCATCGGCATCGACAACAAGCTGAGCCCGCAAGAAACCACCAGCGCCCTGCGCTCGGCCATGGACCAGGGCGCACGCTACGTGGTGCAGGGCAATGGTTCCGGCCCCGCGCTGGCCATCATCGACGCGCTCGAAAAACACAACGCCCGCAACCCCGGCAAGGAAGTCCTGTTCCTCAACTACGCCGCCGTGGACCCCGACCTCACCAACAGCAAGTGCAGCTACTGGCACTTCCGCCTGGACGCCGACACTTCCATGAAGATGGAAGCGCTGACCACCTACATGAAAGACCTTCCCGAGGTGAAGAAGGTCTACCTGATCAATCAGAACTACTCGCACGGGCACCAGGTTTCCAAGTTCGCCAAGGAAATGATGAAGCGCAAGCGCCCCGACGTGCAGTTTGTCGGTGACGACCTGCACCCGCTGGCCCAGGTGCGTGACTTCTCGCCCTACATCGCCAAGATCAAGGCCTCGGGCGCCGACAGCGTGATCACGGGCAACTGGGGTTCCGACCTGGCGCTGCTCATCAAGGCCGCCAACGACGCCGGCCTGAACAATGTCAACTTCTACACCTACTACGGCTCCGTGACCGGCAGCCCCACTGCCATGGGTGCCGCAGCAGCGGGCCGTGTATACATGGCCGCATACGCCCACATGAATTTGCCGGGCCCGCTGAACCAGATCGTGTTGGACTACAAGAAGAAGTTCAACGACGACATGTACACCGGCGCCGTGTACCACGCCTTCTCCATGCTGTCCGAAGGTTTTGCCAAGGCCAAGTCGACCGATCCCGTCAAGGTGGCTGCCGTGCTCGAAGGCATGAAGTTCAAGAGCTTCAATGGCGAGGTCGAAATGCGCAAGACCGACCACCAGCTGCAGCAAGGCCTGTTCATCTCCAAGTGGGAGAAGGCCGGGGGCAAGTACCCGCTCGACTCCGAGGGCACCGGCTACACATTCGTTCCGGTGAAGTACTACGAGCCCTATGTGGCCAGCACGCCCACCTCGTGCCAGATGAAGCGTCCGTAAATTCGGCTCCATCGCTTCGAGGCCCGACCTACTCGGGCCTTTTTTTTACCCAGCAATGAAAAATTCCAATGAATCCTGAGTTTTTCGTGATCTCCACGCTCAATGGTGTGAGCTATGGCCTGCTGCTGTTCATGCTCAGCTCCGGCCTCACCCTCATCTTCAGCATGATGGGGGTGCTCAATTTCGCGCACACCAGCTTTTACATGCTGGGGGCCTACATCGCCTACACGATCTCGAGCGTGGTGGGCTTCTGGCCCGCGCTGGTGCTGGCGCCCCTGCTGGTGGGGGCCATGGGTGCCCTGTTTGAACGCTACAGCCTGCGCCGTGTGCACAAGTTTGGCCATGTGCCAGAGTTGCTGGTGACGTTCGGCTTGTCGTATCTGATCCTGGAGCTGGTGCAGCTGGTGTGGGGGCGTTCCACGGTCCCCTATGGGCTGCCCACGCAGTTGCAGGGGCCCTTGTTCACGCTGTATGGCACGCAGTTTCCCAGGTCGCGTTCCTTCGTGATGCTGGTGGCACTGCTGATGCTGGTGTCGGTGTGGCTGCTGCTCACCCGTACCCGCATTGGTCTGGTGATCCAGGCCGCCCTCAAGCACCCCGAGATGGTGGAGGCCCTGGGCCACAACGTGCCCCGCGTGTTCATGCTGGTGTTTGGCGGTGGTGCGGCCCTGGCAGGGCTGGCCGGGGTGATTGGCGGCAATACCTATGTCACCGAGCCTGCCATGGCGGCCTCGGTCGGCTCCATCATCTTTGTGGTGGTGGTGGTGGGCGGCATGGGTTCGCTGGCTGGGGCATTCCTGGCCTCGCTGCTGATTGGCCTGGTGCAGACCTTTGCCGTGGCCATCGATTACTCGCTGGCCTCGGCGCTGCAAGGCATGGGCGTGGCAGTGTCGGAAGCGACCTTTGGCTGGCCCTTGCTCAAGCTCACGGTCTCGCAGGTGGCTCCCATCCTGCCGTATCTTTTTCTGGTTCTGATTTTGATCTTCCGCCCCAAGGGCCTGCTGGGTACCCGGGAAGACTGAGGCTATGAAGTCCACCACTACAACTGTTTCTCCGGCCACGCAATACCACCGGTTCAAGCCATGGAACGTGGGCCGCCTGGTCATCTGGAGCCTGTTTGCGCTCCTGCTCATCGTCGCGCCCATGCTGTTTCGCAGCAGCCTGGCGCTGACCATGCTCTCGCAGATCGGCTACCTCATCATCATCTGCCTGTCCTACAACATGCTGCTGGGGCAGGGCGGCATGCTGAGCTTCGGGCATGCGGTGTACACCGGCCTGGGTTCGTTCATCGCCATCCATGCGATGAACCTGGCGGGCAAGGACGCGCTGCCGGTGCCGCTGGTGCTGATTCCCCTGGTGGGCGGCCTGGCCGGCATGTTCTTCGCCATCCTGCTTGGGTTCGTGACAACCAAGAAATCGGGCACCACGTTCGCCATGATCACGCTGGGTATTGGCGAGCTGGTGGCCTCGATGGCGCTGATGTTCCCCGAATTTTTTGGCGGCGAGGGCGGTATCACCACCGACCGTGTGTATGGCCAGTCGTTCTTCGGCATCACGTTCGGCCCCTCCATCCAGGTGTATTACCTCATCGCTGCGTATTGCTTTGTCTGCACCGCCGCCATGTTCGCTTTCACGGGCACGCCGCTGGGACGCATCCTCAATGCCGTGCGCGACAACCCCGAACGCGTCGAATTCATCGGCTACAACACCCAGCGCGTGCGCTACTTCGCCTTCATCATTGCGGGCTTCTTTGCCGGCATCGGGGGGGGGCTCGCGGCGATCAATTTCGAGATCGTCACGGGGGCCGACAGCGTGAATGTGCTGCGCTCGGGCGGGTATCTGCTGTTCACCTTCCTGGGGGGGGCCACCTTCTTCTTCGGGCCCATCATCGGTGCGGTATTGCTGGTGCTGGCGTCGGTGCTGCTGTCGGAGTTGTCCAAGGCCTGGCTGCTGTACCTGGGGCTCGTCTTCCTGTTCATGGTGATGTATGCGCCCGGCGGCATTGCAAGCCTGGTCATGATGAATCTGCGGCTGGCCAAGTTTGGCAAGCTCCGCGGCCTGTGGCCCTCGTACCTGGCGCTGGGCGGCACCGCACTGGTGGCCGTGCTGGGGGCCGCAGCCATGGTGGAGATGACCTATCACCTGCAGCTCAATGCCGCCTTGGGACCAGAGCTTGATTTTCTGGGGGCCACCTTGCACGCCAACTCGGTGGGCAGCTGGTTTGGCGCAGGGTTTGTGCTGCTGACGGGGCTCGGCTTGTTTGAGCTGTGCCGGCGCCAGTTTGTGCGCCAATGGGGCACTATCCAGGAAGAGATCGAACACGAAATCAAGCGGGGGGAGGCGCTGTGAACATGGCGACAAACGCACCTTGTGCGCTCGAACTGCGTGATCTGCGCAAGAGCTTTGGCAAGACAGAAATCATCCGTGGCGTGAACCTGGCCGTGAAGCCCGGCGAGCGGGTGGCCATCATCGGCCCCAATGGCGCGGGCAAGTCCACGCTGTTCAACCTGATCAGCGGACGCTTTGGCCCCACCAGCGGCGAGGTGCTGCTCAATGGCCAGCGCATCGATGGCAAGGCACCCTACGAAATCAACCGCATGGGGTTGTCGCGCAGCTTTCAGATCACCAACATCTTTCCCAAGCTGAGTGTGTTTGAAAACCTGCGCTGCGGCGTGCTCTGGAGCATGGGCTACAAGTACACCTTCCTGCGATTTCTCTCGAAGCTGGACGATGCCAACGAGCGCGCCAGGCAGCTCATGGAGATGATCAAGCTCGACAAGAAGCGTGACACCCTGGCCGTGAACCTGACCTACGCCGAGCAGCGCGCGCTGGAGATCGGCGTCACCATTGCCGGCGGCGCCAATGTGATCTTGCTCGACGAGCCCACGGCCGGCATGAGCCGCAGCGAAACCACGCGCTTCATCCACCTCATCAAGGAGGTGACCGAAGGCCGCACCTTGCTCACGGTGGAGCACGACATGGGCGTGGTGTTCGGCCTGGCCGACAAGATTGCCGTGGTGGTGTATGGCGAGGTCATCGCCTTTGACACC
>LNAP01006799.1_pt1 | contig 15337 bp, 29 predicted proteins | sample 602601 | NCBI WGS metagenome assembly LNAP01 (sample SAMN02440304, study PRJNA202911) | soil metagenome | biome: Subtropical and temperate rainforests or woodlands; isolation source: soil samples (1 kg each in a 20% v/v slurry with milli Q water) were... ...
GCCGAGCTGGCCGAGGCCATGCGCTCGGACCCGGCAGCGTGCCGCGAGGCCGAGCAGTGGGTGGCGGGCACCTTCGACGGTGACCACTACACGGACGTGACCCTGGCGCTGCACCAGCTGCACCACACGGACCCTTCGGACCTGATCGACTCGCCGCTGCTGGCCGAGCTGTACGCGCTGGCTGCGATTGAGGCAGCGGCGATGGACGAGCAGCTGCTGGAGATGGCGACGCAGAAGGTGGCGGCATGAACATGGATGACGTCCACAGCTTCTGCGACGCACAGCGTGCGAACGGAGGTGGGTATGCCGCCTGCAGCAAGTGCCCCATCAATGAGGCCTGCACCAGTGGAACCGGATACCTGACCCAGGCTTCGCTGGATGCATGGCAGGACCGCTGCATCGCAGCCTTGGAAAAGGCGGTGGCGGCATGAGCGCCCCTGTCGATGTGCTGGCGGTGATGGAACTGGCGTATCGCCACCTCAATGGCGGAACGGACAGCCTTTCTACGGCCGAGTTTGTCGCCGCCCATGCGGGGATGAAAGAAGCCCGCGCCGCCGTCGCCGATCTGATCGAGGCGGCGGGGAAGCTACGTGCAGACATATTCCTGTGGCGACTGACGGGCAACGTTCCGAACTTACAAATGCTTGCGAATGACGAGGAAGCACTCGATGCCGCCCTCGCCCGCGTCAAAGGTGGTGCCGCATGACCGCCGTGATCGAAGCCACCAAGGACTTCGCAGCCATCGTCGGCTGCGGCATCTGCGCCATGGGCCTGCTGTGGCTTGGCGCCGTCGCCACGGGGATCTGGCAATGACCGGCCCGACGGTGCACCGCTACGCCATCTACTTCATCGCGTTCTGCCTGGGCGCTGCGTTCGCCCTGGTGGTGGGAGCGATCGCATGAACCTGATCGAGAAGACCAACCACCTGGGCATCGCCATCGAGTACGTGGAGTTCGAATCGGTGCCGGTGCAGCAGGTGCAGACCGTCAGCCGGGAGATCCAGCAGCACGTCGCAGCGATCAACGCGCGGCAGGCGGTGAGCCAGGCCAAGGCTGCGGCTGCGTACGCCGAGGGCGCGCGGTCATGACGCCCTGCTCCGAGCTCGCGCGGCTGTTCGCACAGCCGTTTCCGCTGATCACCCCGCCCGTATCCCTCGCCGACGCCGCGCTGGCCGAGGCCCACATGACCCACCACGAGGCCATCAACGGCCTCTGCGCAGAGGATTCGAACGATGAGCAGTAAGCACACGCCGGGGCCGTGGGCAGTTCACGACCACCCCACTGATCCGTACCAGTACGGGCACCACGTGACAACCGAAGACGGCCTGACGATCTGCAGCGTTACCTATCAGCTGCCAGTCAGCACCCCGCACGGCGTAGAGGAAGCCACGCGCGTGGCCAACGCCCGCCTGATCGCCGCCGCGCCGGAGCTGCTGGCCGAGCTGCAGCGTGCACAGGAGTTCATTGACAGCATCCGCCAGGAACTGCATCAGCGCCGAGTTGCTGACTGGTATCCCGAGGGTGCACACAACGCCGCCGATCAGATGAGCGCGGACATGCGCCTGCTCGGCAACACCTGCGCTGACTTCGATACCAGCGCCGTCATCGCCAAAGCCACGGGTGCCGCCTGATGCGCCTCCTGACCGCCACCGGATGCCGCAGCTGGTCCGACTTCGCCGCCTGCCTTGCCTGCTACGGCATCACCGCCGCGCTCGCGTGCGCGGTGTGCTGGCCGGCCACCTGGTCCTAATCCCCCGCTGCCCGCTCCCCACGGGCAGCACCACCCGCGCCGGCCGGGTTCCCCAATGCCGGCACCCCTACCCACTCCGCCAGCACAGGCGAATAGGACTTCTGATGACTGCCCATGCACCCGAACTGAAGAAGCTGCTGACCGCTGCAGCCCACTTCACCCCCAAGAACTCATTCATTGCCGGCGGAGCGCTCACCAGCATTTTCACCGGCCAGCCGATCAACGATGTGGATCTCTACTTCAAAACCAAGGAGGCGTTCATGGATGCAGTGCGCGCCGCCTATGACGAAGGCCTTTGGTGTGTAGCGGCAACAGATCGCGCGGTCACCTTCGCGTACGGCGAGGACATCATCCAGCTGATGCTGTTCGACTTCTTCGATACCGCTGAAGCCATTTTCAGTGCCTTCGACTTCACCGCCTGCATGGCGGCCTATGACGTCGACAGGGAGACGTTCGTCTTCCATCCGGACTTCTTCAAACACAACGCCCAGCGGCACCTGAGTTTCCACAGCGGCACGCGCTATCCATTCGGCTCCCTGCTGCGCACGATCAAGTACCGCGAGCGCGGCTACAAGCTCGGCCGCGGCGACCTGTTGCGCATCGCACTGTGCTGCCACGGTGTCTCCCTCGAGTCGTGGGACGACCTGGCTGCAGCAATTGGCGGGCAGTACGGCGAGCGCGTGCTCTTGGAAACCGACCAGCCTTTCTCTGTCGCGGCTGCAATTGAACTGCTCTCCAGCGCCGAGTTCACCGTGCCGGCCGCGCCGGAGGAGATGCCCGGCGATGCCGACGAGCTGCTGGCCAAGGTCGGGCTGCTGCCCGAAAACGCCATTCCCGCCTGAGTCGCTCTCGCCCGGCAGCGGCTCCGAAAGCCGGGCACCTCATTTCATGTAGAGACAATTCCCGATGAACGAGATCACCACCATCGCAGGCAGCAGCCAGGCCGGGACCGGCCTGCAGGCGGCGCTGCAGCAAGCACTGATGCTCCCCGAACAGGGCGTCGAGCGCCTGGAGCGCATGTGGGAAATGCACAAGGACATGCAGGACCGCGAAGCAGCCCGCGAGTACGCGACGGCCATGCAGCGCGCCCAGTCGTCCATGCCGAACATCGCCAAGCGCGGCAAGAACAAGCAGACCAACAGCCAGTACGCGCTGCTGGAAGATATCAACCAGGCGATCACGCCGGTCTACACCCGCGAGGGCTTCTCGCTGTCCTTCGGCACGGTGACGTCCGACCTGCAGGGCCACGTGGGCATCGTGTGCGACGTGCTGCACACCGGCGGCCACAGCCGCACCTATCACTACGACGCCCCGATCGATGACGTCGGCATCAAGGGCGAGAAGAACAAGACCAGCACCCACGGGCGCGGTTCGGCGATCAGCTACGGCCGGCGCTACCTGATCCTGATGATCTTCAACCTGACGATCGGCGGGGAAGACGACGACGGCAACGGTGCCGGCGAGAACGAAGCCCAGCGCATCGCCCGCGAGATCGCTCAGGACTGGGTGCGGCTGGCCGAAGGGTTGAAGACCCTGGAGGAATACACCGCGCGCAAGGGCGAGGTCCTGCAGGCCTACGGCGGCAAGGCATCGAATCTGCCGCCGGAAGTGCGCGCCGCCTTCAACCGCGCCGCCGAAGCCACCAAGCCCAAGGACTGAGCCATGCGGATCCTGACCTGCGAACAGCGATCGCCCGAATGGTACGCCGCCCGCCGCGGCGTGCCGACCGCCAGCGAGTTCGGCAGCATCATCACCCCGAAGAAGCGGGAGTATGCCGCTGCCGCCGATACCTACATCAACCAGCTGATCGATGAGGCCGTGCGCCCGGATGCTGGCCAGGCTTTCACCGGCAATCGGCACACCGAGCGCGGCGTGCTGCTGGAAGACGATGCGCGCGAGCTCTATGCCTTCGAGCACGACGTGGTGCCGCAGCAGGTCGGTTTCATCCTCAACGACGCCGGCACGCTGGGCTGCAGCCCGGACAGCCTGATCGGCAAGCCCGGTGGCCTGGAGATCAAGTGTCCGGACGGCCCCACACACGTGAAGTGGCTGCGCGCCGGCGGCGTCCCTGACGAACACAAACCGCAGGTGCACGGCTGCCTGATCATCACTGAGCGCGAGTGGTGGGACTTCATGTCCTACTGCCCCGGCTACGCCCCGCTGGTCGTGCGCGTCACCCGCGACGGCTTCACCGACAAGCTGCAGGAATACCTCGATCGCTTCCTCGGCGAGTACGCCGCAGCGCGTCGGCTGTTCGACCTGCCGGTGGCCGCCTGATGGACGTCCGCATCTACCCCTACCACCGCAAGAGCTGCGTGCGCGCCGGCAACGCCCGCGCCGCGCTGTTCGCCCACGTGGTCGACGGCAAGCGCTACACCACCAAGCAGGTGGCCACGCAGCTGGGCCTGTCGCTCAACGGCGCGGCCAAGCGGATCAAGCGCGGCCCCTACCCGCTGACCTGGTCGACGCTGCAGCAGTCCCGGCTGGTGAAGTCATGAGCGCGCGCAAGGCCTGCACGGGCTGCTGCCGCCGGCTGCCCATCGAAGCCTTCCCCAGCGCCGGGCGGCGCGGCAAGGAACCCACCTGCGCCATGTGCACCAACGACGCGCGCCGGTTGCGCACGCCACTGCCGGCGCTAAAGCCTGACCCGGTGCAGGTCCAGCTCAACAACACGGCCTCGCTGTGGTTCTACCCGGCGCAGCCCACCAACCTTCTGAGGTACGCACCGTGAGCAACGCAAACTACTCGGCATGCCAGCTGACCAAGCGCGAGCTGATCGCCGCCATGGCGATGCAGGGAATGGGCAATTGGGTCCCGAACGCGGACCACGGCCCGTTCAATTGGGATAGCCCTCAGGCCGTTGGCGAGCTTAAGGCTCGCTGGGCAATCGCTCAGGCAGACGCCCTGCTGGCCGAGCTGGAGCGCACCGCATGACCAGCATCCACGCACAGACCGTCTTCGACGCCGCCACCGCGCGGCAGAAGGCCGCCGAGGCCGAGCAGCTGGCCGCCGACGTGGCCGAGTTCGAGCGCAAGGGCGGCAGGATCCAGCGCCTGGGCAACACCCCTATCGACCGGAGCGGCATCAGCCGCCGCCAGGTGGTCGAGGGTGGCGCAGAGCGGCGCAAGGCCGCGAAGAAGGGAGCAGGCGCATGAGCAAGGAACGTCCCATCCTGTTCAACGGCGCCATGGTGCGCGCCATCTTGGCCGGACAGAAGACCCAGACCCGACGCGTCCTGAAGATGCCGCATGGGTACTGGGAGACATCCGCCGATGGCCTGGTGCCCATCCCTGCGGGCTGCCCCTTCGGCCAGCCAGGCGACCGGCTGTGGGTGCGGGAGTCGTTCAGCCCTATCTACTCGACCACCGACGGCCGCTTGATCGAGGTGGACTACCGCGCTACCTACCAGCACGGTCACCGCATGGGTGACCACCTGGGCATGCCGAAGGAGTGGAAGCCCAGCGTGCACATGCCGCGCGAGGCCTGCCGCCTGGTGCTGGAAATCACCTCCGTCCGCGTGGAGCGGCTGCAAGCTCTGCCGAGTGGTGACTGGGAGTCGGAGGGCATCAGCTTCTGCATCGAAGATCCGGACACCACCGCCGGGCGCGCCTTCAGCGAGGCCGAGCACTACTGGATTGCTGGCGTGAGTATGCGCGGTACGCCCGAGGACCACGCCATGCGCGCCCATTTCGCCGAGCAGGGTTTGGACTGGGACAGCAACCCCTGGGTATGGGTCATCGACTTCAAGCAGGTGACCCCATGAGCCGCCCCATCACCCGCCGCGCACCGAAGCGCAACGGCGGCTTCAGCTGGGGCCGCTTCCCGATGGGCGACACCGGCATCACCGCCTATCGCCTGTCCCGGCGCGACCACGCCGGCGCCATCCACATCGTGAACCTGAACTTCTACCCGCAGGACCAGCGCCGCGCCGTTGCACTGGCCCTGCGCGCCGCCTGCCACCGCCTGCGCGACCGCGTGGACGAGATCGACCTGGCCACCATGGGAGTGACCGCATGAACACCGAACGCACCGAGAAGTTCGTCAACGCCATCGCCTGCGACCTGGAGGAAGGCGGGTTCCGGCAGGTCAGCGGCACCATGCTGCGCCGGACGCTTGCCACTGCTGTGAGCGCGGCGCTGCCGCTGCTGCAGCCCCTGCCCGGAACCCAGTCGTCCCGCTGGGCCGCAGACGGACAATCGGACCCGCACGGCGACCGCTACGCCTGCGAGCGTGCCGCCCTCGCGCTGGGGCACCTGACCGACGACGAGCTGGCCAACGCCGTGTACCTGCACGGCAACGAGCAGCCCTCCATGGCCGACCTTGTGGCCGGCAAAGCGCTGTCGGGGATCGTCTACCTGACGGCGGCGAAGGAGCGGATCCGCTGGCTGTCGCGCGCTTTGAGCGGCGCAACCGCGCCGCAGCCCGCAGAGCTGGCCGAGCAGCGGGGGATGGAACTGCCGTCGCTGCCAGCATCCTCGGCGCATGACCCGCGCACCGGGGAGCCGCTGTTCTCCGAGTCGAAGATGCGCACGTTCGCCAAAGCCGCGCTCGCCGCAACTGGCAAGCAGCAGGTTGGCGAGGAAAGTGCAGGTCTGCCGGAAATGTGCAGGTCGAGCACGAATGCGCAGGGCATGCAGGTTGGCGAGGTGCAGGGGGATGCGCGGACGCAGTTTGAGGCGTGGGCGCATAGCGAGTCCTTGAGCCTGCATAAATCTGCACGCGACGGTGAGTACAACGGCGCCCGAACCATCTCCGCGTGGCTCGCATGGCAAGCCGCCCTCGCCGCCCGCCAGCCGGGGACGCAGATGCCTGCCCTCACCTTCTCCGCGTTCCGCAACGCCAACGTATCCAGGTGCGAGAAGTGGCACCCCGAGGGGATCGGGTCGTGGTCGCCATCTGACTGGCTGACTGCCGCCATGGGCGAGCTTGGCGAGTTGGCCAGCGAGGTGAAGATGCACAACCGCGTGCGCGACGGCCTGGCCGGGAACAAGGAACAGATCACCCCGGAGGAACGCACTCGCCGCATGGCGAATGAAGCCGCCGACGTTGTCACCTATCTCGACCTGTTCTGCGCCGAGCGCGGCATTGACCTGGGCGCGGCGCTGGTTCGCAAGTTCAACGAAGTGTCGGAACGGGTAGGCTTCCCTGATCGACTTGACCCAGCGGCCGCGCAGGGCATCGACCTGGGGCGTGCGCTGGACATCATGTGGAACTGGCAGGAGCAGCTTGGCGGGCATGTGTTCGATGCGCGCGACGTGGCGCGCACCCTCACTTCCAGCGACATGCAGGCCATCGGGGTGGACGCCAGGGCTTGCATCGATGCCACCAACCGGAATCAGGCCATCGTGCTGGCGAAGCGGGAGATTGTCCGCGCCCTGAGCAGCGGCCAGCGCGATGCAGCGCCGGGGGTGGGGGCGTGAGCCAGATCATCGTGTTCCCACGCGGCCAGCTGTCTACCGCCGACCGCAAACGCATGGCGGACGCCGGCATCCTCGCCGTGGAAGCCGACGACCCCAAGAGCGTTGTGACGGTGATACCTGGGGTGCCGCTCGCGACCTCCGATGACCTCGCAATGTCAGCCCTGGCAGCTATCGCCGGGTGCAACATCAACGGCGTCGGCATGGACTTCGTGAAGGAGCTACACGCCCGGCTGCAGGTGCGTGAGGCAAAGGAGCCGACCAATGTCTGACGCCCTGACCCTCTGGCTGGGCAAGTACCTGGTGCTGGCCCTGATGCTGGTGCTGGGCTTCCTGACCGTGTGGCTGGTCGTCGCCTTCTGCCGCGCGGTGCGCTGGTGCTGGCGACGCGCGGCAAGGCTGGTGGCCCATGGCTGAGCTGCTGCCCATCTTGGTTGCCTGCGAGTACAGCGACACGGTCGCGTCGGCGTTCCGCGCCCGCGGTTTCGATGCCTATTCGTGCGACCTGCGCCCCACCGAGGGAGACCCGCGCTGGCATATCCAGGACGACGTGCGGAATCACCTGCAGGCCGGCCGCTGGCTGGCGATGATTGCCCATCCTTATTGCACCTACAACACCTTGGCCGGGATCCGTTGGATGTATCACCCCGACGACACCGCGCTGCCGCAGGCAGATCGGCGCCGGCATCCGAAGTTCCCGAACCGCATGCGCGACTTCCTCGAAGGCGCTCTGCTGTTTCAGGACCTGATGGCCGCGCCGATCGAGTTCATCGGCAACGAGAACTCGAAGCCGCACGGGCTGGCCATGAGCGTGCTGGGTCGACCGACGCAGACGGTGCAGCCGTACGACTTCGGTAGCCCCTTCACCAAGGGCGCCACCCTCTGGCTGAAGAACCTGCCGGCGCTGGTGCCTACCCACACGAAGGCCGAAGTGATTGCCGTGCACGGGAAGATTGAAGCCCGCTGCCACCTGATGCCGCCTGGCCCGGACCGCGAGAAGGAGCGTTCGCGCTTCGACCCGGCCATAGCCGCGGCGATGGCCCAGCAGTGGGGGGGGCACATCCTCGAAGCGAAAGCCGCGCGCAGGACGCAGGTTGTCATGCCCACCGACCTGTTCGCCGCGCACCAGGTCACGGAGCAGCTGCGCGCTGCCCTGGCCACGAACTGACCGGAGATAATCAACATGGCCGACAGCCCCTACCTGTCCCGCGACGATATCCGCGACCTGTGCCGCACGCCCCAGCGGAAGCGGCAAGCCGCCTTCCTGCGCACGAACGGGATCCGGCACTATCTCGACGCCTACGGCTGGCCAGTGGTGCTGTGGTCCGCGCTCGAGGGCAAAACCGAGCCGAAGGCAGCGCCGACGGCCGAATGGAACTCCAACAAGGCAGCATGATGGGAAGGAAACCGACCAAGCCGGGGGCGATCCCCCGGTTCCGCAAGCGCAAGCAGAAGTCCGGCGTAGTGCACTTCTACTACGACCACGGCGGCAAGCCGCGCAAAGAGACGCCGCTGGGCAGTGACTATGGCCTGGCCATCAAGAAGTGGGCGGAGCTGGAGCACGCCGGCGCGATCCCTGCAGGCGCGGCGCTGACGTTCCGGCAGGCAGCCGAGCGCTACCAGGCCGAAGTCATCCCGAAGAAGGCGCCCGGCACGCAGGCGGTCAACATGCGCGAGCTGTCGATGCTGAAACGCTACTTCGATGACCCGCCCTGCCCGCTCGAGTCCATCAAGCCGCGACACGTGCACAACTACCTGCTGTCGCGCAAAGACGCGCCGGTCAGCGCCAACCGTGAGAAGTCGCTGCTGTCACACCTGTGGAACTGGTGCCGGCAGAAGGGCTACACCGATCTGCCCAACCCCTGCCTGGGCATCAACCGCAACCGCGAGTCCGGGCGCGACGTCTATGTCGAGGACGATGTGCTGCAGCAGGTCTACGATGCCGCCGACCAGGTGCTGCGCGATGCGATGGACCTTGCCTACCTGACCGGCCAGCGACCGGCCGACGTGCGCGAGCTGGACCGCCGGAACATCAAAGACGGGGCGCTGGTGCTGCGGCAGGGAAAGACGAAGACGCCCATGCGCATCTCCATCACCGGCGAGCTGAAGTTGCTGATCGACAGGCTGGTGAACCGCGACCGGCCGGACGATGCGCCGATCAGCACGCGGCTGCTGCTTGGTGAGGACTGGCTGCCGATCGGCAAGGATGCGCTGCGCTACCGTTTCGACCGTGCGCGCGAGCGTGCTGGCATCCCGAAGGATCAATTCCAGTTCCGCGATCTGCGCGCCAAGGCGGGCACGGACAAGGCCGATTCGGCCGGCGACATTCGCAAGGCGCAGCAGCAGCTGGGCCACCAGTCGGTGACCACGACAGAGATTTACGTGAGGAAGCGCCGCGGTGCGTTGACCAGTCCGACGAAGTAAATAGCGGAGCGCTCAGAATATTGCGGAGCGGCGCTGAGAGGCTGAAAGCCTTGGTGCAAATGGTGGGCCGTGATGGATTCGAACCATCGACCAAAAGATTAAAAGTCTTCTGCTCTACCAACTGAGCTAACGGCCCATTGCATGCCCCGGCATCGCTGCCTAACCCACAAGGCGCTCAGGCGAAACCACTTATCGCTCAGGCGTAACGGGTCGGGTCGGCCACGCCGGCATCGGTGAAGCCCTGCGCGCGCAGGCGGCAGGCATCGCAGTGGCCGCAGGCCGCGCCGGTGTCGTCAGCGTTGTAGCAGGACACGGTCAGGCCGAAGTCCACGCCCAGGCGCACGCCTTCACGCACGATGTCGGCCTTGCTCAGGAACTGCAGCGGCGCGTGCACCTGGATGCCCGCGCCTTCCACGCCGGCCTTGGTGGCCAGGTTGGCCAGGGCCTGGAAGGCGGCGATGAACTCGGGGCGGCAATCGGGGTAGCCGGAATAGTCCACGGCGTTGACGCCGCAGAAGATGTCGCTGGCGCCCAGCACCTCGGCCCAGCCCAGTGCGACCGACAGCATGATGGTGTTGCGCGCCGGCACGTAGGTGACCGGAATGCCCTCCCCGCCCGCCTCGGGTACGTCGATGTCATCGGTCAGGGCCGAGCCGCCGATGCTGCGCAGGTCCACGTTGACGGTCTTGTGCGCCACCACGCCCAGCGCCTGGGCGACCGCGGCGGCCGCATCCAGTTCGGAGGTGTGGCGCTGGCCATAGCGCACGCTGAGCGCATGCACGGCGAAGCCCTGCTCCTGGGCGATGGCGATGACGGCGGCGGAGTCCATGCCGCCGGACAGGAGGACGACTGCTTTTTTCATGAGGGGGTGTTTCCGGTGGGTTGCGGGAGCCAGCACGCTGTCCCGCGCCGGGATGAAAACTGGAAAATGAGGCGTAGCGAGCGGTCGTCAGGCAGGCGTGGACCGCGGCCGCTTGGTAGCCGAACTCAGCGGCCCGGTTCGTCGTTCCAGAGCAGCTTGTGCAGCTGCATCTGGAAGCGCACCGGCAGGCGATCCTCGACGATCCAGTCGGCCAGCTGGCGCGGGCTCACCTGGTCCTTGCTGGGCGAAAACAGCACCATGCTGCGCTCGTTGAGGCGGTGCTCGGCGACCATGCCGCGCGCCCATTCGTAGTCCTCGCGGCTGCACAGCACGAACTTGATCTGGTCGCGACGGGTCAGCAACGGCAGGTTCTCCAGCCGGTTGCGGGCCAGTTCGCCGGAGCCGGGGGTCTTCAGGTCCACCACCCGCGACACGCGCGGGTCGACCGCGCTGACGTCCAGCGCGCCGGAGGTTTCCAGCGACACGTCCAGGCCTGCGTCGCACAGCTTTTCCAGCAGCACCAGGCAGCGCTTCTGCGCCAGCGGCTCGCCGCCGGTCACGCAGACGTGGTGCACGCCCTGGGCCAGCACCTCGGCCACGATCGCATCGATATCCCACCAGGTGCCGCCATGGAAGGCGTAAGCGGTGTCGCAGTAGGTGCAGCGCAGCGGGCAGCCGGTCAGGCGCACGAACACGGTCGGCCAGCCGGCGGTATCGGCTTCGCCCTGCAGCGAGGTGAAGATCTCGGTGATCTTCAGGCGCGGGAGGGGCGACTGCACGATCTCGCTGGGGAGCGCGGCGGCGGCGGACAGGGAAACGGTCATGGCGGTGATTCTTGGGAATACGGCATCGGAAACGACAACAGCCGGACGTGCCCGGCGGTTCATGCAGCCGGGCAGAGCCCGGCTCTACGAGGGATCATTATAGCGGGGCGGCCTTGGCGGTGCCCGGACGGCGGTTCAGCGGATCTGCTGGCCCAGCCGGATCGACTGCAGGCGGTCCTGCGCGGTACGCGCGGCATCGCTGCCGGGATAGGTGGACACCACCTGTTCCAGGGTGGCCTGGGCCTGGTCGACCTTGCCTTCGCCATACTGCGAGAGACCGATCTTGAGCAGGCCGCCCGACGCCTTGTCGTGGGTCGGGTAGCGCGAGATGAGGTCGCGGAACTGCGCCTCAGCCAGCGGGAAATTTCGGGTGGCGTAGTAACTCTCGCCCAGCCAGTACAGCGCATTGGGGGCGTAGACGCCGTTGGGGTACAACTCCAGGAAGCTGAGGAACAGCTGCGCCGAGTCGTCGTACTTGCCGGCCTTGAGCGAATTGAAGGCGACGTTGTAAGCCGTACGCTCCTCACCACTGGCAGCCAGGCTGCCGGCATCGCCATGCACGGAGGGCGGCCGCTCGGAAGCGGCCGTTGCCGGTTTCGGTGCTGCAGCGGCGGGCGCAGGTGCGCTCGCGGCGGGTGCGGCAGGCAGCAACGGAGCGCCACCTTCCAGTCGGTTCAAGCGGCTGTCCAGGTCCAGGTACTGGTCCTTGGCGGTCTGCTTGAGCTGCTCGTTGTCATGCTGCAACTGCTCCACCTGCGACTGCAGGGCCTGCACCTGGGTGCGAAGCTGGGTGAGCTGGTTGAGCATGTCCATGTTGGACTGGTTGTTCTGGGCCTGCTGCTCAAGCGCGCCAACGCGGTCGGCCAGGCTCTGGCGCTGCGCATTGGCCGGTGCGGCAGCCACGAGGGCTGCCGCAACGATCATCGATAGAAATCGAAAGCGCATCTATTACTGAGCCGTGTACACGATCTCGACGCGACGGTTCTGCGACCAGCAGGACTCGCCCGACTCGGTGCAGACCGGACGCTCTTCGCCGTAGGACACGACGGTCAGCTGCGAAGCCGAGCCACCGTTGGCCTGCAGAGCGGAGTTGACGCCGTTGCCACGACGCTCGCCCAGGGCCTGGTTGTACGCGCGCGAACCGCGCTCGTCGGTGTGGCCCTGCAGGGTGATGCGCGAGGACGGACGGTCACGCAGGTACTTGGCGTGGCACGCCATGATGGCCTGGAATTCCGGCTTCACTTCTTCCTTGTCCAGGTCGAAGTACACCACGCGCTGGCGCAGGCAGGAATCGGTGTCCAGGTCGCCCGGGCCGTACAGGCCGGAGGTCGACGGACCGCTCGGGGTGGTGGTCGAGGAGCCGGTATCAACCGGGGCTGCCGGCTGTTCCTTCACCTTCTTGGAGCAACCGGCCAGGGCGGCCACGGACAACAGGGAGACAAGCAGAACGCGGGTGGTCTTGTTCATGGCGATACCTTTGAGGCTCCTAAAGCCGGATGTGGGATGAATACGGTGGAAATCTTAACACTCTGTTAGCGCTTTGTACGGTAAGGCGACCAAGAAGGCTCACGGACGTCACCGTCGGCCAAAACCAGCCGCTGGCGCACGCGCGCATCGGCCGAGACGGCGTACAACACGCCGCGTCCACCCTCACGGGCGGCGTACAGCACCATGCTCGCGTTGGGCGCAAAGCTCGGCGACTCATCCAGCGACCCCGGGGACAGCGTGCTCCAGCGTGCCGAACCCAGGCTGCTGTCCATCATCGCGATCTTGTAGGTATTGCCGCTGCCCTGGGCCACCACCAGCTTCTTGCCGTCGAAGGACAGGCTGGGCGTGGCGTTGTAGTTGCCCTGGAAGGTCACGCGCGAGGCGCTGCCGCCACTGGAGGGCACCTGGTAGATCTGCGGGCGGCCGCCACGGTCGGAGGTGAAGTAGACGTTGGCGCCGTCGGCGCTCCAGGTCGGCTCGGTGTCGATGGCGAAGTGGTTGGTCAGCTGGGTCAGCTGCTTGCTGCCCAGGTCCATCACGTAGATCTCCGGGTTGCCGCTGCGCGACAGCGACAGGGCCAGGCGCCGGCCGTCCGGGGAGAACGACGGGGCGCTGTTGATGCCGCGGAAGCTGGTGACCAGTTCGCGGGCGCCGGTGGAGATGTTCTGGATGTAGATCGCCGAATTGCCCCGCTCGAAGCTGACGTAGGCCAGGCGGTTGCCATCCGGGCTCCACGACGGCGACAGCAGCGGCTCGGCCGAGCGCACGATGGTCTGCGGGTTGAAGCCGTCCGAATCGGCCACCATCAGCGCGTAACGCATGGCATCGCCCTTGCCGCTGGCGGTGACATAGGCGATGCGGGTCCAGAAGGCGCCGCGGACGCCGGTGATCTTCTCGTAGATGGCGTCGGCCATCTGGTGGGCGACGTCGCGCATGGCGTTGCCGCGGGCGGTCATCGCCAGGCCCAGCAGGCGCTCGCCCTTGGGCACGTCATACAGTTCGTACTCGACGCGGTAGGCGCCGGCACCGGCGTCCATGACCCGGCCCACCACAATGTAGTTCTGCTTCAGCGCGCGCCAGGTGGCGAACTGGATCTCGCTGCCCCGGGTCGGCTTTTCCACGATCTGCGCTTCCGGCAGGGTGCGGAACTGGCCCGAGCGCTCCAGGTCGGCGCGTACCACGGCCGCGACGTCGGTCTGCGGTGCACCGGCCGAGCCCTGGTAGGGCATGGGCACCACGGTGATCGGGGTTGCGGACGCATTGCCGCCGATGATGTCGATATCCAGCCCCTTCTGCTGCGCCATGGCAGCAAAGGGCAACAACAGGGCCGCAACAACGGCAAGCCAACGAGGCATTTTCTTCATGGACCACTCAAGGGAAGGAAAACCGGAACGAGGGATAGCAGGACGGCGGTGAACCGTTTCGCAATCATGAACCAAAGGGACGTGAAAGCAGAGTCACCGCGGTCCAAAACTCACATTGCGTTAACGCTCGGCATCCCTGCCAGCGCCGCTGAAGGATCAGGGCGCGGTAAAACCGATGTTGAGGCTGCGGTCGAACACGGCCTCGAAGCCTTTGTACGGCAGCGGCTGGGCGCGCAGTACCGCGCGCTCCAACGCCGCCTTGCCGGCCGCATCGAACTGGCAGGCCGCATCCAGCTTGACGCTCACGATCCTGCCACCCGGCAGCTGGGTGATGCCCACCCGGCAGTGCTGGCCCGACGTCATCGAGGGCGGGGGCAGCCAGGACGCGAGGATCCGGTCCCGGATCGCCACCGCATAGGCGGTGCGCAGGCTGACCTGGCCCGGCACCGGCGCGGCATGGGCCAGCGCCGGCAGCAGCAGGGACAGCAGCAGGGCCATCGCGATCGAGGGAAGCATCTTCATCATGCGGCGCTCTGCGCAGGCAGGGCCCAGGGCCAACGGCCCGGGCTCAGTCCTGCGCGGTGAAGGTGAAGTTGATGGTGCGCTGGAAGACCGTCTCGAAGCCCCGGTACGGCAGCGGCTGGGCATTGAGCACGGCGGCCTCGATCGAGCGGCGGCCAGCCTCGTCGAACGGGCAGTCCGGGCTGACCTTGGCGCTGTTCACCGTGCCACCGGGCAGCTGCTGGATGACGATCTTGCAGCGCTGGCCGAACGGCACGTTGTCCGGGCGGGTCCACGAGGCCAGCACCTTCTGCTGGATCGCGGCGGCGTACTTGGCCTGCAGGTCGTCACTGGTGCCGCCGGCGCCGGCCGCCGGCTTGGCGACGCCAGTCGCGCCGGTGGTGGCCGCGGTACCGCTGGCCGCGCGCGCGGCGGCGACCTGGCGCAGCTTCTGCTCGGCCAGCTTGGCTTCCTTCTCGGCCTGCTCGCGCTTGCGCCGGATCTCGGCGATCTTCTGCTGACGCTCGGCTTCGGCCTTGGTGTCGTTGGCCTTCTGCTGCTGCTCGGCCAGCTTCTTCTTTTCCGCCTCTTCCTGCTGCTTGGCCAGGCGCAGCTTCTGCTCGGCCTGCTCCTGGCGCTGGCGCTCGGTCAGGTCGATCTGTTCCTGGCGGCGCTTGGCCTCCTGCTCCTGCTTGGCCTTTTCGGCCG
>LNAP01007640.1_pt1 | contig 15334 bp, 1 predicted proteins | sample 602601 | NCBI WGS metagenome assembly LNAP01 (sample SAMN02440304, study PRJNA202911) | soil metagenome | biome: Subtropical and temperate rainforests or woodlands; isolation source: soil samples (1 kg each in a 20% v/v slurry with milli Q water) were... ...
GTTGTGGGCCGAGCTGCTGGGCCTGCCCAGCGTCGGGGTCACCCGCAGCTTCTTCCAGCTCGGTGGCCACTCCCTGCTCGCTGCACGCATGGTCAACCGTCTGCAACAGCAGGGCCTGAACCTGGCGCTGCGCGATGTGTTCCTGGAACCCACCATTCGAGGCCTGGTCGGGCGGTTGGACTTGCCTTCGCTGGTTGTCCCATCAGCGCCGGTGCTGCGCCCGACCGCGGGGGCCGATGCGGCGCAGATACTGCAAGCGCCGGCCGCGTTTGCACAGACCCGACTATGGTTCCTGGAGCAGCTGCAACCTGGCCAAGGTGGCTTCCAGGTCAACAGCCTGCTGCGGATCGACGACACCCTTGATCTGTCCGCATTCAACCGCGCCTTGTCCGAACTGGTCAATATCCATGCGGCGCTGCGCACGCGTTTCGAGTATCGGCAGGACACGCTTTACCAGATCGTGCAGCCTACCTTGCTGCCGATGGTGCCGATCTTCGACCTGTCCGCCGAGGCGCCCGCGCAACTGGCCGCGCGTCGCGATGCGCTTTGTGAGGAGCAACGTCAGGCTCACATCGACCTGGCCCGCGAGAGTCCATTCCGGGTCAGTCTGATCAAGGCCGGCGCAGCGTGCTGGTACGTGCACTTCACCTTCCACCACATCATCAGCGATGGCTGGTCGCTTGGCCTGCTCCTGGCACAGCTGGAGCAGGCGTATGCCGCCGCCCGCGATGGCCGGCCGTCCCCACTGCGCACCCCGGCCGCCAGCTACCTGGACTACAGTCAGTGGCAGCATGAAACCATCCGCGGGCCTCTACTGGAACGGCTCACCCAGTACTGGGTCGAGCGTCTGCGTGGTGCGCCGGCCCAGCACGGTTTGCCGCTTGATCGTCCGCGCCCCGCCACGCCGAGTCACCGCGGCGGCATAGTACGGACCCGCCTCGACCCGACCAGCACCAACGCCCTCAAGTCGTTCCTGGCCGGCCAGGACGCGTCGCTGTTCATGGGTCTGAAGGGCATGTTCAGTGCGTTGCTCGCGCGCTACAGCGGCGAGTGGGACATTGTCCTCGGCACGGCTATCGCCAACCGCCCGCACATGGCGTGGGAAGAGGTCTTCGGATACTTCGCCGGTACCCTTGTGATGCGCCAGCAGTTGCATCCACAGCAGGACCTGCACGCCCTGGTGCGGCAGGCCCGGGAGGACTTCCTGTCCGACGAGGAACATCGGCACCTGCCGTTCGAACTGCTAGTGGACGCAGTGCAGCCCGATCGCTCGCTCGCCCTGACGCCGCTGTTCCAGGTGATGCTGGTGCTGCAGAACAGTGTCGCAGCGGGGTCGGGGCAGGGCACTGCCCTGTTCCAGGTGCAGGAGCAACAGAGTGGCAGCAGCCACTTCGACCTGACGTTGGCAGTACGCGAGGAAGACGATGGCTTGGTGCTGGCCTGGCGCTATGCCACAGACTTGTTTGACGCAGCACGCATCGAACGAATGGCCAATGCCTTCAACCGGATGATCCAGCTGGCTGTGGCCACGCCCAGCGCCGACGTGCACCGTTTGCCGATCCTGTCGCGACAGGACGTCGAGCGCCAGCTGGGCATGGCCAGCCCGGCAGCGCGCCCGTTTGCCGACGGTGCACGCCTGGTCCATGATCTGGTCGGCGATTGGGCTGTCTCACAGCCGGATGAGGTGGCCGTGGCAGGCGGAAATGCTCCGCTGAGCTACGCAATGCTGGACCTCCAGGCCTCCACCCTGGCTGCGCTGCTGCAGCAGGCCGGCGCCGGACCTGGCAGCATCGTCGGGCTGTGCCTGCCCGCTTCGACGGCGCTGGTAGTGGCGATGCTGGCCACGCTCAAGTGTGGTGCCGCCTTTCTGGCGCTGGATCGCACACAACCGCGCGAACGCCTGCAACGGCTGGTTGCCGACGCGCAGCTGCAGCATGTGGTGCATGCCGAAGATGCGGTGCCTTTGTTCCTTCATGAAACCTCGTCTGGCCTGAAGCTGATCGACGTGGCCGCCGCTAGCGGTGGCATCGATGCGACGGTAGCGCTGGTGCCTGTTGTGCTCGATCAGGACAGCGCCGCGTACGTGGTACACACCTCCGGTTCGACCGGACTGCCCAAGGCCGTGGTACTGCTCCACGGTGGCTTGGTCAACCACGTGCTATCCCAGCGCGAGCTGTTCGGCATCACCCGTGAGAGCAGGGTAATGCAGTATGCGGCGCCAACGTTCGACGTCGCTGTCTGCGAGATCTTCCTTGCGCTGTGCAGCGGTGGCCGACTGGAGATCGTGGACGCGCCGAGCCGACAGGATCCACTGGCGCTGGGGCGCTTCATCGAGACACGCCAGATCACCCATCTGCTGCTCATTCCCTCGGTGTTGGCTGCATTGGCGCCTGAACGACTGCGCAGCGTGCAGTCGATCGTGGTCGGTGGTGAGTCAATCAGCGAGGCACAGGCCGCGCTATGGTCGCGTAACCACCGTCTGTTCAACGCTTACGGTCCTTCTGAAGCCACGATCTGCGCCGTGGCCGAGGAGTACACCGGCCAGGGCGTGTGTATCGGCCGTCCGATCGACAACATGGCCGCCTATGTCCTGGATGAGGGCGGTGGCTTGGCCCCGCCGGGGGCGCCGGGCGAGTTGTTCCTTGCCGGGGCAGGTTTGGGGCGGGGCTACTTGGGCCAACCGGAGCTGACCGGCCAGCGGTTCATCGCGCATGTCTTCGAAGACGGCAGCCGACGGCGGTTGTACCGCACCGGCGATCGTGTGCGCCAGCGCGCCGACGGACGCCTGGAGTTCCTGGGCCGCGAGGACGACCAGCTGAAGATTCGCGGGTTCCGGATCGAGCCGGGTGAGGTATGCGCAGCGCTGCAGGGTTGCGATGGAGTGGCTGTCGCGGTCGTGCATGCCCAGCATCTTGCGGCGGACGGCAAAGCGTTGGTCGCCTACGTGGTACTTGATGCCCCGGGTGAAGCGCCGGGATGGATGCTCCGCCTGCGCGACCAGTTGGCCACGCGCCTGCCGGCCCATCTGGTGCCGGAGGCGTTTGTCAGGCTGGATGCCATTCCGCTGCTGCCTAACGGCAAGCTGGATCGTGCGGCGCTGCCGCTGCCAAGTGCGAATGACATAGCCAACGTGGCCAGTGAGCCGCCGCTGAGCCAGACCGAACACCTGCTTTGCGAAGTGATGCAGGACGTGCTCGGTCGCCGGATTGACAACGTCGCGCTGGACTTCTTCCAGTCCGGGGGTAACTCGATTCTTGCCATGAAGCTGATCGCACGACTCGAGTCGCAGCACGGCATCGTGCTGCCATTGGCGTCGCTGTTCGAGGCACGAAGTATCCGCGTGATGGCCGCCGGTATGGACATCGGTGCCGGGACGGTACCGGTTCTGGTTCGACCAGCGATCATGCCAAGCAGAGAGGGTGACGCGCCACTGTCGTTCCAGCAGGCCCGAATCTGGTTCCTCTCCGGGATGGAAGCCGAACAGGGCGCATACCATGGCTCGCGCTGCCTCGTCATTGAAGGCGATCTGGACGTAGAGGCGCTGGAGCAAGCACTTCACGGTCTGGTGCAGCGCCACCAGGTGTTGCGTACGGTGATTATCGACGAGGGCAGTGGCCCGCTGCAGCGGGTGCAGGCGTCGGTGGTGTTCCGGCTTGGCCGCGAGGACGTGAGTGGGTTGGCGGAGCAGGCCCGCACGCAGCGCATCGATGCGCTGGTGCAGCGCAGTGCGGCCGAGCCGTTCGACCTGGCCAACGACCTGATGCTGCGCGCCTGCCTGGTGCGCTGTGATGCACAGCATCACGTGCTGGTGCTGACCCTGCACCACATCGCCTGCGATGGCTGGTCGATGGCGGTATTGACCCGTGAGATCAACGCGCTGTATGCCGCGTGCCTGACCGGAGCGGGCGATACGCTGACTCCATTGCCGGTTCAGTACCGCGACTACGCGCATTGGCAGCATGCCTGGCTGCAGGGGCCGTCGTTGGCGCAGGCGCGCGATTATTGGCTACGGCGTCTGCAAGGCCTGCCTGTGGTGCACCAGTTGCCGCTGGACCGGCCGCGCCCGGTGCAGCCCAGCTATCGCGGCCAGGTGCATCGACAGACGTTGCCGGCGCGGTTGCGCCAGGGCTTGGAAGCAGTCTCCCAGCGGCATCACGCGACCTTGTTCATGACCGTGCAGACCGCCTTTGCGGTGCTGCTGGGACGATTCAGCGACAGCCACGATATCGTGCTGGGCACGGCCATCGCCAACCGCGAGCAGCCGGAGCTGGCTGACCTGATCGGGCTGTTCGCCAACACGCTGGTGCTGCGTACCCAATTGCAGCCGGGCCAACGTTTCGATGAGCTGCTGGAGCACACCCGTCAGCACCTGATCGCCGATTTTGCCCACCAGCAGATGCCGTTCGAGGTGCTGGTGGAGGCGCTCAACCCGGCACGCCAACTCAGTCACAATCCGCTGTTCCAGATCATGCTGCTGTGGCAGAACAACGAGCAGGCTGCGCTGGACCTGGGTCAAGGCCTGCGTTTTTCCGACCATCCGCTGGAGCGGGCGGTGAGCAAGTTCGACTTGACCTTGACCGTGCAGGAAGACGAGGACGGTGGACTGGCACTGGCCTGGCGCTATGCCAGTGACCTGTTGGACGCCGAGAGCGTGCAGGGCTGGGCACGTGCCCTGGCGTGCCTGCTGGAAGGGATCGTGCAGGATCCGGCGCTGAGCGTGGCCCAGCTGCCGCTGATTGATGCGCAGGACCAGGCGGTGCTGCAGCAGTGGGCGGTATCGCACAGTGAGGCCGAGTCGGGCGACAGTCTGCACCGCCGCTTCCAGCGGCAGGCAGCGGCGAGCCCACAGGCCATCGCGGTGGTGGCCGGCGGGCGCAGCCTGAGCTATGCCGAACTGGATGCGCGCTCGGACCGGCTGGCGCGGTGGCTGCACCGGCAGGGTGCCGGTAGCGGAAGCGTGGTCGGCGTCTGTGCCGAGCGCCATGGGGATCTGATCGTGGCGCTGCTGGGTGTGCTCAAGGTGGGCGCGGCCTATTTGCCGCTGGACCCGGGCTATCCGCAGGAGCGATTGGCATTCATGGTCCGGGACAGCGGCGCTGGTTGGCTGGTGGGCGACCGCAGCTGCCTGCAGCCGTGGGCGCAGGGCGCGATCACCTGCCTGCCACTGGATGCGCTGGACGCGCCGGACATCCTCGCCTCGCAAGGGGAGGAGGCCGGCCCGCTGTTGCCCGGCGTGCCCGGCCTGGCCTACGTGATCCACACCTCCGGTTCCACCGGGCAACCCAAGGGCGTGATGATCGGGCATGCGGCAGTGACCGCGTTTCTTGATGGTGCCCACCAGGCCCTGGGCGAACCGGACCACTACCGCTGGCTGGCGGTGACGCCGGTATCGTTCGACATTTCGGTGCTGGAGATATTTCTGCCGTTGACCCGCGGCGGCACCGTGGTGCTGGCCGACCGCAGCAGCGCACAGGATGGCACGGCGCTGGCTGCGCTGTTGGCCAGCGAGCAGGCCACGGTGCTGCAGGCCACACCGGTGACGTGGAAGTTGCTGCGCGAGGCGGGCTGGCCGGGCCAGCCCGGGCTGAAACTGCTGGTGGGCGGGGAGTACGTGTCGGCCTCGCTGGGGCAGTGGCTTGCCGAACGTGGCGCAGGCGCCTGGAACTGCTACGGCCCGACCGAATCAACGGTGTGGACGCATATGCAGTGCTTTGCCCGCGACGGCCGCTGCGTGGCACCCGCCTCCGACCTGGGGGGACGGCTGGCGCATGTGGCCCAATGTGTGGTGGACCAGCAGGGTGAGCCAGCCCCGCTGGGGGGCGTCGGTGAATTGTGGCTGGGCGGTGCTGGGCTGGCCGAGGGGTACTGGCAGCGGCCGGCGTTGAACGCCGAGCGATTCGTGGCACGCGACCTGGGTACCGGCATGCAGCGCTGGTACCGCAGCGGTGATCGTGTGCAGTCCCTGGCCAATGGCCGGCTGCGGTTCCTGGGCCGCATCGACCAGCAGGTCAAGCTGCGTGGCCACCGGATCGAACTGGGCGAGATCGAACAGTGCCTGCTGGGTGTGCCGGGGATCGGCGATGCAGTGGTGACGCTGCGCCAGAGCGAGTCCGATCCGGAGGGGCAGCTGGCGGCCTACGTGGTGCTGGCCGACGGCCAGACGCGTTGCGAGGAAGGGCATTGGCGCACGCACCTGCTGGCTCACCTGCCGGCCTACATGCACCCGAGCAGCCTGACCGTGCTGGCAGCATTGCCGCTGACGGCCAACGGCAAGCTGGATCGACGTGCGCTGCCGGCGCCGTGCCAGGTTGAGGCCGGCGAGGAAATGCCGGCCACCCAGATCGAAATGCAGCTGGCTGCGTTGTGGGCCGAGCTGCTGGGCCTGCCCAGCGTCGGGGTCACCCGCAGCTTCTTCCAGCTCGGTGGCCACTCCCTGCTCGCTGCACGCATGGTCAACCGGGGGCGTGCAGCTGCCGCTGCGACTGGTCTTCGATCAGCCCACCGTGCGAGGCCTGGGGCAGTGGCTGGAGGTGGTGCAGGCATTGGAAACGATCGAACCGGACGACGCCGGCCCGATCAGTGACGAGGTGATTATCTAAGGGCATCGCCCGGGGAACGCGGTACCGCAGGTACCGCGAGCAGTGTCTAACACATGGAAGGATGGGACATCGATGAAGCTGGGGTTTTCCGAAGAGTTCGCACGCCGCGTCATTTCCGAGATCACGCCGTTCCAGCACCTGTCTGGTACCGAGCACGTGGCGCCACTGTTGTACTCGCTCATCCGCATGTTGAAGCCGCAGACCGTTGTGGAGTTTGGCAGCGGCTACACCACGCCCTACATACTGCAGGCGCTGAAGGATAACGAGGAAGATTTCAAGTTCAATCAGCGCGTCCTGCGCGAGCGGGCGGCGCGCAATTTCGCCGCGCTCGGGCAGGCTTCGCGCGCTTCGATGCAGCCTGAGGACTGGTTGATCGACCCAACCACCCAAGAGATCTATGGGCAGGAGCCTGTAGTACCGATCCCCTCGTTCTACGCGCGGCCCTATCGCCCGCAACTGCACACCTTTGAAGTGCTGCCGGACAACGATGCCTACGTGAGCCGTCTGTCCGGCCTGGTCCGTGACCTTAACCTGGACGGGCTATTCTCGCTGCATGCCGGTTGCCGGGTTACCGACTACGTCTCGCGCCTGCCGGCAGAACGCCTGCCGATCGATTTTGCCTGGAACGATTTTGGCAACAAGAAGCGCTTCTTCGATGAGACCTTCCAGCATGTGCGCGCCGATGGAGGGGTAATGGCCTTCCACAACACCACCAGCAGCGAAAAGGACCACAAGGCCGACTTGGACCAGGTCTTCGAGGGTCTGCGACCCTTGCTCCAGACGCGCCAGGCCGAACTGCTGACATTTCTTGAGCCGCACAAATTCACCCAGCGCAGCCTTACGGTGGTGAGGAAGGTCGTCGACTTCGAGCAGGAGTTCTACCACGACCTTACCGGCGAGTATGACCTGAGCCTACTCAAGCTCTCCCGGGCCCGTGGCGACATCCTGGCGTGATCGCCACAAAGGACTGAAACGATGAACGCTGTCGATATCTTCAAGAAGTGCAAGGAACAGGGAATCGGACTGCACCTGGAAGGCGACGACCTGCGGGTCGTGGCGACGCAGGGACGTATCGATGACCAGCTCAAGCATCTGGTCCGCGAGCACAAGCAGGCGTTGGTCGACCTGCTGCGAACCCGGCTCGATGGCACCCATGACGTCAGCGGGCTTGCCAGCGGCGAGGTGGTTCTGTCGTTGGCGCAGGAGCGCCTGTGGTTCCAGCATCTCTATGACGAGGACAGCGCGGTTTACAACATCCCGATGGTCGTGGAGAGTGACGCACGGCTGGATGCAGCCACGCTGCAGGCCGCCGTACGGGAGGTGATCGACCGGCATGAGCCGTTGCGCACCGCGATCGTCAACGAAGGGGGCAGCGCCGCGGCGCACCTGCTGCCTGCCTCAGCGTGGACGCTGGACTGCCCGGGCGAGTTGGAGGAAAGTGATCCGCAGCACACCCAGCTTGCCGATGCGCAGACGCAGCAGGCCTTCGATCTGGCCACCGACTTCATGCTGCGCGCTTCGCTGGTGCACCGCCGCGATGGCGGATCGCGGCTGTACCTGACCCTGCACCATATCGCCGCCGATGGCGGCTCCCTTGCGGTGCTGTTGCGTGAGATTGAACACGCTTATCAAACGCTTGCGCAGGGTCGGCCAACCGGCCTTGCGGCGCTGACACATCGTTTCTCGGACCACGCCGCCTGGCAGCGCGGTCAGCTGAAGGGCGAGCGCCTGCAACAGCACGCGGAGTACTGGCGCCAGCGGCTGCATGGCGCGCCGTTCCTGCACCGCCTGCCACTGGATCATCCTCGACCGGCCACCGCCAGCCTTGCCGGTGACCGCCACCGCTTCCATTTGGAGGCGCCGGTCGCGCTTCGCCTGGAGCGGGTGGCATCGGACCAGTCCACGACGTTGTTCACGCTGATCCAAGCCGCTTATGCGCTCTTCATCGCCCGCTATGGCGGAACTGAGGATGTGCTGTTCGGAACACCCGTCGCCAACCGCCAGCTGCCAGGCAGCGCCGGACTCGTAGGCTATTTCGCGCAACTGGTCCCGGTCCGCGCACGGCTGGATTCCAGCATGGGCTTCAGCCAGTTGCTGGCGACGATGCATCGGCAGTTCGTTCAGGACATGGCGCATCACGCGCTGCCCACCAGCCTGATCGTGGATGCGCTGGGCGTACCGCGTCAGCCTAACGCCAACCCACTGATGCAGCTTGCGTTGGTGTATGAAGAGGCCGCCGGAGGCGCGCCCGCTGCACCGCGTGAAACCATCCTGGTCCCTGTAGCAGTGGAGCGCACGGCCACAGGCAGCAAGTTCGATCTGTCCCTGATCGCACGGCACGGTCAGAACGGCCTGGCGTTCGCTTGGGAATATGCAACCACGTTGTTCGATACGGAAACGGTGGCCCGCATGGGCGCCAATTTCCTTGTGCTTCTGCGGGCGATCGCCGCCGCACCGGATACGTCGATCGGTCGCCTGCCTCTGCTCTCCCCCGATGAACGTCGCTTCGTGCGGGAGATGGGGACCGGTGGTGTTGTGGAGCGCACCACTCAGACCTTGCACGGCATGTTTGAGCAGAACGCCCAGCGCACCCCTAACGCGGTGGCGATCCTCCATTCCCAGGGCACGGTGGACTATGCCCACCTCGATGCGGCTGCCAACGCACTGGCGTGGCAACTGATTGAGCGGGGTACCGTGCGCGGCGATGTCGTGGGCATCTGCCTGCAGCACCCGCGTATGTTCGCGGTGGTCGCGCTGGCCGTGATGAAGGCGGGGGCGGCGTACCTTCCGCTGGATCCGCGCGTACCGCCTGCAAGGCTGGCGCATGTACTCGATGACAGCGGTGCACACCTGTGGCTGGTCGATGGCGATGCCCTGTCGGCATTGGTCGAGCCAACAGCGCTGCTGCATATCGACGACAACATGCTGGGTGTGGCGGCCGAGCCCCGGCCCGCTCCGGCGCTGGCGGTCAGCGAGGAAGATCTGGCCTACGTCATCTACACCTCTGGCTCAACGGGTACCCCCAAAGGCACGCTGCTCACCCACGCCGGCGCAGTCAACCTCGCCATTGGGCAACGGAGCATCCTCGGGCTGGAGCCAGGCGCGGGGCAACCGGCACGGGTGCTGCAGTTCGCGTCACTCAGCTTCGATGCGGCCACCTGGGAACTTCTGATGGCCCTGTGCAATGGCGGTGCGCTAGTCGTTCCCGATCCGGAGGTCAAAGTGCAACCGCAGGCGCTGGCCGCGCTGGTACGCTCGGCTGGGGTCACCCATGCAACCCTCCCGCCAGCCTACCTGTCCGTGATGGCTGACGGAGCATTGGACGGTCTTGCCCACCTGCTGGTCGGCGGTGAGGCGATTGGACGCAGCGAGGCGCGCCGCTGGATGGGTCGACACCGCTTCTACAACGCCTATGGCCCGACCGAGACTACCGTGTGCGCGACCATCGGGCGCTACACGGGCGAGGACCGCGTGCACATGGGGCGACCACTGCCCAATTACCGCTGCGTCGTTCTGGATGCACGGGGCAACCTTGTGCCGGTGGGCGTGGCCGGTGAGCTTTACATCGGTGGCGTCGGTCTTGCACGTGGCTACCACGAGCGCGACGAACTCACCCAAAGCCGGTTCGTGATGCTGGCCGTGGAGGATGACGCGCCGCAGCGCATGTACCGCAGCGGTGACATGGTCCGGTGGTTGCCTTCGGGCAACCTGGAGTACGTGGGACGGTCAGATAACCAGGTGAAGATCCGCGGTTATCGAGTAGAGCTGGGCGAGATCGACGCTGCGTTGGCCGAACACCCCGATATCGCCGCGGTGCATGCCGCGCTTTGGGACGATGGACGCAGTGGCGGGGCGCGCATCGTGGTGTACTTCCAGCTCTGCGCCGTCCACGATGATGCCGATGCGCGGGTCTGGATCCGCCGCTTTCTGGAAGAGCGCCTGCCGGACTACATGGTGCCGTCAGCCTATGTGCGCCTCAACAGCCTGCCGCTGACCGCGCATGGGAAGGTTGATGTTGCCGCATTGCCGGCGCCGGGAGAGGACAACCTGGCCCAGGAAGGATATGTCGCGCCGGTGACTGACCACCAGCAACTGGTATGCGGAATACTGGCCGAGTTGCTGGGCCAGCCGCGCGTCGGTACCGCGGATAGCTTCTTTGCACTCGGCGGCGATTCGATCCTGTCGATCCGTGCCGTTGCGCGCATCAACGCGCACGGGCACCGGCTTACGTCGCGGCAGTTCTTCGATGCGCGCACCATCGGCGGCATCGCCGCGGTGCTGGACGCCGCGATGGACATGCAGGTCGATGCGGCAGTCCCCAGCGACGGGACGCTGCAACTGCTGCCCATCCAGCAACGGTTCCTGGCCCAGGGAGAAGGCCATGACGATCGCTATCTACAATCGCTGCTGGTACACCTGCCGGAAAGCGTGGATTCGGCATTCCTGGTCGCGTTCGTCCAGGCGTTGCTGGCCTGCCACGACATCCTGCGCCTGCGCGTAGGTCGGGATAGCCAAGGCGGTGGAACGGCGTGGTTCGAGTCGGCCGACGCAATCGATCCCACCGCGCTGCTGCAGGTGGCTACTCTGGAAGGCAAGGACGGCGCTGGTCACGCTCTACAGATCGAAGCTGCGGGCGAGCGCTGCAAGGCAGGGATCCGGCTGGAACAGGGCAGCCTGTTCGCGCTGCTACTGCTGGAGGCGGAACAGCCGGGCTCTCGCCGCCTGCTGTTCGCGTTCCACCACTTCATCATGGATGGCGTCAGCTGGCGCATCCTGTTGGATGACCTGGCCCAGGCCCACGCACAGCACATGCGGGGCGAGCCGATCGAGCTGAAACGCAGTGGCACCAGCTACCAGCAATGGGCTGCCTGCGTCGCGGCATGGTCTGAAAGCGAAGCGACAGGCCCGGCTATGCGCGGACACTGCGGAGCCGACAGTACCTGGACTGGTACGGCGCCGACCGGGCGTGAAACCTTGGCCAGTACCCGTTCGGTGACCGCCATGCTCGATGCCGAATACACCCGGCGCCTGCTGCAGGACTGTCACCATGCATATCGCACCCGCATCGACGACCTGTTGCTGGCAGCACTCGGCGTGGCACTACACCGCTGGCGCGGTGTCACCGAGCAGGACGTTCATCTGGAATCACATGGGCGCCACGAAGCGTTGGGCTCGGGGATCGCGTTGGGCCAGTGCCTGGGTTGGTTCACCACGCTCTATCCGCTTCGCCTGCATGTCGTCGGGGGCGACGAGGTCGCGTTGGTGGATGTCATCCGGCATGTCAAGGAAGCCCGCCGCGGCGTAGCCCACCTTGGACTGGGCTACCTGAGCGGGGAGGGCAGGCATGTCCGCCCGGAAATTCTGTTCAACTATCTGGGCCAGTTTGACCCGCAGTTGGGCGCGGGCCGCGATTTCGCGCGTGCCGCCGAGTTCACCGGCTACGACGTCGATCGAGAGCGCAGGCGCGACGCGCTGCTGGTGTTCAATGGCCGGGTAACAGACGGCGTGCTGTGCTTCCATATCGACTTCAGTACGCTGCGCTTCTCCGGAGAGGACATGGCCGCGTTGGCCTTGCATTTCCAGCAGGCGTTGGCGGATGTCGTCTCTCATTGCAGCCAGCAGTCGCAAAGCCGTGCCACGCCATCGGACTTCCCTCTGTGCGGGGTGAAGCAGCCCGAACTTGATCAGTGGCAGGCCGACCTCGGGGAGATCGAGGACATCTATCCGGCCACCGGCAGCCAGCTGGGCATGCTGTATCACGCGCAACTTGACTCAGGCACCCATCACCTGACGCAGAACGTAATGCGCTTCGAGACGGACTTCGATCCTGCCGCATTCCATGCAGCGTGGGGTTGGGTCGTGGCCCGCCATGCCGCATTGCGTACCGTGTTCGTCGGGCTGGATCGCGAGCAGCCGCTGCAGCTGGTTCTGGCGCGGGGCAACCTGGATTGGCGCGAGCAGGTACTGGATATCGCTGATAGGGATACGCTCGAACAGGCGATCCAGGCTCGGCTGGCCGAGGACTACAACGCGCCACTTGATGATCAGCGTGCTCCGTTGGCGCGCTTCACCCTGCTGCGCGACAATAATGGCAGCGCAGTGTTCGCCTGGACCTGCTCTCACGCCATCCTGGATGGGTGGAGCCTTGGCATCGTGTATCGCGAAATGATGCAGGCCTATGAGGACTTCCGCGCCCAGCGCTCACCGCGGGCGCTGTCGAGCGTCGGTTTCCGCCGCTATGTAGAGTGGGCAGAAAGTCGCGATATCGAGGCCGCCGCCGCGTTCTGGGCTGAGGAACTGGAGGGGGTGGAACTGCAGGTGGGGATCGGCTTGGAGTCTGCCCCTTCGTCTGCCACGACTGAAAAGGCATCGCTGGGCTGGGCGCTGAAGGCGGACGAGCACGCGGCGCTTGCTCGCTTTGCCGGCCGGCAGCGGGTCGCGCTCAGCACGGTCGTTCAGGCGGCATGGCTCTACCTGCTGGCACGCTACCGCGGCAGCGACACGGCAATCACAGGCATCACCCTTTCCGGGCGGCCCGCCGAGCTGGAGGGTGTCGAGGCCGTGGTCGGCATGCTTGTCAACACGGTGCCGCTTGTGGCGCACGTGCCTTACCAGGCCACGCTGGCCGACTGGTTGTGCAGCCTGCAGCAGCGCCAGCAGCAACGCGAGAGTCATGGCTCCTTACCGCTGTCCGAGATTGTCAGGCGCGCTGGGATCGCGCCGGAGGCAACTCTGTTCTCAAGCGTACTGGGCTTCCACAGCCAGCCGGTATCCGAGGCGGCATCGGCGCTTCGCCGTAGCGGCGCAAAGGGGGGTATCGCCAACGACAACACGCCTTATCCCTTGGTACTGGGGGTATCGCCGAACAATGGCCTGCAATTCAACCTGACCTATGACACAGCGCTGTTCAGCGCCGAGGCGATGCAGCGACTCGGCGCGCATCTGCAGCATGTACTGCGCGCGATACAGGCGCCGGACACGCGCCGGGTCGATGACATAGGACTGCTGACTGCACCGGAGCTGTCCGAGTTGCGTGCGCTGGCCGACGGAGGTCAGTTGCAGCGACCGGCGCCGTTGCTGCCGGCGTGGATGGCGGCCAACGCGCAGGCACGCGGCAGCGCGGTGGCAGTGCGGGTCGAGGACCGGCAGCTTGACCATGCCGCACTGGAGGGGCGCAGCAACCAGATCGCCGCGGCGCTGCTCGCCGCTGGCGTGCACCCGGGTGACCGGGTGGGTGTTTGCCAGTCGCGCAGCCTGGACCTGCTGGCCAGTGTGATGGGCACGATGAAGGCCGGTGCGGTGTATGTGCCCCTGGACCCGGGTTACCCGGACGAGCGGCTGTCGTTCCTGCTCGCCGATGCGGGTATCGGCCATGTACTGACCGAAGCCTGGCTGGCCGCGCAGCTGCCGCTGTCGGGGCAGCAGGTGGTGCTGGTGGAGGCAGCCGATGGGCAGTCGACGCAGGCACCTGCGATGGAGATCCAGGCGCACTGGCCGGCGTACATGATCCATACGTCCGGCTCGACCGGGCAGCCCAAGGGCGTGCTGGTGTCGCATGGTGCGCTGGCGGAGAAGCTGTCGGCGCTGGGGCAGTTCTACGGATTGACGCCACAGGACCGCGGTCTGGTCTTCGCCTCGATGAGCTTTGATGCGTCGCTGAGCCAGTTGCTGGCGCCGCTGGCGGCCGGTGGCAGCGTGGTGCTGCGCCCGGATGGGATGAGCGAGCCGGAGGTGGTGCTGGACTACGTGGTGCAGCAGCAGGTGAGCTGGCTGCACGTGGTGCCGGCGTATCTGCGCCAGTTGCTGGCGGTGCCGGGCTGGTCGGCCAGTGCACTGCGGCGGGTGAGCTGCGGCGGTGACGTACTGGATGCCGCGCTGCGGCAGGCCTGGTTCACGCCCGAGCGGGACGGCATCACGCTGTTCAACTCTTACGGTCCTACCGAGGCGGTGATCACTGCCAGCGTGCACGCCGTGGAGGCTGATGGGGAGGAGGTGCCGATCGGCCGGCCATTGCCGGGCGTGCAGTACTGGGTGCTGGACGCGCAGGGGCGGGTGCTGCCGCGGGGCGCGGTGGGTGAGCTGTGCATTGGCGGCAGCCTGGCCGAGGGCTATTGGGACCGGGCCGCAATCAGCGGCGAGCGTTTTGTGACCCTGTCGCCGGCGGGGATACCGCAGCGTCTGTATCGCAGCGGAGACAGGGTGCGCTGGACGGCCGAGGGCACGCTGGCGTTCCTGGGACGAAGCGACCACCAGGTCAAGGTGCGTGGACATCGTGTCGAGCTGGGGGAGGTGGAGGCGGCGCTGCTGGCCTGCGCGGGCGTGGTGGCGGCGGTGGTCAAGGTGGAGCAGGACAGTCTGTGGGCTTACGTGGAGCTGGCAGGCAGCAGCGCGGCGCAGGTGGAGGCAACGCTGGCCGAGCGACTGCCGGGGTACTTGTTGCCCAGCGGGTATGAAGTGGTGACGCAGTGGCCGTTGACCCGTAGCGGCAAGCTGGACCGGCAGGCACTGGCGCGTGGGCAGGGGGCGGGCGAACAGCGCCGTGCGCCGGCTACGGCGGTGGAGCAGGCGCTGCTGGAGATATGGCAGGGGTTGCTCAAGCGCGAGGACATCGCGGTGAGCGACAACTTCTTCCAGAAGGGCGGGCACTCGCTGCTGGCCACGCGGCTGGCCAGCCAGATCCGTCGCCGCTTCGAGGTGGATTTCACACTCAAGAGCCTGTTCGAGCTGCCCAGCAT
>LNAP01006132.1_pt1 | contig 15332 bp, 17 predicted proteins | sample 602601 | NCBI WGS metagenome assembly LNAP01 (sample SAMN02440304, study PRJNA202911) | soil metagenome | biome: Subtropical and temperate rainforests or woodlands; isolation source: soil samples (1 kg each in a 20% v/v slurry with milli Q water) were... ...
GCCACGCTCCCGGGTTGTCCGGCACGCCGGTTTCGGGCCAGCGTTCCAGGGCGGCGACCAAGGCATCCTGCGCCAGTTCTTCAGCCAGCCCGACGTCGCGCACCAGGCGCGCGACGCCGGCGATGACGCTGGCGGCCTCGATCCGCCAGACCGCCTCGATGGCGCGATGCACGGCCGCCTGCGTCATACGTTGGGCACTTCGCCAGGAACCATGTACACCAGCTCCCAGACATGGCCGTCCAGGTCTTCGAAGCCGTGGGCGTACATGAAGCCGTGGTCCTGGGGCTGCCGTGGGGCGGTGCCGCCGCCGGCGAGGGCGCGCGCCACCTGTTCGTCCACCTCGGCGCGGCTGTCGCAGGACAGCGCGATCAGCACCTCGGTGGTCTTGTTGGCGTCGGCCACCGGCTTGTCGGTGAAGGTCTGGAAAAAGTCCTTTACCAGCAACATGACGTAGATGTTCTCGCTCACGACCATGCAGGCGCCCTGGTCGTTGGTGAACTGCGGATTGAAGCTGAAGCCCAGACCCTTGAAGAAGGCCTGCGATTTCTGCATGTCATTGATGGGGAGGTTGACGAAGATCTGGTTGTGCATGATGTTCCCGCTTCCTTTTAGTGTGATTGTCCTAGCGCCTTTCTGCCAGGGTCTTGAGGTTGGCCAGCCCGTCTTCGAAATCCTTCCCGACCATGCTGTCCATGTTGAAAAAGAGGTGCATCAATTTGGCGACGTAATTCAGCCGACCTTCCATGGCCCAGGTGACTTGCGTGCCGTCACCTGCCGGGGCCAGGGTGAAGTTGACCTGGTTGACGGCGGAGAAGGGCTTGATGAAGGTCAGCCGCATGGCCACCGAAGCGTCCGGCACGGCGCTTTCGATCTGCATCTGGCCCACGCCTACTTCCTTGCTTTCCCATGCGTAGGTCGCGCCCGGGCCCGCCGTCACGGCGCCGTAGGTGCCCTTGATGGCGGGGTCCTTCTTTTCGTAGGGATTCCAGGTGTTGAAGGCGTGCAGATCGTTGATCAGGGGAAACAGGCGTGCAGGCGGCGCCTGGATCCGCGCGCTGCGTTCGACGCGGAAGGTGTCCGGGCGCGTGGCAGCGTAGGCCAGTACGAGCGCGATAGCGGCCAGGACGATGAGCAGCAGGGTTTTCAGCATGAATGAAGTCCGTTGGTGGTGGGGGTGGCGAGCGTGCTCATTGGCCGTTGCCGGGTATCCGGCGGTAGCGTTCGACGCCCTCGCTGGGGCCGAACTCGTCCAGTTCGAAGACCTGGCGCACTTCGACGGCGCAGGGCTGGCCAGGGAAGGGCTCGGGAAAACGCAGCGCCCATTGCATGGCTTCCTCACGCGACCGCACCTGGATCATGGTGTAGCCGGCGATCAGCTCCTTGGTCTCGGCGAACGGGCCGTCGACGATCTTGCGCTGGCCCTGGTCGTACTGCACCCGCCAGCCCTTGGATGAGGGATGCAGTCCGTTGGCGTCGAGCAGCACGCCGGCCTTGGCCAGGGCTTCGTGATAGGTCGCCATGGCGCCCAGCAGGCTTTCCTGCGGCATCACGCCGGCCTCACTGTCCGGCGTGGCGCGGACGATGATCATGTATCGCATTCCTGAGACTCCTCGATTCAGAAAACACAGCCCGAGGGTGGGCTTGTACTGGCACGACGAACGGCAAGACGCGAAATCGACAGAAGAATGATGGACCTAGGGTAAGTACCAGGAAAATCAGTCCGTACACGGTTACAAAGGCACAGCCCTGGTTGCAGCCCGCGTCCATACACTCGCAGCGTCTACAACTTCAAACACCGATATGAAAATCCTGTGCAGTCTTGCCTTGCTGGCGTCCTTGCTGACGGGCTGTGCCGTCTATACCCCTAGCGGCGCGGTCATCGTCGATCCCCACGACGGCGGCGGCCGTGGCGGCTTCTGTCCGCCGGGCCAGGCAAAGAAAGGGAACTGTTGAATCGTATGACCGGCGCGCGCGCCAGTCGCCGCTCCGCCATGGGCCTTGCGCCTACATGAAGCAAGGGCCCAGTTCGCGCACTTCCACCGTGGCCCATTGCGCGGCCGGACACTCGGCCGCTAACGCCAGCGCTTCTTCTCGGGTATCGCAGCTCAGCAGGAAGAAGCCGCCTATCATTTCCTTGGCCTCGGCGTAAGGACCGTCCACCAGGGAGCGTTGGCCGTCGCGGACCTGCAGCCGGACGGCTTCCGATTCGGACTTCAGGGATTCGGCGCGGACCAGCAGGCCGCGCGACGTCAGGTCTTCCGCGTAGCGCACCATTTGCGCGTAGGCTTCGCGGCCCTCTTCGGGCGTGCGCTGGCCGCGCTGGCCCACCGGTTCGACGATGAAAAGCAGATAGGACATGGGATCTTCCAGTGCGGACTGCCGATAAGGTTCGCCAGATTACCGCTATTTGTTGCGCCGACGCCATTCCCGCGACGGGCGCCGCGGAGGTGTTCTTTGTAAGCAGAGGTAGATGGGGGCTCAGCCGCCGTCCCGCAGCACCGGCACCCCCGTGCGGGGATTCACCAGCGTGACGTTTTCCAGCGCCTTGATGCGCCAGGCGCCGGCCCGCCGCGTCAGCACGGCAAGAATCAAAGTGTCCACGGCATGCGCGCCTGCGGGATGGGCCGCGCCGGCCGCCAGGCGGCTCCAGAAGTGCACGATAGCCGTATCGTCGCCGACCGGCGCCACGTCGATGAGTTCGTTCGCCAGCGTGGAGTCGCTATAGATGGTGGCGTGGACAGGCGCATGCATCTTGACGATTTCCTCCACGCCGCGCACATAGTGGCCGAACCGGTTCACGAAGGTCGCGTCGTCATGGAACAGCGCGCCCAGCGCCTGCATGTCATGGTCGTTCCAGGCGGCCTGGAATGCGCGGGGGACATCTTCGGGATTGTTCATCTGTGTCATGTGGATACTTGCCTCTATTTGTATGACGGAGGGACGCTGTCCGGCGCGCCGTCATGGATGGCCACAACAATGAATAATGCGTCAGACTATGGAATCGGCGCTACCGGATTTGCAGCCTGACACCAACCGCCAGCCCCCCGCTCATACTACGAAGATTCCATGGCATCCCACACTCCCGCTTCCAAGGACGTGCCCGCCCCTGGCTGGCTGCGCTGGCTGCCCGGACTGGCGGCACTCAGGTCATACCAGGCCACCTGGCTGCCCAAGGACCTGGCCGCCGGCCTGGTGCTGACCACCATGCTGGTGCCGGTCGGCATCGCCTATGCCGAAGCTTCCGGTGTCCCAGGCGTTTACGGCCTCTATGCCACCATCATTCCGCTATTGGCCTATGCGCTGTTCGGCCCCAGCCGCATCCTGGTGCTGGGGCCGGACTCTGCCCTGGCCGCGCCCATCCTGGCTGTGGTGCTCAGCGTTTCGGAAGGAGATCCCATGCGGGCGGTGGCGGCGGCCAGCCTGATGGCTCTCGTCGCCGGGCTGTTCTGCATTGTGATGGGGCTGTTGCGGCTCGGCTTCATCACCGAGTTGTTATCCAAGCCGATCCGCTACGGCTACATGAACGGCATCGCGCTGACGGTGCTGGTCAGCCAGTTGCCCAAGCTGTTCGCCATCTCCATCGAGGACGCCGGTCCGCTGCGCGAACTGATGCAGCTGGGGCAGGCCGTGTACCAGGGCCAGACCAATTGGTACAGCTTCGCGGTCGGGGCGGCGACCCTGGCGGTGATCTTGCTGCTCAAGCGCTTCGAACGCGTGCCGGGCATCCTGATCGCGGTGATCCTGGCCACGCTGGCGGTCAGCCTGTGGCATCTGGATTCGCTGGGCGTGAAAGTGTTGGGCGAGATTCCGCAGGGACTGCCCAAGTTTGCCTTGCCGTGGCTCAGCAACGCGGACCTGGTCAAGATCGCGCTGGGCGGCTGCGCGGTCGCGCTGATCGCCTTCGCGGATACCAGCGTGCTGTCGCGCACCTATGCCGCGCGCACCAAGACGCGGGTGGATCCGAACCAGGAGATGGTGGGCCTGGGCGTGGCCAACCTGGCGGCGGGCTTCTTCCAGGGCTTTCCCATCAGCAGCAGCGCGTCGCGCACGCCGGTGGCCGAGGCGGCGGGTTCGCGGACGCAGCTCACGGGCGTGGTGGGCGCGGTTGCCGTTGCGGGCCTGTTGGTGGCGGCGCCCAGCCTGCTGCGTTACCTGCCGAACAGCGCGCTGGCCGCCGTGGTGATTGCGGCGGCCATCGGCCTGTTCGAATTCAAGGACCTGCGGCGCATCTACCGCATCCAGCAATGGGAGTTCTGGCTGTCGATGGCGTGCTTTGCCGGCGTCGCCGTATTCGGCGCCATCCCCGGCATCTGCCTGGCCGTGGTGCTCGCCGTCATCGAATTCCTGTGGGACGGCTGGCGCCCGCACTACGCCGTGCTGGGCCGGGTGCCCAACCTGCGCGGTTACCATGACCTGAAGCGCTATCCGAATGCCTCGCTGATCGACGGCCTGGTGTTGTTCCGCTGGGACGCGCCGCTGTTCTTCGCCAATGCCGAGCTGTTCCAGCAACGCCTGATGGAAGCCGTGGACGCCTCGCCCACGCCGGTGCGCCGGGTGGTGGTTGCCGCCGAGCCGGTCACCAGCGTCGACGTCACCTCGGCGGACATGTTGCGCGAACTGAGCCGCAGCCTGGCCCAGCGGGGCGCCGCGCTCCATTTCGCGGAAATGAAGGACCCCGTGCGCGACAAGCTCAAGCGCTTCGAATTGACCGAGATATTTGGCGACGACCGTTTCCATCCTACGGTAGGGAGCGCGGTGGACAGCTATTCCGATGCTCTTCCCGGTGTGGCTGCGCTTCGGATGGCTCCGGGGCCCTCGGCTGGCAGTCGTCCAATGCGTTAGTTTCGGACCCCGTTCATGGGCAGATGCTATGAGCCGGGGGCCGGACGGAGGGATCCGAAGCGCAGCCCCACCGGGGCGAGCATCGGAATCCCGCAGTCCGGACGCCGGCGGCTCAAGAACCCTGCCTCACAAAACCGCGAGCTTGCGGATGTCAGGGTTCTTTAGCCGCCGAGGCTGCCCTGCGCCATTCCGATGCTCTTCCCGGTGTGGCTGCGCTTCGGATGGCTCCGGGGCCCTCGGCTGGCAGTCGTCCAATGCGTTGGTTTCGGACCCCGTTCATGGGCAGATGCTATGAGCCGGGGGCTGGACGGAGGGATCCGAAGCGCAGCCCCACCGGGGCGAGCATCGGAATCCCGCAGTCCGGACGCCGGCGGCTCAAGAACCCTGCCTCACAAAACCGAAGCGGCAGGGCTTCGAGCTTGCGGATGTCAGGGTTCTTTAGCCGCCGAGGCTACCCTGCGCCATTCCGATGCTCGCGGGCAACGGTGAGCCGTCCAGCTGGGGAAACGCCGTTGAAGCAGCTTCTTGCAGGTTCAGCGCCTTCACTTCGCCAATCGCGATCAGGTGATCGCCAGCGGCGTGTTCGGCATAAATCTCGCAATCAAGCCAGTACAGGCTGCCGGCGATGATCGGATTGCCTAGCGGCGATTCCTGCCACTCGACTTCGTGCCATTCGTCCGTGCCTTGCTGAGCGAATTGGTTGGAAATCTTGATCTGTTCATCCGACAGGATATTGACTACGAATCGACCCGCCCGGGGAACTTTTGGAGGGTGCGGGCGGCGGGCATCCAGGGGATTAGGCCGATCAAGCCATCAGGACGGCGATCTGCTCCCCGAAAAGGATCAGGGCGATGACGATCATGGCCAGGCCCGAAAACTGGCTCACCCTGCGCGCCGCCGCCGGCCGCGTTTGCAGGATCGCCTTGGAACCCAGCCCCACCAGCGTGTAGATCACGGCGCAGTTGAGGATCTGCAGGATGCCCAGCGCGGTGATCTGCGTGGAAATCGGCCACGCGCCATCGCGGCTGGTGAACTGCGGCAGCAGGGCCAGGAACAGTAGGATGGCCTTGGGATTGACGCCGCTGACCGCGAAGCCGCGCGCGGCCCAGGCCATCCAATGTCCAGAGGCTTGCGCATCGCCCGCCTGGGGCTCGGATGGATGGGCCAACACATTGGCGCCTAGCCACAGCAGATAGGCCGCGCCGGCCAGGGTCAGGACGGTGAGGATGGCGGGCTCGCTCGCGACCAGGGCGCCTATCCCCGCCGCGACCACCATGGTGATCATCAGATAGCCGGTCAACATACCCGCCACCGCGGGAAGCACCGCTTTGTCCCGCAAGCCGGCGGATATGGCATACGCCCAATCCGCGCCTGGGACGACAACCAACGAAAGCGAAACAAGCCAAAACGCCACCAGATTGCCGGTTTCCAACTGCACACCCCAAATGAACCACAGGCGGGGAATGTTATCGGCGATGAGAGGGGAAGTGCTCCCGCTATCTACCGGAGAAATTCCAGATTTGAGTAAAATCTCCCGCATGGATGACTTAGACAGAAAGATTCTTGCTGAGCTGCAGCAGGACGGCCGGATTTCCATCACGGACCTGGCGGAACGGGTCGGTTTGAGCTTGTCTCCCTGCCACCGGCGGCTGCGTGCGCTGGAAGAGGCGGGCGTCGTCAGCGGGTATGGCGCCAACATCAATCTGGCCGCGGTCGGGCTGAACTTCTCGGCCATCGTCTTCGTCACGATGCGCGAAGGCAGCAGCGACAGGGTGTCGGCGTTCGAGGCCGCCTTGCGCGACATTCCGGAGGTGGTCCAGGCGCAACGGCTGTTCGGCGACCCGGACTACATGCTGCACGTCGTTACCCAGGACTTGCCGGCGTTCCAGGCGCTCTACGACCGGGTGCTGTCGGCGCTGCCGAGCGTGCTGCGCTTGCGGTCGACGCTGGTGATGAAGAATGTGCTGCGGAACCGGCCAGTGCCGCTCTGAGGCCTCGGGGGCTGATGGCGGCGTGGACCGCAATATCTGAATCCAATCAGAGGAGGGCGCAATGGAGCCGATCGTAGAAAAGCTGTTCGAGCGATATGCACGCTTTTTCAACCAGTCCTTGCACGCAGACGTGGACATGCAAGAGATGGCGTCCCTTTACGCCTCCGATTTCATCGCGGCGTCTCCGGCCGGCGTGATGGCGGGGAAGAACGACGACCAGCTAAGACAGGCCATGGCGCAAGGATATGCGCACTATCGCGCGATAGGCACGAAGGAAATGCGGATCAGGAATATCCGGCTGTCGCCGATAGACGAGCTGCATTGCGTGGCGCATGTGGCTTGGACGGCGATCTACGCGCGCGCGGGCCAGCCGGATACGCATATCGATTTTGACGTGCACTATTTCGTCCAATTACTGGATGGCGCGCCTAAGGTTTTCGGTTGGGTGTCCGGCGACGAGCAGGCTGTGCTGAGGAAGCACGGCATCGTCTGACCCGGGCCGTCTGCCGCCAAGGAAACAGGTCCATTGCTGCCGCGCCAGCCCGTTGGGGGCGTGGCGCAAAATGAGTGGCGACCCGATTTCCCTTCTCCTACGCTGCGGGTGTTTCTTTCTTGGCTGGGCAATGGCCGCCCAGGTTTTATATCTGTTCCACGTTTTTATAAGTAAATCCTGTCGGAGCATGTGAATGAAGCTAACACGTCGAGAATTCAATGCCGGTGGCGTCGCTTTGCTGGCAACCGCCACCCTGGGCGCTTCCGCGCGCGCGGCCGATGGCCTGGTCGCGAATTTCCCGGAAGGCGATGAACAGTTTGGGTTGGCGACCGAAGCCTATATTTATGCTTATCCCCTGGTGACCATGGAAATGACCCGGCGGGTTATCACCAACGTCGCGGAGCCGAAGGGCACCCGGGCGCCCATGGGGCATCTCATCAAGCTGCGCCAATATCCCGACGCCAAATTCCGGGACGTGACCGCGCCGAACGCCGACACCCTCTACACCACGGCTTTTTTCGATGTGGGCGACGAGCCCTGGGTCGTCAGCCTGCCCGACCTGGACGACCGCTACGCGCTGTTCCCGATGCTTGATGGTTGGACGACAGTGTTTGACGTGCCAGGAAAACGCACCACGGGCACCGGTCCGCAAACCTTCGTCGTGACGGGTCCAGGCTGGGAAGGGGCGGTCCCTTCAGGCATGGCGCAATACAAGTCGCCGACCAGCATTGTGTGGCTGTTGGGCCGCATCTACTGTTCAGGCACGCCGGAAGACTATGCCAAAGTCCATAAGCTGCAGGACGAAGTAAAGCTCTGTCCCCTCAGCGTTTGGGGTAAGAACTGGAATCCGCCCAAAGGCAAGGTCGATCCCGCCATCGATATGAAAGCGTCCGTTCGCGACCAGGTCAACAACATGGACGCGATCGAATACTTCACCTTGTTTGCCGAGTTGCTGAAAAGAAACCCGCCGAGCGCGGCGGACGCGCCCATGGTGGCAAAGCTGGCCTCTATGGGTATTGTTCCTGGCCAGGACTTCGACAAGACCAAGCTCGATCCCGCCCTTGCCAAACGTGTCCCGCAGGTCGGTTTTGGCCGGATCATGACGCACTTCAAGTCCAGCGGCGGTGACATCCAGGACATCGACGGCTGGGGATTCACGACCAAGACGGGCATTTATGGCACCAACTATATCCAGCGAGCCCTGATCACCGCGATTGGCCTGGGCGCCAACCGGCCCCAGGATGCCATCTATCCCACCTCCCTGAAGTCGGACACCGGCGCGATCAAGCGTGTCTACAACGGTTCTGAAAAGTACGTGCTGTCGTTCAAGAAGGGGCTTACGCCGCCGGTTTCCGGATTCTGGTCATTGACCATGTATGACGCGGACTACTTCTTTGTCGATAATCCGCTCAACCGCTATTCCATCAGCGCGCGCCAGCCGCTGAAAGCAAAAGCGGACGGCTCGATCGATCTGCTCATCCAGCACGAATCCCCCGGCCCCGGCCTGGAGTCGAACTGGCTGCCGGCGCCCAAGGGAGAATTCATCCTGATGATGCGCCTCTATTGGCCCAATGAAAGCGACCCGTCAATCATCAACGGATCCTGGACCATTCCGCCGGTAAAAAGAGTCAGCTGAACCGCTAGCGATGAAAAAGAAAATCACTGGCTGCCTGGTTTGCGGATTGCTCTATGCCGGCTCGGTCGTGGGTGCGGAACGGGAGGCTGCCGCGGCAGACTCCCAGCCTTCCAGCGAATGGAAGTTCTCGGTCACTCCGTATTTCTGGGCAGCCGGACTGTCGGGCAAGACCTCTCAGTCGCGTTCGCCCGTCATCGATTTCGACGCGGGGTTCGACAAACTGTTCGATAACCTCGACTTTGGAGCCATGCTGATCGGCGACGCGCGCAAGGGGCGCTACAGTATTTTCGGCGATTTGATCTATACGAAAATCGGTTCGCAAGGCGATACGCCGCACGGCATTCTGGCCACCAGCGCAGACGTGCAGACTTCGACGTTTGCGGGGCTCATCGGAGTGGGCTATTCCGTTCTGGAAAATTCACCCCACCAGCTGGATGTCGTGGCGGGCTTGCGGGTCTGGTCGGTCGATACCGACGTCACGCTGAAAGGCGCGCATCTGAATGGCAGGAAGACCAGCGACGGCGCCACATGGGTCGACGGACTGGTGGGAGTGCGAGGGAACTACGTATTGACCGAGAAGTTCTATATCACCGGTTGGGGCCTGATCGGCGCAGGCGGTGCGGATGCGGACTGGGATGTCGGGCTCGGCGTCGGCTACAACATCAGCAAGAGCGTATCCGCGGCCGTCGGCTACCGCGCCCTGGGCGTGGATTACAACCGCGGTGGTTTCAAGTTCGACGCCGTGCTGCAGGGGCCGATGGCCGGTTTGACCATTCGTTTCTAGCCGGCCTTCTGGCTCAGCCGATATTCATGCGGCGCCACGCCCGCGGCATTGCGAAACGCGCGGGCGAAATTCGCTGGACTGGAGTATCCAAACTCCATTGCAATCTCGGTGATCGAAGCATTCGTCCCCGCGAGCAACTCCTTCGCGCGCCGCATGCGGATGACGTTGACGAGTTCCCTGAAGTCGGAGCCGCTATCGCGGCGCAGCACCCGTTGCAGCGTGCGCACGCTGCTGCCTAACGCTCGCGCCGTACTGTCGATCGATACGACACCGCTTTGAACCTGCGCGCGGATATGCGCGACGACCACTCCCAGAAAGTTTCCCAGATCGGCAGGTTCCAGAAGCACCCGTGCGACGTCGTCGATCGTCACCAGACGCGACCGAATACCCGCCTTGGCCGGGCGCTGCAATAAGCGGGCGTCAATGCAGACGGATACGGCTTCGGTCTCGAACACGACGGGGCACAGGAAAGCATCCTCGAAAGGGGAGGATGCCGCTGGACGGCGTATGTCCAGTTCAATCTGAATGGGAAGAAAGTCCGATTCCAGATAAGAGCGCAGAACGCTGAGCAACACGACCGCGGTGCCGCTTGCAATATGCGCGTAGCCGCGACGGCCTCGCATGGCATGGAAATAGCGGATTCGAGCAATGCCTCGGTCTATCGTGAGCTGCAACCGGTCGCCCGTGCTGTGATAACCCAATGAGGACGCGGCCCGCGTAACCGCCTCGCCCAGATTGTCGGCAGCCAGAACATATTCACCCCAGCGGCCATAGGTTGTCAGCGACAGACGCGGGGCGGCAAGCAGGCCCAGGTTGGCCTCTCCGGAACGCCGTTCGATCTCCCACAGGAAGTCGGTCATGACGACCTGAGGAATGAAGCATTCCTGGTTCTCGATCAGCTCGATATCAAGCATCACGGCTTCCTTGGCATACCTCAAAACCCTGTCGCCGAATGCATGCCTCACCAAGCCGGATACGCCTGCCAAGGTCGTGACTGATTTCACGGGAGGAGCCAGAACGCCGGAACCTGGATAGGGTCGACAGGACGCTGGCGTCAAATGAGTGGTGACTTGGTTCACTTCTGACTACCTTTGCCATGTAGTTGCGTGAAACCTGCCGGCTCTCATTTTGTGAGACTTGCAGAGATCGGTCCTGTCTTGCGAACCCAATATTACATTCGGCGGAACGAGCCGATCGCTCGCGCTGCCGTTTTACAACATCGGCGGAGAGAAATATGAAGCCAGGCAAACTTGCTGTAGTGGCGTGCTTAATGCTGGCGGTCTCGGGCTGCGTCACCAAAAAGACGTATGACAAAGAGGCCCAGATGGCAGCTGAGTATGCGGCCCTCAACCAAAAGCTCACTACCGAGTTGAGCGGTGATCGGGCGCAAATCACTCAACTGCAGAATGAACTCAAGGTGACGATGGTCAACGAGATCCTTTTCCCGGAAGGCGGCTGGAGACTTAGTCCGAAAGGTGAACAGACTCTCGCAAAGATTGCTCCTACACTTTCCAATTTGCCGGGGCAGCAAGTCGTTGTGCAGGGATTCACCGATAACGAACCGATCGGCCCGGAGCTGAGATCGCATTTCCCTTCCAATCTCGAACTGTCATCGGCAAGAGCGGACAACGTCGCGCGTTTCCTGACCTCGAAGGGAGTCCCGTCGAATTCCATTTCGGCGCAAGGCTTTGGTGAAGCTCGTCCCGTGGCGAGCAACTCGACGCCTCAAGGCAAGGCGCAGAACCGGCGTGTCGAGATCGTGATTACGTCGGCCGGACGTCCGTAGCCCATTTCTTGCCCGTCAGAACGCGCTCCTGAACGGGGCCTGGGATTGTTCCGGATTTGAATGCTGGGGGAATTCTCTGATCGAATGATCCAGGCCCGGGAGGCACCGCATGATTTGGGAAGATGATTGGCTTTGGGGTTTGCCATTATTCGTCGCAACTATCGTCTTGCACGTCACCGCATTCATGACCATGGCCAGGATACTGGCTGCTGCGCCATCCCACTGGGGCCAAAGCAAGATCCTATTTGGCTTATCCGTTGCAATCTTTGCATTGTTTGCGGCGGTCCTCCACGCTTTCGAGGCATTTGCGTGGGCTTTGCTCTATGTGCACATAGGCGCCGTCCATAGTCTTTCCGAAGCAATGCTCTATTCGCTGGAAGCCATTACCAGTTATGGGCATGCGCCGGCGTTCCTGCCGCTGCATTGGCAGCTCGTCGGCGCCATTGAGGCGGTGAACGGACTCATTTTGTTTGGCCTCACCACGGCATTTTTCTTTGCAGCGATCCAGAACGACCGACCAAGAATCTCAAGAACGCGGTAGCGCATCTACTGGGCTTCGCGGTGGCCGTTCGATTGCTAGCCTTGGCTGGGCCGGCTTGCCGGCGTAGCAGGCGATGCAGCCTGCGCCGCCTTCTGCGGCGCGGCGATATCCATGATGAGTTCCACACGCCGGTTGGCTGCCCGGCCGGCCTGGGTGTCGTTGGACTCGATCGGCCGGGTCTCGGCATAGCCGACCGCGCGCAGGCGCTGGGCCGATACACCGTCACGGACCAGCTCGCGCAGCACGCTGGTGGCGCGGCTGCTGGATAGCTCCCAGTTGGACGCGAATTGCCGGGTCTGGATGGGCACCGGGTCGCTGTGGCCCTCGACCGAGACCTGGTACTCGTTCTTGTTGAGAATGGCGGCCAGACGCTTGATCACGTCCAGGCCGGTGGGGCTGAGGGTTGCCTGGCCGGAAGGGAACAACAGTTCATTGCTGATGCGGAAGCTGACGGACTGTTCGTTGATGATCACGTCCACCGATTTGCCCAGGTCGCCCAGGCCCAGCGATTCCTTGGAGGGCGCGCGCAGAGGAGGAGCGGCTTCGGCGACGACTTCGCCTTCCTGGGCCGGCTGCGGCGTGGCAGCGGCCACGGCGACCGCTGGGACCTCGGCCTGCGCCCAGCTCGCGGGAATCTGGACGGCATCGAATTCGGAGTACTCGCCGTCGTAGGCGGGCAGGCCGCTTTCGGCCAGCGTGCCGACAAGTTCCACGGGTTGCTCCGACTGGCCGAAGGCGCCGCCGTGCAGGCGCGTGAGCGCCAGCAGCACGACCAGCATGGCCAGCAGCAAGGTGATCAGGTCCAGGTAGCTGAGCAGCCAGTTTTCCGAGTCTTGCTCGACGGTTTCTTCGACGTGCCAGCGGGCGTAGCGGTCCTTGCGGTCGCTCTTGCTAGGACGCCAGCCGCCATTGGCCGCCGCTTTCTCGGCGCGCATCTGGGCCTGGCGGGCCTGCTCGATCCGCTGCGCCAGGGTGGGGGAAATCAGGCTCATTGGCGCGCGGCGGCAGGGCGGGCGATGGAGACGGGTGGGGTTGCGGGCTTGACGTTGGGCTTGACCTGGCCTTCCGTCTTGGCTTGTGCGGCGGCCGGGGATTTGGCGTCCGCGCCACCGTCATAGATCTCGTCTTCGACGTGCATCACGAAGGAATTCAGGGTTTCGCGCACGACCGCGGGGCCACGCTTTTCGCACATCATGGCGATGCCCTGCAGCACCATGTTCATGGATTCGACGCGCCGGGCGGTGCGGCGTTCCAGCTTGAGCGCGATGGGTTTGCACACCAGGTTGGCCAGCAGGATGCCGTAGAAAGTGGTCATCAGGCCAATCGCCAGCTGCTGGCCGATCATCTGCATGCTGCCGTCGCCCAGCACCGCCATCAGGTTGATCAGGCCCACCAGCGTGCCGAGCATGCCGAAGGCCGGGGCGAAGGTGGCCATGACCCGGAACATCTGGGCTTCGGCCTGTTCGCGGGCGCGCAGCCGCGCCACGCGCCATTGCAGCAGTTCGATGATCTGGTCTTCGGGCGTGTTGTCGATGATCAGTTGCACGCCGGTGCGCAGGAAGGGATTGGTGACCTTCTTGAGTTCCTGCTCGACCTTGCGCACGTCGGTGTTCATCCACAGTTGGGCCATGGATACCAGTTCTTCGATGTCGCGCTGCTGGTCGTGCTGGTCGTTGCGGAAGACGGTGCGCACCAGCTTGAAGACGCGCAGCACTTCGGACAGCGGATAAGCGATGAACACGGCGGCCGCGGTGCCGCCCAGCACGATGGCCAGTCCGGGCAGGTTGATGTACATGCCGGGGTCGGTGGCGGCCAGGGCCACGACGATAACCAGGGTAAGCAGGCCGACGGCGGCGCCGATGACGGTAGACGGATTCATGGATCTTGCCCGATAAACATAGGCATTCCATGCGCGGAATGCCGGATTTTCGGGAATTCTAGCCATGACAGGCCTGGGTCAATCGGCCGGAAAACGGGGCGAAAAGGGCGGTAAGCGGCGGCTTGGACCGGTTATCGGAGAGGCGTTAATCTGAAAATAATGGGGACGCATTGATTCGTGAACCCCCCGTTGCCTGCGTCGCCTCGCGCCGGTCCTAGCGGCCTCGCCGGGCCAGCCATTCTTCGCGAGTGATCTCCCAGATTTCAGTTGGGAGGCGACCGCTGACGTAGCCTCGCTCTTCGGTGCCGACCAGGCGCATGCCGCCGCGCTCGGAGATTCTGCGCGAGGGGACATTGACGGCGGCCTTGGGCGCGCGCAGCAGCGGCTTGCCCAGGACTTCGAACCAATAGGCGGTGGCGGCCTCGCTGGCTTCGGTCATGTAGCCTTGCCCATGGTGGGCCGGGTCCAGCCAGAAACCGCGGTTGTTCCAGGCATCGTCGTCCATCAGGCTGACGAGTCCGATCAGGTCGCCGGGTTCCAGGCGGGTGCGGATGGACCAGTGCCACTGTTTGCCCTGGCGCATGGCCGGGATGGCTACCTGCTCCAGGTAACTGCGCGCGCCGTCCGACGGGTAGGGCCAAGGCACCTGCTCGATCAGGTAACGCACCACTTCCCACTGCGGAAACAGGCGCTGGATAGCTTCGGCATCGCCGATTTCCAGGGGCTGCAGGACCAGACGATCGGTGGCAAGAGCCGGGAACAAGGGAGCTTCGGGCATGGTTGCTGGGGCGGGGCGCGGCGGACGGACGGCAGATATGTATATCATGAGCGTCATCTGGCGGCGTTTCGCCCGACAGCCGCCATCGCATTGGAGCAAAACATGAACACCCCCAACGAAAACGTCAGCATGGCGCTTTTCTGTGATTTCGAGAACGTGGCGCTGGGCGTGCGCGACACCAAATACCAGAAGTTCGACATCCGGCCGGTGCTGGAACGCCTGCTGCTAAAGGGCAGCATCGTGGTCAAGAAGGCCTACTGCGACTGGGAGCGGTACAAGGAATTCAAGGCCCCCATGCACGAGGCCAATTTCGAACTGATCGAAATTCCCCATGTGCGCCAGTCCGGCAAGAATTCGGCCGACATCCGCCTGGTCGTGGACGCGCTGGACTTCTGCTACACCAAGTCCCACGTCAACACCTTCGTGATCATCAGCGGTGACTCCGATTTTTCGCCCCTGGTGTCCAAGCTGCGCGAGAACAACAAGAAAGTGATCGGCGTGGGCGTGAAGCAGTCCACCTCGGACCTGCTGATCGCCAACTGCGACGAATTCATCTTCTACGACGACCTGGCGCGCGAAGGCCAGCGCGCGGCGGACGCGCG
>LNAP01003353.1_pt1 | contig 15330 bp, 15 predicted proteins | sample 602601 | NCBI WGS metagenome assembly LNAP01 (sample SAMN02440304, study PRJNA202911) | soil metagenome | biome: Subtropical and temperate rainforests or woodlands; isolation source: soil samples (1 kg each in a 20% v/v slurry with milli Q water) were... ...
TGAAAGTTCCTCCGATGGCATTGTCGGTAAAGACCTCAGCGGCAAGGTCACCAGTTGGAACAAAGGCGCCGAGCATATTTTCGGTTTTACCGCCGCGCAGGCGGCGGGCAAGCTCACGGACGAGATCGTCCCCATGCAGGTGAACGGCAGGACCGTGGCGCAGGATGGCTGCATCCGCCCCGACACCTCGGCCGAGGGGCTGTCCGGCCTGAAGCCCGCCTTCCGCGCCGACGGCACGGTGACCTTGGAGCCGATCTTCAACTGCGCCTTGGTGTCGAGACCATTGGCCCGCGCCAGATCGGCGACCGGCACGTGATTGCGACGGGCAATGCTGTTCAGCGTGTCGCCGCTGTTGACCACGTGAACGGAGGCCGGTCCGGCCACCGGCGCCGCCATTGCCACCGGCTTGGCGGCGGGAACGGCAAGCGGAGCCGGCGCGGCAGCGGCAGTCTGGCGCGGAATGATCAGTTGCTGGCCCGGCGACAGCGCGCGCGGTCCCTTGTAGCCATTGGCCTGCAGGATGGCTGCCGACGACACATTGTAACGGCGCGACAGGGTCTCGAGCGTATCAGACGTACCGACAATGATCTTGGTGCCGCCATCGCGGGCCAGACCGTTGGTGGCGGCGATGGATTTCGGCGCGACGGTGCCGGTGGCCTCCATCGGTGAATGGGTCGGCGGTGTATACGACGCCAGGCCGCGCCCGCCGCCCGAAACCGGTTCCGCGGTCGTTGCGGCAGCCATCGGGCGCCCCGTCGGATAGGATTGCGCCGGCGCAATCGGCGGCGGCAAGGCCTGCGACTGATATTGCGGCTGCGGCTGATACTGCGGGCGCTGATATTGCGGCAGCTCACTGCGCTGGACCGGCGCCGTCGGCACCGGCCGCGGCACCGAGCCGGTGGTCTCGCCCTGCCAGCCGAAGCCGCGGGACTGACCGGAATCAAAACTGGGATTTTGCGATAGTCGCGTCTGCATGTCGGCGCTACAGCCGGCAAAACCGATCGACATCAGCGCCAGCACCGCAACCTGCGGGGCGCGGCGCGAGCAAAGCAACTCGACAACGCTGGACATGGGTTACTCACTCATACGCAACAACTACTTACTGAAAAGACTAAACACCGTCTGCGTTACCAAGCCTTTAACCCTGCCAACAGGACGCCGCCGGCGCGCCGAACTTTCGTCAGAGTTCGCGCGCAATGCCGGGCAGCGCCGGCACAAACCTCACATCCACCAGCGGTTTTCGCTCCAGGCCCTCGGCCGTCTTGCGGACCCGGACCAGGGTCTGGACGCCGTTGGGCGGCCCGACCGGCGCGATCAGGATACCGTCGGGCTCGAGCCGGTCGGTCAGCGCCGCCGGGACATCGGCCATCGCCGCGGTCACCATGATGCGGTCGAAGGCGCCGAGATTGGCTGGCAGGTCGAAGCCGTCGCCGAGCATCACCTCGATATTGTGCAGATCCAGCTTTTCCAGTCGTGACCGCGCAGTGTCCGCCAATGTCCGGAACCGCTCCACACTGAGGACGCTCTTGCAAAGATGTGCCAGAACCGCGGCCTGGTAGCCCGAGCCGGTGCCGATTTCCAGCACGCGATGGGTCGGCTTGAGCTGCAATTGCTCGGTCATATAGGCGACCACGAAGGGCTGGCTGATGGTCTGGCCGCAGGCGATCGGCAGCGCGGTGTCGCGCCAGGCTTCGGCGCGGTCGGCGGCCGGCACGAAGGCCTCGCGCGGAATCGCGTCCATCGCCCGCAGCACGTGCTGGTCGCTGATGCCGCGACGGCGCAACGACAGCTGGAACAGCATCTTTTCGGGCGGCGGACTTCCGGACGACATGGCAAACCTCACGCAACACCTGCTTGATCGATTCCCTCCATTAGCGCAGATAGGTTGACGCAATTTCAGCGCGGCGACGGCGAACCGGCAGGTCGGGATCCCCAGAGGGAACCAGTGCCGATCGAGATCGTTGCACGACGGGGCCTTGATCAGGCAATTCATTCAGGCTTGTCATCTCGCGCCATCGGCGATTTGGTCGCCTCACATGTGGTCGGAACGAGACAACGTCGTGATTGCGTTCAATCCCATAATTTGCGATTTTAGCGCAGAATGATGCAAGGAATTCGACCATGACTGCTGCGAAGCCGCCGGGCGGCTTGGTCTTCCTCGTCGAAGACGAGGTGATGATCCGCATGATGGTCGCCGACATGCTCGACGAACTCGGCTACAGCGTGGCCGCCGAAGCCGGCGAGATCAACGAGGCCATTCGCCTGGCCGAGATCACCGAATTCGACATCGCCATCCTCGACGTCAACGTCAACGGCAAGGTGATTTCCCCGGTCGCCGATGTGATCCAGGCCCGCAACCGCCCGTTCGTGTTCGCCACCGGCTACGGCGCCCAGGGCCTGCCCGAAAACTACCGCGACCGTCCCACCCTGCAGAAGCCGTTCCAGATGGAAACCCTGGCCCAGGTGCTGGCCAGCACGCTGAAGGGCGTCGCGGTTTAGGCTACCCAAATTGACAACTGACTAATCGACGTCATCCTCGCCGAAACGCAATTGCGTTTCGGCTGGAGGCGCTCGCGTAGCGAGCCTCGAAGGACGACGGCGATGGGTGTTTTCGTCTACATGCTGCGCTGCTCAGACGGCTCGTACTACGTGGGCAGCGCGACCGGCGACGATCTCGAGCCTCGCATTCAGCAGCACAATTCCGGATCTTACAAAGGCTACACCTATTCAAGGCGCCCGGTCGTGGTCGTGTGGTCGGATTATTTCGAGCGGATCACCGATGGCATCGCCGCCGAACGCCAGATCAAGGGCTGGAGCCGCGCCAAGAAGGAAGCTTTGATCCGGTCTGACTGGGCAGCGCTGCAACAACTCTCGCGACGACGTGGCGGCAAAGAGCGATGAGCATGCATCCTTCGAGGCTCGCCCTGCGGGCGAGCGCCTCAGGATTACGGCGGTGTTTGGGACCCCTTCCCGAAGGCGCAACAATCTCAGCCGTCATCCTGAGGTGCGCGCTCTTGCGCGCCTCGAAGGATGGGCCGCAAGCCCGACCGTCCCTACCCCAGCGTCTTCGTCAGCGCATCGGAGAACACGTCATCGGTGCGGTCCAGCCGCAGCGGGGTCACCGAGACGAAGCGCGCGGCAAGGGCTGCGAGATCGGTGCCTTCGGCCGGCGTGTCGGCCACCGCGACGCGCTCGAAGCCGATCCAGAAATACGGATTGCCGCGGCCGTCGCGGCGCTCGTCGACGCGCAGGAATCCCTGGTTGCGCTTGCCCTGCCGGGTCACCATCACGCCCTGCACTTCCTCCGGCGCGCAGGCCGGGAAGTTGACGTTGATCACGGTGTTCTTCGGCACGCCGGCGGCGAGCACCTTGCTGATGATGCCGGGCGCAAATTTCAGCGCCGATTCCCACAGCGGCTTGTGGCGGGTCTCGAGGCTGAATTCCTGGCTCAGGGCAAACGACGGCAGGCCGAGAATGGTGCCTTCCAGCGCGCCGGCGATCGTGCCGGAATAGACCACGTCCTCGGCGACGTTGCGGCCCTTGTTGACCCCGGACAGAACGAGGTCCGGCTGCTTGTCGAGCAGGATGTGCCGCGCCCCCATGATCACGCAATCGGTCGGCGTGCCCCGCACCGCGAAATGCCGCGGGCCGATTTCACGCAGCCGCAGCGGATCGTTCAGCGACAGCGAATGCGACACGCCGGACTGGTCGAGTTCCGGCGCCACCACCCAGACGTCGTCGGACAATTCCCCGGCGATCTGCTCGAGAATTTTCAGGCCCGGTGCGTGAATGCCATCGTCATTGGTACAGAGAATTCGCATTCGCGCGCCTTTTCAAGGGTCATTGGGCAGCCAGGGCCGGGCAGCGGACTTTTGCCAGCACGTGGCCGGTCTTGCCAAGCTAATTTTCCCCGGTCGGCCAGCCCGTACCTTCCGCCGATCACTGCCGGAACCTTCCCGCCCGAACCCGGTTTTGTCAGGCAAGTCCGCTGTCGATGGACGTCCGGGGCGCGAAAGGGCGGCCGAGACCGGTTGCGCTCGCCCCGCCGGGACCGCGCAAATGGCGACCGAACGACTTCGCAGGTTGATGAATGCAGGGATGCCGCCGCTTCTGATCGCGGCGCTGGCCGGCTGGATGTGGGTGGAATCGCGCAACTACCCCGCTGCGCCCTCGCCGCCTGCGCCGCCACCCGGCGTCGTTCTGGCCAGTGCGGTGGATGACGATGGGTCCGAGTCGGATACCACTTCGGCTCTGCCGACCAGCCGCCCAGCGGCGCCGGAGGCCACTGAATCCCTGCAGCGCCTCAGCATTATCAGGCAATCGTTCCGCCGCGGCGGACTTGGCGCGAAAGCGCTGATGACCTTCACCATCCGCAACCGCAACGATTATGCCGTCAAGGATCTCGAATTGCTGTGCGCGTTTCGCGGGCGCGACGGGCGCGTCGTCACCGAGCGCCGCCGTACCATCGCCGACACCGTGGAGCCGAAAAGCCGCAAGGCATTTCCGATGATCCATGTCGGCCACGTCAGCATCACGGCAGCCAGGGCAAAATGCCGGTTGCTGGCCGCAGTGCGGGTGTGATGCCGAACGAGGTCAGTTGGAACTACCCAGCCGAAGACAAGGCGGGCTTGTTGACGTCATTGCTTGCAAGTCGCGCGGCGCGCGCCTTGCCATCGGCTCAGAAACAGAGGCCCAGCATCTTGACCGCGCAGTCGCGCGGCGCCCGCTTCGCAGGCTTGTCCTTGCCCGCTCCCTTTGCGGCAACCAGCGCCGGCGGCTTCGCTTTGGGCCTGGGCTTCTCGTAAGCGCCGGCGATCACCATCGCCCAATAGGTCTTCCCACTGGCGCTTTTGGCGTTAGCGATGCCGACTTTCGAAGCGTCTTTCAGCAGCAGATTGCGGCGGTGGCCGGACGAATTGATCCACTGCCCGAGCGTGCGCGGAAAATCGGCGTAGCCATAGGCGATGTTCTCGGCGGCGCTGCCGGCCTTGGACGGCGCCACGCGCACGGTGAAATTGCCGGCGACATCGTGATCGAGTACGTCCTTCGCCGCCATCGCCGACGCCTGCTGCTGCGCGATCACGTTCAGCGTCGCATCAAGCGTCACCGGGCCCTCGCCGTTCCTGGCGCGGAACTGCGAGATCAGTTCGGCGGACGAAGATTGCGCCAGTGCCGGCGCAAGCGGCGCGATCAGCAAGGCGAACAGCGCCAGCGCGGCCGGCGCGATCCGCAATGCCGTGCGAAAGATCCTCACGCGGCGGCGATCGTTTTCAGCCCGCCCATATAGGGCTGCAGAACCGTCGGCACGGCGATCGAGCCGTCCTCCTGCTGATAGGTTTCCATCACCGCGATCAACGCGCGGCCAACCGCGGTGCCGGAGCCGTTCAGCGTGTGCACGAAGCGCGGCTTGCCGTCCGGGCCGCGCGAACGGGCGTCCATGCGGCGGGCCTGGAAGTCGCCGCACACCGAGCACGACGAGATCTCGCGATAGGCGCCGCCGTCGCCCTGCCCGGGCATCCACACCTCGATGTCATAAGTCTTCTGCGCGGCGAAGCCCATGTCGCCGGTGCACAGGGTCATGACACGATAGTGCAGTTCGAGCCGGCGCAGCACTTCCTCGGCGCAGGCCAGCATGCGCTCGTGCTCGTTGCTGCTCTCTTCCGGCGTGGTCACCGAGACCAGTTCGACCTTGGTGAACTGGTGCTGCCGGATCATGCCGCGCGTATCGCGGCCGGCGGCTCCCGCCTCGGCACGAAAGCACTGCGTCAGCGCGGTCATGCGCAGCGGCAGCTCCTTTTCGTCGAGGATGGATTCGCGGACGAGATTTGTCAGCGGCACTTCGGCGGTGGGGATGAGCCACAGACGATTTTCATACTCTAGCTTTCCCTTGGCTTCTTCCACCGCAAGGTCAAGCAATTCTGGAATACTGAGTGGGTAACCAGCATCGCGATGCTTTAGATCATAGGACGAACAAAACTTCAGAACTTCGGTCTTAAATCGGTCTTGAGCTTCGATCTCGTCCGATTTGCGAGACGTGGCGAATTGATCATCTTCGAACTTCGGAAGCTGCGCCGTTCCGAACATCGCATCGTCGCGCACCAGCAACGGCGGGTTCACTTCCATATAGCCGTGCTCGTTGGTGTGCAGGTCGAGCATGAACTGGCCGATCGCCCGCTCCAGCCGCGCCAGACCCTTCTTCAGCACGACAAAGCGCGCGCCCGACAGTTTGGCCGCCGCTTCGAAATCCATGAAGCCCATGGCCACGCCGAGATCGTCATGCGGCTTTGGCGTAAACGCGTAGTTGCGCTTGGCGCCGAACTGGTGGCGCACGATGTTGCCGTGTTCGTCGCTGCCTTCGGGCACTTCGGCGAGCGGCAGATTCGGGATTTCGGCGAGCGCCGTCTTCAACTGCTCCTCAGCGGCCTTCACCGCGGCTTCCATCGCCGGCATGGTGGTCTTGAGTTCGGTGACCTCGGCCATCAGCGCGTCGGCGCGCGCATTGTCCTTGGTCTTCTTGGCCTCGCCGATTTCCTTGGACGCCGCATTGCGCCGCGCCTGCGCCTGCTCCGACGCCAAGATCGCCGTCCGCCTCTGCTCATCGATCGCCATCAGCGACGCCGCCAAAGGCGCCAGCCCGCGCCGCTTCAGCGCGGCGTCAAAAGCCTCGGGATTGTCGCGGATCGCTTTGATGTCGTGCATGGCGGGGGTCCTGAGCAAAAGTGGCCCTGAGTACCCCGAATGGCACCGATTTGGAACATCAAATGGCAGGAGTCTGGAGTGGTCAACGAAGTCGAAACAGGAATCCAACCAAGGCAACCGCAAGGCCGACGCTCGCGACGACGATTCCGCCAAGCCGCACCGTTAGCTGCAAGGCCATCTTGTCGATAGTAGCCTGTAAGTCGTTTCGAGTAGCCAACAGCCTCAAATCCAGCTCGGACTTGACCGCGTAGAGATCAGATTTCGTCACCAGTTCGGTCATGATGAAGTCTCGTGCCGCCTCGGCATGTGCCTCAGCCTGATCGCTCGCCACGCCGGCGTCGCGCAGCCGCTTTGAATAGCCGAGCGTATCAAAAGCGAAGGCCATCGTCACCTCCTCATTCGCGACCTTGGTGCCATATACAACCCAAGATAGATTTCGTTTGATGAGGAAGCAAGCGCGACAGCGCTGTCTGCAGGATGGGTTGAGCCCTTCGTTACGATGGAGTTCGCGAAAACGCTCAACCCATCCTACGTCCCTATTCCGCCGGCGTGACGTCCGGCGGCGTGCCGGCAGCAGCCGCCTTCGCGGCGGCGGCCTTGGCGGCGTTCTTTTCGACCATGCCGACGGCGATGATCGAGCCCTCGTAGAGCACCAGCAGCGGGATCGCCAGCGAGGCCTGGCTGATGACGTCGGGCGGCGTCAGCACCGCGGCGATGACGAAAGCGACGACGATGAAATAGCGGCGCTTCTCCTTCAACTGCTTGGCGGTGATCACGCCCATGCGGCCGAGCAAGGTCAGCACAACCGGCAGCTGGAACGCGACGCCGAAGGCAAAGATCAGCGACATCATCAGCGACAGGTATTCGCCGACTTTCGGCAGCAGCTGGATCTGGGCGGTCTCCGAACTGCCGGTCTGCTGCATGCCCAGCGAGAAGCGGATCAGCATCGGCAGCACCAGGAAATAAACCAGCAGCGAGCCGAGCGCGAAGAACACCGGCGTCGCGATCAGGTACGGCAGGAACGCGCCGCGTTCGTGCTTGTAGAGGCCGGGCGCCACGAACATGTAGATCTGCGCGGCGATGATCGGGAACGAGATGAAGCCGGCGCCGAACATCGCCAGCTTGAGCTGGGTCAGGAAGTATTCGAGCAGCGCGGTGTAGATGAACTTGGAATTTTCGGGGCCGGCGACCCACACGAACGGCCAGACCAGCACGTTGTAGATCTGCTTGGCGAAGAAGAAGCAGAAGATGAACGCCACGGCGAAGGCCAGCAGCGCCTTGATCAGCCGCGACCGCAGCTCGATCAGGTGATCCATCAGCGGCGCCTTGGAGGCTTCGATGTCCTCGGCGCTCATGATGCGCGTGTATCCTTGGTGAGTTCGGGATCGGCCAGCGCGTGGGTTTCGGCCACGACAGGAAGTCCGGCCGGCGTATCGGGTGTCACGGCCTGCACTTCCTGCGTGATGGCCAGCGGCTCCATCTGGGCGGCATGGGCCTCGGCCTCGACAAAAGTCTCCGGCGTCGGCGGCTCCGGCGTGGTCGGCGTCGCCACGGGCGTGTCGATGTTCTCGATCTTGTCGATGGTCATGGCGTCGCTGACGTCCCTGGTCAGCGAGGTCATGATGTTGTTCTTGGAGAATCCGGAGGCGGTGTCCTTGATGTCGTCGAAGGCCTTCTTGACGTCGGCCATCTCGGCTTCGCGCATCGCCTCGTTGAACTGGCCCTGGAACTCGGACGCCATCTTGCGCGCCTTGCCCATCCATTGTCCGACCATGCGCAGCACGCCGGGCAATTCCTTCGGGCCGATGGCGATCAGCGCGACCACCGCGATGACGACCAGTTCACTCCACCCGATGTCGAACATGAAAACTTCCGCTCACGCGAGGCCCGTTGCCCGGATATCAGGCGCCCCGCGTCCCCTCAACTGGCCCGCCACAAAGCGACCGCAAGACCTAAGCCCTGCCACCGGTTTGCCGCAAGCCGTCACACCGCGTTCAGACAGCCTTGCTGCCGACATCGGAACGCGCGGCCGGCTGCGGCGGCACATTGTCGATGGTGCGGACCGGCTCGGCGGGCTTTTCCGCCACCTTGTCGTCGTCCTGCATGCCCTTCTTGAAGGCCTTGATGCCCTGGGCGACGTCACCCATCAGGTCGGAAATCTTGCCGCGCCCGAAAAGCAGCAGGACCACCCCGATCACCACGATCCAGTGCCAAATGCTGAGTGAACCCATCCTGCAATCCTCCAAGCGTCAGGCCGGTTGCCCGGCCCCAATCTGACCGGAACGTAGGCGCAGGAGGTGGCAAAAACAAGGACTTACACCTGCGTGAAATCGCTGATAACGCCGCAGGCCGCAGGGATCGTTAATCCCGGCGCCGGGCGTCGCCGCCCGGCCGTCAGGATCAGCTTTCGCTGTCCTTTTCCGGCTTTGCTTCGTCGTCTTCGACGGCGTCCGGATCGGCGGTGCCTGTGTCGGTCGCCTCGGTTTCGATTTCGTCTGCCGCGGCGGCGTCGGCAGCCGCAACTTCTGTCTCCAGCGCCTCGGACTCGGCCAGTTCCGCTTCGGTCTCTTCGACGTCGAGCGCCTCGGATTCCTCGAGGTCTTCGGCTTCCAGATCTTCCAGCGTCAGTGCCGCAGCCTCGCTGACCTCGGCTTCGATTTCGACTTCGACCGACTCGGCTTCGAATGCGACGGCATCCACGGATTCGACGGCTTGCGGCGCGGCAGCAGTCGGATCCTCGAACTCCAGCTCGGCGGCCGGCGCCAGCATCAGCTGCAGATCGTCGATTTCCAGCGGATCTTCGTCATCACGCAGGGCAGGATCGTCGGACGGATTGGGCACGCTGAAGCCCGAGGGCAGCCGCGAATCCAGCAGGCCAGTGCCCTTCAGCTCTTCCAGGCCCGGCAGATCGCCGAGCGCTTCGAGGCTGAACTGCGACAGGAAGCTTTCGGTGGTGCCGAAGGTCAGCGGCCGGCCCGGCGTCTTGCGACGGCCGCGCGGCCGGATCCAGCCGGTCTCAAGCAGCACGTCGAGGGTGCCCTTGGAGGTGACGACACCGCGAATGTCTTCGATCTCGGCGCGGGTCACCGGCTGGTGATAGGCGATGATGGCGAGCACTTCGATTGCCGCGCGCGACAGTTTTCGCGTCTCGGTGGTCTCGCGCGTCATCAGCCACGACAGATCACCGGCGGTGCGAAACGTCCACTTGTTGGCAACGCGCACCAGATTGACGCCGCGCAGCGAATAGTCGGCCTGCAGCCGGGCCAGCGCCGCCTTGATATCGACGCCATCGGGCATGCGCTTGGCCAGCGCCGCCTGATCCAGCGGCTCACTGGCGGCGAACAGCAGCGCTTCCAGCAGCCGCAATTCGTCCGGCCGTGACTCAACCTGGATGGGTTGTCCCGGCGCGGCTTCGACGGCTACGGGGTCGACGACGGCCGCTTCTTCGACAGCAGCTGCTTCTTCGACAATGACAGCGTCTTCAAAGATGACAGCTTCTTCTTCGACGACGACAACTGTCTCGACGGCCAACGCTTCGACGTCCACAGCGTCGCCCTGAACAGAATCGACCTGCACGGAAGCGACCTCGGCGTCGTCGTCAGCGACGCGTTTTTCGGCACGTCTTGCCATGGGTGAATCTCCTTCTTCCACTTACTCGACCGGAGCGTCCGGCTCCGCCAGCCCTGCCGACGCAGACTGCGCCGGGTGCTTGCGGAAATACAAAGGTGCGAACGCGTCCTTCTGATGAAGGTCCATGGTGCCTTCACGGACCATTTCCAGCGCCGCAGCGAAACTCGACGCCATCACCGTGGCGCGCTGCGCGGGGTCGACCACATAGGCCAGCAGATACTCGTCGAGCCGGCTCCAGTCCTCGGCCATGCCGACCAGCCGCTCGAGCGATGCGCGTGCCTCGGACAGCGACCACACGGTGCGCCTGGCCAGATGCACCGTGGTGAGCACCCGCGCCTGGCGCTGGGTCGCATAGGCGGACAACAGGTCGTACAGCGTCGCAGTGAAGTGCGGATGCTTGACCTCGGAAATCGACTCCGGCTGGCCGCGCGGAAAAATATCGCGCATCAACTGCGGCCGGGTCATCAGCCGGTTGGAGGCCTCGCGGATGGCTTCCAGTCGGCGCAGCCGGTTGGCCAGTGCGGAGGCCATATCCTCGGCGCTGGGACCGTCCGGCGTCGCCGCTTCCGGCAGCAGCAGCCGCGACTTCAGGAACGCCAGCCACGCCGCCATCACCAGATAGTCGGCGGCCAGTTCCAGGCGAATCTTGCGGGCGGCCTCGATGAACAGCAGATACTGGTCGGCCAGGGCCAGGATCGAGATCTTGTGCAGGTCGACCTTCTGTTGTCGCGCCAGCGCGAGCAGCAGATCGAGCGGGCCTTCGTAGCCTTCGACGTCGACGACCAGCGACGGCTCCGCATCCACCGCGATCTCGGCGGGAAGTCCGGTTTCAAACGACAAGATCTCTGCGCTCATGCGCTGGCCATCCCTGCTCGAGCGATCAATGCGTCCAGTTCCGCCCGGCCCGCGACGCGATCGAACGCCTGCGGCGGCTTTCGCGATGCCAGTGCCGCATTGGCGCGCACAAGGGCCTGGCCGGCCAGCAGCGGCGTCTCGGCGGCGACGGCGCGCATCTCGTCGAGCTTGCCGTTGCAATGCAGGACCATGTCGCAGCCGGCGGTGACGATCGCCCTGGTCCGCTCGGCGATCGATCCCGCCAGCGCATTCATGGACACGTCATCACTCATCAACAAGCCCTGGAACCCGATACTGCCGCGAATCACCTGATTGATGATTGTCGCAGATGTCGTCGCGGGTTGGGCGGCGTCGAGGGCGCTAAACACAACATGTGCAGTCATTGCCATGGGCAAATCGGCCAAAGGCCGGAAAGCGGCGAAATCCACCCGCTCGAGTTCCGCCCTGGAGGTATCCACGACCGGCAATTTGAAATGGGTATCGGCGGTGGCCCGGCCATGCCCGGGAATATGCTTGAGGACCGGCAGCACGCCGCCCTGCTCCAGCCCGTCGGTGACCGCGCGGGCGATGGCGGCGACCTTGACCGGCTCGGTTCCGTAGGCCCGGTTGCCGATCACCGCGTCAGCCTCCGGCACCGGCACGTCCGCCAGCGGCAGGCAGTCGACGGTGATGCCGAGTTCGATCAGGTCGGCGGCGATCAGCCGCGCGCTGAGCCGTGCGGCGGCAAGGCCAAGCTGCGGATCGATGTCATAGAGGGTGCCGAATACCGCGCCGGGTGGATAGACAGGCCAGCACGGCGGGCCAAGCCGCTGCACCCGCCCGCCCTCCTGATCGATCAGGACGGGGGCATCGGGAGCGCCGACCGCCGCGCGCATATCGGACACCAGCCGGGCAACCTGCGGCGGCGTGTCGATGTTGCGTTTGAAAAGGATAAAACCCCACGGCCGCTCGGCGCGAAGAAAATCGCGCTCGTCGGCCGTCAGTTCCAGCCCGGATATGCCGGTGATGAATGCACGTGTGCTCATGGGGCCGATTAGCCCCCATCAACGTCCAGGGTCAAGGAAACGGCCGTTAATTCCTTTGGACGACGCACTGTCCGCCGGCAGATTTCAGATTGCCGCAGAACGTCGACGCTTCGTCGGGCGACCCGAACGGACCGACCATGGCGCGGTAATAGATGCCTTTCTCGCCCAGGTCCGCGCGTTTGATCGTCGCCGTGCGGGAGCCCAGCACCGACGGGTACTTGCCCTGCAACGCCCTGAACGACGCCTGAGCATCCGCTTCATTGCGCTGCGACGCGATCTGCACCAGATAGCCGCCGCTGCTGCTGGTCGCTGGCGCAATCTGGGTCGGCGCCGCGGTGGTTGACGCAACGCGGGAAGCCGGCGCTGCCGCAGGGGCAGCCTGCGGTGACAGCGACAATGGCGCGCTGGCCGACGCGTTCGCGTTGGCAGCCGGCGTGCGGACCGCAGCGGCCGGAGTCGCCGTGTTGCGCCCTGGAACCTGCTTGGCCGCAGGCGTCGCGTTGGGATCCTGGTCGCCCTTCACCGCAAAGGTGCGGATCTTGCGCGGCTCGTCACCCTGTACGCTCGCATTGCCCGTCATCGCCTTGCCCGCCGGCGAAACGCTAGCGGTCGACGGCGGATTGGCGTTGACGTTCAGCGGCGGAAACACCACGCGCGGTCCGGCCTTGGTGTTGTCCTGCACATTGACCGGCTGCTCTTCGCGCGACACCAGCTTCTCCGGCGCGGCACCGCCGAGGCGATCCTGAATCAATTTGCCGCTGGCATCCGTCGATGTCGAGGTCGACGGCGGCATGACCTTGTTCGGACCGGCATCGGCCTTGATCACCGGCGGCTCGCCGCTGCGCGGCGATCCCACAAAGGTGCGGTAGGCGAAGGCCGCACCGGTACCGACCACGGCCAGCGCCAGCACGACGGCGACCGTCATCATCCCGCCGCGGCGTTTCTGCGGCTCCTCGGCGGCTTCGCCATATCCGTCCGGATAGGCATAGGCGTCGTCCTGATAGTTCTCATCCTGGGCGTGGGCGTCGCGGCCCGGCAGCTGGCCGTAAAGCGCTTCGTCATAGCGACCGGGATCCGCCTGCGGCGCATCGTGGCTCGCAGCCGCAAAGGACGGCGCTTGATGGTAGTCCGGCTCGGCTTCGTAATGCTCGGCCTGATAACGCTGTGCTGAAGGCAACGGGTCAAAGTCCTGTCTGGTATCGTGGGCATTGGCCCGCTGCATCCACGGCGGCGGACTGGACGGCGCGTCTTCGTCGTCCCGTTCCGGCTGATGCGCATGGTCGTCACGGTCTGGCGCGGGATTGTCGCGGCCGAAATTGGCGAACGGATCGGTCTGGCCGATCAGGCGCGCCAGTTCGGCCAGTGGATCGCCCTCAGCCTTGGGACGCGCATGGAGATCGCCGCGATCGTAATCGTCGTCCGCGGGAAAAGGTCGGTCCTGATATCGATTAGCCATCGTGATGTCGCATCCCCTTCGGGAAAGCTGCCAGCCCGCTTTTCAAAACGAAACAGCCGCTGCTTAAGCCGCCACGGATCCCCACGTGACCGGCCGTCCCCTGCCTAACGCATCTCGTCCGGTGCGGTGACGCCGAGAACGGCGAGGCCCGAGGCCAGAACCGAGACAACGCTCTGGACCAATGCCAGCCGCGCCTTCGTAAGTACTGCATCATTAGTGATAATGAAGCGTAAATGAGGCATATCGCGCCCCCGGGTCCACAGCGCATGAAAATCGCTGGCAAGATCATACAGGTAGAAAGCGATGCGGTGCGGCTCATGCGCCAACGCCGCGGATTCGATCATTCGCGGATACAACGCCAGCTGCCGCATCAACCCCAGCTCGGCCGGATCGTCCAGCCGCTCGACCGCCGCATCCCTGAGATAGGCAATCCGGGCCCCGCTTTCCAGAGGCAGGTCGGTCAGCATTTCGCGGGCATTGCGGAAGATCGAATGGCCGCGGGCGTGGCCGTACTGGACGTAGAAAACCGGATTGTCCTTGGACTGCTCGATCACCTTGGCGAGGTCGAAATCCAGCACCGCGTCGTTCTTGCGGAACAGCATCATGAAGCGCACCGCGTCGGAGCCGACCTCGTCCACCACTTCGCGCAGGGTGACAAAGTCGCCGGAGCGCTTCGACATCTTCACCGGCTCGCCATTGCGCAGCAGCTTGACCAGCTGCACGATCTTGACGTCGAGCACGCCCTGCCCGTCGGTGACCGCCTTGATCGCCGCCTGCACCCGCTTGATGTAGCCGCCGTGATCAGAGCCCCAGACGTCGACCATGTTGCGGAAGCCGCGGTCGAATTTGGTCTTGTGATAGGCGATATCGGAGGCGAAATAAGTGTAGCCGCCGTCGGACTTCAGCAAGGGACGGTCGACGTCGTCGCCATAGGCGGTGGCGCGGAACAGGGTCTGCTCGCGGTCTTCGTAGTCGTCGACCGGCTTGCCCTTCGGCGGCGGCAGCCGGCCGAGATAGACATCGCCCTTGGCGCGCAGGAAATCGATGGTGGCGGCGACCAGATCGGTCTCGCCAGATATCAGCGAGCGCTCGGAAAAGAACACTTCATGCGTGATGTTGAGCGCGGCGAGGTCGCTGCGGATCATCTCCATCATGCCGGCGATGGCCTTCGTACGCACGGCCGGCAGCCACTCGGCCTCCGACTGATTCAACAGCCTCTCGCCAAACTCCGCAGCCAGTGCCTGCCCGATCGGGACCAGATAGTCGCCCGGATACAGGCCTTCGGGGATTGCTCCGATGTCCTGGCCGAGCGCCTCGCGGTAGCGCAGGAACGCCGAGCGCGCGAGCACGTCGACCTGGGCGCCGGCATCGTTGATGTAATATTCGCGGTTGACGTCATAGCCGGCGGTGACCAGCAGGCTTGCCAGCGCGTCGCCGAACACGGCGCCCCGGCAATGGCCGACATGCATCGGCCCGGTCGGATTGGCGGACACGTATTCGACATTGACCTTCTCGGCCGCGCCGACCGCGCTGTGGCCGTAGCGCTCGCAGTCGCGCAGCACCGCACGCAGCGCGTCGGCCCAGGCCGCGGTCTTCAGGGTCAGGTTGATGAAGCCGGGCCCAGCAACATCCACCGAGGCGATCAGATCGTCGTCACGCAGTTTC
>LNAP01003354.1_pt1 | contig 15330 bp, 12 predicted proteins | sample 602601 | NCBI WGS metagenome assembly LNAP01 (sample SAMN02440304, study PRJNA202911) | soil metagenome | biome: Subtropical and temperate rainforests or woodlands; isolation source: soil samples (1 kg each in a 20% v/v slurry with milli Q water) were... ...
TGGCTAAGAAAGCCGTAGCGAAAAAAGTCGCTGTCAATCCGATTGAGAAAGCAAAAAAAAAAAAAAGGGAATCATAGAAAAGAAGCCAATTACATCAAGCAAAAGCCTCTTCCTTACCATGACTGATGTAGATCTTATTGATAAGTTTAAGGCGGCTCAAGAGGAAGGTCTCAAGGGATCAGTGTTGTTCAAATAATAATTGCGTCGAAAAATAGTGGGTTAAATAGTATTTTTATTATTAATTTTTTGGGTTTTGAGTAGTTAAATTATATGAATGACCCAGTCACTTACGTGCCCGGCTTGGGTGGGGGGGAGCGCCTAAATAAAAAAACAAAACGTTCGACGCGTATGAACAATTTATACGAATTGTACGTTGAGTGAATATTGTTGCATTCGTTCAAATACGTTAGGTCGTTACCAAGATACGCCAGACGTTGTTCATTGTATGAATGCAATAGCAATGAAAGATTATTTTGGACTATGCTATGAGAAACTTTATACATTATGTACGAACGGATACATTATGCAAGATATCATATCATAGAGTATATATTTCTCTACATTGTAGAAAGTTCTGATGAACATTTGAATGCTTGTTTAATGTGCTTTCCTTATTTATAACTAAAACGAGAATAATGAAACTAAGTAAAAAAGCAATGTCAATAAAACAAATGATCGACAAATCTTGTTTTTTTTTCCTTTTTGTACTACGTTCTATCATGATAGATGCTTATTTTTTATGTTGTAAATTAATATTGTCGTGTTTTGAATTGTTCATTTGCTTGTCAATGATCTTTCATTGTTCAGACATGTTTCTCTTCGTTGAAAATCGTTGAGTTGATTGTGTAGGCTGCTGATATTCGGATGTATTGTCGAAGTTACGATTGGAGTCATGATTGCTTGGCTGTAATGATACATTTTCGTTACTCATGCTTGTTCTTTGAAACAAATTATGCTCGTGACGCCTTCCACGCTGTTGCCACTCCGTTCTAAAGATTTGTTGTATGTTTTCTGATGTCTGTTGAGAATATGATTGATGATCTCTCGAGGTGATGGAATTTGTGTTTCTTGTTGAATTCATACATGAACGGTTGATAGATAGCTTCTTACAATCGTATTGATAGATTTGAAACTGAAGAAACAGATGATAATGATCGTGCGAATTTTGTGAGATCATCATATTGCCGAACGAATTGTTATGCGGACATTGTTACTTAGTCGGATGTGTTCATCATTGATTGACGTCATCCGATGATGTAATATGAATACAACACACACTGTAGAGTAACAAAATACGATACATTGATCCGTATGTCTTTATTATGTTACATTTTGCAGTGATTGATTGAAAGAGAAAACTATGTACTATTGTTTGATACGAAAACTAAGCATATACTATGAAATTAAATGATTCAAAGAAATCTTACAAAACTTCTACATTCATGGTGTGACAACTATGTCAAATCAAATTATTTTTTTTGTTACGTTATCCTCTTGCGGTACCGGTATTGGTGTTAGCAGTGTTAGTAGTATGACCAGACTTTGATTTCTTGGTCGCTGCATCTGTAGCCTTCGTATCGATTGTTGTTTCTTTGTTGGTCGATCCTCCATCTGTGCGCTTGCCCAACACAGACAATGCAGTGGCTCTATAAATCATTTGCTGTAACTCGTCTGGATGGTTCATTTCATCTTGTGCTTCCGGAGTTTGATGCCACAAACTGATGTCTCGCAGTGGCTCGTTGCCATTCATCAGTTGAATCTGATTATTCAACTCAATCTTTCGAAACTGTCTTCGCAAGTCGTTGTATTGGTCCTTCGACCCATTCTTCACCATGATTCGGAACTCCACGGGAAACAGTTTATGTTCTTTCTGGTACGAAGTCGCATTGCAAATCTTGTACACTGGAAGTCTCTTGTCTTTGATAGGGTCGGATGGATCCAGATCAATGATTCGAAATAGAATCTCGTTCGCAGATCCCAATTTTTCCCACAAAAACTTCACTCCTTCCGCAGCATCTTCATTCCATAGCTCCAGCAAGTAGACTTCGCCCGTTGGAGAAAACAAATTGATCTCCGCAACTCTTGCTTTTTCACCTTTCGTTGTGGTAATAACTCGAATGGCGTGTACAGAGGGAAGGTTACTCAGGGAATAATCACGCTTCAGACAAAACAACTGATGATAAAAGGACGACACATCAAGCGGTAATTCGATGCCCGAGCTTTGCAATGCCGCCATGGTCTTCGATCCACCTTTGTGCAACGAACGAACTGTAATCAATTGATAAAAGACACTGTACAAGCTATTTGACAATACAGACACGTCAATCTGTGTTGGCGACGCAATTTTTCAATCAGTCTGCAGAGAACAATATGAGCTCATTCGCTGTGTTCTTTGTGCGAAACGAAGTGCTGCGAAGTGTTGTTTCGGTTTCTTCGGTTTCCGGATTTTCTACTTGAAGTTCATTATTCTCCGATTATTGCATTAAGAATAAAACCGTATTACATACATTCAGTGTTTTACTACTTAAGAAGCCTACAAAAGAACAAAAATTATGCAGAAGGATGTAATGCTGCCAATCGTTCATATTCCTTAGCTATTTTCTTGTAGGTTTCTCTCCCATATTCGAAATGTCTTTTGTACACTGGTCCCAATAACCATAAATCTTCCAATCTCCGGGGTCTGGAACATGCCACGTACGTTAACCCTTGCGCATTGTACGTAGTTGGTGGTTCTAAGACTATCCCGTACTCTGCTGTTAAACCTTGGACCGAATGTATAGTACTAGCATGTGCTACTGCAAGTGGTAATTGAATACGACTGACCTTGTCCCACAAGTGCGATGTAACTGCTTTTATTGGTACTACATTCGGAGTATCTGTGAGACACGAGTAGTTCAATGTTGCATCCATCTGTACTAATACAATTGGTATATCTCGAAGTGGCTGCTCCGAATACGGTTTCATCGCTTTGCTAGGAGGAGGATGGTTCTTAAACAAAAATCGTACTATCGTTCCCATGGCACCATTGTACAATCCTGTAATCACATATTTTATGATACAATCAACAAGTATAAATACATAAATACATATTTCTAACACAGTATTAAAAAATACTTACCTATTTGTGCTGCGATGTTTCTGGTTATTTTGACTCGTGACCCAATCGCAAGGCGTAGTAATACTGGTACTTTACCACCTCTCGCATAATGTCGTTCTCTTTCTCGTTTGGTCATATGCTCTGGAGGACAGTCGTTACGAGAGTGTTTTGCCACTACGTCCATTGTATATGCACCTTCTGCTTCCAATCGTTCGTACATAAATTTGTTGATGGGTTTTTTCGCTTCGTGTGTACTGCATAACCAAAGAGCATTTCTATGCGCTTTGTTGTATGCATCCATATAATTCAAGCACACGCGAGTATTCAATAAATTCATACTACGGCTGGATGGATTCGCAACGCGTGCGCCACTTAAGAAACATTCCAAGGGTGATGTATTTGTATCGGCTGTACGCGCGAAACGAGTACTGGTAACAAAGTTGTGATATAACTGAATGGATCGCCATATTTCCTGTCCACGTATAGCGCACATATTCTGCGGTGTGGTAGAATACAGAGACGTACCACCTACGCAACCAAGTTGATATAAATCACCACATAGTATCGTATTGATTCCAGCAAAGGGCATTTTCCGTACTTTTTTTCTGCGTACTGGATCAGCAATGGATGAACATGTGGCTTCACAAATTCGAGTCGATATTTCATATAAAGACTCCAATGATACCATGCTTATCTCATCGATGATAATCAGTTTTACTCCTTTGATCTGTTGATACAGCGTTTCTGCTTTATCTTGTGCTAAGTACGTAGGACGATACGAACTCTTCTCATCAAATCCCTTCAAACATACGCTTTGCCAGGTAAAACCATTCACATTGTGCGCTGCACCACCAGTAGGTCCCATAATCAAAACGCTACCATACAATCCTGGTTGTTTCCCGTAATGTAGTCTGGTTTCCTCAACCGTACAATGTATGTATTCAGATTTTCCCACCCCAGCACCACCAGTCACAAATTGTAACACTCCTTCCACTACTTCACCATCTTCGTTGCCACCTTTGATGAATTTCATAATAGCATCAAATGCAGATCGCTGATCAACAGTTAATCGAGCCACTCGTTCTTTTTGCTTCTGTAACCTTTCTGCTTCATCTTTCAACGGAATTTTACCCTTGTTGTTTCCATGATGATTGCTACTGCTGGCACTGAAGGAATCATTGCATGCATTTTCTTCCGTGTACTTATTCATGTATTTCGCCGCTTCGTTCTTGACAAATGTCTTCAAATACTGGATTTGTGTCTTCGAAATAATTTGTACGTCCGTTACACCGCCGATGTTGTTGTTGCTGCTGCTGCTGTTATTCAACGTATCCGAATCAACCATTTCGGATAGATTTACTTCCTCTTTACCATCATCACTACTATCCACTTCGTCGTCCATAATACCGCTTGTATCGTCATTATCACTATGATCGTCTTTCGAATCGTTTCCATCTTTATCTGGTATTTCGTTTTGATCCAAATGCACAATATCACCGAGGTCATTCAACAAATCGTCGCTCTTTGTAAATGTAGCCAGTTGTGTTAATACGTTAGGTGGTATTAGATTGGACTCTTTCAATGCTTCAAACGCATCTACTGCCGAATTATGTCCACGAAATAGGTTTTCTTCACCACCCTCTGGCCACGGAACATACAATAATAACATTGCATGCGCGGATTCCTCTTCTTCCTCGTTGGTACGAATATACGGACACATACGTAGTACACATGGTACTGGATGTGCTTTGAATCGAAACACGCCGACGTCAAACATAGAATAGGCTGGTTCCTTGATACGTTCAATTTCACCTATATTCAATATATTAAATAATTATGCCGTGGTGAATATCATTAACATTAGTAATCAAAGTAACAATAACGTTTATCACTGGTAGAACGATTGTAGCTACATGTATCGGTATACAACATTGCAACAAAAAATGTATAAAAAATACTTACCGTATTCATTTGTTTCCAACAATGGAACCTGCAGGGCAGCCTTCATAGTACCATCTTTGTTACGTCGTTGCGGCTTTGAAACGGCGTATGTAGATAGAACAGTGTAAAATGATACGTTACAAACACCATACTTTTTGTACTGTGCTTGACATAACAAATGATATGCCAATCTGCGTCCCGCGTGTGATCTCGCCGATGTAGAAACTGTAGAATCGCCTGGATTCATCTGCTGCAATTGTTTCAAATCTGTAATAATGTTCTTCGTTAGTATTGACGTTGGACGTGGACTCATCGTAAGAACTGAACGACTCTTGATAACAAACGGTAGATTCAACATTGTATAGGTACATTGTACTGTACCCACTCGATGACTTGCTGCTATTGCATTACCCGCTGCATTCAATTGCTGCCGACGTGTGGCATCACCAGTATCACTGCGTAGTATCGCGCTCGCTAGTTTTTTCACAAACATATTTATGAGCATCTTCTGATCTGGTTCGTCGTTTTTACTGATGTAGCCACATGTATACTCCACCGCACCATTTGCATTGGATATATATTGTATATCCATGTTACCTTGATTGGCAAACACTAACAATGGACGAACAGGTAGCGGATTTACCCAACCATTGTTTCTCGGTGCGTTAATCTTGGTTTGTTTACGCTTTTTGTCGTCATACAGCGTATAGATTGTACAATCGTCGCGACAAGATCGTTCCGTTGGTATAGGATAATGAAAACGACATTTTCGATCATCGTCGTCGGTACTGTGGCCATACTTCCAACACGTTTGCATACACCGATGCATTTGATTCGTACACTGGTATGCATAATATTGTTGTCTTGTAACCGGACTCACAAATTCGTTGTCTTCGTCCAAACGAAAATCCACAGTAGAACGAAACACCAAGCGTCGTACATCGTTTGTATAATCCTCTGTACCTGTATACGCTGGTTCGTGTACAGGACGCCACAAATAATCATACTCCTCGGCATCTTCTGGTAAATCATTCGGATGCTTCAACTCACAAGTAACCACGTTCTGTACTAACTTCTTCACCTGCGCTTTCTTCACTTCATCGTTTGATGTTATATCTTCCGGTTCTATACCATCATTACGTACGGCAATCAGTGCATGTACATGCGGCGTTCCTCGTTCTTGAAACTATCATTGAAAAAAAAAGTGAACACAACATTTGTAACATTGTATCAAAACTAACAACGTACATCATACCTTTTCGATACATTCTAAACAGATATGGCACATACAAAAAAAAAAATACATATATCGTACCTCAACGCGGCGCATATAGTCCAATACATGACCAACGGGATGATCACTACCCATAAGCACGTATTTCCAAATACATTCTTGCTTTTCATGAAATATACGCGCCACCAATGCCGGATGATCACGCAATAATTTTGCACGCGTACTACTGTTATAAAACCGCACAATCTCTTCTCGATCATTCCAATCTATTACATCACTCGCCATTGGAATCAGATTTTCATATATACGTGAATCTTGCTTGTCTGGAAAAGCATACGTTGTAAACCATCGCCATTGTGCAAACGAAACGATGTACGACGAAGTAATCATCGCTAACATATTCAAACGCTCGAAATTCATATGCATCGGTGTCCCTGGAGTATGCTCTGCAAACGGTACCAATCGTTTCATGAGCCTGTTGACTTGTTTCAATACATCTGCGTCGTTCACCACTTCGTTATCTCCATCAGCAACAAAATCTTCGCTTGTCGCAGCAACAACGTTACATACCGTTGTATCGTTACTATCGCCATCCTCGTTGAAACCGCGGCTACTATTACTACTGCTATTATTAGTACTACTACTGTTGTTAGGATCGTCTCTTCTACTAGTACTGCCCGCTAGGTGGGATTTATTACGATTAATGTACTGCTGCTTACTTCGTTGATACAGCTCTTCGATATCCAATACCTCGTCTTCTTTACTCTGCGATAAACAATCCACCAAAGTACTTACTACCATTTGACTCGTCAAGGACTTTGTTGTACTAGCTGCATCGTCGCGCGTAGCCGCATATGCCATATTCTTAATACGTCTTTTCACTTCGTACGTGTAAGACACAAATATGTGACTCGGATTGTTTTGAAATCGCCGCCCATCTTTACCACCACCTCGCCGAAGCACGTGCGCAAAATATGTCTGCATATCTTTCATACAATAGAATGGATCACTCGGCCCACCACGACCATACGGATATAACGTGGGAAAACACTTCTCCCAATAGTATTCTGGAGAACTATATACGTTAACATATACATTCTCTGCGGACGACCGTTCCATTGAAGGTACAGTATTTCGCTTCGTGTTGATAATATCGCGCAAACTCTCCAGCTGTGAAACAATCTCTGGGTTCTCAACCAACAATATATCCTTTGTCGTATCTATAAAACAATAAATAAAACAAGAAACAGAAAAAACGAACAATTAAAAGTACAGTACGTACATTGTAGATACGATGCATGGTGCTATGAACGTATTAATTTGTTTCGTGCATGATTGATGTAGTCAACCAGACACTGGACACACAAACAAACAGAACAAAACAGAGCAAACACTAACAACAAATCATACCTTCTTCGTTCAGTAAATTATCGTTACTACCCTCTGCATTATCTTCATGATTATCATCATCGCTACTACCTTCTGCTGCTGCTTCATTTGCATTATACGCCCGTTTAACCTCTTCTTCATCAATGGTATCGATAATCATACTTTCTGGCTCTACTTCCGCATCTGGATGTAAATCGTTCCATTCCTCAGGATACGCAATGTACACATCTCTGTACAACGGATTGTGTTGCTTTAACCATGTCAATGCCTTACGTACTACACGCGGTCGATAGCGTAACTCTTTCACACAAACGTCGTTCTTGTATTTCAGAATTGCAAATGTATTTATCGTTGGCATCCAAGGCAATCGCGCAGCTACACTGGTCAGATCATTCACTATATTATACGAGTGTGCATGTCCATGAAAGTACTTATAAGACATGCCTTTACTGTTCAGTTTCAACCGTGTAACTGGGTTATATATACTAATCATAGACATCTCGACGACTCGTAAATCCTTCAATTCGTCTGGAATTATACCTGGATATAAACCTCTTACATACGCCGTACGCGGTACAGACCACTTTACACGCATGGTCGATGCGTTTATTTCTGCGTTCAAGTTCTCACCATACCCACTTCTATCTTCCTCACCATCGGATTCATTTGCACTTGCGTCCTCCTCCACTTCATCGTCCTCCTCCACTACATCGTTCTCATCATCTCTTTCTTCCACATCTACATCACTATCAATGTCCATAAATCCACACTCTTTCAACAAAGACTCATTCTGTTCCCGGTTCCCAACATCAGCACCACTCGAAGCATTTGGTTGTGTCACCGGCTTATTCCTTTTCAAGTGCATATAACAACTGTTACATATGTATCGAGCACTTTTCAGTACGCCGCAATCGTCGAATTCCTGCTCAATACACTGTAAATACATCGCACGTGCACAGCCACCACGACGCAATGAATCCTTTAATGTACCAAGCAGCGCAGGTAAATCGCTCTTCGAAATCACATTCCTCACTGCAGAATCAAGACATCGCAAATTGGTCAAACCTTCATCCGTGCCACAAATGCCACATTCCCAAAACTGCGTACGTGCATTATACTCTTTCAGAAACTTCCGTGCATCTGTATTGACATCACCAAGACCATCGTCATCCACAACGCTTGATCGGTTTTGCTCAACACGTAACTTCTTTCTACCATTTGCGTTGTATTCAATCTGTGTTCGCTTTCGTTTTACGTGCCTTTCCTCACTCATATTATATACCTCGTCAAACCAACGCTTCTTCGTCAAAGAATTAGTACTCTGCCGCGTCACAGCGCCACGAGTTCTTCGTATGTCTTCTCCCACCACCGTCGCACGTAAACGCCGATTCAACTCCTTTAAACTAATCTTCTTTTCCGAATCTACACCCACAACAATATTTGAACTACTCGATCCAACAACAATGTTCGAACTACTCGATTCAGTAGAGAACAAAAATTCCATGATGGTAATTCTCTCCACAAGAACAAATGAACGAATCAGATTCTCATCAACCGCAACACTTTTTCGAAAATCGTATCTTGAAAAGACATACTTCGAAATACCAAATCGGTTTATCATCAATTTTCCTAATATGAAATTCGTTAACTTACTTGTACGGTACAAATGAAAATACATTCATCAAATCATATGAAAAAAAACACATTCATCATTCTACTTTTGCTTCAAACTATTGAACAAACTCCACCACGCATGACCCGCCGTTAAATATAATTCAATCGATCCCTGAAGTATATACTGATCCTTTTTGTACGAAGCCATCATATACACCCTATTGTTAAAACTAACAAATCGACAAAAGGACAAAGTACGTCCAGTGACAGACGAATTGACAAAACTACCAAATCCGTCTCCTTCCGTCAATTTATTTGTACCTTTGATCATCAGATGTTCCGTTTCTATTGTTCGCAACTCTTCTTCACTACTCAAACCTCGCGCAGACTTGATGCGTTTGCCGCTATACTCAGTCACACACTCGCCATTACGCAACGTACATCCTGCTTTTAGAAACACACCTTTGCCAGCATCCGTTAACAACGAGTCCTTCAACTCCAGCTTGCAATTCCAATGGCCATACACACCACTGCCAGAACACAACATGCGCTTAATCTCTACCACATCTTCGGCAGAAGCCTCCCCTCCCCACACCAACGCTGCCTTACATCTATCTTGGGTCGCATTCACGTCAGAAACGACTACATTGTGTGTGCCTCCAACACCTGTGTCGTCTCCATCGTCCATAGTTAAATCGACGATCTCCACTTCAACATGATTCTCCACCCTCGCATCTTGCACCACAATATCCGTCTCACCACCCTTACTCCCATTTCCACTCGTCAAGTCCACGCAACCACTGCTACCTTCCATAGCACGCTTCCGTTTCACATCAACATCCACGGTGCTCAATCCCAGATCATCCATAGGACGTTTCCTCAATTCACTTTTCGCACAACTCACGCCCGTCACACTCATATCATTCAACTCATGAAGCGCACCAATCGATGCACAATTTCCATCAAAATCGTCGCAAGAGTCATCGCACTCGCACTCAACACTGTCACCGCACACCTCAGAGCAATCTTCTTCGCTATCGTCGTCCAAATTATCGTCTGTACATTCATCACAGTCATCGCAGCAATCAGCACACTCGCACTCATCACTACCATCGCACACATTCCACTCATCAGACGATACGTCTTCATCGTTTTCGTCATTCAAATCATCGTCTCCATCTTTCAGACCAATTTCCTTGCGATCCTCTTTCAATCCTTCGTGTTCATCGCAACATTCATCGATTCTTCCCTTCTCTGAACCACGCACCACACAATTGCCGCACCAAAGCGACATATCTTCCCAAAAACCGCCACATTCATCACATTTTTCCTTCTTTAAACCACGCACAACACAATTCTCGCACCAAATCAGCATCTCATCGCAGGAAGTCATATCGCTTCGATCTTCTTTCAGCCTCGCATCTTCTTCCACCAAACCTGCTTCTTGATGATCCACCGAATGTCCGTTGTGTTCTTTCTTTGTTCGTTCTTCAAACCAAATCACCATTCTTCTCCACGTCTCCACGACTTCTCTTCCTTATTCACGTTCCATGACTTCAACATCGACCCACTTCCGAATGTTTTCACTTCACTTACACTTTGCGTACGTTCTGGAACGAAAAGATACGTCACTTCGTTTATCTAGAAGACGTGCGTAGTTTGGACGTAAAGACGTCCTTGTTTCGTTCGATTTTTACACAAAAACTGCCTTGTACCACATTAATATGGCATAAGTGTCTTCTCGGTGGTCAGCGGCGTTCGCGCGTGCAGAGTATTGCCCTAGCAGGTAAAGGTGGTACGCTAAACTGACGTTTTTACGCTCCCCCCCAATAACGATTTTGATGATTCCAGACATGTCGTTACGTGTCGATCGAAAGTTTTGAAACACTTCGCTTGCTATAATAAAGTCGCCCGGGACCACAAAGAATGCAGTCACCAACGAGCCTATGATTACCATTCTGCGCTTATAAATTTATTTGATTGAGTAAATCAGATGTCGAGCGGATTTGATTCACAAGTGTCTCGACTGGCCGCGCAGCTTCAAACTCTGCGGCAAATCCGCAAATCTGCCTCCACTCCTTTCTTTGATCAGACCTGCGAACCTGTGTCACGAATCAAGCGTATATGCGAGGAGCGCGAGCGCTTGTCGAACAGTGGCTTACTCAATTTGCGGCTGACGTTTTATCAATCAGACTCAGCAGGATATGGTCAGTCTGAAGAGAAAGGGGATGTGAACTCCGCCGGTGGAGATGGCGATGATCTGTCCAATTCTTACACAGACATAGCTTACATGCTTCAAAGTGACTATAAAGTTTCTCAACCACGATCACAAGAATTGTATGGGTCTCAGGAATCGCAAACCGAGCTGAAACGACACGTAAGGCAACAGAGCGACGCCCGATTACAGGCCACGTTTAAGCTTCTCTCTGAGAGTATCGAAGAGGCTGGCAACTTGAGAGCTCTGTTGGAATACTCACTGGAGCCAGAAAAGATCGATATTCTGCTCGCCAGTGTCGACCCGACGAAGTCACACTCAAATAGAACTCATCCTGGCATTGACAAGGAAAATACAACTTCCAGTCCCAACAGGCGCTATCGAAGAAACAACAGGGAAGATACAAATAGTATGAATGAAGATGTGGATAAACATTCCGTGACGCGAGAATTGAAGTATCGAGCATTGCTGTTGGAACAAGGAAATTTGCTCGACCAGGTACACCATTTGAAGTAATGTTGCTTGAGTGCAAAAAAGTTACTTTTTTCTTGATGTGTTATGCTTTCTATGCTGCTTTACCTCTGACACATTCATTATGATTATTTTTAAATGCAGTTGATATCGGTGCGCACAGTGCTAGAAGAGGAGCGTCAGCGCAGGGTGCGAGCAGAGCGGGACCTCTCCATCTCCATTGATGTGCTAAATGTAAGCATGGTCAACCTACAGTGTATTTTGCCTAATTTTTCCTGTTTACATGCATTTATTGATACGTAATGATTTCAATTTGATTGTTTTATGTTCAGAGTACGCAAGTTGAATGTGATGCCATGCAGCAGCAGCTCCACGACTCTCAAGAGCTTAATAACACTTTAACACGCTCGTTGCAACTGAATAGCCCCCTGCGTAGGGGAACAATCGAATCAAACACTAACAGTGATAGAAGTCTAGATGGTGTACCTGATTCTTCAATGACAGCAAGAGTTGGTTCGAGTTTCAACGACGATGTCGATGTTCCTGATTCAAATAGCCTGGCGCTGTCTCTGTTCGATCTCTCTACCACTGATGCCAACACAGACACAGGCTCTACTGAACACAGTACGTTTGCACTATTCGACGCTTCCACTACGCACAACAATCGCGAAAATTTGCGACTCCCACCGTCGGGTTCGAAACTGAGCCGTTCTGGCATACTTGGTCGCTCCAAACATAACAATCACAACAATAATCAACATGTAAAGAATTTATACATGCAGTATCTGAGCGAGACAGAAAGGATTGAAGATGTGCCACCATTGCCGTTAGATGCGCCACCATCTGAAGAAACAATTGTTGGGAAAGAAGAACAAAATGAGATTCACAACTACACTGGTGCCAGCAGCAGTGGTAGCGGCAGCAGCAAAAGCAGTAGTGGTCAGAAAACGCAAAGTAACTCGTACAGTAAAAGTACACGCAAAGCAGACAAGCGGATCGATTTACTTGGATCTATTAGCTCTTCCAGTCACTCAACAAATCAGCGCAGCAATAACAATATTATTAAGACGGTGAACACGGTGATTGATAACAATTTGCTCGATGAGCTCGATGGGGACCCACTTGACAGTTACAATATTGCCGATACTGAGATAAGTAAAAACACTGTTTATCCTGCTGAACAAGCCATGCTACATCCTGCTGTAGTCAACGTTCCTATGAAGCAAGACTATCATGATGAAAGTATTGAAGCTAGAATTGAGCGTAGTACTGAGCTGGATAATGCAGAAAACACTATTGTGGCTAATGATGTTGATCCTCAGTCAGCACGAGTTGATTTGCTTGGTTCATTGGATGATACAAGCAACAATACAACCAGTCTAGACATAGATCTTTTTCATAGTGCACCTTCTACCAACGCTACGGCACCACTAATTTTGGAGACTGTAGAGGAAGTGGAAAATGTAATACCGACAGCAGATTCGAACACAAATACCACGAATAGTGGTGACATTATGGATAGTGCAGATATACAAATCGTCCTGGATATTGACATCGGTAAAGGACAGAAGGCCGAAGTTATTATTACATCAGCCAGCGATCCAGTGGTAAGATCTGTTGTTCATCTTTTCCTGTTCATTTATGTTGTCGCTTACTTGTGTCCTCATCTTACCACGCTCCACTGTAACCGCTTATGTATTTTTGTGTTTATTGTTTGTTTTTATGTCTTTTTCTACAGGAGTTAACTGTTCAGTTTATTTTGCGCCATTCCTTGCCTGGAGAATATTTTGCACCGCTACTGGACTATATTACCCAAACACAAAAGGTACACAATTTCTTAATTTGTTTGCCCACATTCCCTTCTTTTGTGTTTAATACTTCTTTTAATGTGTTTTTCGTTCAGAACCTTTGTGACGACTTAAAAGCGACAACGGTCGGAGCAACATTATTGTCAGTAAATGAACCAGCATCACAGACACAGAATGATCTTGATGGAGATCTTGTAAACACTGTTGAAGCACCTTTGGCAGAAGATACTAATTTGTTGCTTTCTGAACTGGATGATTTAGATCCGTCCGCCTTTAGTGCAAACGTGGATCTAGAGGAAGAGGAGAGCTCCATTTTGTCCCACGCTTCAAACGAGGTTGATATTGATTCGCCACGTCTAAGCGAATGGCAAGAAGAAAGTGAGGAATCTAACGCAGAAAGGTCACCTTCTCCAGAGTCACATGTCATGTTAGCGCTGGAACACGAATTTCAAGAATATTTGATGTCCGCAGAAAGAAGTGGAGATTGTGAGGCCAATAGTGCAGGTGAGTTCTTCTTTTATCACTTTTGCTCTTCGTTTCAGCACGCTTATTATGTAATTGTTTCTTTCTTTCACCCATCTCAGGCTTGATAGAGCTTGACCAAGCGCCGCCACCACATCAATCGCCACCTCATTCACCACCTATTGTATCACCATCATTGGCTTCACATCTATCACCGATCGTTACCAACACGACAACTCGGAAAGCCAAGTCGCCTACCCAAGGAGTTCACTTTTCACCCACTATTGATACTTCCGAGGGTACCTTTCTGTATGCACACTATCAGAGCGATAGCAGCGACAATGGTAGTGAAAATGGTAGTGTGGATATATATGGCGGTGGGGAATCACCTGTGAACACTCCACTACCGGTAAGTGTTTTTTTTTCTCTAGTTATGATTGTTATTTTTTCTTGCATTGAAATTGTCGTACTGGTTCAATTCAAGTCATTGTAAATTCTGTTCTGATCTTCCATGAGTAATGCGCATTAATCCCCTTCGTTTTGTAACAGACCCCTCGATCTCCCTCGTCCAAGCAATCCTCGCCTTCTGCCCAGTCTATTTATTCTCCTCACTATTCTCCGCGCTCGCCACGGTCACCATATTCTCCCCGCAGTCCAGGAGGCAGCAAGGATATAACCCTCACTTTGCCTTCTTCCCTGCAGAACATTACCGTGGCGTTACCTCGCAATGTCGTCGATCTGACCGTGAATATACCACCCAATGTGCAGAATATTACGGTAACTGTTCCGAAGAGGTTGAGTGGCAAGCTAAATGTAAGCCCGACGAGCAGGAGTAGTACTGACACAGACAGATATGGTTCGAGAAGTGGCTCTAGTAGTACGGGCAGTAGCCCTCACCACTCCCCTGCTGGGCAGGATTTTAATGGCGTCAAGGATCACAGTATTCTGGGTAGTATGCGTACCAGCTCCTCCACTTCCCCTATTTTGAGTCCTGTCAGTAGAACGAGTTCCTTATCTCCGGTACACGTTGCACCCGCAACGGTAGTGACAGGGACATCTACTTCGATACAAGCACCACCAAAAGCCAAGTCGCCAAGCA
>LNAP01005253.1_pt1 | contig 15327 bp, 10 predicted proteins | sample 602601 | NCBI WGS metagenome assembly LNAP01 (sample SAMN02440304, study PRJNA202911) | soil metagenome | biome: Subtropical and temperate rainforests or woodlands; isolation source: soil samples (1 kg each in a 20% v/v slurry with milli Q water) were... ...
ATGAGGCGGCTCGAACTGCGACTTGATCTTGCTCGAAGCGATGGCCCGGGTGGCGTCTTCTTCGTTGCACAGCAAGAAAATCAACACCTGACGGATGGCTGGGATGCAGGTATACTCCGCGCTGAAGAGGTCGTCCATGGACACGCCGATCACGCGGGGCAGGTTGAAAAACCCATAAATGTGTTCTTTTTTCATCTTGCGCACGTGCGGGGCCGCGGCGTGCATGCGCAGCAATTCGGCGTCGAGGAACTCGCCAAAGTCAATAAAGACGTCGGTCTTTTGGTTGTTCATGATCACTCCTGGGTCCAACGGAATGACGTCATAGGAGAGCAAAAACTGCCCATTTCCCACCTGCGGGTACTCCAGGAAGATCTCGTCTCCGGCATTGATGTCTATTATGCTCTCCAGGGCGTGGAACTTGATGAAATCCCCATTGATGTCCTTCTGAATGGCACAGTTTTCCAACACGCAATTGTGCTGGTCGTTGGTCTTGCCATTGAGGAGGTCGATGATGGGAATCAACTTGCAGTCAAAGAAGCGCGATTTGTTCGGCGAGGCGTTGAAGGAGCGCGAGCACACCATGCAGTTGATGCGCATAAAGGTCTCAAAGTCTATCGTCTCGCCGAACAGCTCGGGATACTGGGCAATGAACGGCACCACCACGAGCTGGAAGAGCTCCACGCCGAACCGTTTCGCATCGGACAAGCAGTTGAAAAAAGAACTGTTTTGCACCACTGTCAGCTCTGCTTCGGTCCAGTCCAGCAATATGCTGCCTACGCGTGCAGGCAAGGAGTGCCAATAGAGAGAGAACGTCTTCAATATATGTGATTCTTCCACAGGGACCGGCAAAGCGGAATTGGTGTTGAGCTTTTTCAAAATTGCGATAATGGTCATAACCAGCAGCAGATTCTTGCTGAAATTGTCCTTTTGGTCTGCATTGTACGGATGCCAACGAAATGCCTTCGCAAACATCTTCACTCTGGCTTTGAGATCCCGCCAACCGTGCCACCCGTTGCTCACGGTGATTTCACTTTTCAAAGCGGCAAAGGACAAGTCCAATGAGAACGGAACATGCATCAAATGCTTCCCGGCAGGAATGAAGTGTGTTGCTTTGCATCTGACCAAGCCATCTTCGCCAATGATAAATTTAACAGATTCTCTGGAACGGAAACCGCACACATTACCCCACTGAGTCAAATTTTCAACGCATTCCAATCTTCGCTGGCCCTCTACGTTGCCATCTTTAAACGACTGTTCAACTGAAATGCCTTCCACTGCGGGGAAATCCATCTTAAAACTTCGATGAGACTGATTTTGTTCACGACTCTTTCGAAAAAATGGTGAAACGCAGCCAAACAGATCGCCCTTCACGCGCCCCATGTTCTTGGGAAAGGGTTATATTCAGCTAGAGAGTGGTTCGAGCGTGAGGGCAAAGTAAGTGTACATGGAACACCAACGTATTCTTTTACAAAGAATATATGGGATAAAATTACATAAATATATAATGAATTACTTATGTACACATGCGCAGACTGATCCCCGACGCACGAGGTTTCTATCAATAACCCGCTTCTGCCCGCCAATCTTCAAGTGAGTCTTCCAGTTCAGTAATTTTCTTGTCTTTGGAATTAATTGCAGACTGCAGTCGTTTTATTTCTGTTTGTAGCCAATCGATCTCTTTCAGCGAAGCCTTGAAGTGGTATTGGATGTCATCACAATGAGCAGCCATATCCTTTCGTAGACCAAAGAAATCACAACCGATCTGCCCATGATAAACACACTGAATGCGCTCAAAGGGACAGACATTGCGGTGCTCGGTGAGATCTGTGCGCAGAACCTTTTCTTTGCAGGATTGATTGGGACAACGAATCAGATTTTGTGGGCAGCGCTGCTTGTGGATGTTCCGTTTCGACGGCTTGCGTTTTGTTCCACACAATTCACAGGGCTCCAGGCGATGTCGGCACACCGCACTGTGCGCGGGTATGTTCTTGCGTAGTAGCTGCACCTCACAGTCCCTCCAGGGGCACTTTGCGGTTATTTCTGGACACTCTTTCAGGTGACGCTCGAGATCCTTTAACGGGCCCGTCCAACCACATTTTCCAGCACAAAGTTCTTCAATTTTGGGTGGTTTCTTTACTTTCTTGTTCTTCTCCAACTTCAGTTTTGCTTTCTCCGCCCTGGATTTCTTCCGCTTCTTGCCGACGATTTCGTTCTTAGGAAGGGCCGTGGTACATTGAACACAATGATCTCCCAACATACTCTCTGCGAATCGAAATGGGGTCAAAGTTTGCATGTCTAGATACTTCCGATCGTTCGGACAAGTGCGCTTTCCCTTTGCGATCCAGGTGGTTATACACTTTTTACAGAAGATGTGTTCGTCCGGACAGCGCATCGGTTCTCGCGCCACTTCAAAACATATTAAACAGTTAAAGTAGTCCTTAGGTGGAGTTACAAACAGCTCCGCTGGGTATCCTGACGAAAAGTCCATTGGAAAACAAACGAGATCACGTGATCTACCAGCCCAGAAGTGGAAAAAGGTGAGAACCAGCAGATCTGCAAAGGAGGTTTTCGAGACTAGCTAAGTCGACGAGTCCTTTATATGAAAGTCGGTACATCCCAATAATTGAATTGCCTCGATTGATGGAATCATCACAATGAATGCTTCATTGCTTTTAAAGATCTTTCAATAATTTACACGCTTAAATACTAAGACATTTTGCTTTGGGTGAGGATCATCCAGATCATACCGGAAATACGCATGCGAATATTCCGCAACCTATGTGTATAGTGTACGAGTATAGAACAACAATAGCTTAATAATCTAGTGGTACATAAATAATAGAAACAAAGTAATGTATATTATATATTACCTGGTCAAAGCGATATAGCCTAAGTATCGAGTGTAGCGCACTCACGTACGAGTCGAACGTCAGCACATAATCTATAGAGTGCCTGTGTCCATAGTCACCATCACGACCATTATCACCGGTTTTACTATCCCGATCGTACAGCTCTTTATCCACCACACTAATGGCCTGCTTGGTTAAAAGGGTACTAAAGTGCTGTGGTGGATTGTGATCAAAATAGTCTTCCGTAGTCATGCTATGTTAAAAATAAATAAAAATAAAAACAGTGAGAAAAGGGTTAAGGTAAAAATAAACACTAACTATTTTGTATCATGTTGATCAATAAGCTGTGCTACTGTGTACTAAAAGTGGTACACCGTGCTATGAAAATGACAACTTTAATAATATCAATTTTGTACTTACTTTAAATAGCACGGACTGGTGTGAATCTTGACTGCTAGCTGATTCTCACATTTGTTCTTGTTACTCATACCACTATTATAGTCGTCATATGTATGCAAAGGCAGTTGCAAACCCGCATACCCAGGAAAGGTATAACACGGCGCGGCATAGTAAATGTTCACGTCAGTGTGTATGTGGTATTGTGTGGTATTGTTATTATTAATATTGGTAGTGTGCTGGTGGAGCAGGTCCTGGCCCACGAACGACACCGCACGCTCTGCTCCGCACTGATAAGCATTTTTTGAAAATCAAAACAAAGGTAGATTAGTTTACAATCATGAACTTACAGGGTCAGACAATAACGAGCACATGATACTAAAAAGGTCATACGCGTGGTGACAATACAGTAAAAAGGTATGATGGAAAGAGTAGGAACACAATTGTCTGATACCTGGTGAAAACTGATCAGATAGAGTACGCCTACAAACTGAGCTACAAAAGCAAATATTGAAGTGCTGCAAAGCAAACAGGAACAACCACATTCGGAATACATAACACATTAAGCGAAAACATGCTGGACAATTCTATCAATTCCATCGACATACCTCCTGAGTTCTGTATCTGTGGACCACCCATAGTGAATTATATCTTGTAACACAGGTCCGCATAAAAGGTGCAGGAATGGTAGAGCTGGTAGCAAAAACCGAATTTCCAAATGCGACGAAAAGAACGACAGTCCTACTGTGTAGAATACAGACAGAAGCGCCAACAATCTGCAAAAATAAAACAGATTAAAACAATACTTGTAACGTTGAAGAAGATCATTCAACAATGAGGACTGAGTGATGAGATAACGTTTATGCTTACCTTGTTATGGTGTTGATGTTCGTTGAGCACATTCCCATCGCCACTAATGGTGCGTACATACCCAACATCATTGGTAATGCCTAAAAATTGTATTAACAAAAGTGCACACTTAAGGACCTACAAAATGACACGTTCTCTGTAAAGTGTCCAGTCTTGCTATAAGTATCACTTAGCAACGAAAAGTCGAAACCCACTGAAAACAAGCTGAAAACACACAAACACAGTAATGCAGTAATGTGTACCTGAGTCAGTCCCCAGTACCACGGCTGCACCCCAAATAAGGTAGCGTACCCTTTGGTCACATTGGCCGTATAGAACCGGAGTGGTGCGATCGTAAACTGATTGTTATACAAGTACGTGTCCAGTAGGATGGCGCACTGCAGCACGGTGACACTGATGGGAATCGCCTGCCAACAAAGAACACAAAAACAACGAGTTCCGTTGATTGCAAGTCATTACGGCGTATCAGCTTTTTCAGAATGCATACCTGGAAGATCAACGGCTCGAGTGGCCGCTGCAACGTTGCTGCTTTCAACAAAAACAGCGACACCTACACAATACAATCATAGAAATAAGACAATTCGTGTATGAGACAGTATAAAACAACTCGTGTTTACCCATATTAACACTGCCGTAGGCCTGCAATATACCGAAATCGCTGCCAATACAACAGCAGTTGATGAAACATAATCTTTCTTCTTAATGTCCGATGTCGAGGTGGTAAACAGCAAAGAGGTGCCAATGATAAGCAGCGTTGTCTCCAGAGAGTTGCCCAAAGTACGTGGCAGGCAATACGAGACACTCCATGACAGAACGTGCACAATAAATGCACATTGGGGGACGCTCAGGGTATCATATTTGGAGCCTTCTGTTGGCTTTGTGTCCGCTAACACTGTCTTGCACAAGCGAAGAAAGTAATAATCGGAGCAAATGGCGAGCACAGTGAACAGCAGGCGTGGCAATATCTGTAGGTTGGATTCACTATCGATTCCCTGAGAAGCGTGTATAGTGTATAGAGGAATTGTCAATTCATATTCATAAAATGATCACAACATTGTTACTTTCACGCACCAGTAAGCCCAGTAGTTTGTATCCGAAAATTAATGGCAGCAGTGGTAGATAGCTGCGGATCCTGTGTTCACTTTCCCATTCCCATGTGCTGAATAGAAAAAATCTGTTAGGTCAAGTAGTTAGTGGGCAGAAAATGATACACGCACGCTTGTACCTGATTCCTCGCTTTGTCAATACAGCAAAACTGGGTTCCACATACTGAAAGTACTCATCGGGAACAAAAGTCGTGCACATGACCAGCAGAATTGCTAGTCGGTACGCCGCTGCGGTGGCAAGGAGAGAATAATCCGTCCAATGAAAGCGTTCGTGCTCTTCTTTGAGCAATAAACCATGAAGCATGCTCGTTATTTAGTATTGGTTGTGGTACAACAAGGAGATGCAACACTCCGATCGCAGTGCCAGCTTGAATTATCAAAAATTCGCTTTCAAACCAGGCAAAGCAATGCCTGGAATGCAAATCTGTGGCAAAGGGTTATTTGTGTTCAATCTCGTGAGCTCGAGGTAAACTTTCATCACTACATTTTACAATACTTAATTGCACTTTATTGAAATTCAAAACTGGTCATACATAAAACTACCACGACGCACGTCACCACAAAAATATATAGTTGCGATTTAGAAATGTCAATATCACCACATTATATAAACAAGCTAATTTATACCAACGTTGGTACTACTACACGGTAAGATGCAACACGTTGGTAGTAGGACCCACGTCATCCATCTGCGTACTTAATTTGTTAACCACTGTACTTAATTCAACGCCCTCCACTCCAGGCTTCCTATCCACATGAACTTGATATAAAATGACCATTTTGTTCACACCAAAACCCACAACTGGTGCCAGTGGCACCACAAAAAGAACCCACACAGACGATGTAAATCCTTCCGCATCGCCTAGCGTGTCGAACAGAAACAAAGTATAGAACGCGCAGCAGTAGCACACGATGATCTGCACTGCTAGTTGCATCTGCTCGCGCGTGCCGACCTTCGCGCACTCCGCATTGATAATTTCCATGAACCCCAGCAATTGCGCGTCCATTGCGGCCTGCACAAAGCGCTGCACCTTGAAACGCGTCAGATACACGACCGCCGCGATCGACATCGCCATTGCTAATGCAATCGGTGGGAAGATGGCGCCAAAGGTTAGCAATATGCCCAGCTGTGTGTATAGCGTAACCAACACACCCGTCGCTCCGACCAGGGGCCGTGCGTGCACAGCTGAATATTGCTGCAGCGCCTTTTCGGTGGGCGGTTTGAGCAGACGAGGCAGGGGCCATGAAGCCAGCCTATGCAACATACTCACCAGCGGTACTTGTTTTCGCACTTGCAACAGCGCATACTGCACTAGGGGGTTGAGAAACACCGTAGAAATCGACATGTACACAAACGCAGGCGCGTACGACGTGATAAAACTCGCGCTGCATTGATACGAATAGACAAACGGCGGCGTAAACTCGAACGACTCGACGCGAAAATCACGTTTGTTGCAGTCGGCCGTGGTGCCCAGCGATGTACAGGTAGTGAGCAGGTACTCCACTGTCTCTGGCTGTGGCGGTAACAACCTCGCACTGAAGCAGTTGGGGTCAATGGCTAGCACAACCAAGCACGGAATGGCAATGTTGTTAAACAGCGCGACCAGCAGCTGCAGGGTAAAGTAGCTGTGCTTGTGCTCATTACTCTGTTTACTCTGCAGAGGGAGATAGTAAGCGTCCAGTTTGCGCATCATATAAGGCGAAACTTCCATGCTCCAGAATAGTTTAAACACCGACAGCGCCACCTGCGCAAAAGTTTGCGCTTCAGAGGTCTGATACAGCACAATATATATAAAGGCAATATTGACCCCCAGCACAGCAGCGACATTCATTGACGTATATACAATGGATACATAACGACGCGCCACCACAGTGGCTGGGTCATTTTGGTACGCATTTTCATCGCTAAAGACTTGCACGCGCACCACGAACGCGTAAGCGATGCACATTAATACCACCAGCAGCAACGTCGTCACCACAAACGCTGTAATACCGCTGGTGTAGATAAATGACACCGCGTACGCGTACTGGTGCGTGTGTGTACCTTGGTACCTGCTGACTACTACGTAGTACGGGAGGAGTACTACCATGCAAAATAGCGTACAGTACGCAGCCACTTTGTTCAGCAGACCATAGGCATCAAGAAGAGTAGAAAGGTTCACAGGTAACACTGTCGTCTCAAACATTTGCAATACTGTACGCCACCCACTTGCATGGTAAAAGCGCAAATATACCCACACTAGCATGACCGTTACACCCGCCGCACTGATCAACAGGTAAATAGATAAATCGAATGCATTCGAGGCGCACTGGTACGTCGTAAAGTCCGTATCGTGCTGCGGTAGATTGGACTTGTCATACCGGCATTGAAATAGATTGCCCGCCAGTACGGACAAATCGTGCATCTGACGTACAGAGTTGACCACTGGCCCCGACAGACGATTCACTTCGAGCGACAAGCTGGGCCGGAAATGACCTTGCAAAAACGTTGCGTTCACGCTTTCTCGGTCGGACGTGGGCAGCAATGTGAGGTTGCCGTTGTCCACCAAGCGTAACTGATCGCTCAGCCCACCGCTAAACTTGTTGTAGGACAAGTCCAATAAGGACCATGCGCGGTTCTGAATGGAATCTGGAATGGTGCCGCGCAGTTGGTTGTGGCACATATCCAGCTGTGTGAGTGTGCGGTTGTTGACTTCCCAACCACTGTGCATCGTAGCTATGAGGCGGTTACTCGACATCAACAATGTTCGTATTTTGGGTAGGTTTAACAAGCACAGTGGTAGATTGTCTTCGAATGTCTGGGTGTAAAGAGTGGATTTACACGCCCCACCTGTAGATAGTCCATACAGCACGAGGGTAATCAAGCTCGTAGCGTTGCACACATTAGCAGGAAAGGTACCGTGCAGACACGATTTGGATATGCCCAACGAGGAGAGATGTGGCAACTGGAAAAACACCGCTGGTAGCTCGCCGGTAAACAAATTTTCATTCAGTTGAATGTCCAGAATATTGTATTGGGACGCTTGGATAATGTGCGATAAGGGTCCGGTCAGCTGATTATCTTGTAGATCCAGTGTGACTAGGCTGGATAAATTGCGCAGAGAGGGAACGTGGCCGGTGAACAAATTGTGCCGCATGGTGAGTCCCTGGAGCCTTTGGAGATTGTTAAGCGTATCAGGTAAGGTGCCGGAAAAGCGATTGTACATGCACGAGAAATATTGCAACTGGTAGAGATCCCCCACGGCATGTGGGATCGTTCCCGTGAGGATATTGTTGGAAATGTTCATATAAGCCAGTGAAGGTGACAGTTGAAGTTCACTTGGAATAAGCCCGGACAGTAGATTATTTTCGAATAAAACTTCTACTAAAGTGTTTTTCCATAGGGTACTCGGGATAGGGCCGTGAAGATAGTTAACAGCTACATCAAACCCCTTCAGCTTGTTCATAGAGGCAAATATGGTGCTAGGTATGGTACCGGTTAGTTCGTTGTGCGACAGCACTAGAGCTTCTAATTGCGTCAGAGCAGACCAGGTGCTAGGAATAGTGCCGTTGAGAAAGTTATGCGTCAGGCTCAGCACACGTAGATTTGTCAACAGACTCAAATTTTCTGACATGGTTCCTGTAAGCCGATTGTAGCCTAGATATACTTCCTCAAGATTCTTCATGAGTTTGATTGAATCCGGAATCGAACCGGTTAAATAGTTGTTTCCGATATTCAACCCGGTCAGGGCTGTCATAGCGCCAATACCACTGGGAATGGCACCGCCTAAATGATTCGTACCCAATGCAAGAGCTGTGAGATTGCTCAGTTTGGTTATGGAAGAAGGGATTGATCCGTCTAGTTTGTTCTGAAATAGTTCCAAAACTTCCAAGTGAACTAAGTCGGCGAGCGTTGCAGGTATTGAGCCATGCAAGTCATTGAAAGTTAGATGCAGCAATCTCAATTGGGTCAGAGAGCTCAGAGAATCGGAAAGGGTACCGGTCATATTGTTACGCCTAAAACTCAATTCAACAATGTGGAGACCTGTGGTGGTGTTTGCACAAGTCAAGCCTTGCCAGTGGCTTAAACAAGGATGGGATGAATCGCGGAAGTTCCATGGAACGCCAAAATCCTTGAAAGGGTATTCCCACGTCCAATAATTGCCATTGGTTGCGTTGTAGAGATCATAGAGAGCAGTATATTCAGACTCTGGGATTTGCTGCTGACTGTGTATTTGACGATATGTGAAGTGATTAAAAATCGCAATAGATTGAGAACGAAACTGATTGTTGTTGCGCACCTGAAAACAAGAGCGATTATCCATCCAGCCCATAAAACAAAGAGAACGAGAATCATTCTTTAGGCCGGCTCTGCTGTTTGTTTCATTTTCGTGGTTCGGCAATCAAACGGCGAATGTACCGATTTTACAGTTTAGGTTACAAACTCTTCGTCGTGTCCAACCAAACAATCGGCGAAATTTGCAGTCATACTAACGAGCGTTCTAAAGTTCAAACATGTCTGTCAGACCTAATATCTTGATTACGGGAACACCTGGCACCGGCAAGACTGAAACTGCCAAGCAAGCAGCTGAAAGAACTGGACTGAAGCACATCAATGTCGGAGATCTGGTGAAGCAGCACGAGTGCCACGAGGGAAAAGATGAGGACTTCGATTCTTATATTGTTGACGATGATAAGATTTGTGACTTGTTGGAGCCCATTGTGGAAGAAGGCGGCTGCATTATTGACTTCCATTCTTGCGAGTTGTTCCCTGAGCGCTGGTTCGAGTTAATTCTGGTGTTGCGTGCAGACACGGCCGTGCTGTTTGATCGCCTGACCGCGAGAGGCTACAGTGATCTTAAGCGCAGTGAAAACCTCGAATGTGAGATTATGCAGGTTGTGTTGGAAGAGGCTCGCGAGAGTTATGATGCCGCTATTGTGCACGAGCTTCAAAGCAGCACGGTCGACGAATTGGAAAGTAATGTGGAGAGAATTGTTTCATGGTATGAGAGTTGGAAGGAAAATAACAAGTCTGACGCGTAAATGTAAATGATCATTTTAATTAACTAGGTTGCCGTAGTAGATCATAATTGAAATTTTTGCGATCGTTGCCATTAATTTCTTATTGAGTGTTATGACACGCAGGCCAATAATCTTGCTTGAATGGTATTTTAGCCAATTCGTTAGAAAAATGAGCTTGACAGTCTCGTACATGTGGCTATCTACAGTGAACTGTGTATGTATGACATACATGAAGTACAAGTACACGTCCAGCTAATTAACTTTCTTAAATAAATCCAATGTTCAGTCAGCATCAGTGATGGATTGAATTTCACAAACAACAGCAAAGGACATGATTGGGACAACTACAAGGCTTCTGCGACGCAGAACAGGCTACAGATACAACTGGCATGACAGTTTGTCTTTCAGAAATGTGTATGTGTCAGATGCAAACTTGAATTTTGTTAACTGGCTAAGAAGTCATCCTGCAGACGATGCGTCTCAAATCAAGCATCCTTCCTCCAAACACATGGTATACAACTATGCAAACTACGTTCACCAGCACGGAACCTACAGTTTTAGTGATTTAGGAGAGTACACGCTAGATATTTCCGCTTGTCAACCATCGGGCACAGAACTGGTTGGTTCTGCACCTGTTCCACAGGAACACGAGTTGCTCGTGTGGCCAGATGCTCTTCGACTTAAAGGCTTATTGGCTTCAGATGTATCGATACTTGGAAAACTTTTCTTGAAAGATTCTAAGTTGGACAAGGAAACTTTGCTCACACAGCTGAACCCATCCGCGGTGGTACAAGCCATTACAGAACCATCCGTAATGTTTGGTGTGTGCAATCAGCACACTTTGGAAAGCGCTGAGCGAATTCAGCAGTGGTTTGAGCAGGCCATCAGTGCGAAATATCCTGGTCGGAAAGTGAACTTTTTCATCGCAAGTACCAACAAGCGACGGACAGAACGCATAGCCAGGGTGTTGGCGCTGCCGCTCAACAAGCAATATGAAGAAGTAAACAGTTTGCGCAAAGTAGAACTAATAGTTGATGAATTGATGCTTTGAATATGTTTAAGTTACTACTGTTTCAAAAGTCCTTCTTTCATCCTACTTTTTATGATTTTTTAACATGAAAATATGTAAACGCAGTTTGTACTCGGCACGAAACGTTACCCGCGCTGGGGAGTCTTCTTGGTAGCAAAAGAAAACAATACACTTCATCGCGCTCATAAAAAAAAAGTAACTGTCTTACACCTGTGCGAGTCCCAACGAGCGCATGAAATCATCAAACCCCACCTTGTCCACGCACCAAAACAACGCTAGAATCAGCAACCCCCAGCCCAGCGCCACAAACACACCACTCAGCACACGCGCCGTGCCCTTTGCCAGCTTGAATCCCTGCTGTGCCACAGGCTCCACCGTGGCGAGGAATCTCTTGCCACCCATCGGCACCGCCGCATCCACTCGCGGTCCTGGTTTGCCGGGAAAGGGTTGATGCAGCGCCACGGACATTTCCTGAGTGAGCTCGCGCAGCCGGGTGATGTGGTTGCTCTCGAACATCAAGCGCTGCAGGCGGCGGAAGTCGCTGTGCTGCTCGTCGTAAATGTCCAGACTGCCCCACGGGTATTCCCGCTTGCCGGACTCCGAGGTGTCACAGACCACCGCGAAGGCATTGCGGATGCGGGGCAACGGCAAGGACGACGGCGCGGGCTGGTGGGGTTGCAGCACAGGAACCGCGGCATCGCCTGGATCCGAAGGGTGGTCCTGGATGTCATCCAATGGCTGGGAACTCTGGGTAGAACTCTGGGTGGAACTCTGGGTGGTGCTTCCGGATGTGCCTGATGAAGCGGTGGATGGGGGGCCCTCCGTGTTGTGACTGTCTGGCTCGTAGGCTTGGCCGTGGAAGCTGAAGTGAGGCTCACAACCATCAATGCCTGCAGAGACATTTTGATAAGGTGCCTCAGTGTCCTCTACAAAGCTCGAACTCAAATCCAAAAAGTCATTGTAAGGAAAGGACAAACCGCCAGAAACAACAGGTGGAGTTCCATTCGGTGCGCCGATCTCAGTAGGAATGTTATCCATGAATCCGGAATCTTCTTCTTGGAAGTCAAACGCGATCGGCATCTTGCAGACTTTCTCCAACTCATCCACTAGCTTCAACACGGAGATCAAGTGGTCTTTGCGCTCTTGCCAGGTCATGGTGTCCGCCTTGGCAATGACCAAGACCAAGGGGGCGAGACCAGTCAGCTGCTTGATGAACTCCTTGTCGATGTGCTTGATGCGGTGGGGCGCGATGAAGTAGAACACGCAGTGAATGCGACCATCGGCAGCGTTCCGAGCCTGTGTGCAAGTGGGAAGGTAAGTGTGTAAAAAAAGGTATTCTCCTTTTCAGGCACCAAAACTACCTTCTCTGTCATCGGATTTCCGTTCGTAGTCAGCCACGCATCGTGAGCTTGTTCCAGGTGACGCTTGACCGTCTCAATTGCGTTTTGGTTGTTGATGTAATCACCATAGCCAGGGGAATCAAAGAGGTGCACTTCACAGTCCAGAGCGGGAGTTTCAAGCGTAAAGAATCCAACTTCTTCGATCTTCACGGTTTTCATGGTTTTCGCTGCAAGTTCGGCCCGAATGATCTTGTTCCCACAATAGAGCTTAAACAGCGTCTTTAAAAACGTTGTTTTTCCACTTCCAGTCTCCCCGACCACCATTATATTCAGTCTTATCGTACTTGGCTTACCCAGCTTCAACAATGAACGCCCATTTCGAATCTGCTGTTCTTTCTGCATTTCAGCAGATTTTTCTCAAGGTTGAAATAAAGTTTCGTATCAAATGCTTTCAATAGTTAGGTTTGGTTTTGTTGATGCTCGTTTGCTAATGTCTTCAATGTCATTGAAACACCTCAAGGCTCTTCAGAACGAATTGACGATCCCAAACCGGATCGGGATACTGGGAACGAGAGTTGCAGTTGCATTTTGCAGACCCACTAGAATTTTAACCCATGTATTAGCGATTGTGCCAGCTGTTATTGAATCTTTTCACAATGCGTGCTGCCATTTGAATGCAAATAGTGTAGATTGGACAGCGCAACAGGTTTGGAATTTTGCATGAAAATGAATCAAAAGAGTTCAACTTTCGTGCCGAAAAATACGCTATTTACTCCTGACGCTTGCAGCCAACCAATCAGCGTTTTTTGTACGTACAATCGCTGCAGACTTGGCGGACTTGGAGGTGATCGTTTGTCTTCGAGGACCATCAGATCAAGCTTCGCTGCCTTTGACACTGAACGACTTTTCGAATCACAAGTCTCTTCTATCTCTCAAAGAGCTGCATAGCTATATCATGTCTGTTTCTTCAACCAAGAACCAGAGTACTTTGAGCTGGTTGCAAGCTTTGTACACCTTGAACAAAATTATCGCTCTCAACGATGAAGAGAGCACAACCATTGCAACACCGAGCACTGTCTTGCTATTTCTTGCACTTCTACTGAAGACTTCTCCTCATTTGCGTGGTTCAGTTTCATCGGTAAGTTGAAGACTCTTGTTCTCGTCATTTCCCTTTAATTGATTCCTGACGCATTTGATATTTGCATTCCTACAGACAATCATTCTGACCAAAGGAAAGAAAATAGACATGGACAGTCAAGAATCATGTGTTAGTTTGAGATCTCTTGTTGAGCAACACTGCATACATTTGGACGAACATAGCGTCATTGACTTCAACACTCTGGTCGCAGCTGCGTTTTCAGTAACCGACGAAGAAAACGAGCAGGAAAGTAGTGATTCTGTTCAGTTTCAGGCCATCTCAGTTCTCTGCAGTGTCTTCCAAATCCCACACGCAATTAAACTGAGCATTTTGGAGGCCAATCTGACCAACTTTCATCAATCTATCGCCCAGTTTATTATGCACGATACGACAACTGTTCGGAACTTTCCTGCAACGATTCGTCCCGATGCTCTTACTGTGGAGAACTCAACTGCTGACATAGTGGCCCTTCTGGGACTGCTAAAGAACAAACTGGTCAGCGACACGCAGGCTGACTTTTCAACAGTCAACATCGGAGGGTATGTGCTGCCCTCCAAAAAGAACAAAAAGCACCCGCTGAGAATCACCAATACTGGTTCCAACAACGTGGACACGCCGACCAGTGCATACAATCTGCGCAACCTGGCCCAGGCGGTCCTCACCGAGCGCCCAATCATTGTACAGGGCAGCAGCGGCTCGGGTAAGTCCTTTTTAATCCGCACCCTCGCGGAGGCCATGGGTTTGGAAGGCGACATTATCGAGTTACACATCAACGACCAGACCGACAGTAAGACATTGATTGGCTCGTACGTGTGCAGCGACGTGCCGGGTGAGTTTATCTGGCAGGCCGGCGTGTTGACCCAGGCCGTGTTAACCGGACGCTGGGTGGTCATTGAGAACTTGGACCACGTGCCACTCGAGTTTATAGCCACCATTGCGCCGGTGCTCGCACGCCGACGCATATATCTGCCGCACAGAGACCGTGAGGTGCCCGCGCACCCAAACTTCCGCCTTTTCGGCACGCGCACGTTGGCGATTCCCGCCCTCGTTGCCCGGGCGCAACTCATCGTTGGGTCTCCCGTGACCACGCTGTTGCCCCCGTGGCAGTGGGACTTCTGTGCGGTCGAGGACACCAACCGTGCAGCCTATGTGCAGGCGCAGGTGGCCGCCGCAATGGTGGACTACAACTCGATTGTGTATATGCCCACGTTGCAGCACTTTTCGCATCTGTTTCACTATACTTGCGTGCACGACCTCAGTCTCGAGGAGGTCCAGCGCATATTGGTACTGCAGTACCCGACCATCCTGCCAGAAATCATCACGAAACTGCTTGATGTGTATCTGTACATCAACGGCGAGAAGCAATACAGCGCGACAAAAGCCACCAAGTCCCGGATTCAACAATTCGGAAGTGGCAAGAAATTTGGCTTGCGTGAGATGCTGAAGGCGGCAGGCCGTATCCAAGCAAACTGCGGCGAGTTCAACCACGTCTCGGGCTTTGTGTCGGATCTGCAGAAGCGCATCTCGTTGCAGGAGGTGGTGGATGTCTTTGCGGGCTCCATTCGCACTTCGGAGGCTTATGAAGAGGTCGTGGTGG
>LNAP01003356.1_pt1 | contig 15326 bp, 13 predicted proteins | sample 602601 | NCBI WGS metagenome assembly LNAP01 (sample SAMN02440304, study PRJNA202911) | soil metagenome | biome: Subtropical and temperate rainforests or woodlands; isolation source: soil samples (1 kg each in a 20% v/v slurry with milli Q water) were... ...
GCCGGCGCGGCCGCCGTGCTGCAGGGCCTCGCCCAGCGTCCACTGGCCGGCGGCGGCGCCAACGATCTGCATGGCCCTCGGCGGTGCGACGCACAGGAAGGCCGACTGTGTTTCCGACCAGTCGCCCTTGCCGCCGAGATGGGTGGCGATGCCGATCGACGGCGTCCAGCCGCCCGACACCGCCAGCGTATCGGCCTCGATGGTCTTTGCCCTGCCGTCGCTGTCGATGATCGAGATGGAGTTGAGACGGCGATAGCCGGACGTGTCGGTGACGTGGGCTCCGAGATATTGCGGCGCGTTGCCGGCGAGGCTGCGTACGGCAGGCAAGACTTCTTTCCGGGCATCGACAATGCCGGTGATGGTGACACCGGCCTTGCGCAGGTCGGCCGCGGTGCGCCAGCCGTCGTCCGATGTGGTGAAGATGGCGACGCGCTGGCCGGGGCTGACGCCGAAGCGGTTGAGATAGGTCCGCACCGCCGAGGCCAGCATCACGCCGGGCCGGTCGTTGCCCGGAAACACCAGCGGCCGTTCCTGCGCGCCGGCGGCGAGGATGCACTCGGTGGCGACGATCTTCCACAGCCGCTGCCGCGGCGTGAACGGCGCGGGTTCGATCACATGATCCGACACCCGCTCGATCGCGCCGTATTCGTCGTCATAGGCGCCGAACACCGCGGTGCGTCGGAGGATACGGACGTTCGGCAGCGCGTTCAGTTCGGCTTCCGCGAGCGCCGCCCATGCCGCCGCGGACATGTCGTCGACCGCTGCATTCTCCGCGAGCAATCGACCGCCAAGCACAAAATCCTCTTCCGCCAGGATGACCCGCGCCCCGGCGCGACCGGCCGCCAGCGCCGCGGCAAGACCGGCCGGGCCGCCGCCGATCACCAGCAGATCGCAGAAGGCGTGCGATTTTTCGTAAGTGTCGGGATCGTCGAGGCCGCTCAACGCGCCGAGGCCGGCCGAAGCGCGGATCGCCGGCTCGTAAAACCTCTCCCAGAACGAAGCCGGCCACATGAAGGTCTTGTAGTAGAAGCCGGCATTGAGCAGCGGCCCGGCCAGCTGATGCACCGCGCGCAGGTCGAAGCCCGGCGACGGCCAGCAGTTCTGGCTCGCTGCCTCCAGCCCGTCGAACAGTTCGACGGTGGTCGCCTTGGTGTTGGGCTCGGCCCGCGCGCCGGAGCGCAAGGTCACCAGCGCGTTCGGCTCCTCCGGCCCGGCCGAGAAGATGCCGCGCGGCCGGTGATATTTGAACGAGCGGCCGACCAGCATGACGTTATTGGCGAGTAGCGCCGACGTCAGCGTGTCGCCGGGGTGGCCGCCAAACGTCTTGCCGTCGAAGCGAAATGATATTGTTTTCCCGCGGTCGATCCGCCCGCCGGACCCGATGCGGCTCATGACGCATCTCCATGGGCCAGCGTTGCATCGAGAATCTCGTGCGTGGTGATGTTGCGCGTCACCACCAGCCAGGCATGGCAGCCGGCCTGGTGATACCAGTGCTCACGATGCACGCCTGCCGGATTGTCGCGCAGGTAGACGTAGTCGTGCATCGCAGCAGCATCGCCCTGCTCCGGGCGCGTCAGTGTGGCGTCGCCGGAGTAGGCGAATTCGGAGGCGTCGCGGGGACCGCAATAGGGGCAGGGGATGCGCATGAGGTTCAGTGCAGGTTGGGTTGGGCGCCCTGGCCCTTTTCGTCGAGGATGGCGCCGCGGCGGAAGCGGTCGAGGCGCAGCTGGATGGCTGCGGGATGCGGTTCGTCCCGGGCCAGCAGATGCGCGAACACCAGGCCGGAGCCCGGCGTCGCCTTGAAGCCGCCATAGCACCAGCCGGCATTGAGATAGAGCCCGTCGATATCGGTGCGGTCGATGATCGGCGAACCGTCCATGGACATGTCGACGAGGCCGCCCCAGTTGCGCAGCATCCGCGCGCGGCCGATCGCCGGCATCAAGGCCATGCCACCCTCGCAGACGTCCTCTACCACGGGCAGGTTGCCGCGCTGGGCGTAGGAGTTGTAGCCGTCGATGTCGCCGCCGAACACCAGTCCGCCCTTGTCGGACTGGCTGATATAGAAGTGTCCGGCACCGAAGGTGATGACGCCGGGAATGAAAGGCTTCAGCCCCTCGGAGACGAAGGCCTGCAGCACATGGCTCTCGATCGGCAGTCGCATCCCTGCCATGGCGGCCACCCGCGAGCTGGAGCCGGCCACGGCGACGCCGACCTTCTTCGCCTTGATGTTGCCGCGCGTCGTGGTGACACCGGTGACGCGGCCGCCCGAGATGTCGAATCCGGTGACCTCGCAGTTCTGGATCACGTCGACGCCGCGATCCGAGGCCCCGCGCGCAAAGCCCCAGGCCACCGCGTCGTGGCGCACGGTGCCGCCGCGCTTCTGCAACAGGCCGCCCTGGATCGGAAACCGCGCCGCGTCGAAATTCAGGAACGGATAAAGCTTTTTGACGCCGTCGCGGTCGAGCAGCTCGGCGTCGGCGCCGTTGAGGATCATCATGTTGCCGCGCCTTGCATAGGCGTCACGCTGGCCGTCGGAATGGAACAGGTTGAGCACGCCGCGCTGGCTGACCATGGCGTTGTAGTTGAAGTCCTGCTCGAGGCCTTCCCACAGCTTCAGCGACAGTTCGTACAGCGAGATGTTGCCCGACAGCAGGTAATTGGAGCGGATGATGGTGGTGTTGCGGCCGACATTGCCTGACCCGATCCAGCTCTTCTCCAGCACGGCGATGTTCTTGAGGCCATATTCCCTGGCGAGGTAATAGGCCGTGGCCAGCCCGTGGCCGCCGCCGCCGACGATGACGATGTCGTATTCGGGTTTCGGCGCGGCGTCGCGCCATTGCGGCGTCCAGCCGCTGTGGCCGGCGAGCGTCTGCTTGATCAGGGATGTCAGCGAATAGCGCATGTCATGCCATGGTTCAGGTGCGGCGGGGATAGACGATGACGGAGAGATAGGTCATCGGTGCCTTGATGAGCTCTTCCGGCCCGTGCCGGGCCGCGGCGTCGAAGAACAGCGCGTCGCCCGGCTCCATCAGGTAGGTCTGGTCGGCATGGCGATAGCGCACCTTGCCCGACAGCATGTAGATCAGCTCGACGCCGGCATGCCGGAAGTTGGTGTAGGGCTCGGCGTCTTCCTTCAGCGTGATCAGATAAGGCTCGACGCCGAGCTCGCCGTGGATGGAATGGCCGAGCAGGTTGTACTGGTGGCCGGCCTTGGTGCCGCGGCGCTCGATATTGACGCCCGAGCCGGCCTTGACGAAGGAGCAGTCGCGGCGCTCCTCGGTCTCCCGGAAGAACCGGCTGATCGGCACGTTGAGCGCCGTGGACAGCGCGTTGAGCGTGCCCAATGACGCCGAGATGCTGCCGGTCTCGATCTTCGACAGCATGCCGGTGGAAATCCCCGCCGACGCCGACAGCTCTGCCACGGTCAGTTCGAGCTCCTTGCGTAGCTTGCGCACCTCGTTGCCGATCTGGGATTCCAGCGTGCTGGCCACTTCCGCCGGCGCGTTGGAGCCGGTCAGCAGCTCGCTGCCTTTCGGCGCCGGCTTCTTCTTCGCAGCGGTCTTCGGTTTGGCCTTCACGGACGGCATGCTGTTTCCCGGGTCATCGCCTGCGCGATTTCATTGACAAGTGTCATATCACGGAATACCTGTAAAGAAAGTAAGTTTCTTGAGGCGAAAATGTGTGGAATTGCCGGACTGTTCCTGAAGAACAAGACGCTCGAGCCGCAGCTCGGAGCGATGCTGCACCGGATGCTGGAAACCCTGTCGGACCGCGGGCCTGACAGCGCCGGCTTTGCGGTGTTTGGCGGCGGCGAGGTCGGTCGCATCAAGTCGACGCTGCGGATCGCCGCAGGCGCCGATACCACGGCCTTGATCGCCAGGCTGGAAAGCCGTTTCGGCGCGCTCGCCCCGGTGGTCCGCTCCAATCACGTCATCATCTCCGTCGCCGCAGATATGCACGACCAGCTGCAGTCAGCAGTGCTGGCGCTGGCGCCCGCCGTCGAACTGGTCGGCTCCGGTGCCCGGATGGAATTGTACAAGGAAGTCGGCCTGCCCGGCGACGTTGCAAAACGCTTCGCGCTGTCGTCGATGTCCGGCACCCATGCCATCGGCCACACCCGCATGGCCACCGAATCCGCGGTCACCACCAACGGCGCGCATCCGTTCTCCACCGGGCTCGACCAGTGCCTGGTGCATAACGGCTCGCTGTCGAACCACAATGCGGTCCGCCGCACCCTGCGCGGCGAAGGCCTGTCCTTCGCCACCGACAATGACAGCGAGGTCGCGGCCGGCTACCTGACCTGGCGGATGCGCGAGGGCGCCAGCCTGGAGCAGGCGCTGACCCAGAGCCTCGACGATCTCGACGGCTTCTACACCTTCGTGGTCGGCACCGAATCCGGTTTTGCGGTGTTGCGCGATCCCATTGCCTGCAAGCCCGCTGTCATGGCCGAAACCGACGACTATGTCGCCTTCGGTTCGGAATATCGCGCGCTCGACAGCCTGCCGGGCATCGACAAGGCCCGGGTGTTCGAGCCTGATCCGGCGCGGGTCTATGCTTGGGAACGCGCCTGATGACATCAGCGGACCTCGCCTCGATCTCGCTGCGTGAGCTGAATGCCAAGCTGCACGCGCTGCCGCCGGACACCAACGAGACGCGCTGGCTGGTCGCCAATCCCGGCGGCAAGCACGCCATCGCCTGCGGGTTGACGCTGCCGATCACCGTCGAGATCGACGGCCACGTCGGCTACTACTGTGCCGGCATGAACAGCGAGGCCACCGTGCTGGTGAAGGGCAATGCCGGTGTCGGCGTTGCCGAGAACATGATGTCCGGCGAAGTGCGGGTGCAGGGCGATGCCAGCCAGGCCGCCGGCGCCACCGGCAATGGCGGGCTGCTCGTCATTGAAGGCAACGCCTCGGCGCGCTGCGGCATCTCCATGAAGGGCATCGACATTGTCGTGAAGGGCTCGATCGGGCCGATGAGCGCCTTCATGGCGCAGGCCGGCAATCTGGTCGTGCTGGGCGATGCCGGCGAGGCGCTCGGCGACTCCATCTACGAGGCGCGGCTGTTCGTGCGCGGCGCGGTCAAGAGCCTCGGTGCCGACTGTATCGAAAAGCCGATGACGCCGGACGATCGTCACGCGCTCGACGCCGTGCTGGCGAAAGCAGGGATCGATGACGTCGATGGTGGAGCCTTCCGGCTCTACGGCTCGGCACGCAAGCTTTATCACTTCCATGTCGACAACGTCGACGCGTACTGATCGGACGTTTCATGGCCGGGCACGACCAACCCACCCATCGCACGCTGCCACGCTATTCGGCGACCTTCGACCCGCACACGATTGCCGAGATCCAGCGCGCTGCCGCCACCGGCATCTATGACATCCGCGGCGGCGGCGCCAAGCGCAAGCTGCCGCACTTCGACGATCTGCTGTTTCTGGGCGCGTCGATCTCGCGCTATCCGCTGGAGGGTTATCGCGAGAAGTGCGGCACCAACGTGCTGCTCGGCACCCGATTTGCGAAGAAGCCGATCGAGCTGAAGATTCCCGTCACCATCGCCGGCATGAGCTTTGGCGCGCTGTCGGGCCCGGCCAAGGAAGCGCTCGGCCGCGGCGCCTCGGCCATGGGCACCTCGACCACCACCGGCGACGGCGGCATGACCTCGGAAGAGCGCAGCCATTCCTCCATGCTGGTCTATCAGGTGCTGCCGTCGCGCTACGGCATGAACCCGGTCGACCTGCGCCGCGCCGACGCCATCGAGGTGGTGATCGGGCAGGGCGCCAAGCCCGGCGGCGGCGGCATGCTGCTTGGCCAGAAGATCACCAAACGCGTTGCCGACATGCGCCGGCTGCCGGAAGGCATCGACCAGCGCTCGGCCTGCCGCCATCCGGACTGGACCGGCCCCGACGATCTCGAAATCAAGATCGAGGAATTGCGCGAGATCACCGACTGGCAGAAGCCGATCTTTGTCAAGGTCGGCGCCTCCCGGCCCTATTACGACACCGCGCTGGCGGTGAAGTCCGGCGCCGACGTGGTGGTGCTCGACGGCATGCAGGGCGGCACCGCCGCCACGCAGGAAGTCTTCATCGAGAATGTCGGCCTGCCGATCCTTGCCGCGATCCGCCCGGCGGTGCAGGCGCTGCAGGACCTCGGCCTGCACCGCAAGGTGCAACTGATCGTGTCCGGTGGCATCCGCACCGGCGCCGACGTGGCCAAGGCGCTGGCGCTCGGCGCCGACGCGGTGTCGATCGGCACCGCGGCCCTGATCGCGCTCGGCGACAACGATCCACGACTTGAGGACGAATACCGCGCGCTCGGCACCACCGCCGGCGCCTATGATGACTGGCACGAGGGCCGCGATCCCGCCGGCATCACCACGCAGGATCCAGCGCTGGCAGCGCGGCTCGATCCGGTGCTCGCCGGCCGCCGCCTCGCCAACTATCTCGCGGTCCTGACGCTGGAGTGCCAAACCATCGCGCGCGCCTGCGGCAAGAGCCACGTGCACAATCTCGAACCGGAGGATCTGGTGGCGCTGACGGTGGAGGCCGCCGCGATGGCTGGCGTGCCGCTTGCAGGCACCGACTGGATACCGGGGAAGACCTACTGAGTTTTCATCATCGTGCGGGGGCGAAATGACGGATCTGGCGGCGACAGCTAAAGAACGCGGCATCAAGAATTTCCTGATCGCCTATACCGACCTGTTCGGCACACTGCGCGCCAAACTGGTTCCCGCCAGCGCGATCAATGGCATGATGAAGAACGGCGCGGGCTTTGCCGGCTTCGCCACCTGGCTCGACATGACGCCGGCCGATCCCGACGTGCTGGCGATGCCGGATATCTCCAGCCTGATCCAGCTGCCGTGGAAGCCGGAAGTGGCGTGGCTCGCCGCCGATCCGTGGATGAGCGGCAAGCCCGTCGAGCAGGCGCCGCGCAATACCCTGAAACGGCTGATCGCCAAGGCCGGTCCGGCCATGCAGTTGAAGAGCGGCGTCGAATGCGAGTTCTTCCTGATCTCGCCCGACGGCCGCGGCATCGACGATACCGCCGACCGTCAGGCCAAACCCTGTTACGACCAGTCCGCCCTGATGCGCCGCTACGAGGTGATCAGCGAGATCAGTGACTGCATGCAGGAGCTCGGCTGGGGTCCGTACCAAAGCGATCATGAGGACGCCAACGGCCAGTTCGAGATGAACTGGGGCTATGACGACGCCCTGATCACCGCCGACCGCCACGTGTTCTTCAAATACATGGCGAAGTCGATCGCCGAGAAGCACGGCATGCGCGCCACCTTCATGCCGAAACCCTTCAGCCACCTCACCGGCAATGGCTGCCACGTCCACGTCTCGCTGTGGAATGGCGACAGGAATCTGTTCGAGGATGACAAGGGCGAGCTCGGCGTCTCCGCGCTGGGTTACCATTTCATCGGCGGCATCATCCATTCCGCCGACGCCATGGCGGCGATCCTCAATCCCACTGTGAATTCCTACAAGCGCATCAACGCGCCGCGCACTTTGTCCGGCGCCACCTGGTCGCCCAACACCGTGACCTATACCGGCAACAACCGCACCCACATGATCCGCATTCCCGAGCCCGGCCGGTTCGAGCTGCGGCTGCCCGACGGCGCCGCCAACCCCTATGCCATGCAGGCCGCGATCATCGCCGCCGGACTCGACGGCATCGCCAGCAAGCGCGATCCGGGCAAACGCCTCGACATCAACATGTACACCGACGGCCACACCGTCGGCGACGTCAAGCGGCTGCCGCTCAACCTGCTCGACGCCATCCGCGCGCTCGAGCAATCCGAGCTGCTGCAGCAGAGCCTCGGCCCGCTGGTGCCGGCCTATCTCAAGCTGAAGAAGCAGGAGTGGGACGATTATGCCCGCCACCTGACCGAGTGGGAGCGCGACACCACGCTGGATTGCTAGGGCGCGAATCGTGCCGGTTTGCGGCGGGATTTCACGATTCGCCGCGACAAAAACGCCGTGAGGCCTTGTTTTGAAGGGTTGAGCGAAAATAAGTGGCGAAAACACCGTGAAAAACTGTGAAATTCGCATTGAGTGCGGGTTTTTTCTGCGGTTTCCCCATAGTGTTTGACGACCGAATCACCCCCAAAGGAGCCTCACATGGCCGACCAGATGACCAAGTCCCAGCTGATCGAGAAGATCAACGAGTCCCACACCGAGCTGACCAAGAAGGACGTCAAGGGCGTTCTCGAGACGCTCGCCACCATTGGTTACAAGGAACTGAAGAAGAACGGCGTATTCCTCGTTCCCGGTTTCGCGAAATTCGTGGTCATCAAGAAGCCCGCCACCAAGGCGCGCAAGGGCACCAACCCCTTCACCGGCGAACCGATGACCTTCAAGGCCAAGCCGGCCCGCAAGATCGTGCGCGCCCGTCCGGTCAAGGCCGCCAAGGACGCGGTCTGATTTTTCGCGGCGATCGCCTGCGGGCGATTGCTGCAGGTTTAAGCGTGATCGCGGCGTCCTGCACCAGCAGGGCGCCGCGATTGCGTTTTTGGATGAGAGTTCTCTTTCTTTGTGGCGAGCAGGCTGCGGGGATGCCTCATCCTGAGGAGCGGCGTCTTCGACCGCGTCTCCGGCGAATGGCAATGCCATTCGCCCGGGATGAGTGCCACGTTCTCATGGTTCGAGACGCGCGCCCAAGAGCGCGCTCCTCACCATGAGGTGGGCGTGTGGAGTTCGGCCCGCGAATTTCTAATCCAGCAGCCGCTTCTTGTAGGCCACCGCATCCATGTCGCGGATGTCGACGCTGAGGCTTTTGGTTTCCGGCAGCAGCCGCACCATGGCCGCGCGCAGCGCCTCGCTCACCGCCACCTTCTGTTCCGCCGTGCGGCCTTCCAGCATGGAGACCGTGACGTGGCAGAAGCCGTCGCGCTTCCCGGCCACCAGATAGTCCCCATACGGCATCGCGCGAATTTTCAGATCCGCCGCCTGCACCACGCCGGTTGCCGCTGCCGCGTCGTGCAGCGCCAGCATCAGCGCGGCCGCGTCGAAGGACGCGTGGCCGTCGGTGGAATGTTCGATGACGATATGCGGCATGGGATATCCGTTCGTTGAATTACGCGCCGTTTGTCACCTCTCCCCGCTCGCGGGGAGAGGTCGGAGCCGAGCGCCAGCGAGGCTTCGGGTGAGGGGGGCTATCGCGTGAAACTCCGGCTCCCCCTCACCCGACCGGCTTCGCTGCGCTTTGCCGGTCGACCTCTCCCCGCGAGCGGGGAGAGGTGAAAGGCGATCTTCATTGAACTACAGCAACTGCGACTTCACCGACTCCGCACCCTCGCGCAGCAGCGGCAGGAAGCGGTCGATCATCTCGCCGGTGGAGACGCGGTCGACATGAGCACCCATGTTGATCGCCGCGGCGATCGTTCCGTCATAGCGCAGCACCGGCACGGCGATCGAGCGAAAGCCCGGCTCGGCCTCGCGATCGACCAGCGAATAGCCCTTGTCGCGGTCGGTGATGATGGTGGCCTTGAGCAATTCCTTGTCGGTGACGGTGAGCGGCGTCATCGGCACCAGCTCCATGGCGTCGATGATTTCAGCCAGCCTGGCGTTGGAGAACTGGCCGAGCAGGACGCGCCCGACCGAGCTGCAGAACGCGGGCAGCCGGTAGCCGAGATCGATGCCGGCGGAGAACACCCGCGCCGGGCTGCTGCGCGCCACGAAGATCACCTCGCTGCCGTCGAGAATGGCCAGCGAGGAGATTTCCTGCGCCGCGCTCGACACCCGGTCGAGCACCGGCTGCAGGATCGTCACCACCTGGTTGGACGTCAGATAGGAGGAGGCCAGCACCAGCACGCGCGGCGTCAGCGTGAACAGCTTGCCGTCGCTGGCCACATAGCCGGCGCGCTCCAGCGTGAACAGGATGCGCCGCGCGGTGGCGCGCGGCAGGTCGGCGGCCTTGGCAAGGTCGCTCAGGGTCATCGGCCGCGGGTTGGCGCCGAACAGTTCGAACACCCGCAGGCCGCGGTCGAGGCTTTCGATGAAATCGGTGCTGCGCGCATCGTCGGGGTCGCGTTTCAGTTTCGGCATCGCATCCTCGCGCGCGTCAACCGACGGCTTCCAGTTTCTTCAGGTCGAAGGCGAGGTCGGCGGCCTGTTCCGGCGTCGGCGACAGCGACGCGGCGATCAGCCGGCGCGCGATCATCTGGTCGCCGGGCCGGTTGATGCTGTCCACCGCGGTCAGGGTGGTGCCGCGATAGTAGAACACCGAGAATTTGCCCTGATCGATGGCGCCGCGGATCACCGCCACGTCAGTCGGCGCCGAGAGGCCGACGATCTGCAGCTTGGTGTCGTACTGGTCGGACCAGAAGCGCGGCACGCTGTCATAGGGCTCCGGCTTGCCGGCGATGGCGGCACCGGCGGCCTTGCCCTGGTCGGTGGCGTTCTGCACCGATTCCAGCCGCACCCGCCGACCGACGAGACGGCTGAAGTGATTGCTGCAATCGCCCGCTGCATAGATATCGGGCGCATCGGTGCGGCCGCAGTCGTCGACATCGATGCCGTTGCTGCAGCGGACTCCCGCTTGCGCGGCCAGTTCGTCATTGGCGATGCCGCCGATGCCGGCGACGACGAGGTCGCCATGCACGCTGCTGCCGTCGCCGCACACCACGTCGTGGGCGCCGTCCGGACCGTCGTCGATGCGCACCACGGTCTCGTTGAAGCGGATGTCGACGCCGTGGCTCTGGTGCAGGTCGCGCAGGTAGTTCGAGATCAGCGGCGACACCGCGCGCTCCAGCAGCCGGGATGCGGCCTCGATCAGCGTCACCGTCTTGCCGGCCTTGGCGGCGGTGGCCGCCACTTCGAGGCCGATGAAGCCGCCGCCGACGATCACCACCGACTTGGCCGTCTCCAGCCGCTGCTTCAGTTCGACGGCGTCGTCGAGGGTGCGCAGATAGGAAATGCCGTCACGGTCATGGCCGGGAATGGCGAGTTTTCGCGCACGCGAGCCGGTGGCGATCAGCAGCGTGTCATAGCCGAGTTGCTCGCCGCTCTGCAGTTCGACGCGATGAGCCTCCCGATCGATCCGCGTCGCGCGGGCGCCGAGCTGCATGTCGATGCGCTGGGTGGAAAAGAAATCTGCGCCGCGCAGGATCAGGTTGCTGTGCGCCACGCTGCCGGCGAGAAAGCCCTTCGACAGCGGCGGCCGTTGATAGGGCAGGTCGGTCTCGTCGGCGACGATGCGGATCGGCGCCTGGTAGCCGTTCTCGCGCGCGCTGATGGCCGCCTGGACGCCGGCATAGGACGCGCCAATGATCAGCAGACCGTTCACAGCGGTCGTGCCGGCAGGTAGCGGGCGGAAACAAAGGGGGGTCGAGACACGGCGGGGCTCCTTGATGGCAGTCGTATATCGAACAAGTGTTCGGCCAGTGCAAGTCGATGGTTTGGGCGAAATCGGCGCAACGAGAGCAGGTTGTTGCTTAGTATCGCGGCAGAGCCTGCCAAAACAAACTGCTTGATTAGAACTCGTCCATCTATAAAATCGCCCATAAGTTCAATAGACGAACAATTTGTTTGATCGTCTCCGGGTGTACGCTTCGCGGCATCATTCTTTCGAGGGCCCTCACCATGATGAGCCAAGAGCAAAATGACCTGATCACCAGGGTCGGGCCGAAGGCGCCGGCCGGCAAGTTGATGCGGATGTACTGGCAGCCGGCGGCATTGGTCGATGAACTCGAAGGCCCGCGCCCGATCAAGCCGGTCAGATTGCTCGGCGAGGATTTTGTGATTTTCCGCGACGAGCAGGGGCGTTATGGCCTGCTCGATCGCGACTGCCCGCATCGCGGCGCCGATCTCGCCTTCGGCCGTCTCGAAGGCGGCGGCGTGCGCTGCGCCTTTCATGGCTGGCTGTTCGACGTCAACGGCAAGTGCCTGGAGACGCCGGCCGAACCCGCCACCTCGAAGCTCTGCGCCGGCATCAAGCAGCGCGCCTATCCGGTGCTGGAAAAGGGCGGCATTCTCTGGGCGTTTCTCGGCGAAGGCGAGCCGCCGGCCTTTCCCGAACTCGACTGCTTCGCGGCGCCCGGCGCCTATACCTTCGCCTTCAAGGGCCTGTTCGAATGCAACTGGCTGCAGGCGCTGGAGGTCGGCATCGATCCGGCCCATGCCTCGTTCCTGCATCGCTTCTTCGAGGACGAGGACACGTCGGCCGCCTATGGCAAGCAATTTCGCGGCGCCTCCGCCGGCAGCGAGTTGCCGATGACCAAGATCCTGCGCGAATACGATCGGCCGATCATCAACGTCGAGAGCACCGAATACGGCCTGCGGCTGATTGCGCTGCGCCAGCTCGACGACGAGCGCACCCATGTCCGCGTCACCAACCAGGTGTTTCCGCACGGTTTTGTCATTCCGATGAGCACCGAGATGACCATCTCGCAGTGGCATGTGCCGGTGGATGACGAGAACTGCTACTGGTACGCGATCTTCACCAGCTACACCAAGCCGGTCGACAAGGCGAAGATGCTGGCACAGCGCCTCGAACTCTACGAATTGCCCGACTACAAATCGCGAAAAAACCGCAGCAACGATTACGGCTTCGATCCGCACGAGCAGGCCACCGAGACCTATACCGGCATGGGCGCCGACATCAACGTCCACGACCAGTGGGCGGTGGAGTCCATGGGCAAGATCCAGGACCGCACCCGCGAACATCTCGGCTCATCCGACAAGGCGATCATCGCCTACCGCAAGCTGTTGCGCCAGGAGATCGAGAAGGTCGCCGGCGGCCAGAAGCCGCTGATGGTCCTCGACGCCGGCAATGCGCGCAGCATCCAGGGGCCGGGCACCATGGACGGCATCGGCCCGACCAAGGGCTGGGAAACCTACTGGATGGAGGTCGACGTCGCCCGCCGCCGCGGCGCGCCCTGGGCGCCCGCAGTGCCGAACGAAACCCCGGCCACTGTAACTCGCATGACGGCGGCGGAGTGATCTTTCTTACCCTCCCCTGGAGGGGGAGGGTCGACAATGTCGCGCGAAGCGCGACGTTGTCGGGGTGGGGTGAGGGCGCTGATGTTGAGCGACATACCCTGCTACACGCGCTGTCACCCCACCCCGATCGCGCCTGACGGCGCGCTCGACCCTCCCTCTCCAGGGGAGGGTGAAGAAGCCGCCGAGGCGTAGTTTGAACGAGTCGAGGAGAGTGCGTTGAGTTTCGTCGAACGCCACGGGTTGTGGTCCGCAGAACAGAAGGACGCCGCCGTCCGGCTCCGTCGCATCGTCGAGGAGCAGCAGCTTGAGGTGATCCGGCTGTCGTTTCCGGATCAGCACGGCATCCTGCGCGGCAAGACGCTGATCGCGGAGGAGGCGCTGCGCTGCCTCGAAAACGGCTGCAGCATCACCACCACGATGTTCGCCAAGGACACTTCGCACAAGTCGGTGTTTCCGGTGTTCACCGCCGGCGGCGGCTTCGGTATTCCGGAAATGCAGGGCGCCGCCGACGCGCTGATGATTCCGGATCCCTCGACCTTCCGCGTGTTGCCGTGGGTGCAGGGCACCGGCTGGCTGCTGTGTGACGTGCATTTCGCCGACGGCCGCCCGGTGCCGTTCGCCACCCGCAACCTCTACAAAGGCGTGCTCGCCGGTCTCACCAGGCGCGGCTACGATTTCGTCGCCGGCCTCGAGGTCGAATGCCACATCTTCAAGAATGAAGAGACGCGGATGGCGCCGGAGGATGCCGGCCAGCCCGGCCGTCCGCCGGAGGTGAGCCTGCTGTCGCACGGCTACCAGTATCTCACCGAGCAGCGCTACGACCAGATGGAGCCGGTGCTCGAGTTCATCCGCCGCGATGTGCAGGCGCTCGGCCTGCCGCTGCGCTCGGTGGAGGTCGAATACGGCCCGAGCCAGTGCGAGTTCACCTTCGCGCCGACCGTGGGCCTCACGCCGGCGGATAGCATGGTGCTGTTCCGCTCGGCGGTGAAGCAGATCTGCCATCGCCGCGGCTATCACGCCACCTTCATGTGCCGGCCGAAGATTCCCAACGTGGTGTCATCGGGCTGGCATCTGCACCAGTCGATCGTGTCGCGGGCCACCGGCGACAACGCCTTCATGTCGTCGGACGCGAACGAGATGCTGTCGCCGTTCGGCCGCGGCTGGCTCGCGGGCCTGCTGGCCCACGCCCGCGCCGCCACCGTGTTCACCACGCCGACCATCAATGGCTACAAGCGCTATCGCTCCTATTCGCTGGCGCCGGACCGGGCGATCTGGGGCCGCGACAACCGCGGCGCGATGATCCGCGTGCTCGGCGGACCGGGCGAGTCCGCCACACGGCTGGAAAACCGCGTCGGCGAGCCCGCCGCCAATCCCTATCTCTACATGTCGTCGCAGATCCTTGCCGGCCTCGACGGCGTCGACCGCGCGCTCGATCCCGGCCCGTCGGCGGATACGCCCTATGAAAGCAACGCGCCGCTGCTGCCGAAGTCGCTGCGCGAGGCGGTGTTCGCGCTGAAGGACGATCCGTTCTTCCGGGAGTCGATGGGCGCGACCATGGTCGACTACTACACCCACATCAAGCTCGCCGAGATCGAGCGCTTCCAGTCGGAAGTGTCGGATTGGGAGCAACGCGAATATTTCGAGATGTTCTGACGACGGCATCAAGATCCGTGCGGCGTTCGCGTCGCACGATGGTGTCGAAATGGACTGCAATGGCATGTGATCTGCATACCAACGGCGGCGCCCGCCCTGATCGTTGAGGTCAGAATTCGGCATCGCCTGACAGGAGCGCGTGAGTGACGGCATCTCTGGCATCGAGCCCATCGCGCGGATTGAGTTTCGCGGAATACCTCAACCACGACGCGCTCGGCCTCGCCGGCCTCGTGCGCAGCGGCGACACGTCGGCCGACGAACTGCTGGACATCGCGCTCGACCGCCTCGACGCCGTCAATCCGGCCATCAATGCGGTGGTGAATGTATTCGCCGACAAGGCGCGCGCGCGAATCGCAAAGGGCCTGCCGGACGGTCCGTTCACCGGCGTCCCGTTTCTGCTCAAGGACCTGTTCATAGATCTCGAAGGCACCACCACCACGTCAGGTGCCGTGTTCCTGAAAGACACGGTGGCGAAACGCAACAGCACCGTCGCCGATCGCTACAACAAGGCCGGTCTTGTCATCTTCGGCAAGACCCATAGCTGCGAGTTCGGGGGATCGCCGACCACCGAAAGCCAGCTTTACGGCGTCACGCGCAATCCGTGGAATCTCGATTACAGCGCCGGCGGCTCCAGCGGCGGTTCGTCCGCCGCGATCGCCGCGGGCATTCTGCCCGCCGCCAACGGCAGCGACGCCGGCGGCTCCATTCGCTCGCCGGCCTCGGCCTGCGGTCT
>LNAP01003359.1_pt1 | contig 15321 bp, 13 predicted proteins | sample 602601 | NCBI WGS metagenome assembly LNAP01 (sample SAMN02440304, study PRJNA202911) | soil metagenome | biome: Subtropical and temperate rainforests or woodlands; isolation source: soil samples (1 kg each in a 20% v/v slurry with milli Q water) were... ...
GCGCCGGAGCGGCAGCAACCGCTTCGCCGCGTCGAGCCGTGGACCACGGATGCCGCGTTCGGTGGCGATCCTGAATCGCGCACCGTTGCTGCACGCCCAGTGCCGTGCAGCCGCAAAGGCCGGTCGGAAGCGGGTCCATCCAGTCCGCAGGTCGGCGCGGTACTTGATCTCGACGATTTCGGAGCGGCCGTCGCTCCAGTCGACGCGAAAGTCCGGCGTATATCGCCGCTGTCGTCCTGCATCCTCGAAGCGGATGGTCACCGGCTGCGCTGTCACGACCGCGCTCGCATCCAAGAAGCTCACGAGCGTCACGAAGTCTCGCTCGAGCGCGCTCTCATGCTCCGCCAGCCCCGTCGCGAGGGCCTGGAAACCGGTCACGTGGGACCGCCGGCTGAGCGGAATGCGCCGCAGATCGTCCTCCATTTGGAAAACGACTCAGTACGCAATCATCGCACATTTTGGGGTCAGTTCACAGACATGGAACTATATCTATGGTCACAAGTCCTTGCGCGGGCTCGTTTCCGCTCGTCCGCCAGTTCGCGAATCCTCGAACACCGACACCATCGGGGATAACAGGTTGCCCGGTAAGGGGACTGTTCATGCGCGTGCCTCCGACACGGGACGGAGGTGCCGCTTGAGCGACCTCACGCACGTCGAACTCCTGTGGCTCGAAAAGCAGACCGAGCATTGGATCCGCTTCGGACGGGTCGCAGCGGAACAGATCCTCGATCGGCGTCGGCGTGTCCTGTCCTTTGCTCCCGGCAGCATCTTTGCCTTCGTACGCTGGGCGGCCAACGATTACGGCACGGTGGCCTCGCGGATCGACATCCTGCGTGCCGTCCGGGCCAGCGAAGCCTGCGCGACAGTTCCGTTTGTGCGCCCTGGCGCCGACATCCTGCTGCGGGCGTCCGGCTGGCCGAAGGTCAAGCACGTGCTGCAGATGATCGACATCGTCGACTCGCTGGGCATCGATGCGGCCGACGCAGCACCGGACTATTGGCGTCACGTTCACAATCGTCTGTCGGTCGGCGAAGCGCTGAGACCCTACACCTTGGCGCGGCACAAAGCCTGGCTTCTTCGGCAGCGGATTGACCCATGACCGGCCGAGTGCGCGTGCTCGTGGCCACGCTCGCCGGTGTCGGCGCCCTGGCGTTAACCTTCGGTAGGGGTGCGCTTCCGCTCTACGTGTGGAACGTCTCGGCAAGTGTGCCTGTGGGTCTCTACCGGCTGCAGTCCACTGGCGAGCGGTACATCACCGAACTTGTCGCCGTCCTGCCTCCAGAGCCCCTCGCTATCTTCCTCGCAGACGGCGGCTACCTGCCGCGCAGCGTTCCCATGCTCAAGCGCGTCCTGGCGCTTCCCGGGCAGACCGTCTGCAGGGAAGGGCTCACGGTAATGATCGATGCGATCGCAATAGGCGCGGCGCGCGAACGCGACGGACGGGGTCGGCTGCTTCCCGTCTGGCGGGGCTGCCGCGTCATCGCCGCGGGCGAGCTCTTCCTGATGAACTGGCAGTCGGCGGACTCTCTGGACGGGCGGTACTTCGGGCCGCTTCCGGCGTCCGCCGTCATCGGCCGCGCGCACCCCGTCTGGATCGAGAAGGAGGATTGACCATGCAACGCTCTCTCGTTCAAGCAGCCGCTTCCTTGTTCGCGTGGCGCCGCGGCCCGTTCTCCTTCCCGGCCAAGTTCCGGCGAGATGTTGTCCGGTCGGCCGTGCCGATGATCGTGATCCTGCTGGCGTCGTGCGCGACCGGGTTTGCTGGGCGGGCACATGCCCAATCCGCTGTCGTTGCGCAGTCCCAAAGCGCATCCACCGCCGATCCTTTCGCGCGTTTCGTCATTGAAGCTGCACGTCGGTTCGGCGTGCCGGCTTCCTGGATCAGCGCCGTGATGGCGATGGAAAGTGGTGGCGACGTGATGGCCCTCTCGCCACAAGGCGCCATGGGGCTGATGCAGATCATGCCCGACACGTGGGCCGGTTTGCGTGCCCGTCATGGGCTGAGTGCCGACCCGTATGAGCCGCGCGACAACATTCTTGCCGGCGCGGCATACTTGCGGGAGATGCACGATCGCTACGGCTCGCCCGGATTTCTAGCCGCCTACAACGCAGGGCCTGCGCGCTACGACGAATACCTGGCGACGGGCCGCGAGCTGCCGGCCGAGACCCAGCTCTACGTCGCCATGCTCGCACCGCTGATCGGAGACGGGCAGGCCAATGGCATGGTCACCGTCAACCGCCGCGTCATGTCGTGGAAGGACTCGCCGCTGTTTGCTGCGCGTGATCAGGGCAGTCCCGCAGCCACGTCGTCATCAATCCGAACGTCATCAGACCGAACGTTGGACAGCCGTTCCGTTGCTGGCGGATCTGCCCTGGCCCCGCAAGCTGACGGACTGTTTGTTCACTGCGGAAACGCAATGCGGCAGCCGTGATGCAAAGCGCCGGGGATCGTATACTTTCGATCATTCCGGCGAAGGTGCTCATGAGGTTTATCGGTCGAGGGGCACTAGATGTATGCGTCCGGTTCTCGCACGTCGCTCAGGTCTTGACGTGACGCGCGGCCTTCCAAGCCCACGGCAACAGCTCGTCAATCCGATTGATTGGGTGCCCGCCGACCATGCGCGTCAGGACGTCGTTGAGATAGGCGTAGGGTTCGACGCCATTCAACTTACAGGTCTCGATGAGCGTGCACACCGTCGCCCAACGGGCTCCCCCGCCGTCACTGCCGGCGAAGAGATGATTCTTGCGCCCAAGCGCCACCGGCCTGATGGCCCGTTCGACCGGGTTCGTGTCGAGCTCGATGCGGCCGTCGTACAGGAATCGGGTCAACCCATTCCAGCGCCCGAGTGCGTACCTCATCGCCTCGGCGAGTTTTCCGCGGCCGGGCAGATGCGGGAGGTGTGTTTCCAGCCAGATCTGCAGAGCGTCGACGATCGGCTTGGCGAGCGTCCGTCGCGCAGCCAAGCGGTGCGCCGACGACTGACCGCGCACCTGCGCTTCGACGGCGTAGAGGCCGGCGATCCGACGCACAGCCTCGTGCGCCAGCGGCGTGTCTTCGGTCTGCGCGACCTCATAGAACTTGCGTCTTGCATGGGCCCAGCAGGCGGCGAGCACAACGTCGTCCCGTGTCGTCAGCCGCTCGAAGCCGGCATAGCCATCGACGTGCAGCACTCCCTTGAAGTGTTCCAGATGCGCCGCCGGCCGCTCCGCCCTCCGGTCCGGCGCGAAGATGTAGACCGCCGCGGGTGGCGCCGGTCCGCCCCATGGTCGCTGATCACGCGCATAGACCCAAAGCCGCCCGGTCTTCGTTCGTCCACGGCCCGGATCGAGGACAGGGACCGGCGTGTCGTCGGCGAACAGATGATCGGAGGCGAACACCTCCTTGCGCAGGCGATCGTCCAGCGCCTCGAGCCACCAGCACGCGCCGCCGACCCAACCGGCGAGAGTCGAGCGCTCCAGTTCGACGCCGTGGCGGGTGAAGATCTGCGCTTGCCGGTAGAGTGGAGTGTGGTCGCAGTATTTGCTGACCAGCACCTGGGCGAGCAACGCCGGCGTCGCCAGACCGCCGGCGATCGGCCGCTCCGGTGCGGGCGCCTGGGCCACGGTGTTGCACGTGCGACAGGCGTATTTAGGACGCGTGATGCGCAGCACGCGGAGCTGGGCGGGAACCCAGTCCAGCATCTCGCTGACGCTCTGCCCAATGCTGTGCAGGACACCTCCACAGCACGGACAAGCGTCGTTCGCCACGTCGATCACGACCTCTTCGCGAGGCAGATGATCGGGCAGCGGCTTGCGCCGTGGCCGCTTGTCGGCGACCTCGACGTCTCCCTGCGGACCGCCCGCTTCGGCGCGTCCGATATCGCTATCGAGATCTTCCAGACCGAGGGCGAGCTGATCAGGATCGAGGCGCTCGGAACGGCGGCCGAACTGCGCCCGCTGAAGCTGTTTGATGATCGTCTGAAGTCGCTCGATCTCGCCGTCACGATGCTCGACGACGGCCGCCATGTCGCGCAGCAGACCGTGCAGCAGGACCATGTCGGACGGCAGTTTGTCGAGATCGAGCCGCATGCCCGATTCTACTTTTGTTCGAGTCGGCGACCAAGCACTTTCCCTTCCTGCTACCTGAGTTGCATCGGTTCAGCCCACTCTCGCAGGTCTCCAGACGCGTTCGGGCGAGCGCCAGTCGATACCTTCGATGAGCATGGCCAGCTGCGCCGGCGAGAGCGTCACCGCGCCGCCGGGTTCGTACATGCGCGGCCACACGAAGCCGCCCTGATCGATGCGCTTGGTGAACAGGCACAATCCGTTTCCATCCCAGAACAACACCTTCAGGATCGACGCCCGTTTGCCGCGGAAGGCGAACAGATGGCCCGAGAAGGGGTCTCGTTTCAGCTGCTCCTGGACCAACGCGGCAAGCCCGTCCATGCCCTTCCTCATGTCGGTGTAGCCAAGCGCCAGGTGCACCTTCACGCCCGCGGGGACGATCATCATCGCTTGGTCTCCCGCTCGGCGACGTGCACCCGAACCGCTTCCGGATCGGTGCCCGCCGGTGCGAACACACGGCGCCCGTCGGGCAGGTCGACCGCGGTCATGCCGTCGGGAACCGGGAGAAGATCCTGCAGCACGAGCGCGCCTCCGTTGACACCCGCGCCGCTCGTCTTCTCCGTCCCGGCCACCGCGACGGACACCAGCCTGGCCGGTTGCTCTGCACCGAAGCCGAACTGGAGGCGCCAGCGGAACACCATGCTGGTGGAGATATCATGGCGCCGGCAGACCGCAGCCACGCTCACCCCAGGCGCCTCCGACTCCCTGACGATCGCCAGCTTCTGTTCATCGCTGAAGCTGCGTCTGTTCGACCGCCGATCGTACTGCGGCCCGGCCGTCGGCGGTCCTGTCAAGTCCGCTGCGACGGAGAGATCCTTAGCAGCGCTGCTAACACCGCTGCTTATTTTCGGGCGAGCACTGGGATGAAGTCGGGCGCGCCAGTCGATCGCAACCTCGCCGCTGTCGATCAGATCTCGCCAGCGGCGCAGGCTGTGCTTCGAGAGCTTCGCCGCCGCGGCATACTGCCGGACTGTCATGCCGCTCCAGTTCAGCGTCTCCACATGCATCGCCCAGAACGCCTGGACCGCCTGGTTGCGCTTGTCTTCGGACAGCTTGAACCGGCGCCCCTTGCGATGTTTGCGGCGCTCGTCGCGCTCGGTTTCGGCAAGGATTCTGGCGTTTTGCGCGCGGATCTTGGCCACTTCCGCATCTGCGATCGCACGCAGCCAACGTGTGAACGTCGTGTCCGTGAGACGGTGCGTCCGGCAGTAGCGCCGCTGCGACAGACCGCTGCGCTGCCAGGCCTCGATGTGCACAGCCCACCATTCTCGACGCGCCGCATTCTCAAAATGTTTCGTTGCCACCGGAGAACCTCCCGTGAACGAAGGAACCCGATTTGGAACGACCATGCACTCGCCGAAGGTCGTGCAAAACTCGGACGCTTACCACTAGATCATGGACGGCAAGATAAAGCGGGTGGCCCCGCTGGCGGCGCCGCGCGCCTGAAAGCCTGTCTGCACGTTGTTTCTTGAGCAGCTCGCGGCAGCTTGTTGCGACGCTCGGGCGGCTCTCGAATCGATTTATCGTTTGAGTTCAACGCTCCGAGCGCCGTCCCTCGAAGGCGTAGCATCCCTCCGCTGCGCCAGAACGACCTTTTCTACGCCACGCAACGACGCTTGCAGTCTGCATCTTGCAGGCCTTCTCGCGACTTCCAATCGTCATGCCATGGCACGTGATGACGACGACTTTCGACTCCGGCCCGGCAAAATCCGGGATCGGGGCAGTGCGCGGATCGGCGGACGCCGCACCGGCGGCGTGCGTGCCCGTCCGACCAGCTTCGCCGGACAGATCCAACAAGCCATGCGGCGGGCTGGCGGCAATCCTTCCCGGTTGAACGGGACCGGGAAGGGGAGCAGCCGGTTCAATGCGCGGGGGCGCGGTGCGGCGGTGGCGGCGGCGCTGAAGAACCGAAGCCCCTGGAGCGGGGACAGCGGAACCCGAACACGGTCGCGGCGGGTCGCGGTCAAGGCTCGTGTCGTGAAGCTTAATCCGCAGCGCGGCACCGCCCGGGGACGGCAGTTCGTTAGCGCCAAAGCGGTCGACGCCCACCTGCGCTATCTCCAGCGAGACGGCGTCACGAAGGACGGGAAGAAGGGCCAGGTCTATTCGGCCAGCCGAGATGTCGAGGACGGTCCTGCGTTTGTCGAACGCGGCCGAGAAGATCGCCACCAGTTCCGCTTCATCGTGTCGGCCGAGGACGGTGTCGAGATGTCCGATCCCCGCGCCACCACGCGCGAACTGATGAAGCAGATGGAGGCCGACCTTGGCACCAGGCTCGACTGGATAGCGGTCGATCACCACAACACCGGCCACCCTCACACCCACATCATCGTCCGGGGCGTCATCGATGATGGCAAGACCCTCAACATCGCCGGCGACTACATCGCCTATGGAATCCGGGAGCGGGCGAGCGAGGTGGTGACCCGGGAACTCGGCCGCCAGACCGAGCAGGAGGTGTCCCGGAGCCTCGAGCGGGAGGTCGATGCCGACCGCTTCACCCGGCTCGACCGCATGCTGATCGCCGAGCAAAGGAGCCGCAACGAGTTCGCCGACCTGCGGCCGGACCGGGACATGCTCGACAGCTTGCGGCAGAACCGGGCGCTGATGATCCAGCGAGCGCGTAAATTGGAGCGTATGGACTTGGCCACCGAGGTGGAACCGGGGCGCTGGACCGTGTCGCCCAGGGCCGAACCCGCCTTGCGAGAGTTGGGCGAACGCGGCGACATCATCAAGACCATGCACCGGGCATTGGACCGGGAAGGGCTGGCCGATACCCGTCCTATCGCGGGCTACGTCCTGCACGCAGAGAAGGCCACCGAGCCAATCGTCGGGCGTGTGCTCGACAAGGGGCTGGGCGGCGACGAGCTGGCGGAGCGGGTGCGGTTGGTGATCGACGGGGTGGACGGGCGTGTCCATCACTTCGAGATGGCCCCGGCTCAAGCCGAAGATATCCAGTGGGGCATGATCGTGGCGGCGGGTTCCGCCCAGGCTGGACCGCGCGCCTCGGACCGCAACATCCTGGCGATTGCCGGCAAGGAGGGCATCTATCGGCCGGCCAGGCATCTGGAGCAGGCCGTTGGCACCGTCGAGCGTTTGGGTGGCGATCCCGCAGCTTACGTCCGATCCCATGTCCGGCGCCTGGAGGCGCTGCGCCGGGCGGGCCATGTCGAGCGGATCGACGCCGACCAGTGGCGCGTTCCAGCCGACTTGCCCGAACGCGGGCAGGCCTACGATCTGGCGCGCGACCGGACGACCGGCCGGATAAGCGTTCTCTCGCCTACGGGCCTTGAGCAGCAGATCGGCCATGACGGCGCGACCTGGCTCGACCGCGAGCTGGCGTCCCGGCAGCGTACCGTCCTGGCGGACGACGGCTTCGGCCGGGAAGTGACGGCGGCACTGGCCAAACGCCGGCGTTGGCTGGCTGACAAGGGCTATGCCACTGAACTTGGCGACGGCCGGATCCGGGCCTCCAAAGACCTGGTCCAGCGGCTGGAGGCTCGTGACATCGAGCGCGCCGGCAGGGCGCTTGCCGCCGAGCGGGGCCGGGAATGGCGGCCCGCCATTGCCGGCAACGAAGTCAGCGGCCGGTTGGTCGGTTCTGCGCAGCTTTCCAGCGGCCGGTTCGCCATGATCGATGATGGGCTGGGCTTCAGCTTGGTGCCCTGGCGGCCGGCGCTCGAGCAGCGTGCTGGCCGTGTCGTCTCGGGAGTCGCGTTGCCCGGCGGGGATGTGGACTGGTCGCTCGGACGAAGCCGGGGATTGGGGCTCTGAACCAATTCCCGGCGGGGAGCTCCGAGACATTGTGTAGCGTATATCTACGCGCTCAAGAGAGTCACTCGTATTGGGTATCTACGCGCTCAAGAGCGCCACTCGGCGGCCTATGATCGCGAGCGTCCCCGCGGAAAACCTTCCACCAAAGCGCCGCACACGCCAATACAAGTGGGATGACCCAAGCGAGAATTTCGATGTAGTTCATCGCCGTCGCCTTCGGTTACTGAGGCATGACATACTCATTTTCGGCAGTCTGCAAGCCAACTGCGCGATGCGCACTGCGGGAAGGCAATAAACCGGGTTGCCAATGCGAGCCGACTTCACGTCGGACACTCGCGCCTTGTCCCATGGTCGGTCCGCCTCTTGGGCTCGTCCCAGGATCCTCCCATCGTCCGAATTGCACGCTAGAGCCGCCGCGTGGGCGCTCCGCGTGATCCTGCTCTTGTACTGACGAAGAGTGACGGCCTGATCTTGCGTCGCCATGTCCGCGACCAAGATCCTCTGGGGGCAGGTGACCCTCGTTTTCGCCATCGTGCTCGTCACCCTGTGGGGAGCGACGCAATGGACGGCCTGGCGGCTGGGCTATCAGCTCCAGCTCGGGCCGCCCTGGTTCGAATTCGCCGGCGTTCCGGTCTACCTCCCACCGGCCTTCTTCTGGTGGTGGTACGCCTATGACGCCTACGCGCCTTCCATCTTCATAGAAGGCGCCTGCATCGCGGCCTCGGGAGGATTGATCTCGATCGCCGTGGCGATCGGCATGTCGGTTTGGCGGGCGCGCGAAGCCAAGAACGTGGCCACATATGGCTCAGCGCGCTGGGCGACGGTGCGCGAGGCACGCAATGCGGGGCTGTTGGGGCTCGACGGGGTCGTCCTCGGAAAGCTCGGTTCCGACTACCTGCGCCATGACGGGCCGGAGCACGTCCTGTGCTTTGCCCCGACGCGAAGCGGAAAGGGCGTCGGCCTGGTCGTGCCGACCTTGCTGACCTGGCCGGGCAGCTCGATCGTTCACGACATCAAGGGCGAGAACTGGGAGCTGACCTCGGGCTTTCGGTCACGGCATGGCCGCGTGCTGCTGTTCGACCCGACCAATGCGGAGTCGGCTGCCTACAACCCGCTGCTCGAGGTCCGTCGGGGAGAATGGGAGGTCCGCGACGTCCAGAACATTGCTGACGTTCTGGTCGATCCCGAGGGGGCGCTGGAGCGGCGGAACCATTGGGAAAAGACCAGCCACGCCCTGCTGGTCGGCGCGATCCTGCATGTCCTGTATGCGGGGCAGGACAAGACGCTGGCCGGCGTCGCGGCCTTCCTGTCCGATCCGAAGCAGCCGATCGAGACGACGCTCCGGGCGATGATGATGACGCCACATCTCGGCGAAGCCGGGACCCATCCGGTGATCGCCTCGGCTGCCCGGGAACTGCTGAACAAGAGCGAGAACGAGCGCTCCGGCGTTCTCTCGACAGCCATGTCGTTCCTCGGACTCTATCGCGATCCCATTGTCGCCCAGGTGACGCGCCGCTGCGACTGGCGCATCCGCGACCTTGTCGAGAACGAGCGACCAACAACGCTCTATCTCGTGGTGCCGCCGTCCGACATCAGCCGGACCAAGCCGCTGGTGCGGCTCGTGCTGAATCAGATCGGGCGCCGGCTGACCGAAGAACTCCATGCCAAGGGCCGGCGCCACAGGTTGCTACTCATGCTCGACGAGTTTCCGGCCCTGGGTCGCCTCGACTTCTTCGAATCGGCGCTCGCCTTCATGGCAGGCTATGGGCTGAAGAGCTTCCTAATCGCCCAGTCGCTCAACCAGATCGAGAAGGCTTACGGCCCGAACAATGCCATTCTCGACAACTGCCATGTGCGTGTCTCCTTCGCCACCAACGACGAGCGCACCGCCAAGCGCGTCTCGGATGCCCTCGGCACCGCCACCGAGATTCGCGATGCGAGAAACTACGCCGGCCACCGGCTGAGCCCCTGGCTCGGTCATCTCATGGTCTCGCGGCAGGAGACGGCGCGACCGCTGCTGACACCTGGCGAGGTTATGCAGTTGCCCGCCACCGACGAATTGGTGCTGGTCTCCGGCTGCCCCCCGATCCGGGCCAGGAAGGCGCGATACTACGAGGACCGGCGACTGACGGAGCGTCTGTTTCCAGCACCAAAGCCGGAAAGGCCGAAAGTTGGCAGCACGGCGCGGGATGACTGGAGCGGCGCGCCTGTTCCGGAGAGTCGGGGCGGGGGCGAGGGAGCGGCAGGCCTCCATCCCACCGATGATCCCGCTAACGGGGGAATCCGCCGAGAGCCGGAGCTTGCCGAGCATGAAGACATCGCCCCCGAGCCTCCTGTACCCTCACCGGAGTTTGCGTTTGGCGAGGATGAGCCCGACGACGACGCCGTGCGCGCTCGAGCGTTGCGCGCCGCCGCCCGAGGTCTCGCCCGCCAGGCCGCATTGGATCCCGGCGACGGTATCGACCTCTGAGCCGCCGGATGCGGACCAAGCACACGTTCCGCCTGCCGCCCGATCTGGCGATCAAGCTCGCCGACTATGCACAGCGCAAGCGCGTGCCGCAGGCGCTCATCGTGGAAACCGCCCTCGCATCCTTCCTGTCGCCGGACGGGTCCGAGAGGCTGGAAGGGGCGCTGGGCCGCCGGCTTGACCGACTTAATCGCCAAGTCGAACGGATGGAGCGCCACGTCACCATCTCCAACGAGGCGCTGGCGCTCTTCGTGCGCTTCTGGCTGACCGCGACTCCATCTCTGCCGGATACCGCGCAGCCGGCCGCGCAAGCCAAGGGCCGGGAGCGTTACGAGGGCTATGTCGAGGCGCTCGGCCGGCGCCTGACCAAAGGCCGGACCCTGGCAGACGAGATCTCCCAGGACATCGCGCCTGCAGATGAAGCAGTGGATGGGGGAAGTCACCGGTCCTGAGGCCGAATCACCTTCCGCCTGCCTTTGCACGCCAGACCACTACGACCCTTTCGACCTTGTTGCGTCGACCCGCTTCCTCCTCTTTCTAATCGACCCCATTCCACGACCGCTGCTCGGACGGTCCTGCAAACGGGGTCAAGATGACGGTCCATTCCTTCCAGGCTGAGGTGATCTCCCGCGGCGCTCGCATGCTGCGCACCGCCTTGGGTCCCGCCATCGCCGCGTGGCTCGAGGATCCGTCTGTCGTCGAGGTCATGCTGAACCCCGACGGACGGCTCTGGGTCGACCGACTATCGAGTGGGCTGGTCGAAACGGAGGAGCGCCTGGCCGCCGCCGAGGGCGAGCGCATCGTGCGGCTGGTCGCCCATCATGTCGGGGCGGAGGTCCATCCTGGCAGCCCGCGCGTGTCGGCGGAGCTGCCCGAGACGGGAGAGCGGTTCGAGGGGCTCCTTCCTCCTGTCGTCGCAGCGCCGTCCTTCGCGATCCGCAAGCCGGCCGTCGCCGTCTTCACCCTCGAGGACTACGCCGCGGCTGGCATCATGACGGTCGGCCAGGCGGGGGTGTTGCGTGAGGCCGTCGCGGACCGTCGAAACATCCTCGTGGCCGGCGGCACCTCGACGGGCAAGACGACACTCGCCAATGCGCTCCTGGCCGAGGTAGCCAAGACTTCCGACCGGGTGGTGCTGATCGAGGATACCCGCGAGCTGCAGTGCCGCGCCGCCAACCTGGTGGCGTTGCGTACGAAAGATGGCGTGGCGTCGCTGTCCGATCTCGTGCGCTCGTCGCTTCGGCTGCGCCCCGATCGCATCCCGATCGGCGAAGTGCGCGGCGCCGAAGCGCTCGATCTCCTGAAGGCTTGGGGCACCGGTCATCCTGGCGGCATCGGCACCATCCACGCCGGCACGGCCATCGGTGCGCTGCGGCGCCTGGAACAGCTCATCCAGGAAGCCGTCGTCACCGTGCCGCGCGCCCTCATCGCCGAGACCATCGACCTGATCGCCGTGCTGTCGGGCCGGGGCGTCGCGCGCCGGCTGACCGAGCTCGCCCGCGTAAAAGGTCTCGGCTCCGACTCGGACTACGCACTCTCACCTGCAGGAGATCAGCAATGATGCGCTTCACGCTACGGCGCGCCGTCACGGCGACCACCATTCTGTCCTCGATACTGCTGGCCTTCTCGTCGGCGGCCTACGCGGCGGGTTCCAGCATGCCGTGGGAGCAACCGCTGCAGCAGGTCCTGCAATCGGTCGAAGGCCCGGTGGCCAAGATCGTCGCGGTGATCATCATCATCGTCACCGGTCTCACCTTGGCCTTCGGCGACACTTCCGGCGGTTTTAGGCGCCTGATCCAGATCGTGTTCGGCATCTCGATCGCCTTTGCCGCCTCGAGCTTCTTCCTGTCGTTCTTCTCCTTCGGCGGCGGGGTCCTGGTCTGATGACCGAGCCCGTCCCCGGCTTCGTGGTGCCGCTTCACCGCGCCTTGACCGAGCCCATCCTGCTCGGTGGTGCGCCGCGGTCTGTCGCGATCCTCAACGGCACACTGGCGGGCGCGGTCGGCCTCGGCCTGCGCCTGTGGATCGCTGGTTTGCTGCTCTGGCTGATCGGTCATGGCCTGGCGGTCTGGGCGGCCAAACGCGACCCCCTGTTCGTCGACGTGGTGCGCCGCCACCTGCGCATCCCCGGTCGGCTCGGCGTGTGAGGACCGTGGCATGATGAACCTCTCCGAATACCGCAGTTCGGCCACGCGTCTCGCAGATTTTCTGCCGTGGGCGGCGCTTGTCGCCCCGGGGGTCGTCCTCAACAAGGACGGATCCTTTCAGCGGACGGCGCATTTCCGCGGACCCGATCTCGACTCGGCCGTGCCGGCCGAACTCGTCGGTGTCGCCGGGCGCCTCAACAATGCGCTGCGCCGGCTTGGCTCCGGCTGGGCGATCTTCGTCGAGGCGCAACGGCAGCCGTCCAGCACCTATCCGGAGAGCAGTTTCTCGGATGCGGCCTCCGCCCTGGTCGATGCCGAGCGAAAGGCGGCGTTCGAAGAGGCGGGGGCTCACTACGAGTCCGCCTACTTCCTCACCTTTCTCTACTTGCCGCCGGCCTGGGAGTCCGCCGGCGCCGAGCGCTTCCTCTACGAGGGCCGGTCGCGCGCCGAGGGCGGCGATGCGCATGAGATCCTGGCCGGCTTCATCGACCGGACGGACCGCGTCCTAAAGCTCCTCGAAGGTTTTATGCCCGAGAGCCGCTGGCTCGACGATGGCGAGACCCTGACCTATCTCCATTCCTGCATCTCTACCCGGCGCCAGCGCGTGCGCGTGCCGGAAGTGCCGATGTATCTCGATGCGCTGCTGGCCGATCAGCCCCTGGCGGGTGGTCTGGAGCCGAAGCTCGGCGACACCCATCTGCGCGTGCTCACGATCGTCGGTTTCCCGGCGGCGACTACGCCCGGAATCCTGGACGAGCTCAATCGTCTGGCCTTCGCCTATCGCTGGTCCACCCGCGCGATCATGCTCGACAAGACCGACGCCACCAGGCTCCTGACCCGGATCCGCCGGCAGTGGTTCGCCAAGAGGAAGTCGATCGCCGCGATCCTCAAGGAGGTGATGACCAACGAGGCGTCGACGCTCCTCGATACGGACGCCCATAACAAGGCCATCGATGCCGATGCCGCCCTGCAGGAACTGGGCTCCGACGCCGTCGGCGCGGCCTATTGCACGGTGACAGTAACGGTATGGGACGACGACCCACGCATCGCCGACGAAAGGCTACGGCTCGTCGAGAAGGTGATCCAGGGGCGGGATTTCACGTGCATGGCGGAAACCGTCAATGCCGTCGATGCCTGGTTCGGCTCCCTGCCGGGACACGCCTACGCCAATGTGCGCCAGCCGCCGGTCTCCACGCTCAATCTCGCCCACATGATCCCGCTTTCCGCGGTTTGGGCCGGTCCAGGGCGGGACGAGCATTTTGAAGCCCCGCCGCTCTTCTTCGGCAGGACCGAGGGAGCGACGCCGTTCCGCTTTGCCCTTCATGTGGGCGATGTCGGCCACACGCTCGTGGTCGGCCCGACGGGCGCCGGCAAGTCCGTGCTGCTGGCCCTGATGGCCTTGCAGTTTCGGCGCTACGACAAGGCACAGGTCTTCGCTTTCGACTTCGGCGGCTCCATCCGCGCGGCTGCGCTCGCGATGGGTGGCGATTGGCAGGATCTGGGCGGCGCGCTGACCCAAGACACTAACGGGCCCGTCACCCTCCAGCCGCTCGCGCTCATCGACGATATCGCCGAACGCGGCTGGGCAGCGCAGTGGATCTCGGCCCTCCTGGCGCGGGAGAGGATCGCCATCACCCCGGAGGTGAAGGATCATCTCTGGTCGGCGCTGGGGTCGCTGGCCTCGGCTCCCCTCGGTGAGCGCACGCTGACGGGCCTGTCGGTGCTGCTGCAGTCGACGGCGCTCAAGCGGGCACTGCAGCCGTATTGTCTGGGCGGATCCTTTGGACGCCTGCTCGATGCCGAGGCCGAGCGACTGGGCGACGGCGCCGTCCAGGTATTCGAGACCGAAGGCCTGATCGGCACCGGTGCGGCCTCCGCGGTCCTTGCCTATCTCTTCCACCGCATCGAGGCTCGGCTCGATGGCCGGCCGACTCTGCTCATCGTCGACGAAGGCTGGCTGGCCCTCGACGACGAGGGCTTCGCGGGCCAGCTCCGCGAATGGCTAAAAACGTTGCGCAAGAAGAACGCGTCGGTCGTCTTCGCCACGCAGTCGCTCTCCGACATTGATGGTTCGGCCATCGCCCCGGCCATCATCGAGAGCTGTCCGACCCGTCTGTTCCTGCCGAACGAGCGGGCGATCGAGCCGCAGATCACCGCCATCTATCGCCGCTTTGGCCTCAACGACCGGCAGATCGAGATTCTTTCCCGCGCGACGCCGAAGCGCGACTACTACTGCCAGTCCCGCCGCGGCAACCGCCTGTTCGAGCTCGGTCTCGGCGAGGTGGCGCTTGCCTTGACGGCTGCCTCGTCGAAGTCCGACCAGGCCCTGATCGAACGCATCCTCGCCGAGCACGGCCGCGAGGGCTTCCTCGCCGGCTGGCTTCCTGCCCGCGGCGCGGCCTGGGCCGCCGACCTCATTCCCGACCTCAACACAGGAGCATCGTCATGATCTCTATCCGTCGTTTCGGTCTTACGCTTGCGACCGCCGTCGTCATCGGGGGCAGTGCGCTGCCGGCTGCCGCTCAGATGACCGTCTTCGATCCCAGCAACTATTCGCAGAACCTGCTGACGGCCGCGCGCACCTTGCAGCAGGTCAACAACCAGATCCTGTCGCTGCAGAACGAAGCGCAGATGCTGATCAACCAGGCGCGTCATCTCACGAGCCTGCCGTACTCCTCGCTGCAGCAGCTGCAGCAGTCCATCGGGCGGACTCGGCAATTGCTCGGTCAGGCCCAGAACATCGCCTATGACGTCCAGCAGATCGATCAGGCGTTCTCGACGACCTATGCGCCGGCGTCAGCGAACCAGTCGGATTACGCGCTGATCGCCAAT
>LNAP01014401.1_pt1 | contig 15315 bp, 15 predicted proteins | sample 602601 | NCBI WGS metagenome assembly LNAP01 (sample SAMN02440304, study PRJNA202911) | soil metagenome | biome: Subtropical and temperate rainforests or woodlands; isolation source: soil samples (1 kg each in a 20% v/v slurry with milli Q water) were... ...
ACGCCAAATGAAGTTCAAAGCCCTGCTTGCCGCCACGGCGGTATCGACGCTCGCCCTGGCGCTAAGTGCCCAGGCGGCCGAGCTCACCATCGGTTTTTCACAGATCGGTTCGGAGTCCGGCTGGCGTGCCGCCGAAACCTCGGTCTCCAAGTCGGAAGCCAAGAAGCGCAACATCAATTTCAAGATCGCCGACGCCCAGCAAAAGCAGGAGAACCAGATCAAGGCGATCCGGTCCTTCATTGCGCAGGGCGTGGACGCCATCTTCCTTGCGCCCGTGGTCTCCACGGGCTGGGATTCGGTATTGAAGGAAGCCAAGGAGGCCAAGATCCCGGTCGTCCTGCTCGACCGCGACATCGACCCGGCCGGCAAGGAACTCTACCTGACCGCCGTGACCTCGGACAGCGTGCATGAAGGCGAGGTCGCCGGCGACTGGCTGGCCAAGACCGTTGCCGGCAAGCCGTGCAATGTCGTCGAGCTGCAGGGCACGGTCGGTGCCAGTGTCGCCACCAACCGCAAGAAGGGCTTCGACACCGCCATCGCCAAGTCCCCCAACATCAAGCTGGTGCGCAGCCAGACCGGCGACTTCACCCGCGCCAAGGGCAAGGAAGTGATGGAGAGCTTCATCAAGGCCGAAGGCGGCGGCAAGAACATCTGCGCCGTCTACGCCCACAATGACGACATGATGGTGGGCGCCATCCAGGCCATGAAGGAAGCCGGCCTCAAGCCGGGCACCGAGGTGCTTACCGTCTCGATCGACGCGGTGCCGGACATCTTCAAGGCGATCGCCGCCGGCGAGGCCAATGCCACCGTCGAGCTGACCCCCAACATGGCGGGCCCGGCCTTCGATGCCGTCGTTGCCTACAAGGGAAAGGGCACCGTGCCGCCGAAGTGGATCCAGACCGAATCCAAGCTCTACACCTCGGCAGACGATCCGCAGAAGATCTACGACAGCAAGAAGGGCCTCGGCTACTGAGGTTCATGTCGACAGCGGGGGCCGCGTGCGGCCCCCGTACGGCGCTTGCCCACCCTCCTCATTCCTGCGAACGCCGGCCGAGCCTCGGGCTGCCGGCGGGAGTGCCTTTCCATGTCTGAAGGCGATCCCCGCGACGAACCCCTGCTCGAGGTACGCGGGCTGGTGAAGAGCTTCGCCGGCGTGCGCGCGCTTGATGGCGTCGACTTCACCCTGCGTGCCGGCGAAATCCATGCGCTGCTCGGCGAGAACGGAGCCGGCAAGTCGACACTGATCAAGGTCGTCACCGGCGTGCTGCGCCGTGACGCTGGCGCGGTACGGCTCGATGGCGCAGCCATCGCTCCGCACTCCGCGCAGGAGGCGGCAAAGCACGGTCTACCAGGAAGTGAACCTGCTTCCGAACCTCTCGGTGGCGCAGAATCTGTTCCTTGGACGCCAGCCGACACGGTTCGGTTTCATTCGCGAGGGCGAGACGCGTCGGCGCGCGCGCCTGCTGCTGCAGGATTTCGGCCTCGATATCGATGTCGCAGCGCCGCTCGGCAACTATTCGGTGGCGGTCCAGCATCTCACCGCGATTGCCCGTGCCGTCGACATGTCGGCACGCGTGCTCATCCTCGACGAGCCGACCGCAAGCCTCGATGCGCATGAGGTCGAAGTGCTGTTCGCGGTAATGCGCAAGCTCGCCGCACGCGGCATCGGCATCGTATTCGTCACCCACTTCCTCGATCAGGTCTATGCCATCTCCGACCGCATCACCGTGCTGCGCAACGGCCGGCTGGTCGGCGAGCGCCTCACCGCGGAGCTTCCGCGCATGGAGCTGGTGCGCATGATGCTGGGTCGCGAACTGGTCGAGGCGACGACCGCGCACCGGGAAGGCCCGGCGCGCACGGATGCGTCCGAGCCCTATGCGGTGTTCGAGGCGTTCGGCAAGGCCGGCTATATCGCCCCCTTCGACCTGACCGTGCGGACCGGCGAGGTCGTCGGCCTCGCCGGGCTGCTCGGCTCCGGCCGCACCGAGACGACCCGCCTGGTGTTCGGCGCCGAACGGGCGGACTGCGGCACCGCGACCATTGCCGGCCGGCAGGTACGCCTGTCGTGCCCGAGCGAGGCGATACGGCACGGCTTCGGCTACTGCCCGGAAGAGCGCAAGACCGACGGCATCGTCGCCGAGCTCACCGTGCGGGAAAACATCGTCCTCGCCTTGCAGGCGCGGCGCGGCGTCATGAAGCCGCTGTCGCGCCGCGAACAGGATGAGATCGCGCGCAAATTCATTCGCCTGCTCGACATCCGCCCGCCGGACCCGGAGCGGCCAATCGGGCTGCTTTCCGGCGGCAACCAGCAAAAGGCGCTGCTCGCCCGCTGGCTCGCCACCTCGCCGCGCCTGCTCATTCTCGACGAGCCGACGCGCGGCATCGATGTCGGCGCCCATGCCGAGATCATCCGGCTGATCCGCCGGCTCTGTGCCGAGGGAATGGCGCTGCTGGTGGTGTCCTCCGAGCTGGAGGAGATCGTGACCTATGCCGACCAGGTGATCGTGCTGCGCGACCGCGCGCAGGTCGCCAAGCTGGAAGGCAAGGCGGTCAATGTGTCGGCGATCCTCGCGGCCATCGCGGCCGATACGCCGCAAGCGGCATAGGGGAGGCATGTCCATCATGGCGCTTCGCCTGCCGCGCTCCGGCACCCCGCAAATTCTCGCCTTCCTGGCCATCCTTGCCATTAACTGGGCGGTCTCGCCGCAATTCTTCGACCTTCGCCTGCAAGAGGGCCGGCTTTTCGGCAGCCTCGTCGATGTTTTCAATCGCGGCGCGCCGGTGGCTTTGCTTGCCATCGGCATGGTGCTGGTCATCGCGACGCGCGGCATCGATCTCTCGGTCGGGGCGGTCATGGCGATCTGCGGCGCCATCGCCGCGAGCCTGGCCGACACCTATCCACTGCCCGTGGTACTCGCTGCCGCGCTCGGCGCGGGGCTACTGTGCGGGTTGTGGAATGGGCTGCTGGTCGCAGTTCTTGGTATCCAGCCCATCGTCGCGACGCTGATCCTCATGGTGGCCGGGCGCGGCATCGCCCAGCTCATCACCGAAGGACGGATCGTCACCTTCACCTCGCCCGGCCTCGCCTGGTTCGGCGGAGGGTCGGTGCTCGGCGTGCCCGCTCCGGTCGTCATCACCTTCGCCATGTTGGGCCTGACAGTTGCGCTGGTGCGCTGCACCGCGCTCGGGCTGATGATCGAGGCCACCGGCGGCAATGCACGGGCGAGCGCCCTTGCCGGCGTCGGCACCCGCGTGATGACGGTCGCGGTCTATGTCTGGTGCGGCCTGTGCGCGGCGCTCGCCGGCATCATCGCGAGTGCCGACATTCTCGGCGCGGACGCCAATAATTCCGGCCTGTGGCTGGAGCTCGACGCCATTCTCGCCGTGGTCATCGGTGGCACCTCGCTGTTCGGCGGGCGCTTCAGCCTCATCCTCGCGGTATTGGGGGCGCTGATCATCCAAGCCATGAACACCGGCATCCTGCTCTCCGGCTATCCCCCGGAATTCAATCTGGTGGTCAAGGCGGTGGTGGTGCTCGTGGTGCTGCTGATGCAGTCGCCGCGCCTTGCCAGCCTCGCCATCTATCTGCCGGGAGCGCGCAAATGAACCGGATGCTTCCCGTTTTCGTCACCACGGCAGTGTTCGTTTTGGGATTCGTGATCTGCTCGTTGCAGTTCCCGAACTTCGCCTCGACGCGGGTGGTCGCCAACCTTTTGACCGACAACGCCTTTCTGGGCATCGTCGCGGTGGGCATGACCTTCGTGATCATCTCCGGCGGCATCGATTTGTCGGTCGGCTCGGTGATCGGCTTCACCACGGTCTTCCTCGCGCTGGCCATCGAGCGCTACGGCATTCCGCCACTGGCGGCCTTCGTCCTCATCCTCGTCATCTGCGCCGCGTTCGGCGCGGCCATGGGCGCGGCGATCCAGTATTTCGAGCTACCACCCTTCATCGTGACGCTGGCCGGGCTGTTTCTTGCGCGCGGCGCCAGCTTCCTGCTGTCAACGGAATCGATCGCGATCAACGCGCCGCTCTATTCCCACATTTCCGACTATGCGATCCGCCTGCCGGGCGGCGGACGCCTCACCTTCATCGCGATCATCATGATCGCCGTCTTCATAGCGGGCGGAGTTCTGCTGCACTTCACGCGGTTCGGAACCAATGTCTATGCGCTGGGCGGCAGCCGGACCTCGACCGCGCTGATGGGCGTGCGGGTGGGTGCCACCACGATCCGCATCTACATGCTGTCGAGCGTATTGGCCGGCCTGTCGGGCATCGTCTTCACCTTCTACACCTCGGCCGGCTATTCGCTCTCGGCGGTCGGTGTCGAGCTCGACACCATCGCCGCCGTGGTCATCGGCGGCACGATGCTTACCGGCGGCTATGGCTTCATGTTCGGTACCTTTGTCGGCGTGCTGATCCAGGGCCTCATCCAGTCCTACATCACCTTCGACGGCTCGCTCTCATCCTGGTGGACCAAGATCGCCACCGGGATGCTGCTATTCGCCTTCATCGCCTTCCAGCAGATACTCGTCGTCCTCGCCCGGCGCCCGGCCCGGCGGCCCGCAGGAGTAGTGCCGTCGTGAACACCCAGCTTGTCATCATCCCCGCCCGGCGTGCCCACTCCAACCATGCGGAAGTGGCGCGCACCATCGGCATCGACATCATCGCCGGCCGCTATCCCGAGGGAGCGAAGCTGCCCGGCGATGCCGAGCTGACATTGATTTTCGGCGTGTCGCGGCCGGTGCTGCGGGAGAGCGTGAAGACGCTGGTGGCGAAGGGCCTGCTCAGCACCAAGGCACGTGTCGGCACGGTGGTGCGCGAGCGCGGCGCGTGGAACATGTTCGATGTCGATGTGCTGGCCTGGCACCTCGATGCCGGCATCGACAAGCGCTTCCTGCGCGACCTCGCCGAAATCCGCCTCGCCGTCGAACCGCGGGCGGCGGCGCTGGCCGCCGAGCGGCGAACGGCGGCCGACATCCTGGAATTGCGCGCGAGCATCGCGAAGATGCGGCGCGAGGCATCGGACGCCGTTGGGTTCGCCGATGGCGACCTGAACCTGCACATCGGCGTCGCCAATGCCTCTGGCAATCCCTTCATGCGCTCCATTGGCGGCGTGATCGAAGCGGCGCTGCGAGCGTCCTTCGTGCTGAGCGCCCCGGTTGAGGAGCGCGAGCGGGACATCGCCATCCTGTCCCACGAGCAGATCGTCGACGCCATCGAGGATCGCGACTCTGAAGCCGCCTCGGCAGCCATGACCCATGTGATCTTCAACGGTTTGCGTCGCCATGGCGCGGCCGGTTGAAGGGCGGAGAGCAGAATGGACGATAGCCCCAAAAAGACGCTGCGCAGCCAGAAGCCTTTGCGCAGCCAGAAACCCTTGCGGAGCCAAAGCTGGTTCGGCCGCCAGGACAAGATGGGCTTTTATTACCGCTCGTTCCTCAAGAACAGCGGCATTCCGCACGACCAGTTCGATGGGCGCCCGGTCATCGGCATCTGCAACACCTGGTCGGAGCTGACGCCGTGCAACGCGCATTTCCGCACTATCGCCGAGCATGTGCGCTATGGCGTGCTCGATGCCGGCGGCTTTCCGCTGGAGTTTCCGGTCTCCTCGCTCGGCGAGGTGACGATGCGCCCGACCGCGATGCTGTTCCGCAACCTCGCCTCGATGGACGTGGAGGAGGCGATCCGCGCCCATCCGCTCGACGGCGTCGTGCTGCTGATGGGCTGCGACAAGACCACGCCGGCCCTGCTGATGGGCGCGGCGTCCGCCGACCTGCCGGCGATCGGCGTATCCGGCGGCCCGCAGCTGCGCGGCGTCTACCGGGGCCAGATCATCGGTTCCGGCACCAGCATCATCTCGATGAGCGAGCAGCTGCGCGCCGGCGAGATCACGCTCGACGAATTCCACGAAGCCGAGGCTGGCATGAACCGTTCGTCCGGCAGCTGCATGACGATGGGCACCGCCTCGACCATGGCGTCGATGGTCGAGGCGCTGGGCATCGGCCTGCCCGGCAACGCCGCCATTCCCGCCGCCGACGCCCGCCGCAATTTGCTCGCGCGCATGGCCGGGCGGCGCATCGTCGAGATGGCGCGCGAGGATCTTAAGCCGTCCGACATTCTGACGCGTCACGCCTTCGAGAACGCCATCCGCACGCTCGCCGCCATCGGCGGCTCGACAAACGCCGTCGTGCACCTTCTGGCACTCGCCGGCCGCGTCGGGGTCGAGCTTAGCCTGGACGACTTCGACCGGCTCGGGCGCGACATTCACTGCCTCGTCGACCTGATGCCGTCGGGGCGGTTCCTGATGGAGGACTTCTATTATGCCGGCGGCCTGCCGGTGGTGCTGCGCGCGCTCGGCGAGCGAGGGCTGCTGAACAAGGAGGCCCTCACCGTCAATGGGCGCACCTTGTGGGACAATGTTCACGAGGCGCCATGCTGGAACTCGGAGGTGATCACCCCGTTCGAGGCGCCGTTCAAGCCGGATGCGGGGATCGCCATCCTCACCGGCAATCTCGCGCCTGACGGGGCCGTCATCAAGCCATCCGCCGCCTCGCCGGAGCTGATGAAGCACACCGGCCGCGCCGTGGTGTTCGAGAACGTCGAGGACATGCACCATGCCGTGAATGACGACGATCTCGACATCGACGCCTCCTGCATCATGGTGGGCCGAAGGGCTATCCGGGCATGGCGGAGGTCGGCAACATGCCGCTACCGGCCAAGCTGCTGCGAGCGGGCGTGCGTGACATGATCCGCATCTCCGACGCCCGCATGTCCGGCACCGCCTATGGCACCGTGGTGCTGCACGTCGCCCCGGAAGCCACCGTCGGCGGGCCGCTCGCTCTGGTGCGCAACGGCGACCTGATCACGCTCGATGTCCACGCCCGCTCGCTGCATCTGCATGTGGACGATGCCGAGCTTGCCGCACGCCGCGCCGCGTGGGTTGCGCCGGAACCCCATGCCGCGCGCGGCTACACCAAGCTCTATCTCGATCACGTGCTGCAGGCCGACCGCGGCGCCGACCTCGATTTCCTCGTCGGCCGCTCGGGTTCGCCCGTGCCGCGCGACAACCATTGATTGCGTGAAGGTGACAGATGAACAGCCCGCTCGCCCGCCCCTATAGAGGCGTCTTCCCGGTCGCTCCCACGGTGTTCGACGCCGACGGGCGGCTGGACTTTGAGGGCCAGAAGCGGGCCATCGACTGCATGATCGATGCCGGCTCCAACGGCCTGTGCATCCTCGCCAATTTCTCCGAGCAGTTCGTGCTGACCGATGAGGAACGCGACCTCGTCATGGTGACGGTGCTGGAGCACGTCGCCGGGCGGGTGCCGGTGATCGTCACCACCACGCATTTCTCGACGCTCATTTGCGCCGAGCGTTCGCGCCGGGCGCAGGACATGGGCGCGGCGATGGTGATGGTGATGCCGCCCTATCACGGCGCCACCTTCCGCGTGCCGGAAGCGGCGATCTACGACTTCTATCGCGGCGTCTCCGATGCCATTTCGATCCCGATCGTGGTGCAGGACGCCCCGGTCGCTGGCACGCCGCTCTCGGTGCCCTTCCTCGCCCGCATGGCGAATGAGATCGAGAACCTCGCCTATTTCAAGATCGAGGTGCCGCAGGCCGCCGCCAAGCTGCGCGCGCTGATCGAGGCCGGCGGCAACGCCATTGAGGGGCCGTGGGACGGCGAGGAAGCCATCACCCTGATGGCCGATCTCGATGCCGGGGCCACCGGGGCCATGACCGGGGGCGGTTACCCCGACGGCATTCGCCAGATTGTCGATCCGTATTTTGCCGGGAATCGCGAGGCTGCGCTGCAGGCCTATGAGCGCTGGCTGCCGCTGATCAATTACGAGAATCGCCAGACCGGCCTCGCCGCCTGCAAAATCCTGATGAAGGAAGGCGGCGTCATCGCCCATGACACGCTACGCGCGCCGCTGCCGCCGGTGCATCCGGCCATTCGTGCCGGTCTCATTGAGATCGCCCGCCGGCTGAATCCGGTCGTGTTGGGCTGGGGGAAATGACCATGATCACCGGCGCCCTCCTCATCGGCTCGCGCGACATCGTCGACGGCAAGGTGTTCCGTGCCATCGATCCCGCCACGGGCGAACTTATCGAGCCGGCCTTCACCGATGCCGGGCCGGCGCATGTGACTGAGGCCGCCACTCTCGCAGCGGGCGCCTTCCCGATCTACCGGGAAACCTCGCCGCAGATCCGTGCCGCCTTTCTTGAGGCCATCGCCGCGAACATCGAGGCGCTGGGCGACGAACTGATCGTCCGTGCGACGCAGGAGACCGGTCTTCCCGCCGCGCGGATCACCGGCGAGCGTGGCCGCACCTGCGGCCAGCTTCGGCTCTTCGCCTCGTGGGTCAGGGAAGGCGGGGCGGACGAGCCGCGCCTCGACAGTGCGCTGCCCGAGCGCAAGCCGCTGCCGCGCTCGGATCTGCGCATGCGCCATGTCGGCATCGGCCCGGTGGCAGTGTTCGGCGCCAGCAATTTCCCGCTCGCCTTCTCGGTCGCCGGCGGCGACACCGCCTCTGCGCTTGCTGCCGGCTGCCCGGTGGTGGTCAAGGGCCATCCCGCCCATCCCGGAACGTCGGAACTGGTCGGACGCGCCATCCGCAAAGCGGTGGCGGAGGCCAGCCTGCCGGAAGGCGTATTCTCGCTGCTCTCGGGCACGACCAATGACCTCGGCGGCGCGCTGGTGGCGGACCCGCGCATCGCGGCAGTCGGCTTTACGGGTTCGCGCGCGGGCGGATTGGCACTGGTGAAGATCGCCGCCGGCCGGCCTGTTCCGATCCCGGTCTATGCCGAGATGAGCAGCATCAACCCGGTGTTCCTGCTCCCATTCGCGCTGGAGGCGCGGGCCGAGGCGCTGAGCGCCGGCTTCATAGGCTCACTCACCATGGGCGCCGGCCAGTTCTGCACCAATCCCGGCCTCGTCATCGGCGTGAAGGGCCCGGCGCTGGACCGCTTTATCGCCAGCGCCGGCAGCGCGATCGCGACTGCTACGGGCGCGCCGATGCTGACATCAGGCATTCAGGCGGCATTCGAGGCCGGCGTCGCCAAGCTCGCGTCACGTGCCGAGACGGTGGCGCAGGCGCCCGCACCCGCCGGCCCCAATCGCTGCCGGCCGGCACTGTTCGTGGTCGATGCGCCGGAATTTCTGGCCGATCACGCGCTGTCGAACGAGGTGTTCGGCGCCGCCTCGCTGGTCGTGCGCTGCTCCGACGCCGACGAGATGGTGGCGCTGGCGCAGGCACTGGAGGGCCAGCTCACCGCGACGCTGCACCTCGACGCGCCGGACCATAGCCTCGCGGCCCGGTTGCTGCCGGTGCTTGAGGAAAAGGCCGGCCGCATCCTTGCCAATGGCTGGCCGACCGGCGTCGAGGTCTGCCATTCCATGGTGCATGGCGGGCCGTTTCCCGCGACCTCCGACCCGCGTTCGACCTCGGTCGGCACCCTCGCAATCCGGCGCTTCCTGCGGCCAATCTGCTACCAGGACCTACCGGACAGCCTGCTGCCGACCGCGCTCCAGCAGGGCAACCCGCTCGGGCTGCCGCGTCTGGTCGATGGCGCCCTCCAGCCGGGAGACGCCTCATGAGCCCGATCCGTCTCGCCCTTGTCGGCCTCGGCAAGATCGCCCGCGACCAGCATCTTCCGGCCATCGCGGCCACGCCGGGAATCGAACTCGTGGCGGTGGCCAGCCGCAATGCGGCACTCGACGGCGTCGCCTGCTATGCGAGCCTCGACGAGCTGCTGGCGAAAATGCCGGGCATCGACGCCGTCGCGCTCTGCACGCCGCCGCAGGTGCGCCGCGCGCAAGCCGCCCTCGCGCTGGAAGCCGGCAAGCATGTGCTGCTGGAGAAACCACCGGGCGCGACGGTGAGCGAGATTGCGCCGCTCATTACTGCGGCAGACCGCACCGGCAAGACGCTTTTCGCCACCTGGCATTCGCGCTTCGCTCCGGCGGTAGAGCCGGCACGGGCCTTCCTTGCCGAGCACGCGATCCGCTCAGTGGTCATCGAGTGGAAGGAGGATGTGCGCGTCTGGCATCCCGGGCAGGACTGGATCTGGGAGCCCGGCGGGCTCGGTGTGTTCGATCCCGGCATCAACGCGCTGTCGATCCTCACCCGCATCCTGCCGCGCCCGGTGTTCCTCACCAAGGCCGAGCTGCACTTCCCGGCCAATCGGGCGGCGCCGATCGCCGCCGATCTCGATTTTTCGGATGCTTCCGGCCTTGCCATCCGCGCCGAGTTCGACTTCCGGCAAACCGGGCCGCAGACTTGGGACATCCGCATCGAGACCGATGCCGGCGAACTCACGCTTTCCTCCGGCGGCACACAGCTTTTCCATGATGGGCGTCCGCTTATCACCGAGAAGGAGGCCGAATATCCCGGCATCTACCGCCACTTCGTCGATCTGGTCGGACGCGGCGCCTGCGATGTCGACCTCACCCCGCTCGTCCATGTCGCGGATGCCTTCATGCTGGGCCGGCGCAGCATCGTCGAGCCGTTCGAGGATCGGGTATGACCGCCTCCGCTCACATCTTGCGCGAGACCTTCGGCATGATGCCGGATGGTGCGCGCGTGGAGCGCGTCTGCCTGCGGGGCGCGGACGGCTTTGAAGCCTGCATCATCTCCTATGGCGCGGCCGTACAGGCGCTCCATGTGCCGGACCGCGCGGGGAAGCTGGCCGATATCGTGCTGGGTCACGATGCGTTGGAGCCCTATCTCGCCCATCGCCGCTATTTCGGCGCGACGGTCGGGCGCTATGCCAACCGTATTGCCGGCGGCACCTTCACGCTCGACGGGCAGGCGTTCCGGCTGCCGGTCAATGATGGTCCGAATTCGCTTCACGGTGGCCTGCAGGGGTTCGATCGCAAGAACTGGACGATCAACGCCGTCAGTGACGCCTCGGTCACGCTGTCCTGCGTCAGCCCGCACGGTGAGGAAGGCTATCCCGGCACGCTGACTACCCGCGTCGCCTATACGCTGACCGGCGAGAGGGAACTCACCATCAGCTTTGAGGCCACCACCGATGCCGCGACGGTGGTCAATCTCACCCATCACGGCTTCTTCAACCTCGGCGGCGTCGAGGCGGGCGGTGATGTTCTCGATCATGTCCTGACGCTTTACGCCGACCGCTTCCTGCCCGTCGACGCCGATGCGATCCCGCTCGGCGCGCCGGCCCCGGTCGAGGGCACGCCGTTCGATTTCCGTGCCCCCCAGGCGATTGGCGCCCGCATCCGCCAGGCCGACGAACAGATCAGGCTCGGGCGCGGCTACGACCATAATTTCTGCCTCAGCGACCAGCGCCTGGAGGCCCCGCGCCGCGCCGCAAAGGTCACGCATCCCGGCACGGGCCGCGTGATGGAGCTGCTCACCGACCAGCCCGGCCTTCAGTTCTACTCCGGCAATTTTCTCGACGGCACGGCGGAGGGCAAGTTCGGCCGGCTGCACCGCCAATCCGATGCCTTCTGCCTCGAACCGCAGGCCTGGCCCGATACGCCGAACCGCCCGGACTATCCGAGCGCACGGCTCGATCCCGGCCAGACCTACCGACACACCTCGATCTATCGCTTTTCCCTGGCCTGAACCGGAGCTCCGTGATGCATGGCAACTCCCCCACCCGCCTGCGCTCCCAGGCCTGGTTCGACAACCCGGCCAATGCCGACATGACAGCGCTTTATCTCGAGCGCTATCTGAATTTCGGTCTCAGCCAGGACGAGCTGCAAGGCGGCCGCCCGATCATCGGCATCGCGCAGACGGGCTCGGATCTCTCGCCCTGCAACCGCCACCATCTGGAACTCGCCAAGCGTACCCGCGACGGCATTCGCGAGAAGGGCGGCATCCCGATCGAGTTTCCGGTGCACCCGATCCAGGAGACCGGCAAGCGCCCAACCGCGGGGCTCGACCGCAACCTTGCCTATCTCTCCCTCGTCGAGGTGCTGTTCGGCTATCCTCTGGACGGCGTGGTCCTCACCATCGGTTGCGACAAGACCACGCCGGCCCTTCTGATGGCAGCGGCGACGGTGAACATCCCGGCCATCGCGCTCTCCGTCGGCCCGATGCTGAACGGCTGGTACAAGGGCGAGCGCACCGGCTCCGGCACCATCGTGTGGAAAGCCCGCGAGATGCTGGCGGCGGGCGAGATCGACGCTTCGTCAAGCTGGTGGCCTCGTCGGCGCCCTCGACCGGCTATTGCAACACCATGGGAACGGCGACCACCATGAACTCACTGGCCGAGGCGCTGGGCATGCAATTGCCGGGCTCGGCGGCGATCCCGGCGCCCTATCGCGACCGCCAGGAAATGGCCTACCGCACCGGGCTGCGCATCGTCGACATGGTGCACGAGGACCTGAAGCCCTCCGACATCCTCACCCGCGAGGCGTTCCTCAACGCCATCCGCGTCACCTCCGCCATCGGCGGATCGACCAATGCGCCCATTCATCTCAACGCGCTCGCCCGCCACATGGGCGTCGAGCTGACGATCGACGACTGGCAGGAATTTGGCGAGGACGTCCCGCTGCTGGTCAATCTCCAGCCGGCCGGCGAGTATCTCGGCGAGGATTATTACCACGCCGGCGGGGTGCCGGCCGTGGTCAATCAACTGATGGCGCGCGGCCTGATCGCGGAAGATGCCCGCACCGTGAACGGGCACAGCATCGGCGACAATTGCCGCTCGGCCGCCATCGTCAACGAGGCGGTGATCCGGCCCATCGACCGTCCGCTGAAGGCGAAGGCGGGCTTCCGGGTGCTGCGCGGAAACCTCTTCTCGTCCGCCATCATGAAGACCAGCGTGATCTCTCCCGAGTTTCGGGTGCGCTATCTCTCCAACCCCGACGACCCCGAGGCGTTCGAGGGTCGCGCCGTCGTGTTCGACGGGCCGGAAGACTATCATTCGCGCATCGACGACCCCGCGCTCGGCATCGACGAGACCTGCATTCTGTTCATGCGCGGCACCGGGCCGGTCGGCTATCCCGGCTCGGCCGAGGTGGTGAACATGCGCGCGCCGGACTACCTCATCAAGGCCGGTGTCCACGCGCTGCCGTGCATCGGCGACGGCCGCCAGTCCGGCACCTCGGGCTCGCCCTCCATCCTCAACGCCTCGCCCGAGGCGGCGGTCGGCGGCGGGCTTGCGCTGCTGCGCAATGGCGACCGCGTGCGCATCGATCTGCGGCGCAACAGCGCCGACATGCTGGTGCCGGAAGAAGAGCTTGCCGAGCGGCGCCGGGCGCTGGAAGCCGCCGGCGGCTACAAATACCCGCCCCACCAGACCCCCTGGCAGGAAATCCAGCGGGGCCTCGTTGGCCAGATGGAGACTGGCGCCGTGCTGGAACCGGCAGTGCGCTACCAGCGCATCGCGCAGACCATGGGGATACCCCGTGACAGTCACTGAGACGCGCATCGAAGATGTTCCCACACTCGTCCTGAGCGAGGCGCGCTGCCATCTCGGCGAGGGCCCGGCCTATGATGCGGCGACCGATACCGCCTGGTGGTTCGATATCCTCGAACGCCGCCTGTTCGAGGCACGTCTCGGCACTGGCGCCATCATCACCCATGAACTGCCCTTCATGGCGAGCGCGCTCGCCACTCTCGACGATGGCCACCAGCTGATCGCCGCGGACGACGGAATTTACGTCCGCACCATTGCCGATGGCGCTTTGCGCCTGCACGCCCCACTGGAAGCCGACAACACGGCAACGCGCTCCAATGACGCCCGTGTCCATCCTTCCGGCACCTTTTGGATCGGGACCATGGGGCGCAGGGCCGAAGAAGGCGCGGGTACGATCTATGCACTCCATCGGGGATCGGTGCGGCCGCTCTTCGCCGGCATCACCATCCCGAACGCCATCTGCTTCTCGATCGACGGGGCTGTCGGCTACTTCGCCGATACCCGCGCTAACGTGCTGTACCAGGTCGCCCTCGATCCGCTAAACGGGCTGCCGGTCGATAGCCCGGTCGCGCTGTACCGCCATGTCGGGGAAGGCGGGCTCGACGGCGCGGTGGTGGACGCGCAGGGGCTGATCTGGTGCGCGCGCTGGGGTGCCGGCTGCATCGACGCCTATACGAGCGAGGGAGAACGGGTCCGCAGCGTGCGGGTGCCGGCCCGCCAATCGAGTTGCCCTGTGTTCGTCGGCGCCCGGTTTGACCGTGTGCTCGTCACCTCCGCCTATCAGGGCATGGACGCGGCGGCACGCACGGCCGATCCGCATCATGGCCGCACCTTCCTCCTCGATATCGGCGCTGCCGGGCGGCCCGAGCCGCGCGTCCGGCTGGGAGCGGCATGATGAGCGCGTTCTCGCACATCGTGGTCGACTGGGGCACCTCCAGCCTGCGGCTCTGGGTATTGGATCGCGATGGCAATGTGCTGGCCGAGCGTCGCAGCTCTGAGGGCCTCGACATTGCCGCCGCGCAGAGCTTCGAGGCCGTGCTGGAGGCGCATCTGGACACCCTCGATGTGCCGCAGGGCGTCCCGGTGATGATGTGCGGCATGGTCGGCTCGCGGGCGGGTTGGGTCGAGGCGCCCTATCTCCATGCCCCGGTGCGGTTAGAGGATCTGGTTGCCCGCGCGACGCATGTACCGGCATGCTACCGGCCGGTGTGGATCCTTCCCGGCATCGCGCAGGTCAGCGCCACGGCGCCCGACGTGCTGCGCGGCGAGGAGACCCAGCTGCTCACGCTTGCGCATGCCCGTCATAACGGGCTGGCCTGCCTGCCGGGCACCCATTCCAAATGGGTGCACCTGGTCGACGGCGCGGTTCAGGGCTTTGTCACCTTCATGACCGGCGAGCTGTTCCAGCTTCTGCGCACCGCCTCGGTGATCCGGCCGGCGGTCGAGGGCGCGGAGACGGTCGATCCGGAAAGCGCAGGCTTCCATGCCGGCGTCACTGCGGCGCTCGATGAGCCCGCGCGCATGACCCATCTGCTGTTCGAACTGCGCGCCGGCTGGCTGCTCGCCGGCACCGCGCCAAGCGAGACGCTGGCCCGGCTTTCCGGGCTGCTGATCGGCGTTGAGCTGGCTGGCGCCATGAGTCGCCATGGCTCGCTCGATGGCGCGGTGCTGATGGCCGCCACGTCGGCCGCGCCGCTCTACAAAAGCGCGCTGGCGATTGCCGGCGTCGCCGATGTCACGACGCGCGACGCCGAGACCTGCGTGCGCGAGGGGCTGCATACCGCCGCCACCGCCGCCTTCCTTCACCCCCAGGAATCCCTGTCATGAGCGCCCCCGCCCGCACGCCCTGGCCGGTTCTGCGCCGCTCGCTGGTCGCCATCCTGCGCGGTATCTCACCCCATGAGGCCGAGCCGGTGA
>LNAP01004788.1_pt1 | contig 15314 bp, 12 predicted proteins | sample 602601 | NCBI WGS metagenome assembly LNAP01 (sample SAMN02440304, study PRJNA202911) | soil metagenome | biome: Subtropical and temperate rainforests or woodlands; isolation source: soil samples (1 kg each in a 20% v/v slurry with milli Q water) were... ...
CGCCAGGCGGGCGCTGCGCAGGCGCAGGGTGGCGCCGTCGTCCCGCCGTGCCCCCTCGATGGAGGCGCTGAGGCCGTCGAGGCGCGCGCGGGCGCTGTGCCAGTCGATCGGAAGGGGGGCCTGCGGTTCGGCTTCAGACATGGTCCTTTACCTTGGGCCATGTGTCTGCTGCTCCGTGGGAGCGCCGGTTGAGGCCGGCGAGCCGGAGCCGGGCCCGGCCATCGGCCTGGTCGATATAGAGCGCCTGCCGCAGGCTCCGGCAGGCGGCGTCTGGATCGCCGTCGATTTCCTGCAGCGTCGCCAACAGATGGACCAGCCCGGCGTCGAGCGGATTGGCGGTGGTGGCGCGAGAGCACAGGCGGCGGGCATCCGCGATGCGCCCGGCCGCCAGAAATTCCTCAATGCCGCGGGCGAAATCGGCGCTGCCGCGGATGTCGAGGGCGACACCCGAGATGTCGATGGCGACATCCGGGAGGGGGTCGACCGGGAGGGTGATAACCGGCGGGAGCTCGGCGCGCGGCGGGGCGGGGCGGGGTGCTGCCGCCAGCCTCTGCGGGCGGCGGAACACCAGAAGCTCGTCATGATCGCAGCGGTTGAGCGGCTGGAACAACTCCGGCGACGCCTCGGACGGTGCGGTGGCAAGCGCCCCGTCGGGGCTGAGCCGCGCGGTGAGGTGATGCGCCACCCGCCGCCGCGCGCTCGGCTCCAGATGCATCAGCACGTTGCGGCACAGTATGACGTCGAAGTTCGGCATCAGGGTGGGCCACGGCCCGGCATTCTCGTCGAGGAGGTTGCCGAGCTCGAACTGCACCATGGCGCGCAGCCGGGCCGAGACCTGCACGCTCGCACCGCGCGGCTTGAAATGGGCCTCGCGGCGCTCGTGCGAGACTTCGCGCAACGACCATGGCCGGTAGATGCCGCGCCGGGCCTCCTCCAGTGCCAGCGCGCAGATGTCGGTGCCGATGATGTTGATCTGCCATTCCGCGATGTCAGGTAGAAACTCGGTCAGCAGCAGGCCGAGGCTGTAGGCCTCCTCACCCGCCGAGCAGCCCGCACTCCACAGCGTGAGGTCACGCCGGCCGGCGACGCGCCGTGCCGCAATCAGCGGGGCCAATACATGCTGGCCGACCCCCTCGAACCAGACGAGATGGCGGATGAAGCAGGATTCGCGGATGGTCACCGCCGCGATCAGGCGCTGCAGATCCGGCCCGTCCAGCGGCTGGTCCAGGGCGCGCTGCACGATGCCGGACAGGTCGGCATCGGGGGCGAACGCGACGTCGAGGCGGTGGGCCAGCTCCGCATCGGTCAGGCTGGACGCCAGTAGGCCGAACCGCTCCACGAACAGGTGATGCACCAGCGCAAGTGTGGAGGATGATGGCGGGCCAGCGGTTTTCATGCGTTGAATTCCCGCAGTATGGCGTCGAGCTCCAGCGCCTGCGCATCGTCGAGGAAAGCGTCGAGATCGGTGATCAGCACGACACGCCCATCGATGATGGCTGCGCCCGAAATGGTGCCGCCCTCGGCGAGGATGCCGGCTGTGGAGCGGCCGTCTTCGGAGAAATCGGCGATCTCGGTGACGGCAGCGGTTGCATCGGCGACGATGCCGACGAGTTGACCCCGGGCATAGGCGAGCAGGAGCTGGTCAGCGGCGCGCGCCTCGCGCGGATCACGGCCGAGCTTGGCCCTCAATTCATAAATGGGAAGCAGCGAGCCGGCATAGACAACGCCACCGGCCACATTCGGCATTGCACGTGGCAGCGGAGCAAGCTCGACCATGGGCTCGATGCGAGCAACACGGGCAAGGGGCAAGGCAAGCTTGAGGTTCGCTATGTCGAACGGTACCACCAGCATCGTACTGTCCCGACGTCTTCCCTACCCTAACGGGATATTACGCCTGTTATGCTATTATTGAAATAAATAATCTGTCATTTTGATACTATAATTGGAGTAATTATGCGGCGAGATACCTTTGAAACGCCATGGAGGCGCTCGTCCAAGTTGATGAAACATCACATGTTTCGCGCTGGTTAGGATATTGAATGCCGAACGCTGCAGAGGCCGCAGCCGGCGCCAGGCATGACGCCCTGTACTAGAGCGCTGCCCGAAGGCGGGCCTCCGTTCTCGACGGATTTCCCACTGTAGTTTCAAGGGATAGGGCATTTCCCCAGCTTGGATTGGCGGGTGGGGGCCGAGAGGCCTTTCCTCTTCTCCGCCCCAAACAGGCTTCCGCCCACCTTCCTCGCTTCCGCTCGTGCAGGCGGTTCCCCGCGAAGCCCGTTTTCCCCCTCCATCTCCACCGCTCGCGCGGCCCCGGGAAGCAGCACGGCTGCTTCGCTTGCGATTGAGGAAGGTCGCTGACAAGGCGGGCTGCGCTTTTATGCAGGTGGTCGCACGCTGGGGGGCGTATGCTTAGAGGATGCCAGTTTCGCCGCGCTAACTAGCTAGTCAACCTTGACCATACGTCCGTCGGTTTGGCTCCCACCCCGGGAACCGAATTGACGGGGTTTTCCCCAAATAATCGGCCATGCTGGCCTTAGTGTTGGCCTCATAATAAATCGAACTATAAATAGTCGTTTAATATCATGTGTTTGGGTAAATTAAGCGATGACGCCCCTGGCACCATTTCCTTTGTTTTTCAATAACTTAACTGCTGGTGATACAAGCCAGGGGTTACGTTATGGGCAAGTGGCTTCGAAGCGCACTTTATATTCAGCTCTCCAGGCACGGGGAAAGCAGCTCGCCGACATAAAGGCGATACCTTCCGCGAGCCGGACGGGCTGCTGCTATGATACCGGCCCGATGGAAAGCATCTTCCACACCCTCAAAGTGGAACTCGTCCACGATGGGCGACTCGGGACGAGGCCCGACGCGACCTGTTCGCCTACATCGAAGGCTACGACAATCGACTGCTCATCCACTCAGCTCTCCGCTGCCTTACGCCCTGGCAGGCCGAACAGAACGCGACTAACCTCCATGACTGCGGAATCGGGCTAGGATCACCCAGCGAGTGAGGCCGTTCAGCTTTTCATCGAACCGCGCGTGCGCAAGGCGGCATGCCAGCCGAGCGCTTCTTCGATGATGTGGGGCGTGTGGCCGCCGCGGGCGGTGGCACGCTGGTAATAGTCGGTGAGCGCATGGGGTGGACGCAATTGGCGATAACGAGGCGCGCCCGCTCGCGCGGCGCCAGCCCGCGAAGGTCCGCCAGACCCTGTTCCGTCACAAGAATGTCGACGTCGTGTTCGGTGTGATCGACATGGGAGACCATAGGCACCACGCTCGATATCGCTCCACCCTTGGCGATCGACTTGGTGACGAACACCGACAAATAGGCGTTCCGGGCGAAGTCGCCGGAGCCGCCAATGCCGTTCATCATATGCGTGCCGCCAACGTGGGTTGAGTTGATATTGCCGTAAATGTCGAATTCCAGCGCGGTGTTGACGGCGATGATGCCGAGCCGGCGGATGATTTCCGGATGGTTGCTTATCTCCTGCGGGCGCAGCACCAGTTGCGGTTTGTAACGGGCGAATTCCGGCAGAACCGCCTGGTATTTTGCTTGCGAGAGCGTGATGGAGGAGCCAGAGGCGAAATCCAGCTTGCCGGCGTCGAACAGGTCGAACGTACTGTCCTGGAGCACCTCGGAATACATGGTGAGGTTGTGGAACGGGCTGTCGATCAGCCCGTGCATCACCGCGTTGGCGATGGTGCCGATGCCGGCCTGCAACGGCTGGAGCGTGTGGGTGAGGCGCCCCTTGCCCACCTCATATTTCAGCAGATCGGCGAGGTGGCCGGCTATGGCCTTGGTCTCGTCGTCCGGCGGTAGCACGGTCGAGGAGGAGTCCAGCTTCGTGGTGAGCACGATTGCCACGATCTTCGCAGGGTCGATGGGTATGAAGGGCAGGCCGACCCGGTTCTCCGGCGCCACTATGGGAATGGGGTGGCGCACCGGCCGCTGCGTGGGGATGTAGATGTCGTGCAGCCCCTCCAGCAGCAGCGGCTGCGACATGTTGATCTCGATGATCACCTTCTCGGCAAGAATGGCGAAACTCGCCGAATTGCCCACCGAGGTGGTCGGGATGATGCCGCCCTGCTCGGTGATCGCCACCGCCTCGATCACCGCGACATCCACCGGCCCGATCTGCCGGGTGCGGAGCTGCTCGACGGTTTCCGACAGGTGCTGGTCAACATACATCACTTCGCCGGCATTGATCGCCTTGCGCAGCACGGGGTCCGACTGGAATGGAATGCGGCGCGCGAGGACATGGGCCTCGGCAAGCTGCTTATCGAGATCGTTGCCGAGCGAGGCGCCGGTGATGAGCGTGATCTTGAACGGCTCGCGCCTTGCTCGTTCGGCAAGCGCGAGCGGAACGGCCTTAGCCTCGCCGGCCCGGGTGAAACCGCTCATGCCGACTGTCATGCCGTCCCTTATATGGGCGGCGGCCTGTTCGGCGCTGACTACCTTGTTCCACAGGGCCGGCTGGCGAATGCGCTCGCGATGCATGGCGTTTCTCCCGTCTGAAAGACTTCTCAAAGTCGCACTAGCTGGCGGCGCAACTTGTCGCGATGAGACTTTCGGGGGAACAGGCCGCTGTCCATGCGCGGAACGCAGGGCTCCCGACGGGAAGGGCGTGATTCCACTTGGCCGTTTGGGGCTGAGTAGTGGTTCAAGGCTCGCGTCAGATCGTGATGCCCGTCAGAAGCTGCGCAGCGCCTTCACGATCTTCTCCATGTCATCGTACCCGGCATAGATCCATGCACCGCCGTCGACCGGCACGACCGTCTCGGGGAACGATCGCCGCACGTTGCTGATCCTCGTGCTCGGATTGAGCACGACAATTTTTCAACGTTCGACCGCGCGACCATCGTCGAACTCGACAATACGGTCGAACAGGTCGAGCGAACGAGGATCGTGCGTGACCACCACCACGCCGGCCCCCCGTGTGCTCGCGATGCGCCGGAAAAGCTCCATCACCTGCCGGCCGCGAACGCTGTCGAGCGCGGCGGTCGGCTCGTCGGCGAGGATGAGGGGCGGATCATTGGCGAGAGCGCGGGCCACCGCGACGCGCTGCTGCTCGCCGCCGGAGAGTTTCGCCGGATTGTTGTCGACGCGATGCGCCAGATCGAGGGCGCCGAGCAGCGCGCACGCATAGTCATGAGCCGGCCGGCTCGGCACATCGTCGATCTCCAGCGCTAGCGCGACGTTCTCGGCGGCGGTGAGGAAAGGGATGAGGTTCGCCTTTTGAAACACAAACCCGATGTGCCGCCGCCGGAAATCCCGCAACCGGTCGAGATCGGCGGCGGGGTCGGACACGTGACGTCCCGCGAGCACGACAGTGCCGTCGGTCGGCGGCTCCAGCAGGCCGGCAATCATTAGAAAGGTGCTTTTGCCCGAACCGCTCGGCCCCATCAGGCCGACCAGCTCGCCACGGCGGACCTCGATCGAAACATCGTCGAGCGCGCGTACCGTCTGGTCGCCGCTGCGATAGTGCTTGCTGGCGCCTCGGACGGAAAGGACGATGTCGCCATTCATGACAACACCTCGCGCGCATTGATCTTCAGTGCGCGTACGATGCCGACCCAACTGCCAATGCCGCAGATCACGGCCAGGGCCACACTCAGCATGGCGAGGTCGGCGGGGTCGATCACGATGCGGCGCGGGAAAAGCCGGAACAGCATCGACGAGATCGCGATCGCCAGGCCGAACCCGACGATGCCGATCATACCGGCCTGCTGGCCGATCATCGAGGCGATCACGGTGTTGCGCGCGCCGATCAGCTTCAGCATGGCGATCTGGTGCAGCTTCTCGATGGTCATCGTGTAGATGATCAGCGAGACGACAATGCATGTGATCACCAGTATCAGGATGGTGAAGGCGAGAATCTGGAGCCTTAGTTTCCACAAGCGCGCATTGAGCAACAGGTCGCGCTGATCGGCGGCGCTCAGGACATTGGCGTCACCCCAGCGCCGGATCGAATTCATCACCGCCTCAAGATTCGCCGCCGGGTCCAGCGTGACCAGCACGGCGGCGATCTTGCTGTCCTGTGCCACTGAACTGCCGGCGCCTTGCCGGGACTGCGTCAATCCGTTTGCCGCCCGCGCGAGCAGCACTTCCTCGCTGGTACGCCGCTGCCCAATGGCGATCGCATCATTGATGCTGACGAACAGCAGACCGTCTCCGCCGGCGTCGACCATGCCCTCGGTCACGCCGACGATCCGAAAGACATCGAGGCCGAGACGGACATCGTCGCCGAGCGCCAGTCCGGTGCTGACGTCGGCCACGGCCTCATAACGTGCGGCCCCGACCTGCCGACCGGCGGTGAGCACAATCCATGAGCCGTCGTCACGCGGAAAGTCGACGCCGGTGATGGTCGCCCGGTGCTCCTGGCCGGCGAACACGAACTGATAATTGAACTGGGTGAAGCGCCGGACGCTTCGAACGCCCGGCACGCCCTCGACACGACGGTCCATGGTCGAGGGTATGGCCGAACCCTCGGCAAATGGGCCGGAGCGCTCGCCCTGAACCACCCAGAGGTCCGCTCCGATGCGGTCGACGATCAGCAGCGCGTCGCCGACGATGCCGCGATACAGACCCGTCATGCCGATCACCGCCGTCATCAGCATCGCCACGCCGAACACGGTGAGGACGAACCGCGTGGGGTTGAAGCGGATATCCTTCCAGGCGAGATTCATGAGTGGCCCGCCGCCTCCCGCGCCTTCATGAAGGGATAAGTGCCCGCCGGATCGGCCACGGTTTCGCCGGCGCCCACGCCCGCGCGAATCTCGACCCGGCCGCCATGACTGGCGCCAAGCTGGACGGGACGCCAGCGCGCCCGTCCGCCTTCAATCGCCCATACACCCGCCTGCCCGGCGCGGCGGGCAATGAAGGCTGCCGGAACAGTGAGCGCGTCCCCGCGCGTCTCGGTCAGGACGCCGGCAACGCCGCGCTGGCCCAGCGCCCAGTTGATGGGGAGCGCGTCGAGGGCGATGTCGACAGTGAACTCGCGGGTCTCCTCATCGACAAGCCGCCCGAGCCGCAACACACGGCCTGTCACCTCGCGCCCGGGCTGCGAGACGAAGGAGATCGTCGTCGGCTGGCCGGGCCTCATCGCGCCCATGGCGCTTTCGTCGAAGCGGGCCGCCAGTATGATCGTCGCGGGGTCGACCAGCTGGAGCAGCGACGCACCGGCGGTGAGGATGTCACCGACATTGCGCTCGCGCACCACTACCACGCCGCCGAACGGCGCCCGGACCACGGTGTCGTCGAGATGGGCCTGGGCTACCCTGATCTGCGCGCGCGCCGATTGTTCCTCGGCAGCCGACTGCTCGATACTACGCTCGGCCTGCGCCAGCTCAGCCTGTGCCTGGCGGAACGCGGCGAGCGCGCTATCGACGCCGGACTGCGCGGCCACGCCCTTGGCCGCGAGCTCGGTCTGCCGTCGGTTGGTCGACTGCGCGTTGGCAAAAGCCGCCTTTGCACTGTCCCGATGCGCTTCGGCAGCCGCCATTGCGCGCTCGGCAGCTTGTGCGGTGGCGCGGGCGGCCTCGATTTCCCCCATGAGATCGGCCGCTTCGAGGCGTGCCAGTATCTGGTCCGGCACCACGACGTCGTTGCGGTCGACCCGGATATCGACCAGACGGCCGGCAACCCGGGCGCTGATCGTCACCCGGTTGGTGGCATCCAGCGTGCCCGGACCGGTGGCGACGACCGTGAAGGGCGCCGGGCGAAGGGTGACGGTTTCGACCGCGTGCGGATACGCATAGCGAAACGCCAGCGCACCGAGACCGACGACTCCGACAACCGCCAGAACGGCCAGGATGGGCGACATGCTTTTCCGGCGCGAAGGCGGTCGCACCAACGCGATGAAGGTGTCCGAACGCTGTTGAACATTCATCGCGTGGCACCAATCGAGGTCGACAATGCGTTCCGGGGTACGTCGCCCGCCGCCGCGCCAGCCTGCAGAAATTTACTGGGGCTGAGCGGCCTGCACGCTTGCGAGCGTGTCCTTGCAGGGTTGCGAGATTTTCTCGGGATTGGCCTGCATGCATTTGAGCAACCGGCCGCCGCCCGGCTGAATGCCGCTGCAGACGCGTTTGATGTCGGCTTCGCAGGCACTCTTAACAACAGCCAATTGCTGGCGGCTCATTTGCTGCGCGGAGGCGGTCGTGACGGTGGCGGCGAGAAGGAGGGTAAGAGCGATCAAACGCGTCATAGGAGCATCCATCTGCTGTTGAAGTGATCGGCGAAACCGGCCGCGAGCACCTAACGAGGCTCTCGCGGCCGGCTCTGTTTCTTTTCCCGGGCCGTGGGGCGGTGGAAGCACCGGGAGAAGCACAGGGCGACCGGCAGCGACGCGCGATGATGTCGAGCGCTCCGCCGATCAGCCGCACGATGGCGGCGGTGGTTTGCTGGGAGTTTGCCGGCGGTGGGCGTTTTGTTACAGTTTGTAAAAGCCGGCTCGGTCGCGCTTGCCAAGTGCGCGCCTGCGTCGCATGCAAGCGGCATGGCATCGGAACGGCTTCTCATCGTTGAAGATGACCGCGACATCAGATCGCTTCTGGTCGATTTCCTCGCCCGCGAAGGCTACGAGGTCGAGGCGGTCGAGAGCGGCGCGGCCATGGACCGCAGGCTGACGCACGGACTGCCCGACCTCGTCATCCTCGATGTCATGCTGCCGGTCGAAGACGGCCTCTCCATCTGTCGCCGCCTGCGGGCCCGCAGTGCCGTCCCCATCCTCATGCTGACCGCGAAACGGGACGATATCGACCGCATCATCGGCCTCGAACTTGGCGCCGACGACTATATCGGCAAGCCGTTCAATCCACGCGAACTGCTGGCCCGCATCCGGGCCGTGCTGCGGCGCTCGTCGCGGCAGGCCGAATCCGGCGACATGGCCCGCCGACGCAAGCGTTTCGCGCATCTGACGGTGGACCTCGACGCGCGCCTGGTGGAGGACGACGACGGCCAGAGCGTCAGCCTGACCACCGCCGAGTTCGATCTTCTCGTGTGTTTTCTCGAACGCCCCCGACGCGTGCTGTCGCGCGACCAGTTGTTGGACTGGACGCGCGGTCGCAACAGCGACCCGTTCGATCGCACGATCGACGTCACGGTGTCGCGCCTGCGCAGCAAGCTCGCGCAATGCCTCCCCGAGGCAACGCCGTTGATCAATACCGTCCGTAACGCGGGCTATCTCTTCACCGCCGACGTGCGGGACGTCTGAAGTGATGTCGCGCCTTGGCCTGTTCGCCCGCATCGGGCTCATCGTGGCGGCGGCCCTGTTCGCGATCCAGCTCGTCGCCATTCTGGCCTATTTCGCCGTCCAGCGGATACCGCTGGACGAGGCCCAGCCTCGCCTCGCGCTTCGGCTCGCCGCGCTGGTACAACTGCTCGACCAGATTCCCGCCGCCGCGCGCCCGCTCGCGCTGACCGCTACGGCCGGCAATGGGTGGACCGCATCCATTGTGCCGCAACCGCCGGCCGGGCTTTCGGAGCGAGAGGGACTGGTGCGTCTGCTGCGCACGACCATCGATCTGCATTTGCGCCAGTTCGGCACCAACGGACGTTCCGTCCAGATAATGCAGGACGATGAAGGCCAGGGCGACGCCGCCAAGGGCCTGCTCATCTATATCGAACTGGCCTCGGGCGAGTATCTGGCGGTGCGCGCCAATGACCGGGTTACCATCCGGGTGCTTGGCGCGCCGGTCGGCTTCCTGAGCGGACTGCTCGGCATTCTCGTCGCCGGTGCGGCGCTGCTGGCGGTCGCCCGCGAAACCAAGCCGCTGAGCTTGCTCGCGCGCGAGCTCGACAAACTCGGCACACGCTCGCGCCCCATCCTCATTCCCGAGCGCGGCGCCACCGAAGTGCGCACGCTGATCCGGGCCGTAAATGCCATGCAGGAGAGGATTGCCGCGCTGATCGGCAATCGCACGCTGGTGCTCGGCGCGCTCTCGCACGATCTGCGGACCCACCTGACCCGGCTGCGGCTGCGTATCGAACTGTTGCCCGCTGGCAAGGAACGGGAGCGGGCCATCGCCGACGTCGAGGGCATGTTCGCGCTTTTCGAGGACACGCTCGATTTCGCCCAGATGTCGTTCGGCGAGAGCGGCGCCGGAACCGACCTCGGCGAACTGCTGGAGCGACGCGTCGTCGAGCGGGGAGACGGTGGCGCGATCCATCTTCACGACATGGAGACGCTTCCACGGCTGGCCGTCAACGAGACCGCCATGGCGCGTCTGGTCGACAATCTGATCGAGAATGCATTGCGCTATGGCGGCGAGGCCAGCCTGAGCGCGAGTCATGATGAGGGCTGGGTGGTGCTGCGCGTCGAGGATCGGGGACCCGGCATTCCGCCCGAGGAACGCGATCGGGTTTTTGAGCCCTTCGTCCGGCTCGACCCGTCGCGAAACCGCGAGAGCGGCGGCACCGGACTGGGCCTCACCATCGTCAAGCAGGTCGTCGACACTCATGGCGGCCAGATCACGCTCGCTGATCGCGAGGGCGGGGGCCTGTCGGTAACGGTTCGGCTGCCGGTGCTCGCGGCACACTGAAACAAACCGCAACAAGCTGATCGATCCGCGCAAAAACGTGCGCGTAGCGTGACCTTCTTCGCCCACGCAGAAGGAGGATCTCATGAGGAAAGCAATTGTCGCCGGAGCCCTGTGCGCCGGCATCGCCGGGAGCGGGCTGCTCGCCGCACGCGTCGAGGAAGCCCGCGCGGGAGAGGCCCGCACCGAGAGCACGGCGCCGAGCCAAGGGCCTCGCATCACGGTCGACTATCCGCCCGGAAGCCTGCTGTTCGTCGAACAGCTTGATCCGGCTGACGACGACGGCGCCCTGGCATCGGAGGGCCCCGGCCCTGTGGCGCAAATGCTGCAGCGGATGGACCCCGCACGTCTGCGCCTGATCGTCGGCGGACTGCTCGCGGCGCAGGAGACCACGATCGGCATCCGGCCGGACCAGATGCCGGCGTGGCGGGCCTACACCTCTGCCATTATCGCCATGCTGCCGACGGAAAACACGCTCGCGCCCTGGCAGGCCCATCTGTCAGGCAGCAAGCGGGAAGCGTTCGGGATTGCCGAGGATATCGCCAACGCGATCATCGACCGGGGTGACGCGGCGCGCCGGCTGAAGGATGCCATCGTCGCACTGAAGGCAGCACTGACGCCGGAGCAGCTCGAACTGGCCAAGCTCCCCAGGGGCGGATTGGCCGACCGGCTGAGCCGGATGCACGACATGCAGGAAATGATGAACGACCACCGCTGATCCGGCCGGCTTCCATACGTTGCAATGGCACAGGAGGCCGGGGATCGATCCCCGGCCTCCTTCGTTTGTGTCAGAGGCGATTGTTCACCAGCGCTGAACCGAACGCGTCCGGGTGGCCGTGCCGCCCTGGGGACCGGTGCGGGTGGTGGAACAGGAGCGGTCACCGGCGCTGCAACTGCGGGTGCGTGATGCGGTCCCGCCATAGGGGCCGACCGTCTCGCGGGTCGCGGTGCATTCACCATTGCCGCACTGGCGTGTTTGCGTGGTGGAGCCGCCATAGATTCCGGTCGTGCTGCGCGTCCCCGTGCACGAGCCGTCGGCGCAGGCGACGCTGCGTGTATGGGAGGTGACGCGCGGAGCCGCATAGGGCGGATAGGCGGCCCAGCGGCCATACCAGGGGTAGCTGACATAATGGGCGTCCCAATAGGCCCTGTTGAAGTTCACCACGACGATGCCGACGCTTGGCGCCAGCGGCGCCGTCAGCACCACAGGTGTGCCGCGATAGACCACCTGGATGTAGCGGGCAGCCACCCAGCCCCGATAGACCCCGAGCGAGATGTCGCACCAGCTATAGCCGGGCAGGCAGCCATGGGTCACGATCGGCGCCCCGGCCGGCACCACGGTGATGGCAGGGTAGCCGGTCGAGGGTCCGGCGCGGAGATTGACGTTGGTGTAGGCGAACGAGGCGGTCGCCGCCGCAGCGGGCACGGCAGACAGACCGAGCAGGACAACCAGCGCGAGAAGAAGCTTTTTCAGCATGGACAACGATCCTTTCCAAAACGGTCGCTGGCGGCTGAAGGCCGGCGAGCCCGATTTTCCGAAGGCCGTTCTAAAGGCTGGCGTTGTCGCGCCTATCGCAGGCGTATTTCAGTTCGTTGCAAATTGTGCCGGCGCGACGCGCCTATCTCCTCGGAGACCTGCGTCTCCAAGGAGAGACGGGTCCACCGGCTACAGCCTGGCGACGTGCCAGCCGTTGCCCGCCTGTCGAGCCGGCCACGAAACCCATCTTCCGAGCAACGGGTCGGGAGGCCCGGCGCCTAGAAATGATAGGCGAAGCGCAGGCTGCCGCTCTGGACCAGAAAGGAATCCCCGCCCGAGAGGCCGTATTCCGCCTTCATCTCGAAGCCGTTCGCCTTGTAGAAGTCGAGGCCGGCCGAGAAGGTGCCGAGCACGTCCGGCGAATTCAGATAGGTCTGGAAGCTGCCATCCTGTGCCGAGGCCCCGACGAAGCTCGATGTCACCACGCGCGAATCGTTGGAATTGAAGCTGACACCGAAGGTGAGGAACGGGCGCAGGATCGCATCGTCGAGATCGTAGCGGCCTCCGATCTCCACCATGGGCGAGAAGATCACGCTGGTCTGGCTGCTGCCCTCCACATTGAGCGCATAGCCCGAGCTGCCCCGCTCCTGGTAGCCCGGCGCGTTGGAATAGATGACGTCGAGATCCGCATAGGGCCGGATGTACCAGTTCGGGAAGGTGAACTCGTAGCCTGCCCGCAGCCGGCCGCCGACGTACGTCATGCTGCTGTCGCTGTCGAGCACGTCATAGATGCCGGGCGCCGTCCCGACCGAGGGCAGGGCGACGAGCCGGCTATTGTCATAGCTGCCATGGGCCACGGCGAGCGATCCGGCGAACAGCCAGGGCCCCAGCACATGCTTGGCCGAGACGCTGCCGTCGAACGACAGGCCGTCACCGCTCGAGCCATTGTCCGCCGAGGCCGAGCTCCGGCTGACGCCGAACGATCCGCCGAGATACCAGTCCGGCGCTAGCTCCTTCTGGGCGCCGATCCGGTACATCACTTCCGAGACGTCGAAGCCCTGCGTGTTGCCGGTCTGCCCTTGGCTTGCCCAGTTCCCGGTCACCTTGGCCCAGGCGCACTCGTCCTCGCCGAGCAGCGTTCCGGCAGTGGTGAAGACCGGGCAGCTCAGCGCCGCGCCAAGCACGACACCGGAATTATTCAGGAAGGCGGTGGCCTGCGCCTGCGACGCCTCAGGCGAGAGCGCGTTCAATGCCGACTTGTAGGCGCTTCCGCTGCCGATCTGGGAGAGGTATCCGAATACGGGCGCGAAGAACGGATCAGCATTGTTCCAGGCATTCGTCAGATAGCTGGCGAGGGAGGCCTCGCCTGGTGTGAGCGTCACGCCGGGCGGCTGGAAATGCGCAGTCGGGACAAGGTAGAACGTGCCGGCGTTGTCGGAGATGCTCCAATCGAACAGCAGGGAAGGCGACGGGGTCGCCGCATTGATCGCGTAGTCGAAAGCGGTCAGAAACCCATAGGAACCCGGCAGAAGACGTCGCGCCAAGGGCATCACGGTGCCCGCAAGGTTGGCCGCATCCTCCACAGTCAGCATGTCCGCCTGCAGCGCGGCCAACGCATCGATATCCACCGCGAGTATGCCGGTTGAGGACTGTTGGTAACCACCGGTGAGCGTCGTCGCGCCGATCGCCCCGCGCCCCGCGACATTCACCGTTCCGCTGTTCTGAAGCATTACGAGATCGAGCAGCGGCCCGGAATTGAGCGTGCCTTGATTGATCATGCTGCCGGCGGGGCCGCCGATATCGACGCTGCCGGTGACGGTTCCTGCATTGGTCACGACGGTCCCGCCGCCAATGCTGAGGATGGCCGTGCCGTTCGCGCCGTCGACGGTGGTGACGGAGCCGGTGCCGTTGATCTGAACCTGGCTGGCCGTGTCGACCGCACCGGACAGTACCAGGCCGGCCGCGCCGATACCGCTGCCATAGCCGGTATTGGTTCCGCCGATGACGGTGCCGTCGATGGTGATATCGATGGTCGACTGGGCGTTGCCGGAGTGGCTGGAGGAAATGCCGGTGCTCTGGGCGAGGATGCCGATGGAGCCGACGCCTGAGGCCTGGATCACCCCGCCGGTCTGGTTCACCGTCACAGCCCCGCCCACCGCTACGGACTTGCCCTGCGAGGTGCCATTGATCTCGGCGCTGTTGCCGAAGGCGAGGCCGGTATTGGTCGAATTATTGGTGATGCCGCCACCGCCGCCCACGGATTGCGCCACCACGCCATGCGCGTTGGCGCCGGTGGTGACGATGTTGCCGGCGACATTCACGGTGACATTGCCGGCCACGGCGCTTTCGCTGTCGGAGGTGGTCTGCGTGCTGGTGGCCAGCGACTGCACGGGCAGCGAGGGGTCGCCCGTGAAGCCGCCGCCGCCATAAATGCTCTGCGCGAGGATGCCCCAAGCGCCGTCGCCCGAGGTCGCGATGCTGCCCGTGGCATTCTGGGTGACGGTGACGACGCCGGACGCGCCATCATTGTCGCCGGGCGCGACCTGGAGGTGCGCGGCTGCGGTGTTGGCGGCCGGAACCGTGACGAGGCCGCCGCCGCCGCCGATGCTCTGCGCGATCACGCCGATGCTGCGCGCCCCGACCGTGGCAATGGGGCTGTCGAGGGTGACGGAGACCGTGCCGCCGTCGCCGCTCGCACCCGCGCCGCCGCCCATATGGAGGATAAAGGAGGAAGCGTCGTGCCACGGTGCGAAATTGTCGGTGAACCCGGCGGAGTTGGCAAAGCATAAGGTGGTCTTGATGCCGCTCACTGCGGCCGCGACGGAGTTGGTGCAGCCTGCTCCACCGAGGCCGCCACCACCGCCGATCGATTGCGCCACGATGCCGTGCGCGTCGTCGCCGAGGGTCGTGATGGTACTTGCGGTGAGATTGACGCTGTTGCCATTGCCGCCGGCAGAGCCCGTGCCGTCCCAGGCGCCGCCAATGCCGATGGTGGTGGTGTTGTTCACGCTGCCTTCCGCGCCCACGCCGCCGCCGCCGCCGATGGACTGGGCGAGAATGCCGACCGCGCCGTAGCCGGCGGTGAGAACGCTGCCGGAACCTCCAAGTGTTACCTCATTGCCGTCGCCGGCCGCACCGCCGCTCCCGCCGACGGATACGGTCGCCGAATAGGTGCCCGCATTGCCGCCACCGGGCCCTCCGATCACGGAGTTGGCGGCGGATGTCGCCGCCCCGACGGTGCCGCCGCCGCCGCCGATGGATTGGGCGAGGATGCCGACCGCGCCATAGCCCGCAGTTA
>LNAP01004034.1_pt1 | contig 15313 bp, 27 predicted proteins | sample 602601 | NCBI WGS metagenome assembly LNAP01 (sample SAMN02440304, study PRJNA202911) | soil metagenome | biome: Subtropical and temperate rainforests or woodlands; isolation source: soil samples (1 kg each in a 20% v/v slurry with milli Q water) were... ...
GCTGATCGTCCCGATCGCGATGGAAGAGAAGCTTCGCTTCGCCATCCGTGAAGGCGGCCGCACCGTCGGCGCCGGCGTCGTCGCAAGCATCATCGAGTAGTCAACAAATCCCGAGGGGCGTTCGGTTTCGCTTAACGCCCCTTTTTCGTGGAGCTCGTAATAGAGCCCTATTGGCGAGCCCTCTGGGAGCCTGAAGTCAATGAACGGCCAGAACATTCGAATCCGCCTCAAGGCGTTCGACCACCGCATCCTCGATGCCTCGACGCGCGAAATCGTCAGCACGGCGAAGCGCACGGGCGCCCAGGTTCGCGGACCTATCCCGCTGCCGACGCGGATCGAGAAATTCACGGTCAATCGTTCGCCGCACGTCGACAAGAAGTCGCGTGAGCAGTTCGAAATGCGGACGCATAAGCGTTTGCTAGACATCGTCGACCCGACTCCCCAGACCGTGGACGCGCTGATGAAGCTCGACCTCGCCGCTGGCGTCGACGTCGAAATTAAGCTCTGAGAGAAGGCGAGGGGACACGGCCATGCGGTCAGGCGTCATCGCCCAGAAGGTCGGAATGACCCGCATCTTTACCGATGCAGGTAACCACATTCCGGTCACTGTGCTGAAAGTCGATAATTGCCAGGTGATTGCTCACCGGACACTCGACAAGAACGGATATGTCGCGGTTCAGCTCGGCGTTGGCCGATCCAAGCCGCAGAACACGACGCGCGCTCTGCGTGGGCACTTCGCGATTGCGAAGGTCGAGCCCAAGCGCAAGCTCGCCGAGTTCCGTGTCGAGGAAGATGAGCTCATCCCGGTTGGTGCGGAGCTTACGGTGGATCACTTCGTGGTCGGCCAGTTCGTCGATGTGACGGGCACGTCGATCGGCAAGGGTTTTGCCGGTGGTATGAAGCGTCACAACTTCGGCGGCCTCCGGGCTACCCACGGTGTGTCGGTCTCGCATCGTTCTATCGGTTCGACAGGTGGTCGTCAGGACCCCGGTAAGACCTTCAAGAACAAGAAGATGCCTGGCCATATGGGCCATGAGACGGTCACCACCCAGAACCTCAAGGTCGTGCACACGGATGTGGCGCGCGGTCTGATCGCGGTCGAAGGTGCGGTCCCCGGTAACAAGGGCGGCTGGATCCTCGTTGCGGATGCGGTGAAGAAGAAGCTGCCGGCCGACGCGCCGAAGCCGGGCAAGTTCCGGCTTCCGGGTGCCGAGGATGCCGAGGTCGAGACGCCGGCTGCCGATGTCGCTCCGGCGGTTGAAGCTACGGCCGAGGAGACTGTGTGATGGAACTCGCCGTCAAAACTCTTGAAGGAGCCGATGCCGGTTCCGTCACCCTGTCGGACGCGATCTTCGGTCTCGAGCCGCGCCAGGACATTCTGCACCGTTGCGTGGTGTGGCAGCTGTCGCGCCGTCAGGCCGGCACGCACTCCACCCTGTCGCGTGCCGACATCAACCGTACCAAGCGGAAGATGTACAAGCAGAAGGGCACCGGCGGCGCTCGTCACGGTGCAGCTTCCGCTCCGCAGTTCCGTGGCGGCGGTCGTGCGTTCGGTCCGGTTCAGCGCAGCCATGCCAGTGAGCTGCCGAAGAAGGTCCGCGCGCTTGCCTTGAAGCATGCGCTCTCGACCAAGGCGAAGGCCCAGCAGATCTTCGTCCTCGACGATGCGACGCTGTCCGAGCCGAAGACCAAGCTGCTCAAGGAGCGGCTGGCGGGGCTCGGCCTGGTCAACGCGCTGATCATTTCCGGTGCCGAGGTCGATGCCAATTTCGGTCTCGCCTCGCGCAACATCGGCCATCTCGACGTTCTGCCCATCCAGGGTATCAACGTCTATGACATCCTGCGCCGTCAGACCCTGGTTCTGACGAAGGCGGCTGTCGACGCTCTGGAGGCGCGCTTCGCATGAGTATGGATCCGCGCCACTACGACGTGATCGTGTCTCCGGTCATCACCGAGAAGGCCACGACGGCGTCCGAGTTCAACAAGGTCGTCTTCAAGGTTGCTCTGACGGCTACCAAGCCGCAGATCAAGGAAGCGGTCGAGAAGCTCTTCGACGTCAAGGTCAAGAGCGTCAACACGCTGGTCCGCAAGGGCAAGACGAAAGTCTTTAAGGGCCGCAAGGGCGTGCAGAACGACGTGAAGAAGGCGGTTGTGACCCTCGCCGAGGGACACTCCATCGACATCACGACGGGTCTGTGAGCCGGAATTAAGGGACCAGAGACATGGCGCTCAAAACCTTCAAGCCGGTAACGCCGAGCCTCCGTCAGCTCGTCATCGTCGACCGCTCGGCCCTGTACAAGGGCAAGCCGGTCAAGACGCTGACCGAGGGCAAGCACGAGTCCGGCGGCCGCAACAACACCGGTCGTATCACCGTCCGCTTCCGTGGCGGCGGGCACAAGCAGTCGTATCGCGTCGTCGACTTCAAGCGCTCCAAGCGCGACATGTCGGCCGTGGTCGAGCGCATCGAGTACGACCCGAACCGCACCGCGTTCATCGCTCTCATCAAGTATGAGGACGGCGAGCTGGCCTACATCCTGGCTCCGCAGCGTCTTGCTGTCGGCGACAAGGTGATCTCGGCCAAGAGCGTCGACGTGAAGCCGGGTAACACCGCTCCGCTTGGCAATCTGCCGGTCGGCACGATTGTGCACAATGTGGAGATGAAGATCGGGAAGGGTGGCCAGATCGCTCGCTCGGCCGGCTCTTATGCGCAGATCGTCGGTCGCGACCAGGGCTACGTGATCCTGCGTCTGAACTCGGGCGAACAGCGCCTGATCCACGGCGAATGCTGTGGCACGGTGGGCGCGGTCTCGAACCCCGACCACATGAACACCAATCTGGGTAAGGCCGGCCGTAGCCGCTGGCTGGGGCGCATGCCGCATAACCGCGGCGTCACCATGAACCCGGTGGACCATCCGCACGGCGGCGGCGAAGGCCGCACTTCGGGCGGTCGTCATCCGGTCAGCCCGTGGGGCTTCCCCACCAAGGGCAAGAAGACCCGGAAGAACAAGTCGACCGGCAAGTTTATCTTGTCGAGCCGTCACGCCCGCAAGAAGTGAGCGAGGGAAACTGAACTATGTCTCGATCGGTCTGGAAAGGTCCGTTCGTCGACGGCTACCTCCTCAAGAAGGCGGAAGCCGCGCGCAGCACGGCACGGCACGAAGTCATCAAGATCTGGAGCCGTCGCTCCACGATTCTGCCCCAGTTCGTGGGGATCACCTTCGGCGTTTATAACGGCGCCAAGCATGTTCCGGTCTCGGTTTCCGAGGACATGGTTGGCCACAAGTTCGGCGAGTTCGCCCCGACCCGTACCTATTACGGGCATGCGGCGGACAAGAAAGCCAAGCGGAAGTAGAGGCAGGGTCATGGGTAAGGCAGCTCGTCCGCGCGCGCTCGCGGATACGGAAGCCAAGGCGGTTGCACGCAATCTTCGCGTCAGCCCCCAGAAGCTCAACCTCGTCGCCGGTTTGATCCGGGGGAAGAAGGTCGCGACAGCGCTCGCCGATCTTCAATTTTCCCGCAAGCGGATCGCGGGCGACGTGAGGAAGTGCTTGGAGTCGGCGATCGCGAATGCCGAGAACAACCATGAGCTCGACGTCGACGATCTGATCGTCGCCGAAGCTCATGTCGGCAAGGGCCTCGTCATGAAGCGGTTCGCGGCACGTGCCCGCGGCCGGGCGAGCCGTATCGAGAAGCCGTTCTCGCACATCACTATCGTGGTGCGTGAAGTTGAGGAGAAGGCCTGATGGGTCAGAAGGTCAACCCGGTCGGGCTTCGGCTCGGCATCAACCGCACCTGGGATTCGCGCTGGTTCGCCGGCAAGGGCGAATACGGGCAGCTGCTCCACGAGGACATCAAGATCCGCGAGATGCTCCAGAAGCTGCTCAAGCAGGCGGCTGTGAGCAAGATCGTGATCGAGCGCCCGCACAAGAAGTGCCGCGTCACCATCCACTCGGCTCGTCCGGGCGTGGTGATCGGCAAGAAGGGCGCCGACATCGACAAGCTTCGCAAGAAGGTTGCCGAGATGACCGCCTCCGAGGTGTTCATCAACATCGTCGAAATCCGCAAGCCGGAAATCGATGCGCGTCTCGTTGCCGAATCAATCGCTCAGCAGCTCGAGCGCCGCGTCGCTTTCCGTCGCGCCATGAAGCGCGCGGTGCAGTCCGCGATGCGTCTGGGCGCCGAAGGCATCCGCATCAACTGCGCGGGACGCCTTGGTGGCGCTGAAATCGCACGCCTCGAATGGTATCGTGAAGGGCGCGTGCCGCTTCACACCTTGCGCGCGGACGTAGATTACGGTACGGCCACGGCCTTCACGACCTATGGCACCTGTGGCGTCAAGGTCTGGATCTTCAAGGGCGAGATCCTCGAGCACGATCCGATGGCGCAGGATAAGCGCCAGGCGGATGCGGAGCCGTCGGGTGGTCGCTCCTCGCGCCGCGACGCGGCGTGAGTTCTACATAGAGAATAATGAGAGGCGCGAGCCATGTTGCAACCAAAGCGCACGAAGTTCCGTAAACAGTTCAAGGGCCGCATCAGCGGTGCCGCGAAGGGCGGAACTGACCTCAACTTTGGCCAGTTCGGGCTGAAGGCGATGGAACCCGACCGCGTTACCGCGCGGCAGATCGAAGCGGCTCGCCGCGCCCTGACCCGTCACATGAAGCGTGCGGGCCGGGTGTGGATCCGGGTGTTCCCGGACGTGCCGGTGTCGAAGAAGCCGACCGAAGTCCGCATGGGCAAAGGCAAGGGCGCGCCTGAATTCTGGGCAGCCAAGGTCAAGCCTGGCCGCATCATGTTCGAGATCGATGGCGTCAGCCAGGAGATCGCGAAGGAGGCCTTGACGCTGGCGGCTGCGAAGCTGCCGATCAAGACCCGCTTCGTCGAACGTATTGTTGAGTGACGGAGGGAAAGATGACCAAGGCTTCCGACATTCGGACGAAGACCATCGATGAGCTCGCGGACGAGCTGCTCAAGCTGAAGAAGGAGCAGTTCAACCTGCGCTTCCAGCGGGCGACCGGCCAGCTCGAGAACACGGCACGGGTCCGTCAGATTCGCCGCGATATCGCGCGGATCAAGACGGTCCAGTCGCAGAAGGCCGCATCTGCGGCCCAGGCCAAGTAAGGAGAGGACGATGCCGAAGCGCATGCTGCAGGGCGTCGTGGTGAGTGACAAGCAGGACAAGACCGTCGTGGTCCGTGTTGAGCGTCGTTTCACGCATCCGTTGCTGAAGAAGACCGTCCGCCGTTCCAAGAAGTATCACGCCCATGATGAGGCGAATTCTTGGAAGGAAGGCGATACTGTGTGGATCGAGGAGCATCGCCCCTTGTCCAAGCTTAAGCACTGGATCGTTGTCCAGGGCGAAAAGCGGGTGGAAGTCTGAGCTTCCCGGCAACGGGGTGATAGCGCGCCGATCATTTGATCAGCGCGCGGGTTTACGAGAAATAGGTGCGTCATGATCCAGATGCAGACCAATCTCGACGTGGCGGACAATTCCGGCGCGCGTCGCGTCATGTGCATCAAGGTGCTTGGCGGTTCGAAGCGTAAGTACGCTCATGTCGGCGACATCATCGTGGTGTCGGTGAAAGAAGCTATTCCGCGCGGCCGCGTCAAAAAGGGCGACGTGATGAAGGCGGTCGTGGTTCGCACGGCCAAGGACATTCGTCGCGTCGATGGCACCGTGATCCGGTTCGACCGCAATGCGGCCGTCCTGATCAACAACAACAAAGAGCCGGTCGGCACGCGTATCTTCGGGCCGGTTCCGCGCGAACTTCGCGCGAAGAACCACATGAAGATCATCTCGCTGGCACCGGAGGTGCTGTGATGGCAGCCAAGATCAAGAAGGGCGACAAGGTCGTCGTTCTCACCGGACGCGACAAGGGTCGCTCGGGTGAGGTGTTTGAAGTGCTTCCGAAGGAAAACACCGCCAAGGTGCGCGGTGTGAACCTGGTGAAGCGTCACCAGCGGCAGAGCGCGACCCAGGAGGGCGGGATCATCTCCAAGGAGGCCCCGATCCAACTGTCGAACATCGCGATCGCCGATCCTAAGGACGGCAAGCCGACCCGCGTCGGTTTCCAGGTGCTGGAAGACGGGACCAAGATCCGCGTCGCCAAGCGCTCGGGGGAGAAGATCGATGGCTGAGACCAATTACACCCCGCGTATGAAGTCCCACTATGAGGACGTCGTCCGCGCGACCATGATCGAGCAGTTCGGCTACAAGAACCCCATGCAGGTGCCGACGATCGAAAAGATCGTCATCAACATGGGTGTTGGCGAGGCGACCGCGGATACCAAGAAGGTGCAGACCGCCGCTGGTGATCTCGCGCTCATCGCCGGCCAGCGGCCGGTCGTGACGCGGGCTCGCAACGCGATCTCGAACTTCAAGCTCCGCGAGAACCAGCCGGTCGGCGCGAAGGTCACCCTCCGCAAGATTCGGATGTTCGAGTTCGTCGATCGTCTGGTGAACATCGCGCTGCCCCGCGTGCGGGATTTTCGCGGTCTGAACCCGAAGAGCTTCGACGGTCGCGGCAATTTCGCGCTCGGCATCAAGGAGCATCTCATATTCCCGGAGATCAACTACGATAAGGTTGATCAGATGTGGGGTATGGACATCATCGTCTGCACGACGGCGAAGACGGACGACGAGGCGCGCGCGCTTCTGAAGGCCTTCAACTTCCCGTTCCGTCAGTAAGCATCCCCTTCCGGCCGTGGGGCGGGAGCCCCAAACGCGGAGAGCTAGGAGCAGTAATATGGCGAAGAAGAGCGCGGTCGAAAAGAACGAACACCGCCGGAAGCTCGTAAAGAGCTATGCCGGTAAGCGTTCGCGTCTCAAGGCCCTGGTCAGCAACAAGGAACTGCCGATTGAGGAGCGCTTCGCAGCGGTTCTCAAATTGGCTGAGCTTCCCCGGAACTCGGCGAAAGTCCGCATCCGCAACCGGTGCGAAATCACCGGCCGTCCGCGTGCGTATTATCGTAAAATGAAGATGTCGCGTATCGCGCTCCGTGAGCTTGGCTCGCAGGGTCAGATTCCCGGCCTCGTCAAGTCGAGCTGGTGAGGAGGGCTGACCCATGTCTCAAGGCGATCCGATCAGCGACCTGATCACCCGCATCCGCAATGCGCAGATGCGTCGTAAGGAAAAGATTTCGACCCCGGGTTCGCGTCTGCGCGCCAGCGTGCTGGACGTGCTGGCCGCCGAGGGCTTCATTCGCGGCTATTCCGCGTCCGAGCCCGTCAATGGCCGCACCGAGTTCGAGATCGAACTGAAGTATTATGATGGCGAGCCGGTGATCCGTCAGATCTCCCGGGTCTCCAAGCCTGGCCGTCGGGTTTACTCCTCGGTCAAGACCCTTCCGCGCGTCGCCAACGGTCTCGGCGTCGCTGTCGTCTCCACGCCGCAGGGCGTGATGGCGGATCACGAAGCTCGCGACAAGAACGTGGGCGGAGAGGTCCTCTTCACGGTCTTCTGATCGGAGAGGGAGAGAGAGCACATGTCCAAGATCGGTAAAGCACCCATCACCATCCCGGCCGGCGTCACCGCCACCATCGATGGTCAGACGGTCAAGGTTAAGGGCCCCAAGGGCGCCCTTGAAGTGAACGTCGTCGAAGAAATCGGCGTCAAGATGGAAGACGGCGCGATCCTTTTCGCGCTGAACGGCGAGACGAACCGCCACAAGGCGATGTGGGGTCTTTCCCGCACGCTGGTGTCGAACATCGTCGAAGGCGTGACCAAGGGCTTCGAGAAGAAGCTTGAGATCAGCGGCGTCGGTTACCGCGCGGCGGTTCAGGGCAAGAACCTGAATCTGGCGCTCGGCTACAGCCACGACGTGATCTATGCGATCCCGGAAGGGATCCAGATCGTCACGCCGAAGCCGACGGAAATCATCGTTTCCGGTATCGACCGTCAGAAGGTCGGCCAGGTCGCTGCTGAAATCCGCGACTATCGTGGCCCCGAGCCCTATAAGGGCAAGGGCGTCAAGTACGCTGGCGAATTCATCTTCCGCAAGGAAGGCAAGAAGAAGTAACGGAACTGAACCATGGCAAAGTATCAGGACGCCACCGAGCGCCGTAAGGCGCGTGTCCGTCGTGCGATCCGCACGACGGCGAACGGGCGGCCGCGCCTTTCGGTGCATCGCTCGTCGAAGCACATCTATGCGCAGATCATCGACGACGCGCGCGGGGTTACCCTCGCTGCCGCGTCCTCGCTTGAAAAGGATCTGCGGGAAAGCCTGAAGACCGGCGCGGACGTCGCGGCGGCTTCGGCGATCGGCAAGCTCGTGGCGGAACGTGCCGTCGCAGCCGGTGTGAAGGACGTGGTGTTCGACCGCGGCGCCTTCATCTACCACGGCCGCGTCAAGGCGCTCGCCGATGCCGCCCGCGAGGGCGGTCTCAACTTCTGAGATCACGAGCGGGTCCCCCGCAGAACGACGAGGATAAGATCATGGCTCGTGAGCGTGAGCGTGAACGCGAAGATCGCGACAACACGTTCGTGGACAAGCTGGTCCACATCAACCGTGTTGCTAAAGTTGTTAAGGGTGGCCGTCGCTTCGGCTTCGCTGCCCTGGTCGTTGTCGGCGACCAGAAGGGCCGCGTAGGCTTCGGCCACGGCAAGGCCCGTGAAGTGCCGGAAGCCATCCGCAAGGCGACGGAAGCCGCCAAGCGCGCGCTGATCCGCGTGCCGCTGCGCGAAGGCCGTACCCTGCATCATGACGTGCACGGCCATCACGGCGCCGGCAAGGTCATCCTGCGGGCGGCCCCGGCCGGTACCGGCATCATCGCCGGCGGTCCGATGCGCGCCGTCTTCGAGACGCTGGGCATGCAGGACGTGGTGGCGAAGTCGTTCGGCTCGTCCAACCCGTACAACATGGTTCGGGCGACCTTCGATGCGCTGAAGAACCAGGACAGCCCCCGGCTGGTCGCGGCTCGTCGCAGTCTCAAAGTGTCGCAGCTTCAGTCGCGTCGTCGTGTCGACGATGCCGAAGCGACCGACTGACGCCTTGAGGATTGGAAAATATCATGGCGAACAGCAAGAGCACCGTTACGGTCCAGCAGACCGGTAGTGCCACCCGTCGGCCGGCCGACCAGCGTGCAACGCTCGTCGGTCTCGGCCTCAACAAGATCGGTCGTCTTTCGACGCTCGAAGACACCCCGGCCGTGCGTGGCATGATCTTCAAGGTCCGCCACCTCGTGCGCGTCGTCGAAGCTTGATGGCGCAGGGAGAGAAGCGATGAGCAATCTTAACGACATCAAGGACAACGAAGGCTCGCGCAAGAAGCGCATGCGGGTCGGTCGTGGTATCGGCTCCGGCAAGGGCAAGACCGGCGGACGCGGCGTGAAGGGTCAGACCTCGCGCACCGGCGTCGCGATCAAGGGCTTCGAAGGCGGCCAGATGCCGATCCATCGTCGCCTGCCCAAGCGCGGCTTCAACAACATCTTCGCGCTGGATTGGAACGAGGTTTCACTCGGCCGCATCCAGCAGGCGATCGATGCGGGCAAGCTCGACGCCAAGGCGCCGATCACCCAGGTGGCCCTGGTCGAGTCCGGCGCCCTGCGCCGTGTCAAGGCCGGCGTGCGCGTGCTCAGTTCGGGCGAACTGACGGCGAAGATCACGCTGGAAGTCGCCCACGCCAGCAAGTCGGCGCTCGAAGCGGTCGAAAAGGTCGGCGGCACTGTGACGCTCCTCGCGTCCAAGACCGTGGCTAGCGAAACGGAAGCCTGACGCTTAAGTCAGGTATTCCGACGAACTCAGGGCACAGGCGAGGAGCGAAGCCACCATGGCCTCGGCAGCAGAACAACTCGCGGCTAACCTCAATTTTGGCGCTCTCGCAAAAGCCGAAGAACTGAAGAAGCGCATCTGGTTCACACTGGGTGCGCTTCTCGTGTATCGGCTCGGCACTTATATTCCGATGCCCGGGATCAACCCCGATGCGCTTGCCGACGTCTTCAAGACGGCGCAGCAGGGCATAATCGGCCTCTTCAACATGTTCTCGGGCGGCGCGGTCTCGCGCATGGCGATCTTCGCCCTGAACATCATGCCGTACATCTCCGCCTCCATCATCGTGCAGCTTCTGACGACGGTTTCCCCGACGCTCGAAGCGCTGAAGAAGGAAGGCGAGTCCGGCCGCAAGATGATCAACCAGTACACCCGGTATCTCACCGTGGTGCTCGCTGTGTTCCAGTCCTACGGCATCGCCGTCGGCCTGGAAGGCTCCGGCGCCGTTGTGGCCGACCCCGGCTGGTTCTTCCGCATCTCGACGGTGGTGACGCTGACCGGCGGCACCATGTTCCTGATGTGGCTGGGTGAGCAGATCACCGCGCGCGGCATCGGCAACGGCATCTCGCTGATCATCTTCGCCGGCATCGTCGCCGAACTGCCCTCGGCTGTCGCCGGCACGCTCGAGCTCGGCCGCCAAGGTGCGCTGTCCACCGGCATCATCCTCGCGGTGATCCTGATGGCGATCGCGGTGATCATGTTCATCGTGTTCGTCGAGCGGGCGCAGCGTCGGCTGCTGATCCAGTACCCGAAGCGACAGGTCGGCAATAAGGTCTATGAGGGCCAGTCGTCGCATCTGCCGCTGAAGCTGAACACTTCGGGCGTTATCCCGCCGATCTTCGCATCCTCGCTGCTGCTGATTCCGACCACGGTCGCCAGCTTCACGGCGGGGTCGGGTCCGGCCTGGCTCACGACGGTGACGACGCTGATTGGCCACGGCCAGCCGCTGTTCATGGCGCTGTACGTGGCGCTGATCGTGTTCTTCTGCTTCTTCTACACCGCGATCGTGTTCAACCCGACCGAGACCGCGGACAATCTGAAAAAGCACGGTGGCTTCATTCCGGGCATCCGTCCGGGTGAACGCACCGCCGAGTACATCGACTATGTGCTGACTCGCATTACCGTGATCGGCGCGGCTTACCTTGCGATAGTGTGTCTGTTCCCGGAGATCCTGATCTCCTACGCTGCGGTGCCGTTCTATTTCGGCGGTACGTCGTTGCTCATCGTGGTGAGCGTTACGATGGACACCGTGGCGCAGGTTCAGGGTCACCTGCTGGCACACCAATACGAAGGCTTGGTCAAGAAATCCAAGCTCAGGGGGAAGCGTCGATGAGGCTGATACTTCTCGGACCGCCTGGCGCGGGCAAGGGCACCCAGGCGCAGCGCCTCGTCGCGCGCCATGGGATCGTCCAGCTCTCCACGGGGGATATGCTGCGCGAAGCGGTCCGGAACGGCACGCCGGTCGGCGTGCGTGCCAAGGAAGTGATGGATGCCGGCCGCCTAGTGTCGGACGACATCGTGATCGACATCGTGTCGGATCGCATCGATGAGCCGGATGCCGCCAAGGGGTTCATCCTTGACGGTTTCCCGCGCACCGTGGCGCAGGCCGTCGCGCTCGATGAGATGCTCAAGGCCAAGGGCCACAAGCTCGACGCCGTGATCGAGTTCAAGGTCGACCAGGACAAGCTCGTCGACCGCATCATGCAGCGTGCCAAGGAAACCGAGGCGCGTGGCGAGCCGGTGCGCAAGGACGACGATCCGGTGGTCTTCAAGACCCGGCTTGAGGCCTTTAATCGCGATACCGCGGTTGTCGCTCCCTATTATGCGGAACGTGGGCTTCTGGTCACCATTGACGGCATGCAGCCCATCGACGATGTGGCGCAGGCGATTTCGGAAGTGCTCGAAACCGTCTGAGTACCAACTGTCGCAAGCTTGACATGGAGCCGGAATCGCTCTATGTGCCGCGCTTCACTTAAGCGAGCGTCGTGTTTCGACATCATTCGCAGATGTCGCGCAGCCTCGTGCGTAACCTCGCAAGAGCCGGCCTCCACCGGACGCGGGGTTGAATTCACGCCGGGATCGAACCCGGCTTACATGGAGATGGCGACGTGGCTCGCATCGCAGGCGTTAATATCCCGACCAACAAGCGCGTCATCATTGCGCTTCAGTACATTCACGGCATCGGTGCCAAGAACGCCGCCGACATCGTCGCCAAGGTTGGCATCCCGGCCGAGCGCCGCGTGAACCAGCTGACCGACGCCGAAGTTCTGCAGATCCGCGAGACCATCGACCGCGACTTCATCGTCGAGGGCGATCTGCGTCGCGAAGTCTCGATGAACATCAAGCGCCTGATGGATCTCGGCTGCTATCGCGGCCTGCGTCACCGTCGTGGCCTGCCGGTTCGTGGCCAGCGCACGCACACCAATGCGCGTACCCGCAAGGGTCCGGCCAAGGCGATCGCCGGCAAGAAGAAGTAATTCGGCGGGCATTCGCCCGCTTGGAATGCCGCCGGTCGCATGCGTGGCCGGCACACAGCAACAGACAAGTTTGTCCCGAGCGCCTGGCACTACGGGCGCGCCTGAAGGATCGAGAGTTTTATGGCTAAAGAAGCTACCCGCGTTAAGCGCCGCGAACGCAAGAACATCGCTTCGGGCGTCGCGCATGTGAATGCGTCGTTCAACAACACCATGATCACCATCACCGATGCGCAGGGCAACACCATTGCCTGGTCGTCGGCTGGCGCCATGGGCTTCAAGGGCTCGCGCAAGTCCACGCCGTATGCGGCGCAGGTTGCGGCCGAAGATTGCGCCCGCAAGGCTTCCGAGCATGGCATGCGCACGATCGAAGTCGAGGTCTCCGGCCCGGGTTCGGGACGTGAGTCGGCTCTGCGTGCCTTCCAGGCGGCGGGTTTCATGGTGACGTCGATCCGCGACGTGACTCCGATCCCGCACAATGGCTGCCGTCCGCGCAAGCGTCGGCGCGTCTGACGCTGTTTTAATCCGGCGGCGCTCCGCGCCGCAGGGGCAACTGCGTTTGGCATTCTTTCCCGTCGGAGACGGGGACGGTGTCTGCCGGGCAGGTGTCCCGGGGCTCCGTCGAAAGCAAGGGTGACGTCGTGATTCAGAAGAACTGGCAAGAGCTGATCAAGCCCGAGAAGCTCGAAGTTGCCGTTGGTAGCGATCCGAAGCGTCTCGCAACCGTGGTCGCGGAGCCGCTCGAGCGTGGCTTCGGCCAGACGCTCGGCAATGCGCTGCGTCGTATTCTGCTGTCCTCGCTGCAGGGTGCGGCAGTGACCTCGGTGCACATCGACGGTGTGCTGCACGAGTTCTCCTCGATCCCCGGCGTGCGTGAGGACGTGACCGATATTGTCCTCAACATCAAGGACATCGCGGTCAAGATGGCCGGCGACGGCCCGAAGCGCATGGTCGTGAAGAAGCAGGGTCCGGGCATCGTGACCGCCGGCGACATCCAGACCGTGGGTGACGTGCAGGTGCTCAACCCCGATCTGGTGCTGTGCACTCTGGACGACGGCGCCGAGATGCGCATGGAGTTCACCGTCGACACCGGCAAGGGCTACATCGCTGCCGACCGCAACCGTCCGGAAGATGCGCCGATCGGCCTTATCCCGATCGACAGCCTGTATTCGCCGGTCAAGAAGGTCTCCTACAAGGTCGAGAACACCCGTGAGGGTCAGATCCTCGACTATGACAAGCTGACCATGACGATCGAGACCAATGGCTCGATCAGCCCGGAAGATGCGCTGGCCTATGCCGCGCGCATCCTTCAGGACCAGCTCGAAATCTTCGTCAACTTCGAAGAGCCCAAGCGCGAGACCGAGAGCCCTGCGATGCAGGAGCTGCCGTTCAACCCCGCGCTGCTCAAGAAGGTCGACGAGCTGGAGCTTTCGGTCCGCTCGGCCAACTGTCTGAAGAACGACAACATCGTCTATATCGGCGACCTGATCCAGAAGACCGAGGCGGAGATGCTCCGTACCCCGAACTTCGGCCGCAAGTCGCTGAACGAGGCCAGCATGGGCCTGCACCTCGGCATGGAAGTGCCGGGCTGGCCGCCCGAGAACATCGAAGATCTCGCGAAGCGGTTCGAAGATCACTACTGAGCATTGAGCGCGGCGTTCGAGCCGTCACCCTTATCTCCCGGCTCGAAAGCCGTCGCATTTTAGGAATTTTGCCATGAACCACGGCAAGACGTATCGCAAGTTCAACCGCACGGCCGAGCACCGCAAGGCGATGTTCGCCAACATGGCGCAGGCTCTGCTCACCCATGAGCAGATCATGACCACTCTGCCCAAGGCGAAGGATCTTCGCCCGGTGGTTGAGAAGCTGATCACTCTCGGCAAGCGTGGCGGCCTCCATGCCCGCCGCCAGGCGATCGCGGAAGTCCGTGACGTCGTTGTCGTGCGCAAGCTGTTCGACGTGCTTGGGCCCCGCTACAAGGAGCGCAATGGCGGCTACATCCGCATCATCAAGGCGGGCTTCCGTCATGGTGACAATGCGGCCATCGCGGTGATCGAGTTGGTCGATCGTGATGAGTCGGCCAAGGGCGCCGCTGATCTGGCGCGCCACGAAGCGCAGAAGTCGGAAGAAAACGCCGCAGCGTGATCCTCGGCGCATGGAATTGATGGACAAGGGGCGGTTCAGACCGCCCCTTTTCTTTTGCGCGCGCGTCCGTGAACGGACAAAGATGCGGGGAGGGGTCGTTGCCCTTTCTCGGATGCCGGGCGGGCGCTATATCTGCGGCATGAAGCACGTCGCACATGTCGCCCTTGCCGCCCTTCTTCTCAGCCCCCTCGGTATGCCAAGCGCTAACGCGCAGCAGCCGCGCGTGCCGCAGTCGCGCGCCGAGATCGGCCTGAGCTTCGCCCCCATCGTCGCGCGTACCGCGCCGGCCATCGTCAACGTCTATGCGATACGCGCCGTGCCGGCGCGCCGCATGGGGCTGATGGACGACCCGTTCTTCCGCCGCTTCTTCGGTGCGCCGCAGGGTCCTGGCTTCGGAGGGCCGAACGAGCGCATGCAGCGCGCGCTCGGTTCCGGCGTGCTGGTCGATCCCTCGGGGTTGGTGGTGACCAACAACCACGTGATCGACGGTGCCGACGAAGTGCGAATCTCGCTGGCGGACAAGCGCGAATATGATGCCGACATCCTGCTGCGCGACCCGCGCACCGATCTCGCCGTGCTGAAGCTGCGCGCGCCCAAGGGCGGGTTCCCCTCAGTCGAACTCGGCAGCTCCGACGATCTCCAGGTTGGCGATATCGTGCTGGCGATCGGCAATCCCTATGGCGTCGGCCAGACGGTGACGCAGGGCATCGTCTCGGCGCTTGCGCGCACACAGGTCGGCATCACCGACTACCAGTTCTTCATCCAGACCGACGCCGCCATCAACCCCGGCAATTCCGGTGGCGCGCTGGTTGACGGGGCAGGGCGGGTGATCGGCATCAACACCGCGATCTTCTCGCGCTCCGGCGGCTCGCAGGGCATCGGCTTCGCCATTCCTGCCGACATGGTGCGCGTGGTGCTGCAATCCGCGCT
>LNAP01003361.1_pt1 | contig 15312 bp, 15 predicted proteins | sample 602601 | NCBI WGS metagenome assembly LNAP01 (sample SAMN02440304, study PRJNA202911) | soil metagenome | biome: Subtropical and temperate rainforests or woodlands; isolation source: soil samples (1 kg each in a 20% v/v slurry with milli Q water) were... ...
ATCCCAGGCGCGGTTGCCGCGATAGGCGTGGCCGCCCCAGTCGCGTGTCGGTGCCGGCCCGCGGGCATAGTTGCGTCCCGGCGGTGGACCGCCGGCATTGTGTGGGCGGGGACCAGGTCCAGCGGGACCGGAACCCGCATAGCCGGGACGAGGGCCGCCAGCCTGAGGCGGGCCGCCAGGCTGTCCTTGAGGCCTGACCGCCTGCTGCGGCGGCGGACCCTTGCGCATGTTCTGCTGATTGTTCGGGGGCGGCGCACCTGCGCCGGGCCCCGCCTGCGGACGGGCCTGGGGCCTGGGCGGCAATGAATCCTGTGCCTGCGCCGGGACGGCGAGCAACGCCATGGCCGAAACCAAGGGAATGATGATCTTCATGCGGCTGGACGCGCTCATGCGTGCTGGACCCCCTACTCTTTCGATTGCCGTGGTCCCATGCGCGATAGACGATTCGCTTCGCGCCGGGCTGATGCCGGCTGACATAACTGATCTGCTTTGGTCGGCTAAGTCCCGTTACAAATGATTAAGATCACGGCATTTTTTCGTCTGCGCAGGCCGCGGCTGCAGCGTCTCTAGCGCGCCGGCTCGATGACGTTGCAGTTGCTCCGCCCCGACATCAGGCAGTCCTGCATCTTGCTGGCCGCGGTGAGATCGCGGGCAAGCCACCAGCCGACGCCGAGGATCACGATGGCGATGACCAATCCGGCCATGGCACCGCGGCGGTTGTCACCGGATGGCGGCTTCGGCGGCGATTTTGGTGCTTCGCCTGGTTCTGGCTTGGATTTGGGCCCAGTCTTGGGCTCAGTCTTATGTTCAGTCTTGGACATGGCTGACCGACCGCAGAGGTGAGCGGGCTTTATCACCTCTGCGGCTTGGCGTCACATCCTGCCCGATGCCCCGGCGTTACCCCCGGGTCTGCCGGATCGCATCCTTGCGCGAGGTTTCGACCGCCGGAATCGCCTCGCGGACCCGCGGCGCGCAGCTCGTCAGCACGAAGGCGGTCCGGGTGCATTCCCAATCGGCACCAAGAACGGCACTTTCAATCGGCTGCGGACGGGCGAGCAGCAGCGCGGCGCCGGCCACGGCCGCCACGGCGATTGCAGACGCCTTCAGGCTCAGTCTTGAGATGGTCATGCCCGTGCTCCGTCTCGTACCGGGCGGACGCTAGGCGCCGCTCCGTGGGCCCTTTATGAGGGACATCACAATTCGGCAGTTTTTCGGGGCTACGAGAGATCGTCGGGGGGGGTGGCGATTTTTCGTCTACCTGATCGGCTGCGATTATAGGTGGCTTCGCGACGCGCGCCGATGTACACGCTTCTTCGTCGCGCGGCGCCCGCTATGCCCAGCCGACGTACCAACCGGCAGTGATGTAGGACTGAAAGCGAGGATGACAAGGTTCGTTCGATGAGTGGATTCAGGGAACCAGGTTTTTCCGACCGGCAAAAGGCCGCGCAGGAAGCACGCAAAAATCTTTTGAACAAATTCAAGTCGCAGCCCGGGCCGGATGACCCCGCGGTATTGGCGAAGCGTGCCGAACGCGAGGCCCTCGCAGCCAAGCGCGCCGAGGCAAAGGCTGCGCGCGAGGCGGAAAAGGCCGAGCAGAAGCGCCTTCAGGAAGAGGCTGCGGCGCTCGAGGCGGCGCGGATTGCCCGCGAAGCCGAAGAAGCGATCGCGAAGGCAGCCGAGGCCGAGGCCGAGCAAAAGGCCAGGCGCGACGCCCGCTACGCCGCTCGCAAGGCCAAGCGCAAGTAACGTTCAAAAGTCACGTTCAATTGAACTTGAATTAATAGCTTCACTCCGGGGGCGGTCCACGTGACCGCCCCCGGAGTTACGAGAGCACGCGTCTGCCTTTCGCAAGCGCGCCCGACGATGGCGGACGATCAGTTCTTCTTCGTCATCCCGTCGTCCTTCTTCATCCCGTCCTTCGACATGTGGTCCTTCTTCATGCCGTCGTCCTTGGACATGGTGTCCTTCTTCATGCCGTCCTTGGACATCGTGTCCTTCTTCATCATGCCGTCGTCCTTGCCCATCTTGTCCTGGGCAAAGGCGGCCGGCGACAGCGCCAGGCCAAGCGAGAGAGCGGCAGCCGAGACGCCGAGCACGATGCGGGTACGAATGGTCATGAGAGTCTTCCCTTCGAGATGATGTTTGTCAGCGACGGACGCCGCTATCTCATCTCGACGGATCGACCGCCTGCGTTGTTACGGCGTCGCCGATAAATTTCTGCGTGCCGTTGCCGTCCCCGCATTCCCCGCAATGACATCCGCTGCATCGGATCCGCCACGCGGGCAGGCCCCATGGCAGTGTGCAGCGCAGCAAGGCCGGCCCTTGCCGCGGCATTCGATCTCGAACTATCAGATGAGAGAATATCGGGTGAAAGACCGGCTAGGATGGGCCTAGCGCCGGTCTTCCAAGACCTGACCCAGATCACACGAACAGGTCACGCCGAAAAGTCACGCCAACAAGAACCATCCAAAGAAACGTTACAAGGGGATCACACCATGCTCACGCGCCGCCATTTGATCGCGACCGCCGTCGCCGCACCCGCCATCCTCCGCTTCGGCACCGGTACCGCGCATGCCGCGACCACGCTGAAGATCTCGCATCAGTTCCCGGGTGGCACCATCGACAAGGGAGATTTCCGCGACCGTCTCTGCCGCATGTTCGCCGCTGAAGTCGCAAAGCGCAGCAACGGCGATATCGCCGCCGAGATCTATCCGAACTCCTCGCTGATCAAGACCAACGCGCAGTTCTCAGCGATGCGCAAGGGCGCGCTCGACATCAGCCTCTATCCGATGCCTTACGCCGGCGGCGAACTCCCGGAGACCAATATCGGCCTGATGCCCGGCCTCGTCACCACCTACGACCAGGGCCTGCGCTGGAAGAAGGAGCCGGTCGGCAAGGCGCTGACCGACTTCCTCGCGGACAAGGGCATCATCCTGCTCACCTGGGTGTGGCAGGCCGGCGGCGTTGCCAGCCGCTCCAAGCCGATCGTCGCGCCCGAAGATGCCAAGGGCATGAAGGTGCGCGGCGGCTCGCGCGAGATGGACATGGTGCTGCAGACCGCCGGCGCCTCGGTGCTGTCGGTGCCGTCGAACGAAATCTACGCGGCGATGCAGACCGGCGCCTGCGACGCCGGCATCACCTCCTCCACCAGCCTGATCTCGTTCCGCCTCGAAGAGGTCGCGAAGTCGCTGACCTCGGGCGCGGGCACGTCCTACTGGTTCATGCTCGAGCCGCTGATGATGTCGAAGGCGATCTTCGACAAGCTGCCGAAGAACCAGCAGGACATCCTGCTCACCGTCGGCACCGAGCTCGAGGCCTTCGGCCGCAAGGGTGCGCAGGATGACGACGTCGAGGTCGCCAAGGTCTACGAGAAGGCCGGCGCCAAGGTCTCGGCGCTCGATGCGGCGACCGTCGGCAAATGGCGCGACATTGCCCGCGACACCGCCTGGAAGGATTACGGCGCCAAGACCGCGACCGCGGGGAACCTTCTCAAGCTCGCCACCGACGTCGCGGCATGATCCACGGTCCGGTTCCGGATCGTGACGGCCCGGCAAACGCCGCCGCAGGCACAGGCCTCGCGGTGGCGCTCGATCGCTGTCTCGCCATCCTCAACAGCATCATCGTCGTATTCGCAGCGATCGCGCTGATCGCGGCCTGCGCCATCCTGAGCTACAGCGTGCTCAGCCGCGCCTTGTTCAAGGCCGCCAATTACTGGCAGGACGAGGCTGCGGTGTTCCTGCTGGTCGGCGCGACCTTCATGACGGCCGCCTATGTCCAGCAGAACCGCGGTCATATCGGCATCGAGGCCTTCGTCGGCCTGCTCTCGCCGCTGGCGAACAAGGTCAGGCTCTGGCTCGTCGATGCCGCGACGTTGCTGTTCTGCGCCTTCTTCGCCTGGAAATCGTGGACCCTGGCGCATGAAGCCTATGTCGACGGCCAGGTCTCGAACTCGATGTGGTCCCCGCCGCTCGCCATCCCCTATACGCTGATGGGACTCGGCATGAGCCTGCTCTGCGTCCAGATCGTCGTGCAGCTTGCGCTGCCTCTCACAGGGGCCAAGCGGCCATGAGCGTCTTCGGTATCGGTCTCGCCTACGGGCTGGCGACGCTGTTCGTGATGTTCTCGGGCATGCCCATTGCGTTCGCGCTGGGCGCGGTCGCGGTCGTGTTCATGGGCATCTACATGCCATCGGCTTCGCTCGATACGGTGACGCAGAACGTCTACGAGGAAATGGCTTCGATCACGCTGCTGTCGATTCCGCTCTTCATCCTGAAGGGGGCCGCGATCGGCAAGTCCCGCGCTGGCCAGGATCTCTATTCGGCGCTGCATGCCTGGCTGCATCGCGTGCCCGGCGGTCTCGGCGTCGCCAACGTCTTTGCCTGCGCGCTGTTCGCGGCGATGGCCGGCTCCTCGCCCGCAACCTGCTCGGCGATCGGCTCGGCCGGCATCCCCGAGATGCGCAAGCGCGGCTACTCCGGCGGTTTTGCTGCCGGCATCATCGCCGCCGGCGGCACGCTCGGCATCCTGCTGCCGCCCTCGATCACCATGATCCTGTTCGCGGTCGCGGCGGAAAAGTCGCTCGGCCGGCTGTTCCTCGCCGGCATCGGGCCCGGCCTGCTGCTCGTCACGCTGTTCGGCGTCTACGCGGTGTTCCGCTTCCGCCGGGAATATGCCGCCGCTGAAGCCATCTACAAGAATGGCGGCCCCGAGGCTGCGATTCTGGCCCGCGACGAGTACACGCTCGCCGAACGCTTCAGCGTGCTGCCGCGCGTGATCCCGTTCGTGCTGCTGCTCACCGGCGTCATGATCGCGCTCTATGGCGGCTATGCCACCCCATCGGAAACCGCGGGCCTCGGCGGGCTGCTCGCGCTGGCGCTGATCGCCGCGATCTACAGCGTCTGGCGGCCGAGCGACCTCGCCCCGATCATGAAATCGACGATCCGGGAATCGACCATGCTGATGATGATCATCGGCATGTCGCTGCTCTATTCCTACGTGATGAGCTATCTGCACATCTCGCAGTCGGTCGCCGAATCCATCGTCGCGATGCATCTGCCGCGTTGGGAGCTGCTGTTCGCGATCCTCGTCATGGTCGTCGTGCTCGGCTTCTTCCTGCCGCCGGTATCGATCATTCTCATGACCGCGCCGATCATCCTGCCACCCCTACGCGCCGCCAATTTCGACATCATCTGGTTCGGCGTGGTCATGACCATCGTGATGGAGATGGGCCTGATCCACCCGCCGGTCGGATTGAACATCTTCGTCATCCGCAACGTCGCGCCGGATATTCCCCTGCGCGAGGTGATTTGGGGCACCCTGCCCTTCGTGCTGCTGATGATGCTCGCGGTGCTACTGCTGTGCTTGGTGCCGGGGATCTCGACCGGCCTGCCGGATCTGGTGATGGGGCCGGACGGGAGCAGGTGACGCTCTCAATGACGGAGAACTAGGAGGGAGCCCGCCTCATCTTCGCGTTCAGCGCGGAGGCCACGCGGCTCACCGGCGGCTTGCCCAGCACGCCGCTCATCGCGTTGGTCGCGGCCAGCAGCTTGTCCATGTCCACGCCGGTCCTGACGCCCATGCCTTCGAGCATGTAGACGACATCCTCGGTCGCGACATTGCCGGTCGCGCCCGGCGCGTAGGGGCAGCCGCCGAGGCCGCCGGCGGCGGCGTCGATGACACGGACGCCCTCCTCCAGGCCGGCATAGAGATTGGCGAGTGCCTGGCCGTAGGTGTCGTGAAAATGCATCGCGAGGTTGGCGGCGGGAATGTTGGCGCTCACGGCGCGCAGCATGTCTTTCGCCTTGGTCGGCGTGCCGACGCCGATGGTATCGCCGAGTGAGATCTCGTAGCAGCCGAGCTCCCACAGCGTGCTGGCGAGATCGGCAACCGCCTTCGGCTTGATCTCACCGTCGAACGGACAGCCCAGCACGCAGGAAATATAACCGCGGACCCTGACGCCATCGGCCTTGGCGCGCGCCAGCACCGGCTTGAACCGTTCGATGGACTCCGCGACCGTGCAGTTGATGTTCGCGCGCGAAAAACCCTCGGAGGCAGCCGCGAACACGGAGACGACCTTCGCGCCGGCGGCGCGCGCGGCGTCATAGCCCTTCTCGTTCGGCACCAGCACGTGGAATTCGGCGCCCTTGATGTGGCTCACGCCGCGCAGCACGGCGTCGGAGCTTGCCATTTGCGGGATCGCCTTGGGCGACACGAAGGCGCCGACCTCGACCGTATTCAGCCCGGCCGCGACCAGCGCCTCGATGAAGGCGATGCGGGCCTCGACGCTCACGGGCGTCTTCTCGTTCTGCAGGCCGTCGCGCGGCCCCATTTCGATGATTCGGACGGGATCGCTCATGGTCTCACTCGCCCGCCGGCTCGACCACGGCGAGCTCGACGCCTTCCTGGACGATGTCGCCGACCTTGCATTTGATGGACTTCAGGACGCCGGCATAGGGCGCGCGCAGCGTCTGCTCCATCTTCATCACCTCCAGTGTGAGGATCGGCGCGCCCTTCTCGAGCGTTGCCCCCTCCTCGGCCAGCACGGCGACCACCGTGCCCGGCAGCGGCGCCGCGATCTTGTCCGCGCCGGTCTGCTCCTCGGTCTCGCCGCCGAACGGATCGACCCAATGCAGGTCGAAACGGCCGTTGCGCGTGCGCAAGTACAATTCGTGGCCGTCGATGACGGCCGCGACCTGCGATTTGACGCCATCGAGCGTCAGACCGAAGCCGCCGTCCTTCGGCGCAATCGCGAACGCCAGTTCGCGGTCGCCGATCACCAGCGTCGACGGGCCGCGGCCGTAATTCAGCGTGACCTTCTGCTCCGTCCCAAGTCCGATGCCATGGCCCACCCGGAAGACGAAATTGCGCTGCCGGCGGCCGACCGGCATCCAGCCAAAGGTCTGCCAGGGCGACGCCGCGTTTGCCTGCGCGGCCTGCTGCTCGTCGTTGATAACAGCGGCGACCGCGGCGCACAGCTCAAGCTCGCCGGGCGCTGCCGCGGCCGACGTCAGCACCGCCAGTTCGCGCTCGATGAAACCGGTGTCGATCGCGTTTTTCCGCACTTTTGGATGCGTCATCAGCGCCGACAGGAACGGAATGTTGGTGACGATGCCGCGAACGTCCGACTCTTCCAGCCCGCGGTTGAGCCGCTCGATCGCGACATCCCGCGTCGGCGCCCACGCGATCATCTTGGCCAGCATGGCGTCGTAATACGGCGAGACGCTATCGCCCTCGCGATAGCCGGCATCAATGCGCAGGCCCCCGCCTTCCGCTGGCAGACGCCAGGTCGAGATCCTGCCGACCGACGGCATGAAGTTCTTGGTCGGGTTTTCGGCATAGACGCGCGCCTCGACGGCATGGCCGTTGAGCCGGATCTCGTCCTGCTTCAGCGGCAACGCCTCGCCGAAGGCGACGCGCAGCTGCCATTCGACCAGGTCGATCCCGGTGATCAGTTCGGTCACGGGATGCTCGACCTGCAGACGCGTGTTCATTTCGATGAAGAACACGTCCTTGCCGTCGGAGACGAACTCGATCGTGCCGGCACCGACATAGTTCACCGCGCCCGCCGCCTTTCGCGCGGCGGCGCAGACCGTCTCGCGCTGGGCGGGATTGAGCGTCGGCGACGGCGCCTCCTCGATCACCTTCTGGTGCCGGCGCTGCAAAGTGCATTCGCGTTCAAACAGCGACAGCAGGTTGCCGTGACTGTCGCCGATGATCTGCACCTCGATGTGGCGGGGATTGTCGACATATTTCTCGATCAGCATGCGGTCGTCGCCGAACGCGGCTTTGGCCTCGCGCTTGGCGCTGACGATCGCAGGGCCAAGCTCGTCGGCCGAGCGCACGATGCGCATGCCGCGGCCGCCGCCGCCGGCGGAAGCCTTCACCAGGATGGGGAAGCCGGCCTTCTCGGCCGCCTTCGCCAGCGTCGCATCGTCCTGGGCATCACCGTGATAGCCGGGCACCAGCGGGACGCCGGCCTTTTCCATCAGCGCCTTGGAGCCGGATTTCGAACCCATCGCCGTCATCATCCCGGCGGTCGGGCCGACAAACACCAGGCCGGCATCGAAACAGGCCTGCGCGAACTCGGCATTCTCGGACAGGAAGCCGTAGCCGGGATGCACGGCCTCGGCACCGGTCTTGCGGGCGGCCTCGATCAGCCGTTCGACGTTGAGATAGCTGTCGCGGGCCCGTGCCGGCCCGAGCAGCACGGCCTCGTCGGCGAGCGCGACATGCATCGCTTCGCGATCGGCCTCGGAATAGACCGCGACCGTGCGCAGGCCCATGGCGCGCGCGGTGCGGATGACTCGGCAGGCGATCTCGCCGCGGTTGGCGATCAGGAGCGTGCGAAAACGCCGGTAGAGCTTTGAGCGGTCCATCGCATCACATCCTGAACAGGCCGAATTTCGTGGGCTCGATCGGCGCATTCGACGCCGCCGAGAGGCCAAGGCCGAGCACGAGCCGTGTGTCGGCCGGGTCGATCACGCCGTCGTCCCAGAGACGCGCGGTGGCGTAGTATGGATGCCCCTGGCTGTCATACTGCGCGCGAATGGGCTCGCGGAATTTATCTTCCTCGTCCTTGGACCAGCTATCGCCCTTGGCCTCGATGTTGTCGCGGCGGACCTGGCTCAGCACCATCGAGGCCTGCTCGCCGCCCATCACCGAAATGCGCGCATTCGGCCACATCCACAGGAAGCGCGGCGAGTAGGCCCGGCCGCACATGCCGTAATTGCCGGCACCGTAGGAGCCGCCGATCACGACGGTGAACTTCGGCACCGAGGCGGTCGCAACCGCCGTCACCAGCTTGGCGCCGTCGCGCGCGATGCCGCCGGCTTCGTATTTCTTGCCGACCATGAAGCCGGTGATGTTCTGCAGGAACACCAGCGGAATGCCGCGCTGGCAGCACAGCTCGATGAAATGCGCCCCCTTCAGCGAGCTCTCGCTGAACAGGATGCCGTTGTTGGCGATGATGCCGACCGGAAAGCCCCAGATGTGGGCGAAGCCGCACACCAGCGTCGTGCCGTAGAGTTTCTTGAACTCGTCGAACTCGGAGCCGTCGACCACGCGCGCGATGATGTCGCGCACGTCGAACGGCTTGCGGCCATCGACGGGCACCACGCCGTAGATCTCCTCCGCCGCAAACAGCGGCTCGCGCGGCGGATGCATGTTGAGGTTCGGCCGCACCGATGGCTTCAGCGTGCCGACGATGCGCCGGGCGATTCCGATCGCATGGGCATCGTTCTGGGCGTAGTGATCGGTCACGCCCGACTGCCGCGAATGCACGTCGGCGCCGCCGAGCTCTTCGGCACTGACGACCTCGCCGGTCGCAGCCTTCACCAGCGGCGGACCGCCGAGGAAGATGGTGCCCTGATTGCGCACGATGATGCTCTCGTCCGACATAGCCGGCACATAGGCGCCGCCTGCCGTGCAGGAGCCCATCACGATCGCGATCTGCGGGATGCCTTGCGACGACATCTGCGCCTGGTTGTAGAAGATGCGGCCGAAATGCCGCTCGTCCGGAAAGATCTCGTCCTGCAGCGGCAGGAAGGCGCCGCCGGAATCCACCATGTAGACGCAGGGAAGATTGTTCTGCCGCGCCACGTCCTGCGCGCGCAGATGCTTCTTCACGGTCATGGGGTAATAGGTGCCGCCCTTGATGGTGGCGTCATTGGCGACGATGACGCATTCGCGGCCCGCAATGCGCCCGACGCCCGTGACAACGCTGGCCGAATGCACGTCACCGCCATAGAGCCCGTAGGCCGCGAGCGGTGACAGCTCCAGGAACGAGGTGCCGGGATCGACCAAGAGGTCGACACGCTCGCGCGCCAGCATCTTGCCGCGAGACGTGTGGCGGTTGCGCGAGGCCTCGCCACCGCCGCCGGCGACTTGGCTGAGCTTTTCGCGCAAGTCCGCGACAAGCGAGCGCATGGCCTCGGAGTTACGCGCAAAGTCTGACGAAGACGGATCGATGCTGGAATGGAGCGGCATATTGGTTCCAATGAGGTGAAGGTTTTAAGCCGTCTCGGACATCAGTTCGCGACCGATCAGCATGCGGCGAACTTCGGACGTCCCCGCGCCGATCTCGTAAAGTTTTGCGTCGCGCCAGAGGCGCCCCACAGGAAATTCGCTGGTATAGCCGACGCCGCCAAGCGCCTGGATCGCCTCGCCCGCCATCCACGTTGCCTTCTCCGCGGAATAGAGGATCGCAGCCGCCGCGTCCTTGCGCAAGCTGCGGGCGTGGTCGGCGCGGTCGCAGGCGCGGCCTACCGCATAGACGTAAGCGCGCGTGGCCTGCCAGGTCGCGTACATGTCGGCGAGCTTGCCCTGCATCAGCTGGAAGTCGCCGATCGGCTGGCCGAACTGCTTGCGCTCGTGCATGTAGGGCACCACCGCGTCCATGCAGGCCGCCATGATCCCGAGCGGGCCGCCTGAGAGCACCGTGCGCTCATAGTCGAGACCGGACATCAGCACCCTGACGCCCTCGCCCACCTTGCCCAGCACGTTCTCCGCAGGCACCTCGCACTCGTCGAAGAACAGCGGATAGGTGTTGGAGCCGCGCATGCCGAGCTTGTCGAGATGCTGGCCGTGGGTGAAGCCCTTGAAACCCTTCTCGACCAGGAAGGCGGTCATGCCGCGCGGGCCGGCCTCCGGATCGGTCTTGGCGTAGACGACCAGCACGTCGGCGTCGCCGCCATTGGTGATCCACATCTTGGAGCCGTTGAGCACATAGCGATCGCCGCGCTTGTCGGCACGCAGCTTCATCGAGACCACGTCCGATCCCGCGCCGGGCTCGGACATCGCGAGCGCGCCGACATACTCGCCGGAGATCAGTTTTGGCAGATAGCGCTGCCGCTGCGCGTCGTTGCCGTTGCGGCGGATCTGGTTGACGCAGAGATTGGAATGGGCGCCGTAGGACAGACCGACGGCCGCGGAGCCGCGCGAGACCTCCTCCATGGCAACGATGTGGGCGAGATAACCCATGTTCGAGCCGCCATATTGCTCCGGCGCGGTCATGCCGTGCAGGCCGAGGTCGCCAAGGCGCTTCCAGAGATCGGCCGGGAACAGATTGGCCTTCTCGATCTCGGCGGCGCGCGGCGTGATCTCCGCCTCCACGAAGGCGCGCACAGTGTCGCGCAGCATGCTGATGTCTTCGCCCAGATCGAAATCGATGCTCGGGATGTTCAAGGCGATTCCTCCGTCTTTTATCGCCCGAACCTACCTCCGTCCGGGCGCCTTGGCCGTCGAAAAGGTTGCATTTTCCGCCAAGTTTGGCGAGGATTTTTCATGACTTTTCAAGCCGCAACCGCGACGCCCCGCCGCGCCATGACCCCCGCCGCCTTCGTCCGCGGCGTGGTCGCTGCCTATGCCCGCTACGGGCGGGACGCGGCCGAGGCCCTGGGCAAGGGCCAGGTCAGCGAAGATCTCGTTCAATCCGGGGACGGGCGGGTCACAGCGGCCCAGTTCGAAGCGCTGGCCGGCCATGCCATGCGCGAGCTCGACGACGAGGCGCTCGGCTGGTTCTCGCGCCGGCTGCCTTGGGGAACCTATGGCATGCTGTGCCGCGCCTCGATCACGGCGCCCAATCTCGAAGTCGCGCTCAAGCGCTGGTGCCGGCATCATCGTCTGCTGACCGAGGACGTGCTGTTCGAGCTCGCGGTTGGCGACGAGACCGCGACCATCTCCATTCGCGAGCAGCGCGACCTCGGAGCTCTCCGCGAATTCTGCCTGGTCACCCTGCTCCGCTATGTCCTCGGCTTCTCGTGCTGGGCAGTCGATTCCGCGATCGCGCTCCGCGCGGCGGAATTTCCCTTTGCCGAGCCCGGCCACGTCTCGGTCTATCCGACCATCTTCTGCAAGAGCTTGAGTTTTGATGCGACGGGGGCCAGCATCGTGTTCGACAAGCACTATCTGTCCCTGCCGCTCACGCGCAGCGCGGCCGATCTCGACAGCATGCTGAAGGGCGCGTTGCGGTTGACAGTGCTGCCTTACAGGCGCGACCGCCTGCTGGTGGAGCGCGTTCGCCGCGTACTCCGCAACGGGCGGGGCCGCAGTCTCGGTGCTGAGGACGTCGCAAGCGAGCTGGCGCTATCAACCCGCACTATGCATCGGCGCCTGCGCGAGGAAGCAACCTCGCTACGCGATCTCAAGGAAGAGGCAAAGTTCGAGCTCGCCAAGCAGGAGCTGATGCGTGGACGTGCGCCGATCAAGCGCATCGCGGAGATCGCCGGCTTCCGCAACGAGAAGAGTTTTTCCCGTGCATTCCGAACCTGGACCGGCGCCAGCCCACGCGAGTTTCGCGGTCGGTATCGTTGAGCCATCCAAGTGCGTACGGCCTCCGCGGTCGAACGCAGAGGCCGCACCGTTACGCTGATATTGGATTTAGTTCGAGTTGGTCTGGCCGCCCGAGCGAAGCTTGGTGCGCGACTGCGTCTGCTTCGGCTGGAAGGCGAGCGCATCGTTGGTCTTCGCGCCACCGGCCTGCGAGCACGAGCCGCCGATACCGCCGGCCGCCTGCCGGCAGGCTTCCATCGTCGGATAGCCGCAGCCATGCGCAGCCTGGGCGCCGTTGGTGATGCAGTAATCGTCGGCCCTGGCAGCCGGCGCGCTCATCATGAGAAACGCAGAGGCAAACAGCGTCGCAGCGGAGGCGACGAACGTCTTCGAGGTCGAGGTCATGTTGTCTTTTCCTGCTTCAGGGTCCCACAAAAGAGTCCTCGGCATGCGACGCACACTGAGGTCACTCCTTGCATCTAGGCGGCGCACCGGTTCCGGCAATCACGGATAGGCGCATTGCAGGACTGTTTAAATCACATGTCACAGTTAAGTGAGTTACTAAGTAATTATTTCATAATAATCGAAACTGTATTCCCGTAGGGGCCGCCTTCCTTATTCGGAGTTTCTACCGCATAGCCTGGGTTGCCGACGCCGCCAGCTCCTGCAACGGAAGCGGCACGTCCTTGGCGACGCCCAGCACCAGGAAGCTGCGGACGTTCTTCACGTTCGGCATCGCGGCGAAATGCAGCAATTGCTGGCGCATGCTCTCGACACCCGGCGCGACGCATTTCAGGAGATAGTCGGTGTCGCCCGAAATCCGCCAGCACTGCTGGATGCGCGGGATCGCAGCGATCGAGCTCTCGAACGCCTCCAGCACCGGCTGGGCCTGGCTGCCGAGCTGGATCGAGACGAACGACACCACTTCAAAGCCCAGCCGCCGCTCGTCGATAACGGCGCGGATCGCCCGGATCACGCCGCGGCTGAACAGCGATTTCAGCCGCCGCAGGCAATTGGGCGCGGACACACCGACGCGCAGCGCCAGCTCGTTGTTGCGAACCCGCCCGTCCTGCTGCAGCTCGGAAAGTATTTTCAGATCGACGCCGTCGAGCTGGTCACGCCCGGCCATCCCCCACCTCGTCATGGTCGTGTCATGCGAGGCAGCGAAGCACGCGGCGGTATGGGTGCCAAGGGTTCGCGAGCTCGGCGATTAGCCGCTCCCGTCGTCATGGCCGGGCTTGTCCCGGCCATCCCCGTTCTTTCATCGGCCCCAAAACGTGGATGCCCGGGACAAGCCCGGGCATGACGTCTCGATAGAGTCTGGCTGGGCTCAATGCGTCCAGGGCTCGCCGCGCCGAAACGAGAAATTGTCCGCATAGGCGACCGGGCGGCGGATAGAATCCTGGGGCTCGATGATCTGGTAGGCGATGCCCTTGCGTTCGCAATAGGCGACGGCCTCTTCCTTGGAATGGAAGCGCAGGGTGATCTGCTGCTTCATGTCGCCGGACGAGGTCCAGCCCATCAGCGGCTCGACCGCGCGCGGCTGCTCCGGCTCGTAGTCCAGTTGCCATTCCTTGGTCTTGGACCGGCCGGATTGCATCGCGTTCTTGGCGGGCTTGAAAATGCGTGCGGTCATTGGCTGTCCGGCCCTCTTCGTCTTTTCGTTCGAATTCGATGCGTCACGGTGGCAGTTGGTGGAAACCGTGGGCATAGATAGTATAGAGACACCTTTCGGGAACTGATCAGTGATTCCGGCCCCCGGGTCGCCTCACCGACCGTATAGTCATTATGCTGCACCGTGACAATTGCGTACCCGCCTTCCGCGCGCCGGGATCCCCACCCGGCAGCACCGCCTCGCCGACCTCAGCGTAACCGCCCCCTCCGAAAGCCCCCTCGCATGGCCTTCCTGAACATCAGCGCTACCCTTCCCGAGAAAGGCCGCGACCTAAGGCTCGACCTGTTTCGCGGTGTCGCGAACTGGGCGATCTTCCTCGACCATATCCCCGACAACGTCGTGAACTGGATCACGACCCGCAATTACGGCTTTTCCGACGCCGCCGACCTGTTCGTCTTCATCTCCGGCTACACCGCCTCCTTCGTCTATGCGCGGATGATGCTGGAGCGCGGCTTCATCGTCGGCGCGACCCGGCTCACCAAGCGGGTTTGGCAGCTCTACGTCGCCCATATCATCCTGTTCGTGATCTATATCGCCTCGATCAGCTATCTGGCGCTGCGCTTTGGCGATTCCGAGATGATCAACGAGTTCAACGTCGCCGGCCTCGTCGACAACGCCACCGAGACGCTGCGCCAGGGCCTGTTCCTGCGCTTCAAGCCGCTCAATCTCGACGTGCTGCCGCTCTACATCGTACTGATGGGGCTGTTTCCTCCGGTGCTGTGGTTCATGCTGCGCAAGCCGGATCTGACGATGGCGCTGTCGATCGTGCTGTGGCTCACCGCGCGCCACTATGGCCTGAACCTGACCGCCTATCCGGCCGGCCAGTGGTATTTCAACCCATATGCCTGGCAGGTGCTGTTCGTGTTCGGCGCCTGGTGCGCGATGGGCGGGGCACGGCGCTCGATGACGGTGATCAACTCGCCGATCACGCTGTGGCTCTGCCTCGGCTATCTCCTGTTCGCGCTGGTCATGACCATGGCCGGCCGCTTCCCGACCCTCGGCGGCATGTTCCCGGAATGGCTGTTCTCGGCGTTCAACCCGAACGACAAGACCAACCTTGCGCCCTACCGCTTCATCCACTTCGTCGTGATCGTGATCATGGTGATCCGCTTCGTCCCGAAGGAGTGGCCGGGCCTGGAGTGGAAAGTGTTCGACCCGCTGATCGTCTGCGGCCAGCAATCGCTCGCCGTGTTCTGCGTCGGCGTGTTCCTGTCCTTCGTCGGCCATTTCGAACTGTCGATGAGCTCGGGCTCGCTGCTGGCACAGATCTTCGTCAGCGTCGCCGGCATCGCGATCATGACCACGGTCGCCTACTATATCTCGTGGTCGAAGAAGCAGGACAAGCCGCTGAAGCCGCCGCCGGCCAAGCC
>LNAP01003362.1_pt1 | contig 15311 bp, 20 predicted proteins | sample 602601 | NCBI WGS metagenome assembly LNAP01 (sample SAMN02440304, study PRJNA202911) | soil metagenome | biome: Subtropical and temperate rainforests or woodlands; isolation source: soil samples (1 kg each in a 20% v/v slurry with milli Q water) were... ...
GTTCTGCGTTGCCTGCTGCGCGTCCGACTGCGCTCCCCACTGCGGCACCACTTGTCATGCCATCCTTCACCGATCCACTTCACACTCCACACACTCCACTGTCTGGCCACACTGTTTGGCGACTGGGCGGCTTTGTGGGCCGGTGGCCGTGCGTTCTTCCGGAGCGTGACTGGATCGCTCTGACGTCGACCTCTTGATCTTGCCCGGTTCTCCGGCTGGTGCCGTGCCTTTCTGAATAAAAGTAAAGAAAGGTATGGAGCATGGAAAAGGTGAAAAAAGGTCAGCAAATTCGTGAGCTACCGATGCGTGGGCGTGTCCTTACCTTTGGTTCGTCCTGGTGGGTGCTTCTGTGGGTGTTGGTGTTCCACCTGTCTCCTGGCCTTGGATCTTGGGTGCTCTGTTTGGTGATGATAAAGGATAAAACGACGGTAAACGAGAGGTTAAGAGCAAGGAAAGCGAGTGGAAAGAATACCTGCGTCGTTCTTTTCCTGCTTCGCTCGACTGCGTTTCCCTGACGGTACCGTTGGACTTCGTCTGAAATTGTGCATGAAAGATCGTTAAACATGACAAAAGCAAGACACCGTGAACATTCTCCGTCGCAATTCTGCAAACAGAGACACCATTCTTACCTCCTTGACGGTCGTGTTTGCTGGAATCAAATATGATCAGCTGGAAATGATGCAATTTCAACGTTGGGTATAAAATAGAATGTGTGTTCAGCAAACGAGGTTTTGGCGCGATAGCGGGAATTTACCAGATATGGCGCGTTTAAAAATATGACACAAAGGCAACGTTCCAGACACATCCTATTTGCGTTATTTGGGGGTTTCAGCTACAATTTGTGCCGATTAATAAAACGAACATAAGAACCCAATCTCCCGATTGACAAAACAAGAATTTAAACCATCGAACGACCGGAACCCTAACCCTACGATTGAAAAATGCGAAGGGAAATCATCTGTGCGGCCTTTGCGCAGAATGGCCACCGTGCCGATGGGGCCCCAAAATGGCCCAATTTACCGTATTTACCCTACCAACCCTAGGCCGCGCACCAAAAACGAGTGCCACCACCCTGTAACTGTTTTCCCTAACAGATCTATTCATGATGATTGGAAAATGAGAAGGGAAATCATCTGTGCGGCCTTTGCGCAGAATGGCCACCTTTGCAACAGGATTTTCGATGAGGTTTTTGGAAGAATACAACATTATCTTTCCAGGTGCAGCATTTTGAAAGTTTGAATTCAGTGTGAGCGAACTCTGCTGGAACTCAATGCACAACTTCGATCTCAATTCAGTATGTCTGACATCAGAAGCTTCTTTGGCGGAAAAGTGGCTGTTAAGGCAAAGCCTGAACCTGTCACTGCGACTGAGACGGGTGTTAGTAATCAAGCAGCGTCGGGAGTAGAGCCTGTGACTACCGCCGCTGTGCCTGTTGCTCTGGAGCAGACTCTGGAAGGCGAGCCCAAACCTGTTATTATTGCTTCAAGTGACCTTCCAAGTGATGTACAAAAGATAATTACTTGGAAGGCTGGAGAATCTGTTCCATATTTAGCTCTTGTGGAGATTTTCGAAGAGATTTCGCAAACCAGCGGCAGACTTGACAAAGAAAACCTTTTTGCCAAATTATTCAGAGCAGTCATCAGTACGACTCCCAGCGATTTAGACGTAATTGTATATTTGGCATCCAATGAAGTATCGCCGGTTTATGATGGCAAGGAACTGGGCATTGGAGATTCGCTTTTGGTCAAGGCTGTTTGTGAGGCAACTGGGAGGAAGAAGGATGCCGTTGAGGAGGCCTACGAGAAGGAAGGAGATCTCGTACGTATATTCTCTGCGCTTTTCCTGTTTTCTTCCAAGAGATTAGTATCTTAATGTGTGTTTGGTATAACTATCTTTCAGGGTACCGTGGCATTGATGAGTCGAGCGAATCAGAAGACTTTGTCCTTTGCGGCAAAGCCCAAGCCCCTGCTGGCCCGGTACGTGCTGGATCAGTTTCGCCTCATCACTCAAATCAAAGGCGACAAGGCTCAGGGACGCAAGGTCGAAGTGATCAAGGCACTGATGGTCAAATGCCAAGGCAGCGAAGCCAAGTAAGTGTGAAAACTAACTGCTGTTTGTTTTTTCCTACGAGATGCTGTTGTGGAAGATATATTCGTCTGTAGTCTGCATGTTCTACATTAGCTGTTAATTTATTTAATTTATCCCAAATACTTATTCTTCTTTCAACAGATTTATCGTGCGTGCCCTGCAGGGGAAATTGCGCATCGGCACTGCTCAGCAGACGGTATTGGTTGCGCTGGCTCACGCTGCTTCAGATGCCCAGCTGAACATCCCCGAAGGGTCGGCTCTGGAGCCACTGCGTGTAGTGCTGGCCAGGCAGGCGGAAGAGTGGAGATTGGCTGGGGGTGGCAAGGACGATTCGAACCAAGATCAAGAGCAAGCCGTGCAGGAAAGAGACGAAGAGGATGTGGTAGACTCTGATTCTGAAGCAGAGATCGAGACTGGTGGGAAGAAAAATGCTAAAATTAATGCGAAAAGTCAAACTAGCAGCAGCAAGCTGGTGATGGCCGGAAGCACACGTGTGAAGAGGAGTGTCATTCAAGACGATGATGATGAAGAGGTAGAGGTAGCTGTGGTGGAGACCAAGATTGAAAGCGTTGTTGTTCAAGAGAACTCTGCCGAAGATAAGATGGTTGTAGTGGAAGCAGAAGCAGTAACCGCCGGCGTGCAGGAGTCTGTTGTATCCACATCAGAGAAAGAAGAAGAGGGGAGTGTTAATTTATCGGACAGGATTGCCGCCATCCCCGAGAAGGCGACCCCAGAGTCCATCAAACTGCGCAGTTTTGCCCTCGCTCTCTATAACGCGCAGCTCTCTTCCAACAGCAAAGCCGAGGCTGCGGCGTACCGAAAACTAAGCAAAGAGTTGCGCTGGCAGTGTGCGGAAGTGGCCGTGAAGCGCGCCTTTTCAGAGTGCCCCAACCTCTCGCTGCTCTCCAAGCACCTGCTGACTCTGCCGCTGCATGACCTCCACAAAGCGAGTTGTCTGTCCATTGGACTCCCCGTCGCACCGATGCTCGCCAAGCCGACGAAACAGATCGGCGAAGTGTTGAAGAGACTCTCCGGCCTCGCTTTCACTGTAAGATCAAACAATTTCTTCTTCGTTTTCATCCATTTTTTCGTAATTTTTCCACCAATTTGTCGCCGAAAAGTTATTAACTCTAACCTACAACAATTTTAGATGGAATACAAGTATGATGGCGAGCGTGCGCAGGTTCACTTGTTGCCAGACGGGTCGGTGAAAATTTATTCCCGAAACAGTGAGGACAACTCCGAAAAGTACCCGGACCTGCGTGACATCGTCAAGTAAGTGCACTCTCTGTGAATATAAGCGTTCGTCTTTATCCAGTAAGGTTTTTGTGGAGCCATCGAGCATTAATAAACGCTTTGTTTTCTTGTACTAATTTTAGGACGGCCAAGATGCCGGAGGTAAATAGCTGCATTTTGGACGCAGAAGTGGTCGCGTACGACAGAGAACAACGCTGTTTGCTTCCCTTTCAGGTAAAAAAGAAACTGTTTCCGTATTCATTCATTATTTTATGTTGTGCAAACCATCACGTTGTGCTGATTCTTCTTTTTTCTTGTTTCATTGTGTAGGTGCTCTCGACCCGAAAGCGCAAAGTGGAAGCGGGGGAAGAAGACACGCAGAAAGTGAAGGTGATTCTGCAGATCTTCGACCTGCTCTACCTCAACGGCCGGTCCTTGTTGCGCGAGTCGCTGCGCAGTCGTCGCGCACTAATGCAATCTGCTTTTAATCACACGGAGGGCATGCTGCACTTCGCCAGTGGCCTCGACCACGTGGAAAACGGCGACACCGGGCCGATCGAGGTGTTCCTGCAGGAAGCCTGTGCGGCCATGTGCGAGGGCTTGATGGTGAAGACGCTGGACGACAACGCCTCCTACGAACCCTCCAAGCGCTCCATGAACTGGCTGAAGCTGAAGAAGGACTACATCGACGGCATGGGCGTGTGCGACAGCGTCGATCTGGTCGTCATCGGCGGTTATCTTGGTAAGTTTACTTTCCTGTCTTTGTCTGCCTGTTTTAGACTTTCGACTTGACCCCCTTCTCTTTCAACTTTCTTCTCCTGTTTCAGGTCGTGGCAAACGCGTGAACACTTACGGCGCGTACTTGATGGCCTGTTACGACCCCGACAGGGACGAGTACCAAAGTGTGTGCAAAGTGGGTACCGGCTTCAAGGACGAAGACCTCGCTCGCCTCTACGCGCAGATGAAGCCGCTCACCATTGGATCGCATCGCCGCCCGCTCAACTACAACGTGAACGATGTGCTCACTCCCGACCACTGGTTTGAGGCCAGCGTCGTCTGGGAACTGCAGGCCGCCGATCTAAGCAAGAGGTCAGTTTATTGGAATGTTTTCAGTCTTATCGGTGTGTTGTCTTGTCGACTGACGGCAAGATTTGATTTTTAAGTTTTTCAATATTGCTGCGATCGCTTACATGTGCTGAACTGATTTCTTTATTTCACAGCTCTGTGCACAGCGGAGGCTCCGGGCGTGTGGAGGCGGGTCGCGGCATCGGACTACGATTTCCCCGCTACATCCGCGATCGTGAGGACAAGAAGGCCGAGCTGGCGACCACGGCCGAGCAGATCGTGGAAATGTTCCACAACCAGGGTCTGACTTCCGAGGGAGGGGGCGGTGCTGCTGCCGCAGATGACGATGACGATTGGCTTTAAAGTTATTGTCTGGTGCTTGATTGTCAGAAGTGCGGGTGAATAGGGTTTTTTCTGTAGTTGGTATATTTTTATTTCTATAATAATGAATTCCAAGTTTTCAGTTTAATTTTGAAAGAAATGCAGTCTCTTGACAAAATTCGACACAAATAAGACCAAAGTGAAATGCAATACAAAACGAAACGTTTCCGATCCGTTTTATTGCATCCTCGCCAACAAGCTCGCGCAGACGTTGTTGACCTGGTCAAGGGCGAAGTCGATCAAGACCACCGTCGGCCCTTCTTCCCCTTCGCCTCCCGTCTGTGACTCCGCTGGCCGCTGACACGCCCAGAAGAGGCCGTGAAAGTGCTGGAAGCGGTGCATCAGCCCTATCTGCGCTTGTCTTTTCTCTTGCTTGGATGTCAGCTGGCCCATCAACGCCTGGTGGTCGGCCGCTGACATGTCCAGAAACCGCTCCACGAGAGAGTCGGACACTTGGCATGGCTGGAAATTGTGCCCGTCGTCCACTTCCATGTGGACCTGAAAGACGCGGCTACCTGCACCGGCAGGACCTCCGTCAACGGTCTTTAGCCGTGTGACTCTGCTGGCAATGCAGCGCACCAAAAACACATCGCTGCTCTGCTGCTTTGATTGGTGACCGTGGCTCCGTCCTCCAGCAGGAAGTGCGGGGTGAATGTGCTCGTCCCAGTAACTTAAGCGCACTCCTCCATCGGTCCGATGCTGCGCTTGATTTGGAGTCTGCGCTTGTGGCTGAAGCGGGGTGGGTTCATCAAGGTATATTGGTCGGGAAGGGCGTGACACATCACTGGCAGGCGCGATGATGTTAGTGTATGTGTGCGCAGGATCACGAGATAATCGCAACGACGACGCCTTTTCCGTTTCATTGTTAAATGACTCTGGAACAGATCGTTTCTGCTCTGGCTCCTGTTCTTTCGGAGACACGGGCGGTGACGGCATCGGGGAAGGAAAAGGGTTGGGAGATGGGGACAAAGTGAGGTCACAAGTGAGCAGCGGGGCGTCGTTTGTAAAGGGAACATCGTCGTAAAAGGCGTCAAAAGACAGAGACGTCGCGCCTTCAAGGTGAGGGGGATGGCGACTGCTGCTGCTGTTGTAGATGTCGACACCCTCTGTCACAAACATATCTTCTTCACATGGATAATCTCCTGCTCGTGCTGGTGCTGCGTCACCTGGATTCACCTGATCTTCGACAATCACATCCATTTCTTGTGGGACATTTCCGACGTCACTGCTGGAGGATGCAACAACGGTTTGGTCCACAACGAAGACCATCCTCTCTTCATCGCGGCGCATGCTCCGTTCATTATTATTTCCTTCTTCCGTTTCCTCTTTATCTTCTTCCATGGCTTCATGCCACTCATCCTCGTCCTCTTCCTCGTCCTCCTCGCTATTATTGCCATCCAGAGTGTGTTCATCGTGACACATCTCTGGTCGCCGTTCGGCAAAACTTGATGCAAAACCAGGCGACAGAGCGCGCGGAAGCAGGTTATCAAAATTTTCAGACGGCAGGGCAGCGACAGAGGGCATGTCAGTAGATGCGTGCGGACCAGGGGCAAAGGAAGAGTGTGTCTGGCCATAGACAACAGAAACAGTCGTAGGAACAACTGAAGCGGCGGGGAGAGGCAACTTGTGTTGCTGCTGGTGCTGGTGCGGCGGCGCTGATGAGAAATGTGATGATGCAACAGGATGAACTTCACTGCCATAAGAGGCAGTCGTGGAAGAAACCGTTGTGATCTGTACAGCCCGTGGCACATGAGCTGTATTATTAGGCGGACGCATCAACACCGCGTTCTGAGCTAAAATGCTGCTGGAGGGGGTGCTTGCAGCCCGGTCTTGCACCGATTGCGGCAGAGTGTTGGCGTTGATCGCCGCTGCGGCCGTAACAGGCAACGACGGAACGCTTCTGTTTACCGCTGGAGCACCCTGTTTATTACCAACGATGAGATCAGTATTGCTGGTATTGTTGTTGCTGCTATGACTGTCGAGAGCTTGCAGGCGGTGCACGGACCCTCCGAGGAAGACCATCGTTTCCTTGGTGAGCATGAAAGCGCCTCGCCGCACCAACACGTTCCGCACCGACAACTGCCAACAAACGAGACAAGATATAACATACTAAGAAAACAATTCTTCCAGGTAGGGTTCAGCAATATAATCTATACCTTGGCTCCAGCGTAGAAGGCGTGCAGGGAGGGGACGGGAGCGCCTCTGCCGACATTCGCACAACGTTGCTGATAACTGGCGGCCAGCGCTCCCTGCGTGTCCAGCGCCACCACTTTGTTCACTCCGTCCGTTAAGTACACTTTTAGCATATGACGAGGTCCCTGAAATCCCGCAGCAGCGGCTCTTCTGTCTGCGGCTATTTCCTCCTCGTCTTTCTCTTCCCCGGCAGGGTTTACCACGTCCCCTGCGCCGAGAGCTCCCCCGCTAAGCTGCAATTGCTGCCGCTGTCCAGCTGAACCTACGTCTGTTACTTCGTCAATCTATAAAATTAACACAAGTGCTAAGAACGCGCCGAAGAGAACGTACAGAATGTGCGTGCGCGTTTAGAAACATCGACAAACCTGCAAAATTCTTGGTTGATGGACAAACAGCCGCACTAAATGGAGTTCCTGAATAAGACAAAACAATCTTAATGTAAGAAAGCATTTGATTTATAGTCTTAAAACTTATACCTGGATATTTTCAGGAATTAAGTCAATTTCGTCCATGGCGACGTGAAGGTCTGAGTCCAACAGTATCTGCAAAACCGTGTCGATCACTGCTGGAACTTTGGTCGACCCAGAAATAGAACCTAATCCCACCAAGTACGATATGCATTGACTGAGCCAATCGGTCGATACAACAGCACCTCTCGAACTGAAATAGCGGAAAAATTACATTAGTTAGGAGAGCCTTCTCTCCGAAAACGCAAATGCATCGTGCAGCACTACTCACCATAAACCTTCGTAAACAGCGTTTCCCAGGTCTAAACTCATGGCAACAAAGATTGTTTAAATGATTAACAGATGATTGGTCATCAAGAGGTCCAAACAATCAATCCAACACAGCAGAATGAAGTGATCATTCGCAACAGCCGCTTTTTGTAAAGCGGTCGTGTGTGTTTGAAATAACCCTTTCTTAAGAAATTGTACGTACATTCTTACAGCCACATAAAGCACCCAACAGCAGCAGCAGCCCAGTCCACTGGAAAAGTCCACCAAGAATCACAATTATCAATGATGAACATGCTTCTTGGATGAAGTAGAAATCGACATGGTCGCTTGGAGGCGACCCCAATCATAGGTAAGCCTTGTTGCATGCACAGTTTGTGTTGAGAGGTTTGTTGTGATGATAAACGGTACACCCGAACCATTCGCAGTATTCTTCGATTACTATGGTGCTTGCCAAAGCTACCATTATGGGATAACTAACTTCCTTGGATGTCTGAGCACTCTTGTTATGTCTTTATTTCCCTGTGTGTGCGTTGTGTTTGTTTTTGCTGGTATGGTCGAGGGGGCTTTTCTACATGCAGTTTTACCTGAATAGAGCCCCTCATATGCACCTCCGGAGCTCCGGCTCACCACTGTGCACCAGCTATACGAACCCCGTCTGTCGCTCTCCGCAAGCTAGCATATTATACCTTTGACGGCTGCGGAGGGCAAGGGCGGGGTGAGGATTAGTCACTCATCTCTCCGGGGTAATTTATGCCCGGTGGGACCTAATTAACCCCAACACCCCAAGAATCCATTGTACTGTGTATATGTATTTGGCTGGCCAATGATAGATAATTAATTTGTTTTGTTTCTTATTTTTCTACTTTTTGATAGAATTCCATCACGATTGCGATTGGAAGGCAAGCCCAGGATGGCATTTACTGCACTGCATTTGAGTCATGGACAGATTTAACATGATATGGTGTTCTCTCTTGTTTGTTTGAAGTTAAAAGTAAACGACGCTTGCAGCAAATAAAGTCTTCTTCCGTTTCGTTAAACACGTAGTAAAACTATTGCAATAGTCACTGACTACAGTTACTCGTAGGAAAGCATAAATTAAATATTTAGCATGATTAGAAACTCCAGAGTGAAGTGTGTTACTATGTTCCCATGCTTGTTATGTGTATCTTACACTTCAATATATGATAGTATGGCATTACGGCCATCATCACCTCTTGGCCGGTGGTTGTTGACTCTTGTCATCGCTGGTGTCGTGCAACAACACGTACTCGCGAGTACTGGCACCAAACTTCAGACAGTCTTTTTCACGCAGTTCGTAGTAGCGAGAGTCCTCCACTTCATCACCGTTTACATAACTCTTGTGGGCAGATTGTAAATCCAACAAATAGGGGAGCACTTTCTCAATAACCTCTCCATCTTTATCCTTCCGCTTTACTTTGCGGTACTGTATTACCGCATGCTGCTTGGAGCATGACGGGTGAGCAAGTACAATATCAGCTACTCGATTGTCTCTGCCTAAGAGATAGGACGACTGGCGATGCAAATGAAGTGTTTCTACAAGATCTCCTTCTTTGAACACGTACAAACGCCACTGCTTTTCTGGCTTTGCTGCATCTAATGGCTCCGACCACTTCATAACTATTCCATTCACTATATTTCCAGTGTTTTCGTCCTTGCTAAGATTTCCACTCAAACCGAAGTTTGCTTTTTCTTTCACAATTGGCTCTGTTGGTTCCTCCTGCACGTCCTCCTCCGGTTTGCCCCAAACCTCTTTAGTCTCGCGAGATTCAGTCCTGCTCTTTTTGTGACGGTCCTCCTCGGTGTCAAGATAACCAGATCTTTTGTGTGTTACGCCTTCACGACTCATTTTCAAGTAAAGCAAGATACTGTGCCATTCTATCACTTCGCTGCGTGATGTGAAGTGTCAGAATATATTATTGAGCCTACTCATTTATCGCAGATTTTTGTGCGTGTAAAGTATCAATAAAGCACGTGAAAACGTATAAATGCGTAACAATCGACGCTGGTCCAGGCCGCTCAGAATTCTAGAATGGAGGGCAATTGAGACAATTATACTTCTTGCAAGAGCAATCAATAAGAAAAATGTCCAGCAGTAATATCGCACCTGTCAAGTGGGCGCAGAGAAAGGACTCTCTGTACATCACCATTTCTTTGGCTGACGTGAAGGACCACACCATTGATCTTACTGAGAAGAAGATCACTTTCAGTGGTGTCTCGGGAAACCAGGCTTACACTTTGGATTTGGAGTTGGTAAGCACTATTTGGTTATGGTTGTGACGTCTTTTCCTGAGTATATGTCAGTTTTGGTAGTTTTCTCCCCATTGCTCTTGGTACAGCTGGAAAACACTCTCCTCACTTCGCATGTTTTGCATACTTTTATCTAGTTCAAGGAGATTGAGAAGGAAGGTTCGATATGGAACGTTCTTCCTTCCTCCATTCAGATGAAGATTAACAAGAAGGAGAAGGAAGAGGAGTTTTGGCCTCGTCTTCTGCTCGACAAGGTCAAGGAGAAGACCAACGTCAAGATTGACTGGTACGAATCTTGCATTGATAATCCCATCTATCCTTTCGTTTCGGATCTTAACGATGCAAACCAGTACTATTGCGTGTATTTAGTTATTTTTACGGTTCTGTACTTTCTCCTATTAATCTATCAGGGACAAGTATGTGGACGAGGACGAGGCGGACGGCAACGAGTTCGACACTGGAGCTCTGGACGGCGGCAACGACTTTGGCGGCATGGGCGGTATGGGTGGCATGGGTGGCATGGGAGGTATGCCCGGAGGAATGGACTTCAGCAAGATGATGGCCGGCATGGGAGGTGAGTAACAAATGCCATTATTATGTATGTAACCTGGTAGGGATTACTGAGCAGTTGACTTGCGCACTTGCATCTAGAATCTTGCATCATCATATGTTGTACTTATCCATCCTATTTCTTCTTATTATTTCCTTTATTTTCCTTATTTTATTGCTTGCTTGTCGCACAGGTATGGGCGGCATGCCCCCTGGTATGGACTTCAGCGGCATGGGCGGTATGGGTGGCGAGGATGACGAGGAGGAGGGTGAGGAAGGAGACAGCGACGACGAGGGACTGCCTGACCTCGAGGCCGCCGACGCCCCCACTGAGGCATAACTTGAAAGATTTGTTCTGTTCTACAGACGTCAATAGCTTCGTTAGTCGGCAGGAGCTCCGATACTGCCCGCAGTTCAATGGTCGTTGTCGTGAGTTCTCGCCGTACTGTAGTAATCCTTTTTGCTTAGTGTTCATATATGTGTACGTAACATTACTTAAGCTATTGAAACATTATCGAGTTAATACAACAGCATATTTTCGAAAATTTTCCCGGCATGTAGCCCGCAAAACGATCGTTTCATTTCAATGTGATGATGAGATTCATTTTCTTGTCGAAGGTAAATCTTGTCCTGTGTGCGTACAATGTCTTCTAATAAGTCGCCTCCTAGAGCTGCTCCTAATAACCGATCGGAAGGTGAAAGCGGCCGAGCAAAGAGCCCATCAAGCAAAAGTTAGTGCTGTCAACGCTTCACCAATTTATCTGACTATGTTTACGAATCGCAATTGCCACACTGCTTCATTGTCAGATGCATCGTTTGGGTCGATATCACCAACCCGATCAAGTGCACCAGTGAAGACCGACAAAGTTAAGAAAAATTCGAAGGGAGGCGTTTTGGTCACGCCTGAAGAGATTCAGATGGCATTTCAGCTGTTAGATGTTGAAAAATCAGGTCAGCTGACAGTTCAGAACCTTAAGAGAAGGCTTGGTGTTTTGTTTCCAGAGCTATCAGTAAAGGACTATAGGTAAGTTTGGCTTTTCCGCCAATATATTGGCAAGTTTAATACCACATCATTTTGTCGATAGGTTCTTGATGAACAACAAGAAGGAGATGTCTCTGGACGAGCTAAAAGATCTGTTGATGGATAATGAAATAACGAATTTTGACCCTGTGGCAGAGGCTTACCGCGTATTCGACCAGAATGGAGAGGGTGCGCTGTCTGGTGACAAACTGAGACAAGCTTTCATGGCCTACGGAATGGGCGAACTCGCGGACGAGGAGCTGGACATTCTCATAAGGGTGAGTGCGAGTGACACTTTAAGCGACCTCTTCACTTTTCTTGCATCAATATAGCGTCTTAAAATATTCTATTCTCCGTGGCTTTTTTCAATGCAGACAGCGGATGTGGACGGAGATGGAGCTATTTCAGTTGAAGACTTCCGTGCAATGCTGGAACCGGTGCTGGCCGCCAACACGCGCAAGTCCTCTATTGCGTTGATGAACAATAACAACAATAATGACAGTTGCAATGACGCGTATGAAGGACCCGGAAACAACAGCAAAGTTACATTTTCGTAAACGTTACAGTGCGTGGTTGTGATCATCATGTATGTAAAGTGTAAATAATCGTCTTATGGAGTTCTACAAACTGAAACACGATCTAGGAACTATTCATTGCAGCAGCTTTTGCGGAACGCCAATATAAGTTCAACACATTGATCATTTGTATGTACTTTATTTATTTTTTTAATAGGAAGTTTGAACCAACGCGAGAACTTCAGGTGCTGCGAAGAAAAACAAAACAGCAAAAGAATCTATCAAGCATCTTCATTACTACTTGAGGCCATCTCCAGACTTACGACGGAGCTCACATCAGAACCATTGCCTTCTTCTACCGGCACTGTCTCATGAACGGGCTCTTCCGCTTCGGAGGGCGTTGCTTCGGCGACTACAACGGCTGCACTCTCCTGCTCGCCTTGGGCCTCGCCAGCAGAAACAACAGATGGCTCCATTTCAGCAGTCTGGGTCCCAGCAACGGCTGCGGCATCATCTACAGTTACACCGACAACTTCTTCCGCCTCCTCGATAGCAGCAGTAGATGCGGATGAGGAGTCCTTCGCAGCAGCGTCGACATCAGGAGCATCGATACTGGTTTCCTTTGTGTTAGTAACACCACACACCTCTGCTTCAACATCCTGTGTGCCGTTTTGATCGGACTCGTCATCCTGTGGAGGCGCCGCGGTGTCATCATGAGAAGGCTGAGTGATGCTGTGTCCATCTTCTGTCTTCACCTGCACACCCTCCGTTGCAATTAAACCGAGCTCGGTGGACCCTTCATTTTCTTCCCCCTTTTCCTTCTCCTCCGCTTGAGCAACAAGAATGGGGCTCGTCGCATTTTCCGACACGGGTCCAACAGCAACAGCATCTTCAACTTCCTCATCTTTAGCAACTTCCGGCATGGTGTTCGCAGATGTGTCCGCTGGGAAAGAAACTGGTGAGGAAGAAGGCGATCCAGCTGTGGAGGGCTTTTTGAGACCGAAGCCGGGGTTGTCGGTCCAGTTGCGCACGACAGGTTTCGGAGACACAGTGGCAGTTTTGTTGGAGGCTAAACTCTGAGGTGGCAGAGAGGTCGTGCTTTGAGTTACAGGTGCAGCACCAGCAGAAGTAGCAGAGCTGGCGGGGGCGGCGACGGAAAATGCAGGCGTCAAAGTGGCACCCGTGACAACCGTCGGCGCAAAATCTTCTTCTTTCTCTTTTACGACAGGTGGCAGTGCGTCTACTTTAAGAGCTCTTTTCACCGAAGGCAGTGGCACACACGCCGCTCCCACATATTGCGGCACAGCGGCGCCCACACCGCACTGGTGCAGCACGCCACGCTCAGTGAGCACGTACACTAACTTGCCGATGCTCCACACGTGGACAGGACAGTGGGGCAGGGCATTACTAAAAGCACACGGTGAGTTCGGCTCGGACGCGGGTGATGCTGTGGGTTGCTGCGGCACACCCCCAGGTGAAGACAGTGCTTTGGAGAAGGCTTTAAGCGACACGTCCATTACAGCTCCGGCGGTGCGGGACACTACGCGCAGCGCAGGGAGGTGGGGATCTGAGGTCTGATCCAGACAAGCCGCTGCCACCAAGTCAACTTGAGTGCCACTCTCTGCAGGAACAGCGGGTGCAAGCGCAGGTGCGTGTTTATCTGTGCTCACCAACGGCAGATGCCACTGGGCATGGAGGGTCGCTGGCAGGGACGTGAGTAAAAGTGGCTCTTTGTAGTGTGCAGCAGCGGGGTTATTTACACCCGGTGCCACGGCGGCAACGCCCTCGGCCTCCCAGTATTTCACAATATCGCTCAAATCCACCGCCGTGACGCTCAGGGAAGATTCTTTCTCGAAGTTATTGGCTTCTTCGTGCACAATTAGCACCTGCGCGACGCCAAATCGGAAACAACCGCCAGCCGCCACAAAGCTGACTGAGCGTCCCGATCGAGCGTGATAGAGAGTCAGCAGGCGACCACTACGACTATGACCAGCACCTTCTGTGTCCAGAGCGGCGGCGGTGTCGCTGGTCAAGAGGAGCGTCCAGCCATCCGCGCACACTTGTAAGTCCAAAACAGTACGGCTCTTCCAACTGAGAGTGTAAGAAGAAATAAAATAATGAAAAATCAATTAGACCAGTAAAATGGCGAAAGAAAAGAAAAGAATTCCTTACTTGTTTTTGTCGCGTACATCCACTCTGTCGAAGATCTTAGCGGGTTTGGGGTTCAGCACCGTACCGGCAGCAGCACCAGCAGGAGCACCACCAGCCACTTTGAGTGTGAAACCAGCGCTAGGAGTGATGAGAAAAATAATATCCGACGAGATGAAGGTCCAGAAGAGTAACTTCACAGTGGCCAGAGACACCTGGGCAACCAGCTCTGCACCCTGCGATGTTTCCAACGCAGTGCTGTAGACGGAGATCACCTGCTTGGCCAGAACAGCCACTCTGAAGGCTTTTGAAGAAGCATTAGCAGTAGAAGTGGCTGGCAACGCCGTGGCGATCACACTTTCAGCAGCCTGTCGCACCTCCGCAGAGAGGGAAGAACAGGGAGTGAGAGAGGTGTTTTCAGTCGAACCAACAAGAGAGAACGCTTGGATTCCTCTGTTCAATGTGATACCGCCACCACCCGCCGCAGGTACCATTGGTACATGGCTCTGCAGCCAGAACTGTGGCAGAGAAAGAGGCTTGGCGGAAGTAAACTTCTCCCACAAATCCCTTCCAGTGCTTTGGCCGGCAAGCTCCGAGAGGGACTTTCGGTGCACGAACGTCGCGGTGGACGCAACGGTTGAGGACCCAAAGGAGAAGGAGGTGCCAGACTTCAAAGGCAGCGGACTACTTGATCCAGACACGGAGGGCGATCTCATTGGCGACACAGGTGCAGGGGGTGCCACCTGGTGACTGTCCTTCGCAGCCACAGCAACAGCCACAGGCTTGACTGGCTCTGGAAATGCGTCAAAGGCGGCAAAGGACACAGATGGGGATGGCAAGGCAGAAACAGAAGCCTTACTCGCATCACCAACTTCCTGTACAGAATCGACCTCGAGGTGCACATTCGCTTTGCTGGATTTTGGCGCTAAAGCACCCTCTTTCAGGGCCGGGGCGGGTGCGGAAACTCCCCCTTTAAGCATGCTCATGCGCCTTTCTCTTGCACTCATGACTGGAGCAGCGGCGGCTGAAGCTGTTGTCGAAGCTGAATCGGCGGTAGTGGCAGGATCAACCGCCACGGAAGCAGCAGGAGCAGAAGAAGCACTGCTGCTT